>Ga0310123_10000012_pt1 | contig 157084 bp, 137 predicted proteins | sample CB6_AW_1057_MG_FD_203505 | JGI IMG/M metagenome (GOLD analysis project Ga0310123, IMG submission 203505) | Marine microbial communities from Western Arctic Ocean, Canada - CB6_AW_1057 | ecosystem: Environmental > Aquatic > Marine > Oceanic | place: Canada: Western Arctic Ocean | collected...
TAACCCTCACTAGGAGCGCATGGATTGGCGCTTGCATAGGTGTTAGTGTCCTTTTTGTTCTCAAGGTCAAGTTCGTTCTGGTTCAAAATGATTTTCGCTGGCTTAACCGGGCTCCTGCCGCCGGTGCAATCATTTTTGCCGTTGCTGCCATAGTCGTTTCCCTCGCACCAGCCCAACTCACCGACCGAGTATTGGCGACCTTTGATCTGCAAGACCCAACCAATCGAGACCGCTTCGTAATGGCAAGCATTGGCGCCGAAATGGTCCGCGATCATCCCGTCACTGGGGTTGGCCCTGAAATGGTCCAAGAACGATATGCAGACTACAGGCCTGCAAATGCCGTAAATGCTACGAATCCCCACCTACACAATGTCCCCCTCCAAATCGCGGCCGAAAGAGGACTTCCTGGACTGGTCATCTGGGCATGGTTCATTGTGATGGTGACAGCTAATCTAATTCGCCAATTAAGCTCTCCGCCCACTAGAGCACTCGCCGCTGCTGGGTTAGCGGCCATCGCATCTATGCTTAGCGCTGGAATGTTTGAATACAATTTCGGCGATTCTGAATTTCTTATGATGCTGCTAGTTCTTGTCACGCTACCGGCCGCAGCCGCAACGACCACCACGAAGTGATTCCGCACCGCCAATACTGTCCACTGTTCATCTTGCTAACCGCAGTTTTAGTCAACGCCCAGCCACCAATTTTTCTGACCGGGACCGTCGTGGACGGCGTCACAAACAGCCCGATTCAAGAAGCGACAATTCGGAACGGCACTCAAATGGCTTCCACCGACGACGAAGGAAAATTCATTATTGAATTCGATCCTAATAAGAATTCACTTCGAATAACCGCGGACAACTATCTCGACACAACAGTGCCATTGAACCTCCCAATCGTAAATACCGAACTCGAAATTCTTCTTTTCCCAAACGCATTCGCCGAAACGGTACAGGTCGTGTCACCAGTTCCCACCTCGGAACGACCCTCATCAACGCCAATCGAAGCCGAGGAGGTGTTCCAATCTGCCGGTAGCCTCGACAACATCTTCAGAACTCTCTCCACTCTACCAGGGGTCGCATCAACCGGAGATTTTGGCAGTCGGCTAGCTGTACGTGGAGGAACACCAGATCAGAATCTGACCGTAATGGATGGAGTGGAAATTCACAATCCCTATCGGCTGTTCGGCCTAGTGGGTGCTTTCAATCCAGAAACCGTAGACCGTTTTGAACTAACAGCGGGAGGCTTTGGAGCAGCGTACGGCGATCGACTATCTTCGCTTCTACTGGTAGACAACCGCATAGGCCATCGTGATTTTCGAGGCTCCTCGTCCGTGAGCATCACCGATACTAACGTGGTCGCAGAAGGCGGGGCGTTTGGCTCAGGTTCGTGGATAATCAGCGGACGACGTACTTACTATGACATCATCGCAGGGTTCTTCACAGAGCAGAACCTTCCTTCATTTAACGACTTGCAGCTACACGGAAACTGGGACATAGGGACTGGGAAACAACTTTCGATTTTTGGCCTTTCGAGCCGTGAAAACACCAATTTCGTGCTCGACTCAGCCGATAGTGACTCCCGAAACACTGGAAATTTCTCTGCTCTAGCGGGAAATAACCTCGTCTCGGTTCAGCTCGAAGCCGCACTTGGGTCTAGTGCGATGTCACGCACTATCACGTCGTGGTATAGAAACACTGACCAAATCGCCGTCAACGCTACCTTGGGGTCCTCATCGAGAAGATCGAACTTTCCTGTTGATGAAATTGCTGAAGGGGTTCGGAACATCATCTTCGATAGAAAGTTACTTGTTCGAGATTTTTCGGTTCGGCAGGAATTCACGCTACAACCCTCAGTACAGCACACCATCGAGACGGGAGTAGAAATTCACAACCTAGGCTCTGGAGTTAGCCTATCAATTTCTGGCGACCGAAACGAGACGGTCGCAAATCCTTCAAGCATCCGCGGAGGCTCAGGATTACCTAACCAACTTGATTCGTCACTGGTGGGCACCCGGGGGGGGGCGTGGGTCCAAGACCGCTACGAGCCAACTTCAACAATCTCTGTCGAGCCAGGCCTACGGATCGACTGGAGCACCGTCAATGGCGACGTCACAGTTTCTCCTCGTTTCGCGGCAACGATCAATCTCAACGAAATAAGTCGATTGCGTTTAGCTGCCGGACTCTACACACAAAGTCCCGGATACGAAAAATTGATTCAATCCGATTACTTCTTCGACTTATCAAAAGAGTACATCGTAAACCTCAGACACGAAAGATCAACTCACCTTGTGGGTGGGTTCGAGCAAGACCTCGGAGAAAATCAGTTATTGCGAGTAGAGGGCTACTACAAAACGTTCAATGATTTGATAGTTGGAAAACTAGAATCTAATGCGGCGCGGTCAGAACGCGTCGCCCGATACGACTTTCCGAAGGAACTGCAGCGCAGCGTTCCGAATGATGCACAAATTACGAGCATGCCCACAAACGGTGGTCACGGGAGAGCTTACGGAATTGATGCCTATTTGGTTCGAAACAAGACTGACGCACGACTCAAAGGCTGGCTATCGTATGCTTGGGGCCGCGCTGATCGAGAAACCTATAACTTTCGTTATCCTTTTGAATACGACCGTCGCCACGCATTTAATGCTGTTGGTCAATATCGTCTCGGAGAACAGTGGAGTATAGCGACGACCGCCCAATTAGCGACCGGTTTTCCCTACACGGCAGCTATCGGTCTAAAAGTTGCCGCAGATGAGCAAATTGATGGCCGTTTGAAGCCTGCTCGTGACGCATCTGGAGCTTTAGTCTATGCAATTGACTTTGGCACACTCAACAATCTTCAAAATGGGAGACTTCCTTACTACGCACGAGTCGACCTAAGAATCACCCATCGACCCGGTGGCACCGGCGGTCGCTGGCTCTGGTTCGTAGAGGTAATTAACGCGCTCAAACGCGACAATCCAGTTGAACTAGAGACGGCCCTTGCCTACGACCCAAGCGGATTAACACCCCGTATCATCGAAAATCCGACGGCCGGCTTCCCTCTACTCCCATCGTTTGGAGTCCGTGTTAGGTTCTGAGCTTAACAGTCGGCTGTCGGTTTGTTTCGAGACTTGTGCCACCATCGGCCAATCGCCTCTTAAAACTAGTGTCTAAAATGACGTCGGCCCGTAAATACCATAGCTATGTCACGTTCGTTCGCAGCTTCGATAACTTCATCGTCCCTCTTGGATCCGCCAGGTTGAACAACTGCAGTCGCTCCAGCAGAAGCGATGGCATCAAGCCCGTCCCGAAACGGAAAAAACGCATCCGATGCGGCAACGGTTCCCTTCAGACCACCGCCGGCCTTCATCGTCGCGACGTTAACTGCATCGACGCGACTCATCTGACCGGCGCCAACAGCGACAACACGGTCGGCTCGGGCGAAAATAATCGTGTTGGACTTAGTGTGAGCACAAACCCGCCATGCGAATCGAAGTGCTAACCACTCGTCTTCCGTGGGCTCTCGCTTTGAGACTGCCCGAAGGGTTGTATTTTCGGCTACGTTAGCGCCAGCTTTCCATTCGGGCTCGCACTCAACAACCTGATCACGCTCTTGCACCAGCCACGCACCAAGAATTGAACGTATGTCTTGGCAGTGATTCCTGGAATCCTTGAAGTCAGCAACCAAGAGACGAAGATTTTTCTTGGTCGCCATCACAGGCAGTGCCGCTTCAACGATACCCGGCGCAACAACACCCTCAATAAAAGTCGATGTAATAGCTGCCGCCGTATCAACATCGATAGGGCGATTAAGACCAACTATTCCCCCAAAAGCTGACAACGGATCCACTTCACGCGCATTTACATATGCATCTCGAAGACTTCGGGCTGTGGCCACTCCACTCGGGTTGGTGTGTTTGATAACGACGGCGGCGGGACCCGAGAACTCAAGGACTAACCTAGCCGCGGCGTCAAGGTCGAGCAAATTCGTGAAGGATAACTCCTTGCCTTGAATGAGTTCAGCAGCACCAAATCCCCAACTGTCGTGCTCATCAGACGCATATAGTGCCGCCGATTGGTGTGGATTTTCTCCATAGCGAAGATCCTGCAATTTCGGCGCACGAACAATCACCTGTTCCGGTACAGGCCCATTCAGTTTGAGAGGCGACCGAGAAAACGCCTGGCCTCGAGTATCTACTGCAGATAACGCGGCTGCAATTGTCATATCGAATGATGCGGTATGCGCGAAAGCTTTTCTGGCAAGGTTAAACCGAAATCTCCTGTCCGGCCCGTCTGGTCTATCAAGCGCCTCAAGAAGGTCTCTATAGTCATCAGGTTCAACAACAACCAGCACATCTGAGAAATTTTTAGCTGCCGCACGAACCATACTCGGTCCACCAATATCAATCTGTTCGATGAGCTCGTCAAACGTTGTATCGTTGGCTGACGCGGCCTGAGCAAACGGATAGAGATTAACGACCACAATGTCGATTGGCGTTATTCCCTGATTTTCGAGAGCGGCCAAATCGTCAGGTCGATCTCGACGAGCTAAGATCCCCGCATGAATCGCAGGGTGCAGCGTTTTAATACGACCGTCCATCATCTCTGGAAACCCAGTGATCTTAGACACGGCAGTAACGGATAGCCCAGCGTTGATTAGAGCCCGCTCAGTTCCTCCCGTAGAAACAAGTTCGGCCCCACGCGCGATGAGACCACGTCCAAGATCGACCAATCCAGTCTTGTTTGAAACACTCAAAAGCACACGCATCACTACAGCATTACCTCCTCAACCAGTGTCGGAAACACCACCCATACAATTCAGCCCACTATGAGCACATAATCATCGACCTCGAGATTTTAACGAACAAAACACCCACAACAGCTTCACACCAACAAAAGCCGTCACTTCGTCGAAAATCCGCATTCCGTTCATAACAGAACGGCACGAAATAGTAGAGCCCGTTAATGTTCCCGCATAGTCAGGCACTTGATCACAACCAAACCAACATCGATTAATAGCGGACTAAAAGGTTTTTCAACTCACATCCGCTACAGAACCGATTAACGGCCAGTTGTTCTGCTACATTACCTAAAAGTAGAGATACCACGCGGCCGTGGCACCTCGCCGGCGTCATGCACGGTTGATCAAAATCCACACCAGTGGCAACCACAACTCTCTCGCATAAGGAACAGGTCGATCGTCGACGAGAACAATGCACTCATCATAGCGTCCTACAATTTCAAACAAATTTCGAAGTTTCACAGCGTCGTCAGGAAAATAACGAGCACGGTGGTGTAAGGCATCGCCTTCGCCAACAACACGATATTCGGCCGACTCACGAGCAAGATCAACTGCCCGCTCGTAGTCATCACCGTCGAATCGAGGAAAACTTAGCGTAATGGAAAAGGGTCGTTTTGAAGGTCCAAATAAAACCTCGTACAAATCTGGATTAAGGTCTGCTATTTCTTCAGCAGACGGTTCCTCTCGCAAATTGACATAGGGCCAGAATCGGTCGCTGGGGCGGTACTGCAATCGCGATTCCGTAAGAATGCTTTCCGAAGAGGCTGGCGTGCGAGTGTCAGTCATTGCTCGCAGTTATACTGATAGTATCCTCAATGAACATCTACAAGATCAAGTTCGACCACAGGCGTTTTCGAAGACTAGGGCTGAATTAGCAGTGGAATAGGAAACAGCACCCAATAAACCACATTGAGCTAATCTTTCAAGCTGCACAATGACTCGTAGGACTACTTGATCAAGACTGATGAGGAAAATCCTGAATCGCTTCATATCAGGCGACGACTCTATGGAGAAGCTCGCCGCCTCCTCCCTCAGGAAAGCCTAGAGTTCAAACCCCACTGAAGCCTATGAATGAGTTTCGCGCTATTCCGTCGATCGAACAACTCCGTCAGACTGATTTGGTTCGACGGCTCGAAGAAAAATACGGTCACACAATCACCGTGATTGGTCTTCGCGAGGAAACCAAACTATTACGCGACAGCCTCAGAAAAAATCCTGATTTCGTTAAAGATTCAAATGCCGCTACTCAACATATTGAAAAGAACGTAGAAAAACATCTTCTTCGATTGGCTACTCCATCTCTCCAGTCTGTGATTAACGCAACAGGAATCATCGTCCACACAAACCTAGGACGCGCGCCTCTTGCAACCACTGCTTGCAACCGCGTCCGGGAAATAGCAGCTGGTTACTCGAACCTAGAATACGACATCACCCACGGAACACGCGGCAGCCGTACTCTACACGCAGCCGACCTCTTACAAACTTTGACCGGTGCCGAAGCCGCAGTTGTGGTCAACAATAATGCCGCTGCAGTACTACTGCTACTAGCTGCACTGGCTCCTGGTCGAGAAGTGATTATCTCCCGTGGAGAATTGGTAGAAATCGGCGGCGGTTTTAGAATTCCAGACGTGCTTCGCCAGTCCGGAGCGAATCTCCGCGAAGTGGGAACTACAAACCGGACAAATGTCAATGACTATGCCGCAGCGATTAGTGAGAAAACTGCACTAATCCTGCGTGTCCATCCATCCAATTTTCAAATTACGGGATTTTCCGAGCGCCCTAGTCTAATACCACTCGTCGAGGCGGCTAATCGCTTTGGTATTCCAGTTGTCGAAGACCTCGGCAGCGGCTCTCTGAAAACTATACCTGCGCTCGAAGGCGAACCTACGGTTCGCGACAGTATCGAAGCGGGCGTCACCGCATGTACATTCAGTGGTGACAAATTACTTGGAGGGCCCCAAGCCGGCATCATCGTTGGTCAGCGGTCGGCAATTGACCTGCTTACAGCACACCCACTCATGCGCGCACTTCGGGTAGACAAACTGACATATGCAGCACTAGAAGCAACGCTTATAGAACATATAGCTGACCGGTCGGCTGAAACAATTCCTGTCCATCGAATGCTCGGAACCACCAATGCACTACTCACGAGACGGGCCAACCAAATCATTTCACAACTCGCTCGATTTGAAGCATTGAACGTCGAGATTGTGTCAAGTCGGGCTGCTGTCGGAGGAGGAAGTACGCCAGGTCTCTCGTTGCCGAGTCTAGCCCTCTCGATTAAGATGACTGCTGTATCTTCAAGCAATTTGTTTGACTACTTGCGTAGCGAAAAGCCTCCTGTCGTGGGACGAATCGAAGACAATCGATTACTACTCGACCTAACCACAATCCTCCCCGAGCAAGATCCGGCACTCGTAAAAGTACTATGTGAGATCGCAAACAACGAGGAAATTCCTCATCATGCTCTTTAACTAAGGCCTCGGCGTAGCTGACAGATCTCGTCGGCGTGGACAGAGGTCGCAAGAAAGTGACTCTCCGTCTTCCGCCATCACCTCTGCCCCCCCGCAGGACCCACGAAGACAGGGATACTTGAACGCTAAACCGACCGACATAATAAGCATGACGAAGACCATGAGGCCTAAAGTCAATAAGAACAATTCCACCATTGGCATTCTACGTCGAAATGACGATCAGTTCATCAATTGCTGTTCCATAATTCTCTCAAATGCCGGAGTCGGCCGATCGCGAAGTTTCCCGTCTTTGTCTTCAACGATGAATAGCGCTGCCCAGTCATTTTCAAGAGCGATAGCAAATCCTTCGTCAGGACCTAAAACTTCAAGCGCCGTAGCCAATCCGTCAGCAAATATGCATCGACTCGATACGACACTTACGGACCGAAGTTGGTGGGTTACCGGAAGTCCTGAGCGTGGGTCAATTGTGTGTGAAACACGAACGCCTTGAAGATCGTAGAAATTCCGATATTCTCCAGACGTCGCCACCGCACCATCTGTCAACCTGAGCACACGATGGATCGCGGTGGTCCCTGGTGTGGGGCGTTCTATGGCAATCCTCCACGGTTGCTCCGCTTCATTCATTCCATACGCCCGCACCTCACCTCCGACTTCAACCAAGTAATCACGAATACCCGCGTCGGCAAGTGCTAACGCTACACGGTCAACACCGTAGCCCTTCGCGATAGCTGACAAATCAATCTGAACGCCAGGACGACGCTTTCTGAGCATCGATCTAGCCCGATTCATTTCAATGTTTTGGTATCCGACTTCATGACGAAGCGCTTCAATCTGTGCACGATCTGGTGCAGTCTCTACAGGTCCTGGAGACCCAAACCCCCACGCATCGACGAGCGGTCCAACAGTCACGTCAAAAGCTCCCCCAGTCAAACGACTGATTTCAAGAGACTCCTCTATGACATCAAGCATGGCATCAGACACGGGAAACGGAATCGTACTCTGAGATTGATTAAATCGAGATAGTTCAGAATCCTCTCGATAGTTCGACATCATCCGGTCGACTTCGTCCAAAATCTTGAAAACTACTGATCGAAGGTTGGCACGTTGTATTTCACTAATCGTATTCTCTACCAACGTAACCGCATACGTTGTTCCCATCGTCGAACCGCGAAACGTGGAAGGAGAAACATTCGACGGTGATTCGCTGGCGCAGGCTGCTGCGACGATGCTCAGCACAATCAAAGTTCGCAACAGCACGGAAACCCCGAAAGGAAGTGATTAGCCGAAATCATCAAACAGAATGTTTTCGTGTTCGACACCAAGACTGTCCAGCATTTCCATACAAGCCTTCAGCATCATTGGCGGCCCACAGAGATAATACTCAACGTCTTCTGGAGCTGGATGCGAACTTAGATAATTGTCGTAAAGCACCTGGTGGATAAAACCAGTTTTTCCTGACCAGTGATCTTCAGGCAGCGGCTCCGAGAGCGCGAGATGCCACCCAAAGTTGTCATATTCAGATTGGATTTGGTTGAAATCATCCACGTAAAACGCCTCACGAAGGCTCCTTGCACCGTACCAAAAACTAATCTTTCGAGTAGTCTGTAACCGACGAAATTGGTCAAAGATATGCGAACGCATCGGTGCCATACCCGCACCGCCACCGATGAAAACCATTTCCGCATCAGTATCCTTGGCAAAAAACTCTCCAAAAGGTCCGGCGATCGTCACTTCGTCGCCTGGCAACAAGCTGAAGAGGTAAGCTGTCATTTTTCCGGGTGGAGTCCCTTCAGGTGCCCTCGGAGGAGGTGACGCCACCCGGACATTGAGCATAATTACGCCTCTTTCATCTGGGAAATTCGCCATCGAATAAGCACGTGTCACTGATTCGTCGAGCGTAACTCCAAACTTCCAGAGGTTGAATTGGTCCCAATCCGGACGATATTCGTCATCGACATCGAAAGTGCCGTATTCGAATGTTCCAGGGGGAGCTTCAATTTGAATGTAGCCGCCAGCCCGAAACGGAACCTCTTCACCGGCTGGCAGTTCAAGGATTAACTCCTTGATAAACGTAGCAACGTTCTGATTCGATCGAACCTTGCATCGCCACTGTCGAACAGAAAAAAATTCCGGCGGAATCTCAATTTCCATGTCTTGTTTGACTTTCACTTGACAGGACAACCGAACGCAGTCACGTTCCTCGCCACGAGAAACATGACTGCGTTCGGTTTGGAGAATTGCACCTCCCCCATCTGTGACGGTTACTTTGCATACACCGCAGGTTCCCTTTCCGCCGCAAGCTGACGGTATAAAGATGGAGTTTGTCGCTAGGGTCCCTAATAGCGTGCTGCCCGATTCCGTGACTAGAGCCTTCTCAGGATCTTTATTAATCGTTATCGTGACATCACCGGTAGCTACCAGCTGTTGCCTTGCGACCATAAGAAGGCCGACCAAAGAAACGATCACGAAGGTAAACATCGCAACGCCGAACGCGACGGTGATCATTCAGAACTTCCCCCAACAATCAAAGTTGAATCCCAGAAAAAGCCATAAAGCCGATCGACATAAGTCCAACCAAAATGAACGTCAGTCCTAAACCACGCAGACCTTCGGGAGGATTGCTATACCTGAGCCGCTCACGAATTCCCGCAAGCGCCACAATCGCTAACGCCCAACCAAGACCTGAACCGAAACCGAAAACCACACTTTCAGCGAATGTGTAACTCCGCTCAACCATCCAAAGTGATGCACCGAGAATGGCGCAATTGACCGCTATCAATGGAAGAAAAATCCCAAGCGCAGCGTGGAGCGGAGGCATGAAACGCTCAAGAGTCATTTCCACGATCTGCACCATCGCCGCAATGGTTCCAATATAAGAAAGAAAACCTAGGAACGAAAGATCTTGGTTCTCCAAAGTCGGGTGGATCCACACCATAGCCCCTGGTCGAAGCAAATAATGATAGATAAGGTTATTCAGCGGCACGGTAATCAAAAGAACAAAAATCACTGCGCCACCAAGTCCAATAGCAGTTTTAACTTGCCGCGACACCGCCAAGAACGAACACATTCCCAGAAAAAAAGCCAGCGCCATGTTTTCGACAAAGATCGACTTGACGGCGAGGTTAAGGTAGTGCTCAATCATTAATCGTCTTCCGTTTGATCAGTCTTCCAAGTTCGTAGTGCCCAAATAAAAAAACCGATGATGAAAAACGCCCCTGGGGAAAGCACCATCAATCCATTGGGTGTGTACCATCCACCTTCGTTAGCCAGCGCGAACACTTGTGTCCCGAACACCGAACCAGAACCCAACAATTCTCTAAAAAAAGCGGTCCCCATTAGCATGGCTCCGTAACCCAAACCATTGCCAAAACCGTCAATCAGACTCATCGTCGGCGGATTCTGCATGGCGTAGGCCTCTGCCCGCCCCATGATGATGCAATTGGTGATGATCAACCCAACAAACACCGAAAGTTGCTTCGACATCTCGAACAGATAAGCCTTCAGAATCTGATCGACGACAATCACCAAAGAAGCAATAATGGTCAGTTGAATAATGATCCTGATGTTAGTCGGTATCTGGTGGCGAAGCGCACTGACAAAGAAGTTTGACGACATCGTTACCCCGACCACCGCGGCACTCATAACAAGTGCGGTATCCATCTTCGTGGTAACAGCAAGTGCTGAACATATTCCCAATACCTGAAGGGCTATGGGGTTATTGTTGAAGAGAGGATCGATCAGCACGTCCCGAGCCTTGGTCATCAGTCGTCCTCTCCGCCCTGCAATCGGTCAAGATAAGGGCCGTAACCTGCCTGGCCTAACCAAAACCTCAGTAAATTTGTGACCCCACGCCCCGTTATCGTCGCACCCGAAAGACCATCAACAAGCCAAGGGTCTTCCTCCGGCATTCCGACCACCCCTCGCGCTACTGCGATTTCAGGCGTTCCATCGATTCCGAAGACTTTCCGACCATTCCATAAATTCTTCCAACGAGGATTGTCGACTTCGCCTCCAAGTCCAGGTGTTTCCTTATGTTCATAGAACGTTAACCCTCGGATGGTCTCCAGATCATCGTCGATCGCGATAAACCCGTAGAGAAATCCCCACAAACCAAGGCCGTGAACCGGAAGCACGACAAGCTCAAGCTCGTCGTCTGCGTCAAGAACTTCATAAACCAATGCGTGAAAAGGAATGCGATTGATCCCCGCACGATTAGGCGGCGCCACAAAGCTGGTCGCCAGATCAAGCTCAGCCACTCGCTGGTCAAAGAACTGTGGGTCGACCGTCGTCGACTCACCTGTTTCAATACTAATCACAACCTGCCGAATCTGGGTAAACCGGTCTATCGTCTCCTCACGAGTGAGTCGTTCATCTTCCGAAACAAGCCCTGCAGCAACAAGCACGTTTCGCTGCCTATCAAGAGTCTGGTTCAAAAGCTGACGGTCCTCAAGCAGGACCTTCGACGATGAAACGAAAATCGCACACGTGACACACACTAAAGCAGCAAACGAGAGGTTATAGAAAACGCTACCTTGCATATCGCGCCTTCCGTCTCCTGATATTCGCTTGCACCGCAAAATAATCGATAAGCGGCGCAAACAAGTTCATGAAAAGGATGGCGAGCATCATCCCTTCCGGATAAGCTGGATTGACAACACGAATCAGCACAACCAACACGCCAATAAGAAATCCGTAGGCATAATGCCCTGTTAAAGATGATGGCGCAGAAACAGGATCAGTCGCCATGTAAACCATTCCAAACGCCCATCCAGCCGTGACAATATGCCAACTGGGAGAAACATCAAAAAATGGATTTGTTACAGAATCGAAACTATTCAGAAACAACGCCATCATTAACGTCCCCGCCGTGACGCTTGCCATAATGCGCCAAGAGCCAACTCCCGTGAACATGAGAAACGCTGCACCGAGTAAACAAGCCAGCGTGGAAGTCTCCCCCATCGAGCCCGGAACAAGACCAATGAATGCAGTCCACCAGTCCGCCGTGGAGGTGATGGCAGTTGCACCGCCGAGCGTAGCTTCAGCAAGCAGGGTCGCACCACTAACGCCTTCTACAGAGGTATCAGCCGCTATCCAAACCGAATTTCCCGACATCGCCGCTGGGTACGCAAAAAAAACGAATGCCCTTGCAACCAAGGCTGGGTTAAGCACATTCATCCCAGTTCCGCCAAAGATTTCCTTACCGACAACGATGCCAAATGAGATCCCCAGAGCAACCTGCCAAAGAGGAATTGTCGGCGGAAGAATGAGTGGAAACAGCATGCCAGTTACAAAAAAACCTTCGTTTAGTTCATGCTTCCGAACGACGGCAAAGATAAATTCCCACAAACCTCCAACGACAAATGTGACGATAAGAACCGGTAAATAGTAGAGACCGCCATGCACCAGACAGCTCATCATGTCGTCAGGAGAAAAACTTAGACTAAGTATCTCCATCACACTCGTCTGCCATGTCTGAAGTACTGCAGCACCATTGGAAATAGCAAGATTCGCCTGATAGCCAGTATTGTAGAAAGCCATATAGATGCAACCGACCAAGGAGATGACAACGGTCATCATCATCCGTTTAAGGTCTAGGGCATCTCGCACGTGGGACGCACCGGTCGTTACGTCACCAGGCGTGTAGAGAAAAGTATCCTGCGCCTCCCACAAGGGGTAGAGCTTCTCTAATTTGCCACCAGTTTGAAAATGATGGGCTTGGGAATCAAGCAAACGCCGTAGCAACTTCATGAAGGAAACGACCTACCCTTCCTTCTCAAGGATTTCCAGAACATTCCGTAAGTGCAAACCAAACTCTGTCTTGCCCGCATCAACAAAAGTGCACAAGGAGACGTCTTCCTCCACCAGTTCGAGACAGCCTAATTCCTCTGCGCGCTCAACATCCGTCATCACGAGTGCACGAAGCAAGGACGTTGCCATCAAATCAAGCGGCATTACGCGCTCATAGCTACCAATTGGAATGATGGCTCGACGTGATCCATGCGTGGATGTAGTCAAAGCTAACTCCCGCTTTGGCCACAGAGACGACAAGAAACTTCGGACCGTTGAAAATTTTTTCAGCCCAGGGGTCAACCACCCAAGAAATTCGCGATCTCTCCCCTCCTCTAAAACGGATACTTGCTGGTGATACCTACCCAAATAGCCATCGACCTTCCCGGTAGCTCTTCTACCGGAAAACACCGAACCAGAAATAATCCGAATGTCTAACCGGTTATCCACCTCCTCATTTACTAGCTCGTCGATCGATGCACCGACTCGAGTGCGCAACAGTCGAGGCCTCACAACAGGGGGACCAGCCAGAGACACAACTCGAGTTGAATCTAGCACCCCCGTCCGAAAAAGGGTTCCCGTTGCAATTACATCCTGAATACCGATGTGCCACACAACCTTCTGGCGATCAACGGGGTCTAGGGCATGAATATGCAATCCGACGGTGCCTGCGGGATGGGGCCCTGTAAATGTTTCGTGACGCACTTGGTCCGTGGTTGAAACACTGAAATTCGGATTTAAAGCCGTACAGACGAAGACCGGACCCGTAGTCAACCGACTAAGCGCCGAAACTCCCAAGTCAAATAACGATGTTCGGCCTTCAAGAATAGAATCAACCGACGGGGCCAAAGGATTCGAATCAATGGCCGTTACAAAAATTGAATGCGGACGTATAGCCGGATTTGCAACGCGGTCGAATGGACGGGCACGTAACGCAGTCCATTGACCAGACTCAAGAAGAAGTGCCCGTACATCGCTCTCGGAAAGACCGCTTGGGTGGCGTCCGGAAAAACTCGAGAACCTTATGGTCTCCGGCTCTCGCCCTTCCGTTTCAGCACGACTTTGCTCAATTACGACTGACTGTAAGGCACGCCGGTTTCCGCGGTGTACGCTTACTACCGTTCCGGCTGAAGGCGCTGTGTACCGTACATCTGGCGTCGTTTTGTCTTCGAACAAGAGTTGTCCACGTGCCGCAGAATCGCCGACAGTAACGTGCATCCGAGGTCGAAGCCCAATACCGTCAGCCGACTGAATACCGACGTAACGCGTCGGCTTCGCGATTTCAAGATATTGTTCGGGCTGGCCGGATATTGGAAGTGTAAGACCTTTTTTTACTATGTGTTCTGGCATTATTGCGAGTGAAAAGTCGATTCAAAATCTGGAAAACTGAGTCGGATTCGCGTTCTCGCAGCCGATATTGTGAAAAAAGTATCAATATGGCCCAAAAAAAACGACCGCCACAATTCCGACGGCCCCTATCGGATGCTCATCCTACCCCGCGAATTGACTGAAGTCAATCTTATGCGAACGGAACTAAATTGACGCGTATCTCACCGTCATTAGAGCACCAAGTTCCAATTTGTTACTTAGGTAGAACCCACAGAAATTACCAATCGAAAGCCACAACATGTGCTGTTCCAGAACTAGCCTAGATCAACGTAACTCTATTTTTGACAATAAGTTAGATTTGACTTACGACACCGTGGCAATTAGGCTCAATATAAGTTGACCATCACACTAAATGGCGAAACGTTCGAATGCTCTATGCCGCTAACCATCGGCGAGTTACTGGACAAACTTCAAATTGATCCTCGGAGAGTTGCAGTCGAACACAACCTAAAAGTTCTCAAACGAAATTCTTATAGCTCAACCGAGGTAACCGATCGGGACTGTGTGGAAATCGTCAATTTTGTGGGTGGCGGATGATCACAGATCACACACTACAAATAGCTGGCAAGACTTTCCAGTCGCAGTTAATTGTCGGTACTGGGAAGTACACTTCTTACGAAGTGATGAAACGTGCACACCTAGCGTCAGGCGCCGACCTAGTAACAGTCGCGGTCAGGCGAGTAAACCTCAACGAAAGAAACCGAGAATCACTCATCGACCACATAGACACAGACCGATTCGACATACTTCCCAACACTGCAGGATGTTTCTCGGCGGACGAAGCAATCCGAACGGCTCGCTTGGGACGGGAAGCCGGGCTTTCCAACTGGGTCAAACTGGAGGTTATTGGCGACAAACAAACACTCTTTCCAGACAATGATGCACTGATTGCAGCAACACGCATACTTGCAAGAGAAGGCTTCATCGTACTCCCTTATACCAACGACGACCCGATTGCCTGTCGTAAACTCGAAGACGCCGGTGCTGCTGCTGTTATGCCTTTGGGCGCACCCATCGGTTCCGGGCTAGGCATACAGAACCGTAACAATATTTCTATCATCAAGGAATTCGCTTCAGTTCCAGTAATCGTTGATGCTGGCGTCGGCACTCCGTCTGACGCTGCAATCGCGATGGAGCTAGGAGCCGATGGTGTCCTAATGAATACCGCAATTGCCGAAGCTGATGACCCAGCTGCGATGGCCGAAGGGATGCGTCTCGCAGTCCGTGCCGGTCGACTCGGTTATCTTGCTGGCCGCATCCCGCGAAAGCGTTACGCCTCTGCGAGTAGTCCTCTCGAAGGAATAATATAAGAACACTTTTTACCGATCGTCAGAGCGCTTGGAGTACTTTCGGTCTGATAAAAACTGAAGGACATTAAACGCTAGTGCCAACGAACTTCGTCTAACGAATTTTTCCTTCAGCAGTTAACCAGTGATCAACAAGAACCACAGCAATCCTCACACGAGAACTTCGTCTCGGCAGACGCTTTTCTAGTCCGAACTGCCACTAAACTCCGACGAATCAACGTTGACTAGAACTGAAACGCGTATTCAGTGCCTAAGCACTGTCAAATTACTGAGTTTTCACTTCTCGCAGCTACTCGCGCCATATCCGCATCAACCATCATCTCGACGAGCCGATTAAAGTCCACCGATGGACGCCAATCTAATTCCGAAATGGCTTTCGACGGATCACCAATCAGATGTTCGACCTCCGCCGGTCGAAGAAATTTCTGGTCGGTATGCACATAATCCTGCCAGTCCAGACCTGCATGAGAAAACGCCACTTCTACAAGATTTAGGACGGAATGACTGATCCCTGTCGCGATCACATAGTCATCTGCTTGGTCCTGTTGCAGCATCTTCCACATCGCACAAACATAGTCACCTGCGTAACCCCAATCGCGCTGCGCGTCGAGATTTCCTAGAGATAGTTTATCGGTTAGACCATGTTTGATCCGAGCCACTCCGTCGGTCACTTTTCTCGTAACAAACTCTAGGCCCCGTCTCGGTGACTCGTGATTGAACAAAATCCCTGAAACAGCAAATAGATTATGGCTCTCCCTATAATTAACGGTTATGTAATGCGCGAAAGCCTTAGAGACTCCGTATGGGCTACGAGGATAAAAAGGGGTTTTCTCAGTCTGAGGTATCTCCCTAACTTTCCCAAACATTTCACTCGACGACGCCTGATAGACTCGAATCGACGTGTCGACATGACGGACCGCCTCCAATACACGGGTGACCCCGAGAGCGTTGTATTCTCCAGTCAACATCGGCTGGTCCCAAGAACTAGGAACAAACGACATAGCTGCAAGATTGTAGATCTCACGCGGCTTGATCTCTTCAAAGATTCGGATCAGAGATAGTTGATCAAGTAAGTTCCCTTCTCGAAAAACAACACGCTCCCTAAGATGTTGGATCCTCCAGTCATTAGGGGCACTGAGACGCCTTACTACCCCAACAACTTCGTAACCCTTTTCCAGCAACAATTCTGCAAGATAGGAACCATCCTGCCCAGTAATACCTGTAATAATCGCTCGCTTAGCCATGTCAATTACAACCTGAAGATATGGGCCGCTTTCATTCCCTGTAACGCGTTCCTTGTATCCACTACTATGGGAGATTTTCGCACGATACTCTCATAGTCAATGCCCTGATGATTCGTTGTTATTACGGCGCAGTCAATCCCACGATCCAAAGCCTCTTCTATCGGCACAGAGCGAAGATCTAGTTGCCCCTCACTCACACCTCTCACAAAAGGATCGCTGTAACTCAACAAAGCCCCGCGTTGAATTAGCGACTGCGCAATATCGAGAGCTGGGGACTCTCGCACATCACCAACATCAGGCTTGTAAGCCACACCTACCAAATGTATGCGTGATCCTTTGACAGATCGCTCACGACTATTGAGAGCCTCTGCGATCCTCTCAACAACATACCGAGGCATTGCTCCGTTTACATACCCAGCTAACTCAATAAATCGACTCTCAAAACCATTTTGTCGTGCTTTCCAGCTAAGGTAAAATGGGTCAATTGGAATGCAATGACCACCCAACCCAGGGCCTGGATAAAAGGGCATAAATCCAAAAGGTTTCGTCTTCGCTGCATCGATAACCTCCCAGACATCCACGTCGAAACTCGAACACATTAATGCGAGCTCATTAACCAAACCGATATTGACAGCTCGGAATGTGTTTTCTAGCAGTTTTACCATCTCCGCAACTCGTGGCGACGAGACCGTCACAACTTCGTCAACACAATGTTCGTACAAAGCCGCCGCCACAGCCGTTGACGCTCGATCCACCCCCCCAACGACTTTCGGAATATTTCTCGTTGTCCATTTCCGATTTCCCGGGTCTACGCGCTCAGGCGAAAACGCCAGAAAGAAATCGGTACCAACATGCAATCCACCCTCTTCCAACCTCGGCAGTACTACCTCGTCGATAGTACCTGGATACGTCGTCGACTCAAGAATCACCAGTTGCCCGGAGTGAAGGTGCTTCGCTATCTGGTCAACCGCCGAAATAACGTATGAAAGGTCTGGGTCTTTCGCCTTTCGAAGAGGAGTAGGCACACAAATATTGATAGTGTCTAAGGTGGAAAGTAGAGAAAAATCCGTCGTGACGCTCAAATGCCCAGACCGAACCAATGTGCTAATGCGTGATGCAGGCACGTCAGCGATGTACGAATTGCCCGCCTTGATCGCTGCAATCTTGTCCGGAACGATATCGAAACCGACAGCTTCCAATCCGGCCGCGGCAAACTCGACAACGAGAGGAAGCCCAACATAACCCAGACCGATTACTCCGACCCGAGCCTCCTTAGATCGAATGCGTTCTAATAACGACTCTGCCACAAAAGTGCCTGATTATGACAGATCAGTTTCGCATGGGACAATTCAACGAATTCAGATTTTTAACCTTTCGAGCAAACCTAATAGTAATGAATCAATAGCGAGATGGAACAGATTGACGTGGCAATCGTCGGAGGTGGCGTCGTAGGGCTCGCTACCGCTCTAGAAACGGCAGGCAGAGGTTATTCGACCTGCATACTTGAGCGCCGCACCAGACTAGGACAAGAAGCCAGCACACACAACAGCGGTGTAATCCATGCTGGACTCTACTATCCTCCAAATTCACTAAAGGCAAAACTTTGCCTCGAAGGACAACAACGAATCTACGCATTCTGCCGGAAACACGATATTCCTCATGAGCAACCTGGGAAATTCATCGTTGCCACCGAGAAATCAGAAATTCCACAAATTGAGCTAATAGCCACTCGTGGACAATCAGCCGGAGCGAATGATCTTGAAATTGTCGATCGTTCATTTTTTAGACGCCGTGAACCACATGTCGAAGGTTTCGCTGCTCTCTGGTCTCCATCGACCGGTATCGTTGACTCTGAGGCTCTAATTCGATCGCTGACACGCTTAGCAGTGAACGCCGACGTGATATTACTTCTCAGCACACAAATCGACGGAGGAGTATTACGACCGCAAGGCATCGAACTGCGAACACCTCGAGAAACAATTCTCGCACGTGCAGTCGTCAATGCCGGAGGATTGCATGCCGACGATGTATCTGAATCACTCGGCGGTGAGGATTTCACAATTTATCCTGTACGTGGCGAGTACGCAGAACTTGTGTCGAATTCCGCCCAATTTGTCAAAGGCCTCGTCTACCCAGTTCCAGACACAGCCGGCCTCGGCCTCGGAATACATCTCACGCGCACAGTGTGGGGAACTGTGACGCTTGGTCCGACTGCTCGCTATCAAACAACCAAGAATGATCACGAATCAAATCGTGTTTCACTTAAGGTATTCTTTGAAGCGGCTCGCGCACTAGTACCAGAAATCAAGTTTGAAGATCTTCGTATCGGCGGAACCGGTATCCGAGCCAGAATTTCGCCTCCTGAGTGCAATTTTTCTGATTTCCGGATAGAGCGAGACATGAATATCTCTAGGTTGGTCCATCTCGCAGGAATCGACTCGCCCGGACTCACTGCATGTTTAGCCATCGGAAGAATGGCAGCAGACCTTGTAAAAGATGTTTTCGATGAAAAACCGCTCAACTAACGTGCCAGCGAGAACACGATTTTTCAACAAAAACGATGTTTCTTATTCAAGAACGATCACAGCATAGCGTAAGAGGCTTACTCTGAATCGAGCCCTAAGCGTCGAGACGCGTAACGAGCCAAAGCATCCTGCCAACGAGGCATAGATACCCCAACAGATGCGAGCTTCTCGTTCGACAGCGAACAGTATTGTGGACGCGAAACACGTAAAGCGCGTTCCGTTAACGTGATTGGCTTTATTTCCGTTCGAACATCCAAACATTGCGCTAATTCATTAGCCACTTCGAACCAAGTGGCACTCCCCGTGCCGACACAATGATACAGACCATTCAGGGGACTAATCCGTAGCAGTTCCCGCGTCGCCCAAGCAACATCCTCAACATAACTCAAGGATACTGTTCGGTCGACGAACGCGGACACCGTAACCCCTGACAGCATTTGGTCCGCCATCCGATCAAGACTCCCACCAAGACTACTAGCTAACTTCGGAGATTCTGCCCCTCCTCCAAACAAACTCTCCACTCTAAGTGTGTAATGTGATGCTTCCCTCGAAAACCACTCGCCAAGTAATTTAGAGATTGCATAAACACCCGTCGGGTTAGGTTCATCGACTTCGAAGTACGGTCGAATGACAGTCCCATCGAACACAAAGTCACTACTATAATGAACGAGCGTTGCCCCAATGGATGCGGCTTCCTCCGCAAGAGAAAGCACACCGAAGGCATTCACTGCCAATGCTCTTTCTACTTGATCCTCAGCTGTATCCACAGCGTTGTAGGCCGCACAATTTAGTATCACATCAGGGCGTTCGTCCCGAACGACAGCCTTGACACTTTCCCTCTCGGTGAGATCAAGTTCGTCACGTGTCTTCGATTTTACTGCACAGTCAGAAGCAAATGTACGACAGATAGCAACCCCCAATTGACCGGCTGATCCCGTCACCAAAATTTTCATCTGGAACGTTCCTTCACAAGAGCGCGAGTCTCTCGATCAATTTCACGTCTGCGAATCGTTTCTCGTTTGTCATAGGTTTTTTTTCCTTTGGCCAAACTGACCGATACCTTCACAAGACCACGTTGAAAATAAAGACGAGTAGGCACCAATGTAAAGCCGCGCTCAGTGGTTTTTCCAATAAGTTTCCGAATCTCACTCTTCGTCAAAAGCAATTTTCGACGACGCAATGGAGCATGCTCAGCGTAACCTCGGTGGCTATATGGACTAATGTGAAGGTTGTAGAGAAAGACTTCCCCATTCTCGACCCGACCATAGCTGTCCTTCAGATTGACACGACCCTCTCGAATAGCCTTCACCTCAGTGCCAAGTAGCACTAAACCAGCTTCGTACGTATCGAAGAGATGGAAGTCATACCGAGCTTTTCGGTTATCAGCAATCAGATTTTTCCCATCAGGTTTGTCTGGCATCTAAAGCTCGTTCAAGAAACTCTAGCCCCTAACTCTCGACAAGGGATGCCGCCAAACGCAGAGCCGAAATCGTGCTTGACGGGTCAGCCAGCCCTTGGCCAACTATGTCGTAAGCCGTTCCATGGTCAACTGAGGTTCGGATGATGGGTAACCCTAGAGTCACATTGACTGCCTGGCCGAACGCAGTCAATTTGATTGGAATCAAACCCTGATCGTGATAACTTGCAATCACCGCATCAAAATCCCCACGAAGTGCCCGCACAAAAACCGTATCGCCAGGGAATGGGCCGGTGACGTCTATCCCTTCTGCTCGACAACGTGCAACCGCCGGAGCAAAGATCCTTTCTTCTTCCCCACCGATGAGTCCTCCCTCTCCAGCATGAGGATTAAGACCAGCTAAAGCGAGACGGGGGTGTGAATGCCCAAACTTCGGGAGTGATTCATGAGCAATTCGAATGACTCGCTCGAGGCGGACACGTGTTAGTCGACGTGTCACCTCTGAAAGTGGCACATGGACAGTCGCGAGAATCACACGAAGTCTGTCGGAATGAAACATCATCGCAACATTTTTCGAACCGGTAAGCTCGGCAAGCATTTCTGTGTGCCCCGGCCACGGCAGCCCTGCCAGAGCCCATGCTGCCTTATTGATTGGCGCAGTAGTAATGGCATCCAGGCGTCCAGCTATCGCATCAACCGCGGCAGAACGGACCGCTTCATACGAAGCCCGTCCAGCCATCGCTGACACAATGCCTGCTTGAAACTTTGCACATTCACTTTCAGAGGATGGCCCGTACAATATTGGCGTGCAAACCTTACAAATTTCAGAGTCAGATGCTGCCTTAATTGCAACCTCTGGACCAATACCAGCTGGGTCACCTACGGTTAAACCAATCCGCGGAACAGACACTTTTCGATAGGCCTCAATGGCAGCCGGCATCGCATCCGTCGCAAGCACCGCTTCCACAACCATCACCATCCGCCCCACAGCCGCCCGCGCTTCGACTGCAATCTCCTTCGTTCGCACAGCCAGCAAACTGTTCACCAGCAGCATTAGGAAGTTCGTAACGGAGACAGCACTTTAAACGACCACAAAGACCAGACAATCGAGACGGATTGAGACTAAGGTTTTGGTTTTTGGCCATCTTAATTGAGATTGGTTCAAATTTCGGCAACCAAGTTGTGCAGCAAAGTGGACGCCCACAAGTGCCGTAACCACCTAGTATCTTGGCTTCGTCCCTTGCTCCAAGCTGTCGCATCTCGATGCGACAGCTGAACTCGTTGGCAAGGTCACGGACCAATCCTCGAAAATCGATCCTGCCGTCAGCGGTGAACGAAAAAACCAGCCGAGGACCGTCGAATTGCTGCTCTACGCGAACGAGTTTCATCGGTAGACCGTGTTCTTTTATCTTGATTGCCGCAATCCGTTTTGCTTCACGTTCGCGGTATTGCTGTTTTAGCCGATTTTGGACATCTTTCTGGCTAGCGCGGCGTATCATTTTCAGTGAATTCTTAGCCCCTGAAACACTGCGTTCTGCTATTTGAGGAATAGTTCGAGTGACCGTCGCATAAAGACGTTTTTCGTTTCGCTGCACGATCACATCATCGCCAGGCTCGAGTGGCGGCTTAAACTTTACACCCGCCAGAAGAAACCGGTGAATCCGACCAACACGGTCGAACTTAACACTAACGAACGAACTGTTTGTTTTGTTTTCAGTCATTAGAGATTGCACACGATCCAATCGGCGACGACCTTCGGACTTGCGTTGCTCGCAACAGCTTCCATAGCTCGATCAACTATTGAGAATGCCCTGATACCTCGACCTCGACCAAAATCGGCAGCTAACCGCCGTAAACATTTCTCTAGATCAGCATTTGCAAGCGGCTCGCTCGCTCGCGAAGCCACCACTTCCATATCGCGAATCAGTGACGCCAAAGCATCTAGCCTAAAGCGTAACTCCCTCCGCTCGACACCAGCGGTTCGCCGTGAACCGCTTCGCGCGAAAAGAATCTTCGCACTAGCGAGACGTGCACGAGAATCTGGTCCTTTAGACACTGTCTCCAAAAGTTCAACGGCGGCTTCACGAGCAGCCACAAAATCTCCCGCCCCAGTTTGCTGCGCACGTCTAAGACTCCCACCTGCTGAGACAGCTGCCGCCCTGGCTGCGTGTTCATCAAATCCAGAAACAACCATAAGTAGACGAACAATCGCCTCCACACTGAGAGGTCCGAAACGAAGCTGTGGACAACGGGACCGAACCGTGTCGAGCAACATATCAGGACGAGAGGTGACAAGAAAGAGCTGACATGAAGGAGGTGGCTCCTCAAGGGTTTTCAACAATGCATTCTGTGCCGGAGGAACCATTTGGTCAGCTGAATCGATGATCACTACGCGACGCCGACCTTCGAACGGCCGATAACCAACTTGCTCAATGACGGCTCGGACCTGTTCAATCCGAATCACATCTCCTTCACCTGGGCTGACCATATGCACATCTGGATACACTCCGTCCGCAATTCGACGGCACGCTTGACACTTGCCACAGGCATCGATCTCTTGACCAGCTGAAGACTCGGATACAGAAGCCTCCACCGGTATCTTCCGGGCTGCACTGAGAGGTGAGGTGCAGTTCATGGCCTGCGCCGCGGACATTGCTATCGTCCTCTTCCCAACTCCATCAATGCCAGCCAAAATCAAGCTCGGTGGAAGTGAATCATTGGCCACGGCCCTAGAAAAAACAGGCAACAGAACCCGGTGCCCAACAATATCGCGAAACGGCATCCTCCCAGAATCGTAGCATGGGAAATAGGGCAGAACTGCTCTAGCCACGATCAAAACGCCAGGTCGTGTCACGCGACCCAGTGTCAAAAGCTATCCAAAGAGAATGGCGGGGCCGACGAGACTCGAACTCGCGACCTCCGGCGTGACAGGCCGGCGTTCTAACCAACTGAACTACGACCCCGCAAGGTTTCTTCTGACAGACTCAGAATCCCTGTAACTATAGACGATCAAGCATCTTCACGGCTACGTCCAGAAAGTCAGATTTCTTAACGAAAACATCTCAACAGTTACTCTATCACCAGAAACCGACACGATTGGTGGGCGGTACAGGATTTGAACCTGTGACAGCCGGTGTGTAAAACCGGTGCTCTACCCCTGAGCTAACCGCCCTTATCCGAATTCACTGAGAAACTAACTAACACTATTTTTCGTCTCGTAAATACACCAAACTCTGATCAACTATCGCGACTGCTAAAACATCATACTGCTCTTCAAAATCCGCATCTAAAAATATCAAAAAGGGTAACCGTTCGCCCACCAAGCTTTAACGCCAATGATAAAGATAGAAAGAAGAAGGCCACTCACAGCAAGATATTCGCCATTGTGACCCACGCGTTTTAGGCTGAATTGTCGACCCGATTGCCGAACGTTACCCCGAACATAATCAGTGTACAGATTACCGAATGTCGCCGACAAAGTCGCCTCTTCTAGGCGTATCGCAACTGGAATCATTAAGCCCAGGTAGGAGAAAATGACGCCTGCTACTAGTGGTGACGAAGCCGCAACAACAAACCCCACCCCAATAACAACAGAACCGAAATACAACGGATGACGACATATCCGATACGGACCTGAAATCGTCACTTCCTTTCCTTTTACTAGATGACCAGCAGCCCAAATTCTGACACATTCACCTCCTACAGCTACCAACCCACCCACACTCAAAGAAAACCACGTAGGTTCCGCACAGCCAAATCCGACACACGCTACCAGAAAACCAAACGCGACACGTCGTCTGGCAATCAAAAAGAGAACGCGAAAGCGAGGATTGGCGTCAAGGTCAAGCACTGAATAAATGCCCCTCAAGACGGCTTTCGATAGCAGCCCTCACATCTTCAACTGCAATGTCATCGAGGCACCACATCGAACTCTTGCATCTGCGTACCACGTGTCTGAATGATCGATTCGAATTGCGTGCCTGATGACAACGGCAAGACCTGAACCTTGACACTACGACATCTTGAGTCGACCAGGGTCCGTTCCTTGCCGGATCACTCGGGCCATAGAGCCCTACGATCGGAGTGCCAACAGCAGCGGCAATATGTAGAGGTCCTGTGTCTCCAGACACCAGGATAGTTCCTGCTCGTACCAATTCAACGAGAGTCTCAAGATCGCTTGGCGGGGCAAGTACCGCTGTGCCGTTAGACGCCGCTACGACCGCCTGCGCGCGGTCTTTCTCTTCTGGTCCCCAGAGTACTACGGACTTCAGTTGATACAGTTGATGCATGCGAAAAGCCAAGGCGCCAAATTTCTCAGTCGACCAACACTTATTCGGCCATGCCGCGTTGGGATTAAGCAGTACAAATTGACTATCCACACGATCGACAAACACCCGCACTCGGGAAAAAACCTCTGGCTTTACCTTCGCGATCGGGAAGTCCCACGTCTCAGAGTGCACACCGAGTGAAGTAAGTAGACCAAGATTTTGTTCAATTACGTGTGTTGGCTCTCCTGCATCAACGGTTTCGGAATAGAAGAATCTAGCCCATCGCTCACGTAAGAACGGCGTCTTAAATCCAATGACTCGCTCCGCACCAGACAAACGTGCTAACAGTGCAGATTTAGCCAACCCCTGGACGTCTAATGCAATATCGTACGATCGATCCCGGAGAATTCGACAACACTCTAAAACACCAAGCAACGCAGGTCGACTGCGAGACCGAAAGACGATAACGCGATCTAGCGACGGTACCAACGAAAGAAAATCTGAATTTCGTTCATCGACCACCCAGTCAATAATCGCGTCTGGAAATTCCTGCCGCAAGCTAGCTGCAACCGGTAACGCATGTACGATGTCACCAAGCGAACTAAGTCGAATGATAAGCACTCTCATCAAACGGCCGCTTACAACTGATTACCTATTCGACTTATTACTTCTCGCGTCGAATGATCCTTAGGGTCCCCAACGATGGCCGTTCGGCCACCGTAGTCCAAAACAACCGAACGTTCAGGCACTGTCTCAATGGTGTAGTCCGTCCCCTTGCAGTGCACATTCGGTTGGAACGACCGCAACAGATTCGTGACTGTTGGTTCTGAGAACACAATAACGTAATCGACCATATTAAGCGCAGCCACAATCTCCGCACGTTCGACCGCTACTTGGACTGGTCTCCCCTTACCTTTCAAGGCCGCAACCGATCGGTCGTCATTAACAGCAACTATTAATCGATCGGCTTCTAGAGAAGATGCATGCAAATACCTCACGTGACCAACGTGGATAAGGTCAAAGCATCCGTTTGCCAAAGCGATAGTTTTACCCAAAGCTCGGTCATCAGCAATTAAATCCTTTAATCTATTCGCCGAAACGACTATTCCTCCCTGACAATCACGCATCAGAGCCTCCCTCAGAACTAACCGCTTGACGAAGTTCCTCAAGATGAACCGACGCCGTGCCACGTTTAGTGACGACCACTCCACCAGCATAGTTTGCTAACTGAGCAGCTTCGCTGAACGATGCCCCAGCCGCGATCGCAAGCGTCATGGTCGCTATCACCGTGTCACCCGCACCTGTCACGTCAGCGACCTCATCATTTCCAAAAATGGGAATGTGCTGCGTCCGACGTCGCGGCACAAAAACTGACATTCCACGGCTTCCTCGCGTTACGATGAGCCCCTGAGCACGGGTCCGCTTAAGCACAGTTCGACCGGCACGTTCAAGACTCTTAGGGTCTTCACCGATCGATATGCCAAGCATTTGTTCGATCTCGGATTCGTTGGGGGTGTAAGCGGTGCACCCCTGATATGCCAAAAGGTTGTACCTGGAATCGACAAGAATTGGCACCGAATAACCACGTCTCGACAAAACGTTTCTCATCCTCGATACCAACGCAGGAGTCACCAAGCCAGACCCGTAATCAGAAACTAGCACTGCGTCACACACCGCCATCTCTCCTAGGGCCACACGTTCAAATTCCCGACGGATATCAGACTCAATTGCAGTCGAAGTATCTCGATCAATGCGGACTACCTGCTGGCGCGCACTATGCAAACCACCAGCCAAAATACGTGTTTTAATTGGTGTCCGATAGCCGCGCGGCCGGATCAAACAAGATTTGTTAATCCGGATCCCGAGCGAAGTTACAAGACGCCTATCTACATCCCCACGTCCCACTAACCCTACCAGTCGAGTTTTTCCACCGAGTGAATCCACATTTACGGCGGCATTACCTGCGCCTCCAGGCGTTATCGTAGTTTCATCGTAGTCAAGAATGAGCACTGGAGCTTCTCGAGACATGCGAGCTACTCGGCCATATATAAACTCGTCAGCGATGACGTCTCCGACGACTGCCACGGAGATACCAGAAAAGCGCGCAAGCAAATCGTTCAGACGTGCGTTCGACTCACTATCGCCTGAATCTATTTTCGTCGACCGGACACTCGTCATTCGCTTACCGTTCCCGTCTTAAACGATGTCACCGAAGTGTATCGCACAACCACCACCATTATCTTTTTCGAAACCACACTTCATTTACGAGCAGCAAACGCAAGTGTACGTACTGTCTAAACGCCGTAAAAAGCATCAAACAGTGGACGTCGGGGCCTTCTCATCTTGGCGCCATCGTCGATGCATCCAGAGCCAAAGATGCGGGTGACGACGAATGTAAGACTCAAGGACATCGGTGCACCGCTGCGTATAAGTAAGTACTGGGTTCGGGTCTCCAGGTTCGGGTGGCTCAACAGGTTCTTCGTAGATCATGCGATAACGTCCGTCAGAAGTCGGTATCGCAAATACCGGAATAATGGGAGCTCCAGTGCGCAACGCTAAAGCCGCAATCGTGGATGTTGTTGCCGCAGGACGACCCAGAAAATCGACAACAACGGCACTTCGGTCCTGAATGTGCTGGTCTATCATCATGCCTACCGATATGCGATCCTTCAGGGCACGTAACAATCCGCGAACGGCCCCTGCGCGAGGCACAACCCGAGTACCTATACGCTCGCGCATTTGCTCGATCATATTCTCTAAATATGGATTATCTAGAGTTCGAGCAATCATCACAATAGGATCAAACAGGTGAGCGTGCACCATTATCTGGAGTTCCCAGCTCCCAAAATGTCCCGCAAAGTACATTACTCCGACACTTCGAGAATTGGCTTCTTGGACATGTTCCATCCCTTCAACCTCAACAAGATTCAGCATGCTCTCCGGTTTCATTGAACTGAAGTTAAAGAGATCGATCACATGACGACCCAATTGTTTAAACGTCGCTCTTAATGTGGAATGACACTGAGCCTTGTCCCAAGCCGGAAACGCTGAACGCAGGTTCATTATGGCTAGTTCCCGACGCCGTCGATACAGTACATAGAAAATTAGACCGATTCCGCTACCAAGAAGAAGGCTTATCTGCCTCGGCAACATTACGGAAACGCTTCGGATCGCAACAACAATGATGAACTCAAACCAATAACGCATTTTTAACACGCGTTACTCGCCGGAAAACTACGCGTTTCAGAGATAGTTTCGATCAGCCATCTCTCAAATTGGCTCGCTGGTTCAATTGTTACCCTAAGCGGAAGCCAGGCCAAGGGAAATTCAAACGGCTCATAAGGCTTCAGTCGAACAATGTCTTTCTCCGAGGTCAAAACGAACTCAGCATCAAGAGACTTTGCACGAGCAACGATTCGATCAACATCTTTCAACGAAAAACGATGGTGATCGCGAAATTCCATCGTCCCTGCGATCTCAAATCCAGCAGCCAGCACTCCACTAATGAATCGAAAAGGTCGAGCAATTCCCGTCACAACGAACACCCGAGCACCTGGTTGCATACCCTCTGAAGTCATGGTCACTGGCGCATCGAAATGGCGAACCAACCGAAAACAATTTTGGACACCAAAACGTTCGGACACGGCAGTCAACTCCTCCGACGACGGTGTCTCAATAATTAGCGCATCAGCAAGACTGGCAGTAGTTAATCGTTCCCGAAGGGGCCCAAAAGGAAGGGTTCGTTCGTCGTCAAGATCACTCTCACCGATAACAATGACATCGATATCACGCGCAAGTGACAGATATTGAAATCCATCGTCCAACACGTGCACCGAGGCATCGAGTCTATTTTCAGCAAGGCTTCCCGCAAGAAACCGATCATCCGCAACGAGCACGCGGGCACTCATTAGACGTTCCGCCAGCATTAGTGGCTCGTCTCCCGCGATAGGTAGATCAGCGAGGATTTTCTTGCCATCACTTACAACGACCACCCCATCCAAGCGAATCGATCTTCCGTATCCTCGACTGAGTAACGCAGGTCGCTCACCGTTCCGAATGAGAAGTTCAGTAATACATCTCACAACTGGTGTCTTGCCGCTTCCACCGACACTCAGGGCTCCTATACTTATCACCGGTTGACGCAGGTGCCGCTGAAATTCTGGGCGGCTTGTGTGCCAACTACGACGCTGCGCTGCAAGACAACCGTAAAGCCAACTAAGCATTCTCATTCACCGATGCACGTCTTGGTGTCGGTAAGGGCAACGGGGCAGTAAAAGGCGGAAAGACTTCTCGAATGACGGCGAGTGTGCGTTGAGTCGCTCCTCGATTCGCATCCAAAACTTGTCGAGCTGCGGCACCCATAACATCGCACCGCTCTTTGTTTGCAACTAAATCCACAAGAGAATCTTCGAGTTCACTCGCATTACGAACTTGGACAGCTGCACCCTCAGCCAAAAATTTTCTCGCAATCTCAGCAAAATTCTCCATATACGGACCGAAAACAATTGCCTTGCTAAAAACAGCTGGTTCGAGAATGTTGTGCCCGCCCGCCGGAACCAAGCTTCCACCAACAAATACAACCGATGCCAGCTGGTAAAGACCCGGCAGTTCTCCGAGCGTGTCAAGAATGACAACATCGGCCATTGGATCACCGCCGACTGGCAGCGCGGTTCTTCGAGCTACTGAAAAGCCACTATGCAACGCGATTTGTTCTGCCTCGGCAAAACGCTCTTTATGCCTCGGAGCCAACACAAGCAAAGAATCAATTGAATCTTTGCGAATGCGTGAAAAAGCGCAAACCACAGGCTCTTCTTCGCCTTTTAAGGTGCTCGCTGCAACGACAACCTGACGACCATCAGGCACATGGAAGTAGGTCAACACGCTATCGTTGAACTCAAAGCGAGTATCGTCCTTTGCCGCGTCTGCGACATCGAACTTAAGACTACCCGTAACGGCAATCCGACTTCCATGTACACCCAGCGAAACGAACCGTTCCTTCCATAAATTCGTTTGCACGCAAACTCGATCGAAGTTTCGTACCACGCGCCGCATAAAAATTTTTACCATCCTATACCCACGAAACGAACGGTTTGAGAGACGACCATTGACCATTACTATTTTGCTTCCGCGAAGTCGACAAGCACGAAAAAGGTTAGGCCAAATTTCCGTATCGATAATAATGAGTAATTGTGGGGATATACGGTCGAGAGAAGCGGTAACGAATGGCATAAAATCGAATGGCGCATAAAAAACAGCGTCTACCAAATGTTTCCCGAATCGCTGCGCGACCTCTCGACCGGTTGCCGTTGTAGTCGACAGCAGAAGGCGGTGGTCTGGGTAGCTTGCACGAAGACCGGAAAGCAGCGGTCGTGCCGAAAGGGCCTCACCAACGGACACTGCATGAACCCAGATAGACGGCTGGCGGTGTGGATTCACTCTTTCGGGGAGCCGCCCAAACCGTTCACCAACGCTTCTGGCTGCCTCTCGTGCACGAAAGCTCGCATACAGAACGGATGGAAGTCTGGCGACGAAATAAACGAACAAAAGCACGCTGTAAAGGCGGTACATGGCCAGAGGAGGATTTCAGTCGAGTATATCAGCGGTGTCGATCTTTGACCGCCTCATATCTCGAAACTAAAATAGGTCATTTAATTCTTTGTGCGCATCCAGTAGGTGCAGAAAAAGCCACACGAGGTCATTCATGGGAATTACGGTCGGAATTAACGGATTCGGAAGAATTGGTCGAAACATTTTTCGTGCTGCGCACAAAAATGCTCAAAACGAAATCTCGTTCGTCGCAGTCAACGACATCACAAACACGCAAACACTAGCTCATTTACTCAAGTACGACTCCGTGCTCGGAAACCTTGATGACACTGTTGTCGTCGACGGAGACGGCCTACGAATCGGCAACCACAAATTCCGCGTGTTGTCAGAGCGCAACCCAGCGAATTTGCCGTGGAAGGACCTCGGCGTCGACATCGTTGTCGAATCGACGGGATTTTTCACGAAACGTGACGACGCTATAAAACATCTCGACAGTGGCGCAAAAAAAGTAATCATTTCTGCCCCAGCCAAGGGACCTGACCTTACAGTAGTACTTGGGGTTAATGATGACCTCTACGAACCAAGCCAACACCACATAATCTCAAATGCTTCGTGCACAACAAACTGTCTGGCACCGGTTGCGAAGATTCTCCATGAGAATTTCACGCTTCTTCGCGGATGGATGACTACCGTCCATTCGTATACCAACGATCAGAAACTCCTTGATCTTCCTCACGGCGATCTTCGCCGAGCACGTGCCGCGGGGATCTCAATGATCCCTACAACGACGGGGGCGGCGCTTGCCGTAGGTGAAGTGCTTCCCGAATTGAAAGGCAAGCTTGATGGAATCGCTATGCGAGTTCCGACACCAAACGTTTCAGTCGTAGACCTCGTCGCCCAAGTGGGTCGATCAGTCACAGCTGATGAAATCAATGGATCATTTTTGGAAGCAGCAAACAGTTCACTCGAAGGCATCCTCCAGCTTTCGACGGAACCTCTGGTATCTATCGACTTTAAAGGAAATTCTCATTCCTCAATCGTCGACTCTGATTACACGAAGGTGCTAGAGAACGATTTTGTCAAAGTCCTAGCGTGGTACGATAATGAATGGGGTTATGCATCCCGATGTGTGGACCTCATTCAAATGATCGCAAGACGCGGACTATAAGGGATGCCAACTCCGGATCAAGTGTTTTCGGCAGCACAGTCATAGGTGTAATTTCGTGAGTAAGCGGTCAATTCAAGATCTTGATCTAGATGGTAGACGAGTTTTGGTTCGAGTGGACTTCAACGTGCCATTACTCGATGGTGAAATTGTAGACGACACCAGAATCCGTGCGACATTGCCTACCTTAAGATTATTACTCAAACGCGGGGCATCACTAGTGGTCGCATCCCATCTTGGGCGTCCAAAAGGAAGAGTCGTGTCCAAGCTGAGCCTTGAACCTGTCGCTGAAAGACTCTCTCACCTTTTGAGCCAAGCAGTGGTACTCGCTCCAGATTCGATTGGGCCTGCAACCGATCAAGCCATAGCTTCTGCTGGACCTGGCGGAATCACTCTTCTTGAGAATTTAAGATTCCACGAAGGAGAAGAGAGTAATGATCCTAGTTTTGCTCATGCACTCGGATCGTTAGCTAATGTCTACGTGAACGACGCATTTGGCGCAGCACATCGCGCGCACGCTTCAACGACAGGCGTTGTTCGCTTTGTGCCCAACTCTGGAACCGGCCTGCTGATGGCGAGCGAATTAAAACATCTTGGAGCTTTACTGGACTCGCCAGAACGCCCATTCGTCGCACTCCTTGGGGGCGCCAAAGTGTCGGAGAAAGTCGAAGTAATTGCCAACCTACTCGATAAAGTCGACTCACTTCTCATCGGTGGCGCTATGGCTTATACGTTTCTCAAGGCTCGCGGTCTTGAGGTTGGCCGCTCACTAGTCGAATCCTCTCTCCTGGAAACGGCGAAACAGTTGGAACGAACTGCAGCTAAACAAAACGTTCGACTCATGCTTCCCTGCGACCATATCGTGGCGAATAGCCTTAGCGCCGATTCAAAACATAAAGAACTCAAGATTGGTGACCCGGCTATCGGAAAAAAACTTGGCGTCGACATTGGCTTGACCACAATGAAGTTGTTTGCCCAACCATTAGAGACAGCACGAACCGTAGTCTGGAATGGACCAATGGGCGTTTTTGAGATCGATGCATTCGGCGCAGGCACAGTGGCCATGGCAAACGCAGTCGCCAAATGTCAAGGTAGAACGGTGGTCGGCGGGGGTGATTCCGTCGCCGCCGTCAAGAAAGTAGGTGTAAGCGAACAAATTACACATATCTCAACTGGTGGTGGGGCCTCACTCGAGTTTCTCGCAGGGAATGCGCTGCCAGGAGTGTCGGTCCTACCGGACGCATAACAAATAACTACTAAAAATTATGAGAATGCCTGTAATCGCCGCAAACTGGAAAATGTATAAGACGATAGACGAAGCCAACACTTTTTTGAGCGAGTTTGTGCCACGCGTGTCGAACGTTTCCTATGCAGAGATAATCATCTCCCCGCCTTTCTTAGCGCTGCCAACGGTGTGCAAGACCTGTCAATCAACTCGAATATCCGTTGCCGGTCAAAATATTCATTGGGCGTCCGATGGTGCATCCACCGGGGAAATCAGTGCCAAAATGCTAAGAGCTGTTGGTGCGAATCACGTCATAATCGGCCACTCCGAACGCCGGAGACTTTTCGGCGAGAGTGACGGCGTTATTGCCAAAAAAGTCCGCGCTGCGATAGGTGAGAATTTGAAACCGATTCTTTGCATTGGGGAAACACTCGAAGAGCAAGAGTCCGGAAAAGCTCTGGAAGTGCTCCAGCGACAGCTCGAAAACAGTTTAACCTCTTTCACTTCCGCTGAGCTGACGAATTTGGTTGTTGCTTACGAGCCAATTTGGGCCATTGGGACGGGTCATACCGCCACACCAGACCACGCACAATCGGCACATGCGTACATCAGAGAATGCCTCTCTATTCTCGTAGGCGTCCAGACCTCAGCAGAGTGTCGCATCATTTACGGCGGCAGTGTTAAACCAGTCAACGCAAAAGAAATATTGTCACAACCGGACGTTGACGGCGCTCTCGTTGGCGGTGCGAGCCTCAATCCCGAAAGTTTCGAAGAAATAATCACTGGAACTCAGCCTTAACGCGTGTAGGTATAATTAGAGACAATGCTGAGCATGATTTTGACCGGCGTCTACGTCGCGGTGTGTTTTCTGTTGCTGCTAGTTGTACTCCTCCAACAAGGTAAAGGTGGAGACATCGCTTCTGCATTTGGCGGCGGTGGAAGCAGTCAATCTGCCTTTGGCGCTCGCACAGGAGCTACTGTTCTGACCCGCGCCACTGCCGTACTCGGAACATTTTTCATGATTGGTGCACTAGTTCTCGCCATTATCGGGCAACAAGAGCCTGACTCAGTTGTGAGCGGCATCGAAGCACCGGAAGCAAACCCAATCGAACCAGTTCCTGGAACGTCTTCTGATGCACGTTCCGACGAAACACGACCTCAGTAGATGGCTTTCAGGAGTGCGGAAGTGGCGGAACTGGCAGACGCACTAGCTTGAGGGGCTAGCGAGCCTATGGCTCATGGGGGTTCAAATCCCCCCTTCCGCACCACATTATTAGAAGGTCAATGTTGGCGGGGCGCTTCTCGTCTCATCTGACGAAATAGCTAACGGATAGCTAACGAAGTGTTCGAGTTCACGCGTGAGGGGTGGGAGACCAGTCGCTGTCTTACACCTACTTGACGACGCCGTCCTTCGAAAGCTGCTCGGACGTCTCTTTCGCCATCGACCGAGCAAGGTCACCCCAATCGGCAAAGGCGTTGCCGAGGGACGTCATCGAGGCGATCCAGACAACATTGCCAGAGGACATGCCATGAAGCGCGGCCTCGTATTGCGCCCACGGCTTATCTACGTAGAAGCCGCCCGAGGTTGTGCTCGTCGAGCGACCCGACACGGTGTTTCCAGAAACTGCTGCGGTCCCTTGCGTCGTCGTGGTCGATGGAATCCAAGCCGAACGCGTTCCAGCATCGGCTGGGGCCGCAACAAGAATCGCCGCGAGGGCGACCTTCGCCAGACCGCTGTCAGTGTGTGCGCCCGTGTGTAATAGTCCTGCTAGAAATCCTCGAGAGCCGACAGGCCTTCTCGCTGATCGCCTCGTGAATCAGGATGTCGACGCCGGTCGCCGGCTCTACGAGCCTCGCGCTGTACGCAGTGTTGCCTGAGATGACGACGGTCTTGTCCGGCGTGGTGATCCGGTATCCGAAGGCCGGCCTGACGTCGGCGTGGGAAACCTCGAACGCGTCGATGACCACCCCATCCTCCGCCAGCGCGCGTCCTTCCTCGATCTCGGTCGGAATGACCCTTCCGCACCAGTTTTTCTTAGGAAATCAGGCGATGGAGGGTGACCTGTAAGTGGACCATCCAACTCCGGGATCCACAGTTCACAAACCACAGCAATACCACTATGTAGAGCTAATCAACCCCGTCAGTAAACCTCCTTCAAAATGACGCATCAGCACAAGACTTAAGAGGGATTCTTAAGTAAGGTCGCAACAAGCGATCCATCACTCGTAGAGGGGTGCAATAATGAGGTCTCACGATGAGTTCTTACTCACACCTCCGGGCCAACTGGTTGTTAGCCACTTCAGCGATTTTGCTAGGGTCGGCGACCACTCCCTTTGCCCAACAAAAGAGCGATGAGAACGAAGTCGGTCTCGGCCCACCGGCAGTCTACGAAGAACTGCGAAAGGCAGAACCAGAATCAGTCGGTCACATTCGTGATAGTCGGCTAAGAATAGATCGATTTGAGTTCGAACTTTCTGAGGGAGACCTGTACCTCGTACCGGTTGCCGGTCGCACCCCTATTGCAATTTATATTGGTCATGGCCTCGTACGAGCGTACCCGCCTAACGGCATTGAACACCAACAACTACAGAAATTGATCGACAAGGACTTCCTCGAAGAAGAATTCACCAGATTTGTATTCTGGTCATCAGGTGACGTCAACGAGCGTCTTCATGGGCTCACCGACGAAACTCTAGGTCGCCAAGTCAAAAAAGCGGCCGACCTTCTTTCTGAGAGGCGAAAAAAACTTTTGGAACAGCAATTATCAAACCCGGACAGCCGATTGCTAATGTCGTTGTGGCTCCCTGACGATAATGATTCGCTGCCATCTCTTCCGCTACCCTATTTTTACGCTGAAATCGATAGCCGAAATCACGACTGGTTTTCGATCGAGATCGAACCACTTCAACTCGAAGAAGTAAGTGTCGCTCGTTTTCGCCGCCGTTACAATTTGAATGACATCTGGATGGGTACTCATGCTGTTACCGATTTCAATGAATCCTCGTTACAACGAGCATTTTCTGGTTTCCAAAGAGATCCAGAAAAATTAGGCCCTGTAGACCAAAACAAAGATGCTAAGGGCGATTGGGGCTATCGTGATTTTGGACTTCAGCTTCGCCCAGATAAACCTGAATGCGAACAATGGAGCCAACGCGTCAATATTACTCGTACTGACGTTGATATCGCGCTCAAGAGCAATGGTGATGCCACAGCGAGCATATCGCTCTTGGTTGAAGCATTAGAACCGCTAGTCGCTATACGCCTTCAGATTTCTTCCGTGCTGGAAATCACAGACGCACGATGGCGAACCACGATTCCAATTGACGCCGACGATGTGCGCGCCGTTAACCTACTCCAGCAAACAGATCGTGCCGGGGACACTAGTGAGCCGGAGAAACCAATTCCAATCTCAGGGGAGCCCGTACATTTTGTTCAGGAAACGCATTCGCGAAGAATGAAAGACGACCGTTACGAACCCTGGCTTACCATCATGCTTCCACGTCCGGTGAAGCCTGGTGAAGTTTTTCTGATAGACGTCGCCTACGAAGGCGAACTTGTTGAACGACTCCGCTCCAACCAAGAATTTGTTCTGAAAGATACGATCCACTGGATCCCGCGCCATCCCCACAACCGTCGCAGCAAGTTCAACTTGACGTTCCGTGTCCCCGAACGTTACCGAATCGCTAGTGGTGGATTCCTCGAAAAAGAATCAGTTGAGAAGAATACACGAATTCTGCAGTGGCTCATCGACCGCCCAGTTCGCGGCACGATGGCTTTTCACTACGGCCAATTCGAAGTCGACGAAGTCACTTTAGATGGTCTGCCGTCAATTTCTATCTACGCTAACCGTCATCATCGCGGGTTTTCTCCAGGCGTTCGAGAAAAAACTCTTGAAGACCTTATTGGGTCGATTCGCACCTACAGTAACTACTTTGGGCCGTACCCATTTGACTCGCTTCTTGTCACTGAAACACAGAATTCCGGAGGACAAGCCTTTCCTGGACTCGTTCTACTGACATTCCAGGCATTCGGAGGTTTGCACACCGGTGAAGAAGAGCTTTTTCGGTCGCATGAAGTTGCGCATCAATGGTGGGGAGCCAGTGTGGACTGGGAGAACTACCGTGACCAGTGGCTTACAGAAGGCTTCGCGAACTATTCAGCAGCGCTGTACTCTTTAGTCGGTCTCGGAGATGAAGGTCAGTTTCTAGACATGTTAGAAGCATGGCAACTCGACGTGCTCGGTGAAATAAACATCGGACAAGGAATCGGACTAAAGCGGTACGGCTTCCGCCCCTCCGTGATCCGAGAAAGTGACGGACATCAATCAGGCCCGCTTGTCGCAGGTTTCCGTCTTCAAACCGCAGACACTCCCTTCGACTACCGGCTAATAGTCTACGAAAAAGGGGCCTTTATTCTTCATATGCTACGCATGCTCCTCATCGATTTCGAGACGGGTAGCGATACGAAATTCAAAGAACTAATGCGTTCTTTCATGAGAACACACGCAGGTGGTGTCGCTAATACGACGTCGTTCGAAATCGCCGTTACCAAGGCGTTCGGCGAACCAATGGACTGGTTTTTTGATCAGTGGGTCTATGGAACTGATGTGCCAGTCTATCGACCTGAACTCAAGGTCTCCCAGCTTAGCAATGCTGAAAGTCCATTTTTATTACATGGCAGTATCAGCCAGGAACAGGTGTCAAGTGATTTTCGGATGCCGGTCCCGATCCGTCTGGAATTTGAGACTCTTCCACCGCAGATTCACCGAGTATGGGTCAACGCCGAGAAAGTCACCGTCAAAATTCCGATTCCAGCAAGGCCGACTAATGTCACATTTAACTTTCAATATGCTGTTCTGGCGCACATTGACTAACTTCGGAAAGACTCTTGCTTGACATCCGTTCTTCAACCGCCGACAATCGATCAGTTTTCAGACTGAGTTCTGCGCATGCGTCTTAATAGAATTCTAGATTCCTAAGAGAAACCTTGTGCTCGACGTCACAGCAGCACTCGCCTACATCGAGAAACACCGCCTGCGCCATCAAAGCAATAAAGTTCTCCATGGGCACCCGTCTCCTCTCTTCTGGCTAGACAATGAAATTTCGATACCTCGGGTCATGCGAGACCGCGATCAGTCTTCAAGTGTGGTCCGAAAAAGCATAAATCTTTACGTTGGAACACCGTATTGCCTACCGACGGACCCAGATCGCTGCGGATTTTGTCTTTTCCCAAGTGCGGTCTATAAAGATAAGCAGCAACTCGACACTTACCTTGGCTATCTGCGGCGTGAAGGTGAAATGTTTCGTCCCCATCTCGGGAACGCAGAATTAGCCAGCGTTTACTTCGGAGGTGGAACATCAAATCTCTACAAAGCTGACCAATATTCAGCATTGATGGATATTGTCCGTGGGGTGTTCGACGTACCATCCTCCATCGAAGTGACACTGGAAGGAATACCGCAAACTTTCAACCGTGAAAAGCTTGAAGCAATGAAGGCATGCGGGATCAACCGCATCAGCATGGGAGTCCAACAGATTGATGACAAGTTGATCGAGTTGAGCGGGAGAAAGCAGACATCTGCGCAAGTCTTTAGGACCATTGACATCTGTCGAGACCTCAATTTTCCGATAAGCATAGATCTAATTTTCGGCTGGCCGACGCAGACGATTAGCCAAATGCTTGACGACCTTAAAGCCGTCGTCGCGACAGGAGTCAATCACTTGACGCATTATGAGCTCAACGTCGCAGGGCGCACCGATTTTTCTCGTAACCGGCGCGACGAATTGCCCTCCACAGAACAGAAGCTGGAAATGTACAAAGTCGGACGAGATTTTCTCGTCTCAGAGGGATTCACCCAAGTAACTCCATATGATTTTGAGAGAAGCGGAACACTCCCAAGCACTTACCTGTATGAAGAGCTTTTTCGGAACCCCTTCCAAGATGACGAAGGACAACTAATCGGCTACGACGCTTGGGGATGGGGGTTCGCCGGAATTTCTTTTTTCTTCGGCACGCCTGATTCGCCGGGGTGGGCGTATATGAACCACACCAAAGTAGAAGATTATTTCAGAGATATCGACACAGGTCGATTTCCCGTACGGCGAGGTTTCCACTATTCAACAGTCGATCTTCGTCTCCATTTGCTGTTTCAAGAACTTCAGTCTCTTTCCGTTGATCGACAGCGTTACTATTCACTGTTTGGCCTCGACATAGTCGACGAGCACCTTTCGGTATGGCAAGCACTCAGCAAGCTGAAGTGGGCGGTTGTACACGAAAACCTGATTACGATTGAAGGTGATGGCGCCTTCTACCTCCCTTTGATACAAAACCTCTTGGCTAATGACCGTCTTAGCGTAATGCGAAAGAACCGCGTTTCCGTTGTCGGAAGTAGCCCACGTAGAGCCACAGACCAAGACGGCGGGACAACCCAAGACAGCGTTTCGGTTATGCAGACGGCGCGTGCCAGTTAGTACTCCGTCGACAAAAAAGGTGGAAATGGCGAATTCCTAAGTGATTCTATTTGCGACAATTCGGTTATTCCGAGGAGTCGCGAACCATCTCTGCGATCGCCAATATTCTCTTCGCCGCCGTAATCACCGGGCGCTCAACAAGCTTTCCATCTACTAACAGTACGCCGCCATCGTTTCGTTCATAGGCATCAACAATCCGATTTGCCCAGGAGATTTCTGAGGCCTGCGGGGAAAATTCCGATTGAATAATCGGCACCTGACTCGGGTGGATAGCAGCCTTGCCAACAAAGCCAAGAGCTCTTGTTTTTCGGCTTTCGTCGGCAAGTGTTTCAACCGCCTCAACATTCATAAAAGGAGAATCGATAGCACTCGCTCCAACCATCGAAGCGGCATTCACGACACGAGACCTCGCATAAAGGACTGCGTCCCAAACAACCTCGCATCCAACGTCGGCCGAATAGTCGATTGCGCCAAAGAATACTGCTGACACTGTTGGCACAGCAGAGGCTATAGCCTCTGCCGACGCAACCCCTCGAGCCGTTTCGACCATTACGATGAGCGGTAAGTCAGCCAACGCAACCCCTAACATTGACACCACCTCACGAATCTCTTCCGCACCATCACACTTTGGCAACATCAATGCGTCCGGACGAATCCCTGCATCCCGAATGATCTCAAGGTCACGCTGGCCGAGGTCTGTTTTGGGGTCATTTATTCGAAGGCTCACTTCGGCTCGACTCGGGGCGCGCTCAGAAAAAATCGTGATCGCGGAGTTTCTTGCTTCCTCCTTGGCGCCGATAGCTACTCCATCTTCTAGGTCAACGCAGACCGCATCTGCACCTGTCGCAAGTGCCTTTGGATAACGATCAGGTCTGACCGCTGGCACAAAAAGTAGGCTACGCCGAACGCGAACCAAAGCTACCATAACAATGAACTTAGGCTGACTGGGAAAGCTGTGTGCCCGTTAACCGCATAGACAAACCTCGCACCGAATCTGAATTCTCTAAAGAACGGAGAAAACCAAGAGACTCCGCAGCAACGTCTACCGGAACAACTCGACAAGCACAACTCATGAATTTACTGTCACGTTCTTCTGATGATGCCGGTCGATCAGGATATCCACGTGCCCCACGGGCGAATCGTTCAAACGTTTTTCCTCCAGAAAGCCGCAAACTTACCCTAGCCTCAGTAAGAGGTGGTGCTTCTACACCGAGACGATTATCCGCACGCATCTTTACGAGAGGGAGAATACGCTGCACTTCCGGAGAGCTCATCGTGGCCGGCTCGAATGTATCAATTCCAACATAGCCGAACGCGAGAGCAGCAGCCGCGCAATAATGCAAACTGAATTTCCCTTCGAGACCATTCATTGGCTGACTGTAGATCAACACAGTTGGTGTGACTGAATCGACCGAAATCTCGACAGATTCGATCTCAGAAGGATCAAATTTCTTCTCACGCCTCAAATTTATCAACGTGTCGATGGTCGGATGAGTCGCTGCGCATGACGGATAAAGTTTCATCGTGATGCCACTTTCAACGATCTCCCAGCGTTTGCCAAGTTGCTCACATCCATCCGTTAGGTCTGTTCGAGAACTCTGCATCGCTATCAGTAGTCCCTGTGTTCCGTCTATGGCATGCACCGATGCGGAAAATCCCTCACGCGCCAGCAATGCAGCTAACACACCATTTCGAGCCGCTAGCCCTCCCTGGAGTGGCTTCACCATCGTTCCAAAATTTTCCTTCAAACCTGACGCTTCAGATGAAGCTATCGCTAGAGCGCGACCAGTCGTCTCCGCATCGAGTCCCAAAATACGTGAAGCCGAGGCGGCCGCGCCGAGAGTACCAATAGTGGCCGTTCCATGCCAACCGCGCTTGTAGTGCAACGGATTCATCGTATCACCTAGCACTGCCTCTATCTCAAAACCGACAACATACGCATCCAGTAAATGGCGACCTGACACATCTGCCATTTCGCCCAGCGCAAAAGTTGAAGAAACAAGCGGTGCACTTGGATGTGCAAGTGATATCCAGCACATATCATCAAAATCGAGCGCGTGCGCCGCAGTCCCATTCGCGAGCGCAGCAAAAGATGGCCCACATTTATTCGACGTTCCAAGCACGCTGCACGGACCGGAACCTCCTTCCGTTCCAACTAGACGCTGGAGAATTACTGACGCCGGTTCAGCCGCACCAGCCAACGCCACACCAATCGTATCTTGTACCGCATCACGCGCGATCTCACGCGCGCCCGGTGGAACCTCAGCCGAGGCTACGAAAGTAGCGAGCCTAGAAACTGCCGTCGACGCCGTTTCACTCGTATTCATCCAACCACACCTCATTCGTTTCCGTAAAACCGCGCAATATTTTCCAATCGAAGGTCAATTTCACTCACAGGCAACCATCGACCTCCAATCATCACGCCAACACGGCTTTTTAGATTCACCACATCCTCAAGCGGGTTCTCGGTCAAAAGCATTAAGTCAGCTCGCTTCCCAACTTCTACTGTGCCAAAGTCATCAGCCGCACCAAAATACTCGGATGGTCGCCTCGTTCCAAGCTCTCATATCTGATCTGGAGTCATTCCTATTTCCGATTACAGAGACATTTCGTGATGCATCGAAAAACCAGGCACACTAACAATCTGCGGCGAATCTGTTCCTAGCGTAATATTCGCACCGCCAGATTGTAATGCTCTAAGAATCTTTCGCCGGAGTTCTGCGATCCGCTTATTGACCTGGACGTCAGACATTTCGAACCGTGTGTCGATAGCCCGTCGCCATTGGCCAACAACCTCAGGTGCCATATAACGAAGCTCCGGATGCTGGCCTAGCAATTCTTCCGAACCACGCTGAGGGAAAATCGCTGATTCCCACAACACCATGGTCGAAACCATCCACGCACCAGATTCAACGGTCGCTTGCACAAGTTCAAGAATCCGTTTCTCATCGATCTCGCTGATAAGTGACTCGAGGCCGAGGGTGCCATTTTCTGCATGGGACCGTGAAACATCCTCTCCCGCAAGAGCCTCAACGTAATTGTCCAGATGGTCAACTGAAGATTGACCAGACACGAGCGCGCGCTGAAGCTCTACGAAATCAGATACATGCCCTCCAAAGGGAAGGTCCATTTTCGCCGCAGTTCTTGCAATGGCATCAAAGGTCTCTAGGCTGATTCCTTCATGCATCTTAATCAAATCATAGCCATCGACTTTATATTCCCGCACAAGACGAACTGCCTCCTCTGGCGTGGGAACACGTTCGCCATTCATTGACTCACTTGCGAGGTACAGATTCGGCCCAAGAAGTAGACCCCGCTGAATTGAATTCCGAAGAGACAATTGCGACGGGTCTCCTTGCATACCGCGAACCGTTGTCACTCCGTTTGCGATGTAAAGAAACAACAAAGTCCCAATATCTTCGTCGCTCATTCTCGCGCCGGGCAAATGCCCATGCATCTCCGTAAAACCTGGAACTAAAAACTGACCTGCACTCTCAACAACAGAAGCACTTTCCGCTGGAATAAATTTCTCGGAATCTCCAATCGACGTTATCCGTGATCCGTTAATCGCCACAATTTGATTCTCAATAATCCGCTCATTGTCCATCGGAACAACATGGACGTTGACGAAAACGTAATCACCATCAACGATAGTTCTCGATTCTCCAAGACATGCTCCCGTGACGATTGCAACTACGAATACCAAACTGAACCGATACGATAATTTCATCTGAAACAGCCTTAGCGTCCGGCTCACTCCTTCACCTTAGGTCGAACGCTCGCGTACTCCGGCACCTGCCCTTTTTTATAAACCATAAATGTACGTTTAAAAGTAATCACTACCGTACCATCCTGTTTAAACCCACACGTCTGCACGGTGACGATGCCAACGTTCGTGCGAGATTTCGATTCACGAGTCTCGAGAACCTCACTTTCAGAGTAGATAGTGTCTCCCTCAAAAACAGGTGCTGGAAGACGAACCTCGTCCCATCCGAGATTTGCCATCACGTTCACTGAAAGGTCCATTGTCGATTGGCCTGTAACTAGAGCCAAAGTGAATGTGGAGTCAACAAGAGGCTTGCCGAATTCTGTTTTCTCAGCGTAGGCATAGTCGAAGTGAATCTTGTTGACGTTCTGCGACAACAACGTGAACCACACATTATCCGCCGCTATTACAGTACGACCGAGAGGATGTCGATATACATCTCCCACAGAAAAGTCCTCGAACACACGACCGGTCCATCCTTCCTTAACGGGCATTGCATCCTTTCTAACTGACTAATGACTTACTCAGTTACTAGTTGGAATTGTAGAACAGCAATGTCGTGTTAGACGATTCCCGACTTCCGCCATCCAGTCACAACATCTTTTGTGTAGCCAAGTTCTCTCAGGATAGAGTCGGTGTCGGCTCCAACTTCAGGAACTTTGTCCATGCGTGGCTCAACACCATCAATCGTGGCTGGTGGGATCGTGGCTCTAATCAATCCGACGCTTGACTGAATTTCTCTCCACCGTCCTCGCGCCTTAAGCTGTGGATGCTCAGCAAATTCGGCAACCCCATTCATGCGAGCATTCGCGATTTGAGCAGCATCAAGTCGATCAACAATTTCTGACGCAGTGAAACTCGAAAACACTTCTTCTATCACTGACTCCAATTCCTCTCGATGGTCAACTCTTTTAGCGTTAGCGTCAAATCGTGGATCCGTTGAGAGTTCAGGCCTGTCTAATACTTGTTCACAGAAACGCGGCCACTCGCGTTCATTTTGGAGACCCAAAAAAACTGTTTCTCCATCAGACCCAGCAAACGGACCGTAGGGAGCAATAGAGGCATGGCGTGCACCACTTCGTGCCGGGGGCACACCACCGTACATTGTGTAATTCAATGGAAAGCCCATCCACTCACCCAAGGCTTCCAGCATCGACACCTCAATTGTGGAACCTTCTCCAGTCTTAGTTCGACGAATAAGTGCTGTCAGAATTCCTGAATAGGCGTACATTCCTGCAGCAATGTCAGCCACCGATATCGACGACTTAACCGGTTCGTTTTTAGTGCCCGTAATTGAAATCAACCCTGCTTCCGCTTGAACCAAGAGGTCATAAGCCTTCTTACTCCGATAAGGACCAGTCGACCCATAACCGGAAACATCACAGACGATGAGACGTGGCCGAACGGACCGCACATTCTCAGCACCTAGTCCTAGGCGTTCCGCTGCGCCAGGCGCCAAATTCTGGATAAAAATATCTGCCCTATCGATCAATTGGTTGACCACCGCTTTAGCCTCTGGACGTTTCATGTCGAGGGTAATAGATTCCTTTGACCGATTAAGCCAAACGAAATGACTGGACAAACCTTTCACAACTGAATCATAGCCACGGGCAAAATCTCCCACACCTGGTCGCTCGACTTTGATGACGCGAGCACCTAGGTCCGCTAACTGCCTCGTCGCAAACGGTGCCGCCACCGCCTGTTCCAAAGTTACGACCGTTACTCCATCAAGTGGACGAACCATTAAAATGACCGTGGTAATCCGAGAACATGCTCCGCAATATACGAGAGGATTAAATTTGTAGAAATAGGAGCAACTTGGTACAAGCGCGTCTCTCGAAACTTGCGTTCGATATCATAGTCTTCCGCAAATCCGAACCCACCAAACGTCTGTACAGCAACGTTCGCAGCTTCCCAAGAAGCGTCAGCAGCCAACAATTTTGCCATGTTCGCCTCAGCCCCACACGGCTTGCCTGCATCGAAAAGCTCAGCAGCATGCACACGCATCAGATCAGCCGCCTCGACGTTTACGTGCGCACGGCCAATCGGAAACTGTATCCCCTGATTTTTTCCGATTGGCCGATTAAAGACGACCCTTTCCTTAGCGTAGTTCACCGAACGCTCAATGAACCATCGTCCATCACCAACGCATTCAGCGGCTATCAAGATCCGTTCAGCATTCAGTCCATCAATCAAATATCTGAAACCGAGCCCCTCTTCCCCCACACGATTCTCAAGTGGCACCTCAAGGTTGTCGAAAAAAACCTCTGTCGTTGCATGATTCATCATCGTTTTCAGTGGTCGAATCGACACACCATTACCAACCGCAGAACGCAGATCAATCAGAAACACTGACAACCCTTCAGTTTTCTTCTTGACCTGGTCAAGTGGGGTGGTTCGGGCAATAAGCAACATCAAATCCGAGTGTTCCGCTCTAGAAATCCAGACCTTCTGGCCGTTTACGATGTAACGGTCTCCTTGACGAACCGCCATCGTCTTAAGTTGTGTAGTATCAGTACCTGTTGTGGGCTCTGTGACACCGAACGCCTGAAGACGGAGCTCACCACTGGCAATCCTTGGCAAATAATCCTGTTTCTGGGCCTCTGAACCATGGCGGAGTAAAGTCCCCATGATGTACATCTGGGCATGGCACGCTGCCGAATTTCCGCCCGAATGATTTACTTCTTCCAAGATGATGGAAGCTTCGCTTATTCCTAATCCAGACCCACCGTAGGCCTCTGGAATAAGTGCTGACAAGTAGCCAGACTCCGTCAATGTTTTGACGAAGTCCTCTGGATAAGCCTGCTTGCGATCAAGTTCTCGCCAATAGGTATCGGGAAACTGACGACACAATTCGCCGACAGCACTTCGAAGGTCTTGCTGGAGTTCAACATCCGATAGAGTCACAATATTCCTTTACTTTAGTGTCCATTCCTTCGTCACAGCCCTTACCCGAAACTAGTGGAAGCTGGCATGGTAAAATACACAGACTTTTTCTACAGTTACGATTTCGATGGGACTTGGACTTCAAACAACCGTCGAACCCCAAGCACAACACAACCATCCCGATGCAATTTCACCACGACCCTTCCTTAAGTGGGCAGGAGGGAAACGCCAGCTTCTGCCAATCCTGCGGCGATTTTGTCCCCAACATTTCAATGTGTATCACGGATCTTTCCTCGGAAGTGGCGTTGTGTTATTCGACCTTGTTAATTCAGGCCATCTCAAAAAGCAACCGGCGCATCTCACGCCGATCTTGTCGGCTGTTATCAGCGCCTACTCGACGAACCCAGCATTGTTATTTCCCACTCGTAAAAACTCGAATCTGACTATCACGCTGCTCCACAGATTCACTATTACAGAGCCAGAGACGAAATGATCAATTTTCAGCGAGCCGCCATCATGACCTCATCGGGACCCAACCCTGACGCTTATTCGGCAGAACTCGCAGCCATGTTCATCTACCTGAATAAAATCTGTTTCTATGGTCTTTTTCGCCTGAACTCGAAGGGCACATACAATGTGCCTCAAGGCAGACATACCAACCCAAGAATATGCGATACTGCCAATCTCCTCAATGAGTCGGTCGCGCTTAGGAACCTGAAAGCAAAGGTCAAAACTCAGTCGTTCGAAAAATTACTCAACTTTTCCAATAAGAATGATTTTGTCTATCTTGATCCTCCGTATACTCCAACGTCAAAAATATCCAGTTTTACTTCTTACACCTTAAGTGGATTCTCCCGCGAGGACCAACAGCGCTTGCAGCGAGTCGTGATCGACATAGCGACAAAGGGCTGTTTTGTTCTACTCAGCAATTTAACCGCACCAGAAGTAGCCGCTTGGTATGACGGAAACCAGGAGGCACTAAGCGTTGAATTAACAGCCTACAATTTTCCTGCACAGCGATCCATTAATTCGAACGGGAAGCGTCGCGGTCAGGTATTTGAAAATATCATCATAAACATCCACGCGTAGCGTAACGTTGTGCAAACAATCCTCGGATCTGAGAAGCTTCACTCTATTAGCACACTCGTTGGAAAACGAGTTGGTCTTGTTTCTAATCCGGCGTCGGTTGACCATTCTTATCAACACATTTCTGATCGTATAGCAACAAACAAGGACTTCACTCTCGCAACGATTTTTGGACCTCAACATGGCTTCCACGCAGATGTTCAGGACAACATGGTAGAAACAGCTCACGCTCATCATCCTCGATTCGGCGTACCAATCTATTCGCTCTACAGCGACACACGAGAGCCTACCCAAGAAATGTTCGATGGCATAGATTCATTACTAATCGACCTGCAAGACGTTGGCACCCGCGTCTACACTTATATCTACACCATGGCAAATTGCCTTCGAATCGCAAAGCGTTTTGGAATCCGCGTAGTAGTCTGTGATCGGCCGAATCCAATTGGTGGTCTTGCTGTAGAGGGACCGGTCCTCGACTCAAATTTTTGTTCTTTCGTCGGGCAGTTCCCAATCCCACTCAGACACGGGATGACAATTGGCGAACTGGCCCTCATGTTTAATGAACATTTTGAGATTGGCGCAACACTCGAAGTCGTTCCCCTTACAGGCTGGTCCCGAGATATGTATCAGAACGATACGGATGTCCCTTGGATTATTCCATCTCCTAACCTACCAACTCTTGACAGCGCGATCGTCTATTCTGGGACCGTACTCGTAGAAGGAACGTTGCTGTCAGAAGGTCGAGGCACAACGAAACCATTTGAGTTGATCGGAGCTCCAGAAATAGATCCAGACGCGCTTACGTTCGCACTCAATAAACTGAGGCTTCCAGGAGTGCATTTCCGACCAATAAACTTCGAACCGACGTTCCAGAAACATGCGGGACGGCAGTGCGGTGGTTGCCAGATTCATGTCACCAGTCCGAAGATATTCCAACCAGTACTTTCCGGAATTGCGGTAATCCAATCGTGCAGACGTAGTCTCGGCGACCAGTTCAAATGGAAAGAACCACCGTACGAATACGAATATGAAAAACTACCCATCGACATCTTGTCAGGTTCCAGCACGCTTAGGTCTCAGATCGAGACCGACACTTCCGCCGCCGAGATTTCCGCATCCTGGGACGCCGAATTAGAAGCTTTCAGGAAAATTCGTGCCGATTTTCTCTTATATTAGTTAAGTGATGTGCCAGTGATACGATCAACGTGAACCTACTCAATCTAATTCCGATGACAAAATCCAGAGGGCTCGAGATAAATCAATCGATTTTGATCACTGCTGCACCAACTCGTGTCTTAGCAGCGTTTTTCGACCCCGATGCATTGTCTACATGGTGGAAAACGGCACGTTCCGTTACTACCCCTCGGCCGCTTGGGGTATACGCGGTCGAGTGGGAAACGACACCTTTTCAGGATGATCTTTTGGGTTCGTTAGGCGGTGTCTTCTATGGCACAGTGATGGACTTTCGTTACGGTCGAGAGTTCTTTGTAGCAGACTCCTACTGGTTGCCTCCGGAGAGTGAACCTATTGGTCCAATGGCGCTCGAAGTACGCTGCTCCGTCTCAGGCCCAGCCACTAGACTTGATCTTCGGCAAAGTGGAACCGATACTGGCAAGCGTTGGAAGCGTCATCACGAGTTGTGGGCATCCGGATGGAAAGATTCCCTTAGTGCCCTGAAGCGGTACCTTGAGCAAGGTGCCGAACCGCATCTTCCAGACCGCGGAACCGTACCTTATAGCTGAACTCCCTCGAAAACAGGCACTCACAAATGCGAGCCGAGAAACTCGTCATTGTTGGCGGCGGTGTGATTGGCTCGAGCATCGCCTGGCACCTAAAGAAAAAAGGCTTCCAAGGACCGATTACGGTTTTCGAACGTGACCCGTCCTACCAACGAGCATCATCATCCCTCGCTATGGGAGGGGTGCGTCAACAGTTTAGTAACATCGCGAATATTAGACTCGCACAACACAGTGTCCGATTCTACGAACAGTTCAGTACAAGGTTGCGCATCTCTCATCGCTACCCAAAGGCATGTTTCCAACAACGCGGTTATCTATTTCTCGCAGATGACACAAATGTCGACCACCTTCACCGGCGGTTCGAGCACCAACTTCGACTTGGCGCCAACATCAAACGTCTTGAAGTTGCTGACATCAAATCTTTGGTTCCTGATATCGCAGTCGACAACATACGTTTCGGGATTTTCGGCCCAGATGACGGCTACGTAGCGCCCAGAGACATACTCTTCGGCTTTCGGAAAGCCGCAATCGCGTCCGGGGTAACATACACAACTGCCGAGGTGACAGATCTGGTTGTGACGAACGGGTCCATTCAAGGAGTCGTGCTTGACGGAAACACAACGTACGACGCCAAAATTGCAATCAATGCTGCAGGCCCTTTCGCTGCTAATCTCGCCTCCTTAGCAGGCATCGAATTACCAGTTATGCCTGTACGTCAGCAGCTCTTTCGCTGTAGGTTGCCCGCACGATGGCCCTATCGATTTCCTCTGGTCGTTGATCCGTCAGGCGTGCACTGGCGCCACGAAGACCCAGTCATGAGGAACGACCCGGATCAGATCATCGTTGCTCGTACAAACTTTAATGAACCTCCTGGAGAGAACTTCGACTGCGACATGTCCCGCTGGAAAACAGAGTTTCGACCACCACTTGTGTCACGTGTCCCAGCGTTTGATTCAATTTCGGTGATCACCGGTTGGGCTGGCCTATACGAAATGACACCTGACCATAATCCTCTACTTGGAGAACACACCGATCTAAGAGGTTTTTATCTGGCCAACGGATTTAGCGGACATGGGCTAATGATGGCGCCGGCGACAGGCGCAGCAATTGCGGAATTGATAACTACTGGAACTTCCTCATGCCTCGATATCACCGCATTCTCTCCTGATCGATTTAACAGGAATGACGATTGGGTCGACGATGCGATGATCTAGTTGGAGTAACTCATGCAACCAGATGCTTGGTTTAAACAGGCTCAGCGCGATGCAATACACAAAAAGTTACCAAAGCTTGTTCCCCTGCTTGACATGCTCCGTGATGCAACGCAGTCACTCAGAGGCAATAACTGGCTCCCGCTTCCTGACAATAAAAAGGTTCCTATCGGCCAAATCGAAACGCCACTAACAGTCTCGTCCGAAGCACCATCGATCGAACAAAAATGACGAGTTCACCACAGGCCACGATCACATCTCTCGGAGTTGACATCCGTCGTGGCGACATCACGTCCGTCGGACTGACAGATGAGTGCCTCAAAACAATTGCGGCTCGAAATTCTACGCTAAACGCTTTCATCACTGTCTGTGAACACGGTGCCCGAGAATCAGCCAAAGCACTAGATGAAGAACTAGCGAAAGGTAAAGACCGTGGCCCACTCCATGGAATCCCCATCTCTCTAAAGGATGTCATTGACCTGCAAGGCATACCAACCACAGGTGCAACCAGACATCTAGCCCAAAACAAAGCGCGGAGGGACGCCGTCGTCGTATCACGTCTCCGGACCGCTGGGGCCGTCCTAATTGGCAAATGCAACCTGCACGAACTTGCTTTCGGAACGACGGGCGAGGAATCCGCATCTGGACCAACGCGAAATCCACATTCAATGGAACACATTGCCGGCGGCTCCAGCAGCGGGTCAGCAATTTCAGTAGCCACTGGCATGTCCCTCGCGTCATTAGGCACCGATACGGGAGGATCAATCCGCATTCCTGCATCAGCTTGCGGCGTGATCGGACTAAAGCCAACACACGGCGAAATCAGTATGGCCGGCGTCCTACCCTTAGCTCCGTCACTAGACCATGTTGGACTAATCGCACGATCTGTTCAGGACGTAACAATCGTCTTTCAAATCATACGAGACGTTCAACAGAGCCATGCCAGTAAATCATGGGATAAACACTTCAACACTAACGTTGACGTCAGACCACTTAGAAGTGGTGCTTTAGTTCTCGGAATTCCCCGGTCATACTTTTTCGAGAAAATCGATCCTGCTGTCCATACGGCTTTTGAAAAAACAGTCATTCGCCTGAATTCGGCCGGTTATCGCGTCAGAGACGCAACCATTCCACAAGCTAAATACACGGGCTCAGTCTATCTCCACACGCAGCTTTCGGAAGCTAGTGAATGTTACTCAGAGTTGCTAGACAATCAACCTGAAACCTTAAGCGAAGAAGTTCGTCTTCGTCTTGAACTTGGCCGATATGTCTTAGCTGAAGATTACGTTCGCGCCCAACGTGCACGTAAAATCCTGAGGGACGAGGTCGATGCCGAACTATTACGGTACTCAGCGCTACTTCTACCAACGCTTGCCATCGTCCCGCCACGACTCGGCACAAAAACAATTACGTTTGGCGGTGACAGTTCTACAACTCGTGCGTTGACTTTGCGTTTAACACAGTTATTTAACTTAACAGGCCATCCAGTGATCACGATTCCATGTGGAACGGTAGAAGGGCTTCCTATTGGTGTACAGCTCGTTGGACGGCGGGGACGCACAGAACAATTACTCTCACTTGCCTCGATATGCGAAGAAGCAATTCGCGGCTAGCTGATCTCCTGAGCTTACCCATCGAAAAGTCACCAAGACAACATCAGAAAACCACGTGTTTCTTGCAGCGCTACTACTGGAGAAGAGCAACACCTAAGTGCCAGAATTACGGCTAAGGTCAGCGTAACTGCCTTTAGGCGTAGACTCAGTTTCCACCGGCAATCCGGCGTCCGCCCATCCCTGATTTATCACGTGCCCAGAAAGACTGTCCCGATGGCCGCCAAACCCCCCGAGAACATTGGAAACGTCGGTGTACCCAGCTGACAGAAGAATTTCTGCCGCCTTAGCCGATCGACCTCCCATTTGACACCCGATCAACAATCTAGAATCAGCTGGATAATTTTCTTGAATCACCGCCAGAAACTCAGTATTCGGCTGCATCCGCCCAGTCGAGAGATCCCGGTGCAACAGCGGAACATTGTGCGCTCCAGCAGCATGCCCACTCTCGTATTCTGGCACGGACCGAACGTCAATATACGTATAGCCTCCAATAGTCTTGAGCTCATTAGCTTGCTTCACGTCTATGTTTTTTACACTCATCTTCCTTCTCGTCCAACCGCTTATGGTTGGTCATAGTAGCATTGACCGCTGATGCGGTGCACTGGGATTCCGTCTGAATGATCGCTCGTTTTTTTCATGCGTGGGAACGACGCCTTGTCGCATCAACAACAGACCGGGTTATTCAACCATTCGAATGGGGCCTTGATTGGACCGACGCCGTCGTTGAAAAGGCCTCAACACCGGCAGAAGTACTAACGAATTGGGCTAGTTCGGTGATGACCGACACCGACCAATTTTTCAAGACGCCAGCGAGAAACTCATTCAAATTCGATGGTGAGTGGCTTCGATTCCCCAGTGGAATTACGACCCCTCACGAGGTCAACAATACCGTTCACGTTCGATATTTTCGGGCAAATGCTCATCAAGACCAAAGTCCTAGTCGATGCGCAGTCATTGTGCTCCCTCAATGGAACGCCGATGCGGAGGGACACATGTCCCTCTGCAGGATGATCGCAAGAAATGGCATTAGCGCGCTGCGGCTTAGCTTGCCGTATCATGACCTTCGGATGCCGAAGGAACTTCATCGTGCTGACTATATCGTTAGTGCAAACATTGGACGAACGATCCAGGTATGCCGACAGGCCGTCATCGATACGCGACAAGCGATCGATTGGCTTACCGAACAGGGATACCAGCGGATCGGATTGCTTGGAACAAGTCTTGGATCATGTCTCGCCATGCTAACAGCCGCCCACGATACACGCGTGTCAGTCGCCGCACTTAACCATATCTCTCCATTTTTCGCCGACGTGGTATGGGAGGGAATTTCGACCGCCCACGTTAGGGCTGGGCTTGAGGGTTCCATCAACTTACCACTGCTTCGAGATCTATGGCTTCCGATTAGTCCGACTCCCTACATTCGACGACTGGCAAACACAAAACTTCTATTGATTTACGCCCGTTATGACCTCTCATTTCCTGTCAGGCTCTCACGTCAACTCGTAAGTGACTTTAGGAACCAAGGCATGTCGCCTGAGGTGTTTGTATTACCATGTGGTCACTACAGCACAGGGATTGTTCCGTTCAGTTGGCTTGACGGATTTACTTTGGTCCGTTATTTAAAGCGGACACTCCTCGGCCGGTCGGTAGATACCACAAGACACGGTCGTTTCGTTTGAAACGATAATAGATCATCAAGCCAGAAACCAAAGCGTCACCTAAGACGGTCAGGCCAGCACTTCACGCGATTATTGCTCCACCGGAGCACCAAATCCGAGCCCCCCGAGATCGGATTCAAACTCGTCAGGTGAACCGACAATAACGGCAACAAATTTTTCCGGCTGTAAATACATCGATGCCGCATGCATTACGGCACCTACATCAACGGCGGCGACTCGAGAACAAAACTCCGTGAAGTAATCATCCGGAAGCTGAAAAAGTGACAGCCTCATGGCAGCACGTGCCAATTGACTTTGAGTTTCGAAGTTTCGTGAAAACCCATTGGTAAGTGCCGCTTTGGCAGCGGTAAGTTCAGATTCAGACACTGGTCGCTTCTCACGGATCGCTGAAATTTCATTAATCGACTCTCGAAGTGCGTCAGCCGTTGCCGCGCTCTGAACAGCAGCATGTAAAACGAATGGACCACGCCCACGTCGACAGTCAAACGTCGTCCCGACCCCATAGGTGTAACCTTTGTCTTCGCGCAGGTTCAGATTCAAACGGCTCACGAATTGTCCCCCCAGAGTCATATTCAGGACTAAAAGCGCGTGAAAGTCCGGAATGTTTCTCGACGCACCAAGATGGCCAAGCCTGATCTCCGACTGTGCTGCACCAGGACGGGGGACGACAATCAAACGTTTTTTGGAGACAACTGGATCTACAGGTTCAAATATTTCTAGTGGTTCCTTCAATGCGGTGCCAAAACTAATCGCACCGAATTTCTCTTCTGCTAATTCACGAAATCGAGTTGAACTTGCTCCAACGCCAATGACAGTCCACTGTCTAGGACCAAAGTAGGTTGAATGAAAGGCACCTACTTCATCGTTAGTAATTGACGAAATCGATGTTTCAGTACCAATCGAAAAATGACCATAAGGATGATCTCCAAAGATGGCTTCCAAGTAAGTGCGGTCAGCCACGATACTAGGAACCTGATTCATCTGCGCCAACCGATGCTGGCGTAACTCTCGGACTCGTTCAATCTCTTTCGACTCAAATCGTGGACATGTAGCGATGTCAATCAACAATGAGATCGCCTCGCTCTCAAAACGAGAAAGGGCCGTGATAGACAGCACGGTTGCATCACTCGTCACATCGGTGCCAAGCGTTCCACCGATTCGGCCAAGCGCTTCGTGGATTTCGAATCCTGAACGATTACCCGCGCCATCATCGAGAAGATCCGCAGTCAACGCTGCCAATCCTTCTCGGTGTTTGGGATCTGCGGAGGACCCATGTGAAAGAAGAAGCAAGAACGTCACCAATTTTGTTTCTCGATGGTCAATTGTCCACAAACGAATCCCGTTAGAAAGAACTTGTCGCTCAACGTCTGGAAACCGAAACACTGGAGAGGGCTCAACGCACGGCAATACAGTCCGGTCAGCAGTCATTATGAAACCGTTACCAACATTGAATCTGAAAGAGCCAGACTTGCTGATTCGTTCGGTACGACACTTAATGCAACACGACTGCTCATTTGCAGATGTAGGGAGGCAACTTCTCGGATTTCTGAGACACCAATGTCTCTATACCGCTGTAGGTCAGCACCAAAGAATCCTGGGGTGCCCGCAAAAACATTGTAAGCATTGAGTTGGTCTGATTTTCCACCGAATCCTCCAACCGTTTGCTGGCAATGGGCGAAATCGCTTTCGATCCGACACTGGGCCCGCGCCAACTGGTCTTCAGTCGGGCCCTCAGAAACCATGTGGATTAGTTCGGAAGTGATTTCGTTCTCAATCTCGACGAGAGTCACATCCGGTGCCGCCGTCGCCGCCACCATGAATAGGCTAGACATTTCATGGGACGCTTGTCCCGACGTAACATCCGTTACCAACGGACGATCATGTAACAACGCACGCTGCAAAGGCGCCGACTTATCCCCAGCCAAGATCATCCCAAGCAGGTCGAGCGCCGCATCGCCGGGGGCGAAAAGTGCCGGCGTTGGCCAACTGAGATAAAGCCTCGGAAACTTTACGCGGTCTTCAAAGTACCAGCACGAAGGTGACTCTCTTACTGGTAATCCCGGAGGTTTAACAATCGGCACCGCCGGCCCACGTGGAATCTCACTGAAAAAATGATCAGCGAGATCGAGGGCTCTGTTGGTGTCAATATCACCAGCAATTGCCAACGATGCGTTACCAGGGTGATAAAACCTCGAAAAAAATTCTTGCACATCTCTGAGGTCAGCGGCACGCAAGTCTTCTGGCATTCCGATGGTAGGCCAGTGATATTGATGGTTCGGCGGGTAATGGACCGATGCTAGTGCCATTGAGGCATAACCATAAGGTCGATTCTCATAGTTCTGGCGACGCTCATTGAGTACAACTTCTCGCTGTGTAACGAATTTTTTTTCGGTCAACGCGGGAAGCAAATATCCCATTCGATCTGATTCAAGCCACAAAGCACGCTCAATCGCTCCGCAGGGTACAACTTCCCAGTAATTCGTGCGATCGGAATTAGTTGATCCGTTAAGTGTGCCCCCGATTGCTTCTAGAGGCTGAAAGTAACCCGTATCGTGGTTCTTCGATCCCTCAAACATCAAATGCTCGAATAAGTGCGCAAAGCCAGTTCGCCCTGGCTTTTCATTTTTCGATCCTACGTGGTACCAAACACTGACGGCAATGAGGGGACATCCGTGATCTTCATGAACGATAACGTCTAGGCCATTCTCCAGCGTTCGTTTCACGTATGGAATATCAACTGTCACTTTTCTCTCCAAGCATCTGAATAACGATGCGCCTACGTCGACTTCTCGTATCGAATTCTGCTAGCACGATTTGCTGCCACAAACCCACTTGGACGTGTCTGTCAATGAACGGCAAAGTAATAGATGGTCCGAGTAGTGCTGCCCGAACATGGCTCGAACCGTTGTCATCCCCCCACCGTTGATGATGCTGATAGAAACTACGACGAGGCGCCAATCTCCAATGCAGTCCCAAGGTCAGCAACCGCACCAAGTTCGAACTCAATCGTTGTAATTACTGATGTCGACCCAATCACCGTCACTACATCTGCTGAAAGTCCAGATCCAGACACTGCGTCAGTAATCCGTTGAGAGATTTTGCAGACATCCCCCTGACCGACTGCCTCAACATAGAGGTCTTCTGTAACTAACACAATGAATGTGATTGTATCCGAGACGAGCGGGCATCGAACCCAGACGACACGGTCGAAGTCCTGATACTGGTTGTCCAAGCCTAGTTACAGAATCGCATCTCTACTGAGAAACCCTGGGACAACCGGAACAAAATTTGATTGCATCGACACTCCATAGAGCATTACTATCGCGCTGAGATCAATATTATCCATGACGCCACTTACTTCGGCCCTAAGTTTCCACCGAACTACCATTTGTTGCCTCATTGTCATCATTGGACTAGGTAGCTATCCCACACGCGCCTCTCAATCTTCGCTCCGATTTGACGCACCGGCCGAATGGTTATCGACAGAAACAACATCGCAAATGCGTCTGTCACAATTCACACTGCCGAAAGTCGATGGCGACGCCGAAGATGCCGAACTCGTCCTCTTTTATTTCGGAGGACAAGGTGGAACAGTCGAAGCCAACCTAAGGCGTTGGACAGAACAGATGCTTCAACCGGACGGGTTGTCTTCAACGGACGTTTCGACGACAACAAATTTTTTTGTCGGCGAACTCCAAGTTACTGTTCTCGACGTTCCAGGGACTTTTTCGGCTGCCGTACACCCCGGCTCAAGAATGCGCTACCACAAATCTGGCTTCCGACTAAAGGCAGCCGTGATCGAAACCCCTGTCGGACCCTATTTCTTCAAACTTATCGGACCAGATCGAACCGTCGCACGATGGGACACGTCGTTCGCGATGATGCTTGAATCACTTCGGTTCGAGTAGAGCGGAAAGCCCTCCAAACGAGCGGAACCTAGGACTATGAAGTAACGTCAAGTTCTAGGGGTCTGACTTCACCAAATCGATCACCCTAGACAAAGTCTTGAGGGTGACTCAGGTGCCAAGATGTTCTTCGCTCGTATAGACGAGCTAATTCGAGAATCGTTGCCTCATCATAAAGACGTCCAGTGATCATCAAACCTACCGGAAGGCCGTTTACAAAACCCGCTTTCAAGGTAAGTGCCGGATGTCCAGTCAGGTTCGTGACAGTCAGACTCGCACTTCTTGTCGGACTAACGAAAGCATCATAGTGAACAAAAATTTTTTCAACCTCCTCAAGAAGTAATGTTCTTGCACGTTGAGCTCTCAAATACTCTACCGCCGGAATGTGGCGAGAAGACCGAAAGTGATTGGGCCATGCATCCACCGTCTGACGGGTCAGTTCGCCAACCTCACCGCTTCTCGTGAAATCGTCGAAAGCCGTAGCTGACTCTGCGCTCAAAATGATTCTGAGAGAATCGGCAGGAAACTGAGGCAACTCGACAGGTTCCAGAGTAACACCCGCATTCCTAAAAACGTCGATAGCAGTACGAAGCGTACTTTGCTGCTCTTCACCGATTCGTCGGGCTGATGATTCGTCAATATCTAGACCATCAAATTCGCTCGCCAAGTAACCGATGCGGAAATTTGAAGGATTACGGTTCGGATTCCATAGAAACGGAGCGTCAATGACTGAATTGTCTCGATCGTCAGGTCCGTAAATCGCGTTAAAAACGAGGACACAGTCCTGCACAGTTCGGCACATCGGACCAATTTTGTCCATAGTCCAGCTAAGAGCCATAGCGCCATTCCGACTGACACGTCCGTAAGTCGGACGAAGACCGGCAACACCGCACGTTGCGGCTGGCGAGATAATGGAACCTAGAGTTTCTGTGCCAATCGCGAACGCGACGAGACCTGCGGCTGTAGCAGACCCAGAACCAGCAGACGAGCCGCTAGAACTCCGGGTAAGGTCCCAAGGGTTCCGTGTCATTCCTCCGAACCAAATGTCACCACGGGCAAGAGCGCCCATCGAAAGCTTCGCAACAAGAACAGCCCCTGCCTCTCTCAACCGTTGAACAACGGTCGCATCTCTATCGATCACCTGATCCTCATAAGGACGAGCACCCCACGTAGTTCGAATCCCACGAGTGGCCAATAAATCCTTCGAACCCCAAGGAATTCCATGAAGAGGGCCACGGTATCGACCACTACTAATCTCTCGGTCAGCGTCTCGTGCCTGTTGAAGCGCCAGTTCCTCGGTTAGCGTCACGACGCAACGAAGCTTTGGACCGAACCGCTTTAATCGGGACAGATACATCCTAGTCAAATCCGTGGAGGTGATACGACGACGTTCGAGCAGTGTCGCTAGGACTGTAACTGGTGCAAATGCTAGATCCTCGAACGTTTCTGGAACACGAATCGGCTGCGGTCGATCAAACGGTTGTTCGGCGTTCGGCGTTGCTCCGCCGAGTGAACGCCATCCTGGACGAGCCGGACGAAACTGAATAGCCGGCTCCACATCAGATGCAATCTCGACAGAACGGAGCACACTGAAACGCCGGCGATTATGTTCGACTACCGAACGCATCAAGTCACGCTCAACTTCTGTGAACTCGAGCTCTGATAAAGACTCTGCACAAGCTAATGTTTCCGACCATGAACGCTCATTCTGCATGTTCGCTGCAGACACAGCAGAGAACATTCCAGTTGCCAAACCAGCCGGTGCAGAGCGAAGAAATACACGGCGGCCGAGGTCGAAAACAGACGCACCGAGAAATGATTTCCTCATATGAATATCCCTTTAGCTCCAAGCTGAGACCTTCAACTAAATTCCCAAACTTAAACGAACAGACGAAACCTTCAACCTCAGCCATTCAACATTGGCGACCGTCGCTGTCAAAACCACCAAAACTCGAGGCCACCGGCACATCACGCCCAAATTCGCCTATTGCACTTTCCTCTTAGGAAACATCCAAAATACAGAGCTGTCAAATTGATCCCGAAGTGCAGAAACGCGTTCGTTCGGTGGCAAAGTCCACGGACAACATAGATCCCATGGCCTATTGACGACGAAAATCGAGTGCAAACTCCGCAATTAATTTTCTATGTAACTCACTCGTTCCTTCACCTACTTCCAGTGCCTTCGCCTCAAGCAAAAGTCGACCCACTTCGTAGTCAGCTGAAAAGCCATAACCACCGTGAATTTGGATCGCATCGAGTGCATTGTTTGTCGCAGCCTCACTCGAAACAAGTTTGGCCATTGAGGCTTCTAACGAACACCGCTCGACTCCAGCATCCTTCATCCGACCCAGACGATAAACAAGAGCCCGGGCCGATTCCACCCGGCAAATCATGTCAGCGACCTTCTGCTGAATCATCTGGAAAGCACCGATACGTTCACCAAAAGCCTCGCGTTCTTTCGCGTACGGCAGTGTAAGGTCAACGCATCGTTGTGCTTGCCCTACACAGCGTGCAGCAACAGAGAACCTACCCATATCGAGCGCTGCCCCAAGAATTGGAAAGCCACCGCCAACTGGTCCGAGTAGTGCCTCGTCGGGCAACAAAACATCGTCGAAATGAATCGCGGCAAGATTGTCTCGCTGAAGAGTCCGCATCGGATAATCGGTTATTTCAACGCCTTTCGAATGCGGGTCAACGAGAAATACTGTTACACCTTTGTGCCGTTTGGACGGGTCCACCGTGGCCGCTACCAACAACAAGCCGGCATGGGCCGCATGCGAAATAAACACCTTCGAACCGTTCAACCTCCAGCCTTTCGAAACCTGCTCAACTCGTGTTCGCAAATTGGCGAGATCCGTTCCGCCGCTCGGCTCAGTAAGACATGCCGAAGTCAATACGCTACCGTCGCATATTGGCGGCAACAATTGACTTTTCTGCGAATCACTGCCAAATCGAAGAATTGAACCAGCAACCAGAGAATTGGTGACCGAGACCACGGACGCAACAACCCAATCCACCCGTGCGAGTTCTTCGCAGATGAGCCCGTACGTCACAACATCGCAACTTGAGCCACCATAAGTACTTGGCAAAAGAGGTGCAAGATACCCAAGTGGAACCAATTTCTGGATCAGGGTCGACGGATATCGACCTTCGTTTTCATGCTCCTCGACGTACGGAAGAATTTCGTGTTCTGCAAACTCTCGGATGGACGCTCTGACCTGCCGCTGGTCATCGGTAAGATCAAAATCCGCCATTCGGCTCGGAGACATGGGCATTGTCATCTTTATCCTTCCAATTTTTCAATTTACACAGCTGTTTGGAGGCGGAAACCTTCTCGACAATAAGGAAGTGCTACAAAACAAAACGCAACGCAACGCAAATTCAGAATAAATCAAACCCGACCACAAACTCCCGTGTGTTCTATAAACACGATCTGGAGATCCTTCCATTCTGCAGCGAGGCACCAAGTTTCGTAAATCCTGAGAACCAATGGAATTCTCCATTCCAGAAATCCAAAAAACAGGGTGTCTTGAATTCATTCTCCAGCAGACACAATTCCATCATTATCCAGTGAATCTTGACTGAATCGACTCGTCGTTGGGTTTACTCATTTGCAATATTTCTATCGACAAACTCGACCACTAAGACCGCTTTTTCGCTTACTCATTCATCAAGAACAGAAAACAACAACAATCGACACTGTGAACACTATGACCGAATCCATGCAAGTGCCGAAGTAAGTTCAAGCGTTGATCGGACTAGGCCATATATCCGGTCAGACACCTCAGGAGTAACATCACCCGTGTTCGTAAAATCTTCTTTTGTAGCATACACATAGCGTGGAATGACATGACACCGAAAATCGAACATCAAACTGTTGGCAAGTCCAATAGCGGACATGTAACTGGTGTGTCCTCCAGCCGTGCACAAAAATCCTACAGGCTTCTCCAACCAGGCCTTACCCGTAAGCTCAACAACGTTTTTTGCGGCTGCGTTCAAGTCATAGTTGTAGACTGGCGAAGCGATCAGAACAGCCGATGCTTCACTAATCTTCTGAGTCATTTCGACCACATGACTATGACTGTAACAATCGCTTCCGTCGCACATCGGTAGGTCCCAATCACGTAGATCAACGAGAGAACCGTCCACGTCGAATTCATGAAGTCTTGATTCGGCTGCAATAGCCAGGCGCCGCGACCGGCTATTTGGATTGAGCGAACAGGACAGCACAAGAACCGAACCTTTAATTGCTTCAAATTTTGAACGCATCGGCGAGAATTATAGTGGTTGCATTACGAAGAACGCATTGTCAGATCACACCATGGTCCCGAAGCGCAGCAATGCCGGCCTTCGAATAGCCAAGATCGGTCAAAATCGATTCAGTATGCTCACCAAGCAGTGGTGCCCGGCGGAAAATTTCTGTTGGCGTTTCCGTCAATTTGAAAGGTGCTTCAGCGACTGGAACCGTGGCATCAATACCGGGAAAACCAACCCCAGTAAAAAAATGACTCGCCTGGATATGAGCATCGTCAAGCGCTTGCTGAGGTGACATTACCTCGGCCGACGGAATACGTGCCACCTCAAGTGCTTGCAGTGCTTCGGCCGTGGTGTGGTCCCTGCACCAGGTCGCCATCCGGTCACTGATCACCGTGCCATTCTCTCCGCGTAACTGGTCATTAGTGAACCGGGGATCAGTCAGCCACTTCTTCTCTCCCATTAAGTTCGCCCACCGCTCGAACAGCGGTTGACCAATACATTGAACTAACACCCAGCCATCCGACGTTTGAAACGCATCCGATGGCGCTTGTGTTTGACTACGATTGAGCGATGCAACTCGATTTGGTCTGACAATCGCTTGCTCAATGAGCATCGAATTGGCGATCGTCAGAGCTGAAGCCAAAAGCGAACCCTTTACCTCCTGTCCCTGCCCTGTTTGGCCACGGACACTCAACGCAGCCATCGTCCCGACTGTGGCTGCCAGTGCTGTCGTGAAATCAACGTACGGCGAATACGCCTTTGTAGGCTGGCCAGGGCTTCCAGACAAGTACATGATTCCTGACATTGCCTGCCCAATAGCGTCGAACCCGAGTTTATGCGAGGAAGGCCCGTCTGGTCCGAACGCAGAGATGCTCGTCAGAATGATATCTGCCTTGATAGTTTTGAGCGACTCATAATCGAGACCCAGCACCACAAGACCAGCCTCTGGCAAATTGGCGACCACAACATCAGCTGTTGCTACAAGCTTCTGCAACACTTCTTTTCCATCAGTACTGCGAGGATTGAGTGTCATCCCACGCTTGTTACGGTTGACCTGTACGTAGAATGCACCTTCGCCACTTGAAGAAATCGGAGCTAGAAACCGATCTTCACCGCCTCCGACCTTCTCGAGACGAATTACGTCGGCGCCAAGGTCCGCCAAAAGAGCAGCGCAGAATGGCCCAGCGATGTACCGACCAAAATCAAGAACTCGGATACCGTCAAGTACTGCCATTTCGTCTAATGTCGACCGGGCCCATACAGAATGCGCCCTGGACGTGCTCCCGTGTGTTTACCACCATCAACGACCATGACTCCATTCACGACCACATACTCGACCCCTTCAGCATACTGATGTGGCTTAGAAAACGTAGCACGATCAATTACCCGCTCTGGATCGAAGACTGCTATGTCGGCCATAAAGCCCTCCCGTAACAGTCCTCGGCCGAGAAAACCGAGTCTTTTCGCTGTAGCTCCGCTCATTTTTCGAACCGCTTCTTCTAACGTCATCAGGCCGAGGTCCCTTACATAGCGACCGAGAACTCGAGGAAATGTGCCGTACTCGCGAGGGTGCGGCACTCCTTGTTTGAACACCGAAATACCTCCGTCAGAACCAATAGTCGTAGCCGGATGCTGCATGATACGCTCGACGTCAGATTCATCCATCGCGTGGTAAATCGCACGCGCTCCTCCACGTTCGATAATCTCCATGACTAACTCCGCGGCATTAGTCAAAGTTACATCCTCCGTTCGACCCGAGAGAATTTCCGAGAGACTCTTTCCCTCCAGTGACCGATCCCATTTGCAAAGTCCAATAACGACGTTGCTAGGATCACCACCACCACGGTCGTGCTCAATTCGATAGATAACTTCCCCCTTGATGCGATGCCGCGTTTCTCTGTCCGAAAGGCGCGCTATCAGTTCGTCAATACCTCCCGCCTGAGCCCACTGTGGAATCAGTGCAACAATCGACGTTTGCGAAGCGGCGTAGGGATACTGATCCATCGTGATGTCAATACCGCGCGATCGCGCAGCGTCGACAAGAGCCAAACTTTCAACACTCTGTCCCCACATACCTCGGCTGATGGCCTTGTGATGAGTCATCTGCACCGGCAAATCGGCCTCTTCACCAATCCGGATAGTCTCCCTCACAGAATCCAGCAAGTGCTGTGCTTCATCTCGTAAGTGCGAGATATAAATGCCACCATATGAACCTGCTATTCGAGAGAGCTCGATAACCTCGTCGGTTGACGTAAAACTACCAGGAACGTAAAAAAGCCCAGTAGAAAGGCCAAGGGCGCCTTCTTCCATCGCCGTAGCTACAAGAGCACGCATTTCGTCAAGTTCGCGTGGTGTCGGTTCCCTGTCATCTACTCCGATAATCTCCCGACGGACCGTCCCTTGGCCGACAAACACCGCCCAGTTCGGGCTAATGGCGGCCTCAGCAATTTGATCTAGATGTACACCTATCGGAAACGGCGAGCTGCCATCATTGCCCTCAGTCAGGGTCGTAACGCCTTGGAGCAGGTAGTTATCAGCCGTCGGTACGTCATAAATTCCGCGAATCGCGTGCGTATGTGGATCAATAAAACCTGGTGCAACAACAAGCCCTTCTGCGTCGACCTCTCGGCGAGCCGTAGAGTCAGACAGATTTCCGATCCGCACAATTCGGTCTCTCCGAACCCCAATGTCAGCAATCGTCGAAGGGTTACCGGTGCCATCTACAATCCGCCCACCAAAGAAAATCAAGTCGAACGCCTGCCGGTCTTGAGCGACCAGAGGAAGAGCCAGGGCAGTAACAGTGGCAACCATAGAAACCATTAAAAGTCTCATCAACACTCCGGCCTCCGTCGTAACCTAGCGCCTAAATATAGACGTCCCAACAGAGTTACCCCTTTTGATTTTAAAGAACTGTTCAACTGTTCGACGTTGCCTTACATGAAAACTTGTCGTCCTAATTCGAATTCAAAATATTCTTCGCTTCCCATTGAAACGCTAGCTGCGAACCTAACCCTTTCCGTCACAGCTTAGACAACCGTCAGTAGAGGCTCAAGTCTAACCTGCGAGGCGAGGATTTGACATCGTGACACGAGTGACAACTAGCGTAAAACATGGCCAAAATCAGGCAATAACGACCTAGTCATCGGAAATTATATTTTTCACTGGCCAACGTTTAAACGCATGTATGCGAGATGCAGTCGAGTTCGTTCGGCACATCCGAAGAACAAGAATCGTCACCATCCACTATCTCATCGCAAGCATCCGTATACTCGACATAAAAGAGATGCTAACGGCCTGAAATTCGACCTGACCACTAGCGCGAAATGCTGGACAGGAATTCGTTGTTGGACCGGCGGCCTGACCGTCATCGCACTCGAAGTTGTTTGCCGTGCGACAACAGACACCTAACTTATCAGTTCAGATCAATTGCCAACCTAAAGGATTTCTGGTATTTCCAAGGCTTTCAAAGGACTAAAATCAACCGCGAGGACGAATCAAAAGTTAATTTCATGAACGCCGGTGAAGGAATTGCCCATTCTAATTGTGTTCCCACTCCAAAAATGCTCTGCCACACACCAGTGCCCATCAAGGCAGTGCAATGCCAAAAAGGACGTTACGTTGCCTAACTTAACCGTCGTAGAAATATTCACGGACTACGTTTGACCATGGTGCTACCTCAGTACCGGGCGTATTGACCAACTAACGAGAGAGTTCGAGATCGATGTACGGTGGGTGTTTTTCCCACTGCATCCGGAGACTCCGCCTGAGGGAATATCGCTTGAGGCGTTGTTTTCAGGCCGCGGCATAGACACCCGTGCAATGAACCAACGTATGGTTGAATTGATGCGAGCTGAAGGACTACCTTACGGTGAACGGACGCACACCTACAACAGCCGACTCGCACAGGAACTCGGTAAATGGGCGGATGCGTGTGGCGTTGAAGCCATCCACGACATCTTGTACCGGGCGTACTTCGTAGAAAACAGAAACATTAGCAACGTTGACGAGTTGGTCACATTAGCTCAGTCGGCGGGATTGCCAGTGGACGAAGCAAGGGACGTTCTGTTGGAAAGGCGTTATAAAGAAGCGGTTGACGCAGACTGGATGAAGGCACGGGAATATGGTGTTACGGGCGTGCCGACATTCGTCTCTGGAAATTTTGGCGTGGTAGGCGCTCAGCCGTATGACGCGTTGAAAAACCTAGTGTGCAGCAATGCGGGACGTCTCAAAATCGATGGACCGGCATCACTCTCGACTCGTCGCGGATTGAACACGTCTCGCACAGCCGAACAGACAAAGCCGTCACGTCCAAATATCACCCAGAGATAAAATGTCAGGCCACGCGCAAAGCGACAAAAAGACCGTCACGCAATGAGACGCACTAGGAACAACCTTGGGTATCTTCAAAACGACATTAACGCCAGCCAGGTCTTCACGGACCGGCCGGCTCAGGATTGACGTTCACGGTCACATAAGCCGGACTTACCAAGACCGAATCATCAGCGACCGCTTGAAGCACATATGTTCCAGGCTGTGAGAAACTGGCCGTAGTCACCGCCCGGCCGCGTTCACCGATATCAGGCACTTGCGGATCGAACATCACCGTGCCAGGCCCTCGCCAATGCACCCATGTAACTGCTAGCCCAGTAGCCGCGGCCTGCCTTGGATCAACGATCGCCTGAGATTTAGGCCCTCTTCGCGTCGTCGCAACCCTTGCACGATTGGCAAGCATCGGATTAGGAGGAGGTATTCCATCGTCTCTAGCAATCACCACCAATTCGACCGAATCCGGAAACGTCACACTCCGAGTAATGTCACCAGCCACCTCGATGGATGGACGCTGGTTGTCACCAAAACCCTGGGCTGAACCGGTACCACGATTCAAACGCATGACATCTTCGTTCATTTCCCAAACCGGCAAAAACGAGGCATATGCCCGATCGGTTCGTCCGTTATGCACAACAGTCCACACGAGGTCCTTGTCCCCCCAGTCAGCTGGCACGCGAACCTTGAATACAAATTGCTGTCGCCGTGGATAAAAATGGGTTGGCTGGCCTTGGTCAAGGTCACCGGGCTCAAGAAAATTGTTTGGCCCCACAAGAACTACTGGCTGCTCTTCATAGTTTCGATTCAGGTAGCCAAAAACAAAGTTGAACGAGCCATCGCCGTTCCGCTCCCATCCTTCAAAAACAGGCTGAACATTCTGGCCACGCGCCCAGCGAGTCTGGCCGTGAGACAGACTGCTAGCGCTAATTACAAACGCTATCGCTAACGTAACGTGCAACTTTCGTTTATGTGTTGTCATCAAAATTCCATGTGACTAAATTACAAAGAGTCGAACCCTTAATCATTATTGTCCGTCGCCGCCTCTCGGGTCGCAACCTCTGCCTCAAAGTCGTCGTCATTTAGCTCATACCAACTGACCCACGAAAAACTCATATCGTCACTAGAACGCTGTCCAAATCCTCGCCAATTACGGGGATCATCATTCCATCGGTTACCCTCAGAGTTGTCGTGCCAGCTGATGACATGCAAGTTCGTGCCTTTAGGCAGTAATGGTGCAGCAGCGTCCGCGTAGTTATAAACAATATGCCAACCGAAATCCCAATCCGCACAATTCAACATTTGGGTCGTGTTATCCGGCAAAATGGCTTCGAGGCACTGCCGTTTACCGAGGTTATGTAAATGCGGTTGGAACGCCGTAATATGCGCATTCTCTTTCAGCTGGTAGTAGCCATCGTGACGTACATTACTTTCGCCTGCCGGAATATCCAAGTCCTCATTGTCTCCAACGTGAGCGGAGATCAGTTTTCGCTTTGGTTCAACACCTCTGGGGTAAAACGTTAAACCGACAGCCGTGCGATCTGTAATTTCTCGCCCGATAGAGTGATAGTGCATGTTGAACCGAATCTTCGAACCCGCCTTGATCTCACGGCCGTGCCCATCAGGGAAAATATCTCCATTCTTACCGAGCGCGTATTCATTAAGAAAACTTCCAAGGAAACTATCCGCATCAGTTTCATCATTCACGACGCCAGTCACTGCGTGGTGCACAACTTGGAAACTCTCGGCCGACGGCTTTGTCTCAACGGCTTTTACCCATCGATCTTCTGTCAACCCGGACTCTGATTCAAGGTTCCCCCACCAGTCAGGCGCCTCGGCTGCAACGACGAACGGTTCTGGGATGGTTACGATCCAATCGGGCGTACCAATATGCCACTCATTCATCTGCTCAAACTCGATCGGAGGTGGCATATCCGAAGGATTTCCCCGTGAAGCTCCATTATCAACCCAATGAACAATCGTAGAGATTTCATCGTCGCTGAGTGATTTGTCTTCTTTAAATTCTTGCACACCGATATTTTTATCGATGTACCACGGAGGCATGGTTCGATTCGCGACCTTCTCTTTGATAGATCGAGCCCACGGGCGAGTCTCTTCGTAAGTTAGCAGCGACATGGGTGCAATAGAACCCGTCCGGTGGCACATTTGGCACGATCGCTGGAGGATTGGTGCCACATCTTTAGTGAATGTGACCTCTTGAACTTCCTGTGCATATGTCATCGACGACAAGGCACCCGTGATTAAGAGACTAATCACTACACAGGAAACACCGCGACAGTAAGAACCAATTTGAAACATTGTCAAAGCCTCCTGAGAGCCGCTAAAGAATGTGAGCCTTATTCTCGCATTCCGGAGCAACTCTGTAATGCAATATTGTGGACCAGCCTACCGAATTTTGCCAAACTCAAGCGTCTTCATTGCGAAAATTTCTTTTAGGCTTCTTATTTGAGCGTAAAGACGTAAAGCGCATTACCTGAATCCGGATGCCGGATTTCTGGACTCAACAATTGGGGAATTCGTCGTGGACTTCCCCCACCGAGCCCAGCAGGCACCGCAATATATTGGGCGCCATCAACGCCGTAAGCAACCGGAAATCCCTGCACGGAAGTTCCAAGACGCGTTTCCCACAACACCTCGCCACTCATTGAGTCAAACGCACGAACGTAACGATCAACATCCCCCGCGAACACCAACCCACCAGCGGTCGTGAGGACACCAGTCAAGAAAGCCGCGCGCTGTTCCACGCTCCAGAGTTCCTCTAAGGATTCAACATCATACGCTGCCAGCTTACCTAGATTGCCATCAGTGCCAGGCATTTCGAACCACTTGCGATCCGCCTGCGATCCGCCGGAACCCGGCTCAAGAGCTACTTCCCGACCCGCTATTTCCAAGCAGCTCTGGCTGAGCGGAATAATTAACGCATTAGCTTCCGGACTGTAAGCCATGGCGTGCCAATTGTGTCCTCCCGCCGTGCTAGGACAGACTGAAACCCAGTCACCGACCCCAGCATCCGCTATGTCCTGGCGATAGGCAACGACGCCGGTCACAGGATCGATCCGATCAAAAATATTCTGGAATACCGTTTCTTTGAAATCAAGAAATCCTCCGGATTCTCGATCCAATTTCCACAGTATTCCATGTTTTCCAATGGTGAAAAGTACCTTCTGATCGTCGATATCAATTAAGACCTGTTCGAACGCTTCGTCAAGGTCAAGCGCTTCCCCCGGAACATGTTGCCGAAACCAAGAGATCGAACCATCATCGGGATCTAGCGCTAGAGTCGAGTTCGTATAAAGTGCCGCATCGTAGACGGTCAATCCCCGACTAGCCGGAACCCAAGGTTTGGCTTGCGCCACCGGCCAGAAAACCAAACCGAGTTCAGGATCATAGCTACCGGGAATCCATGAATCACCTCCAGCTCGCAACGTCAACGAAAGGTCACCCCACGTATCACCGCCAGGTTCACCAGGCGCCGCAATTGTTAAGCGACGCCAGAGTTCTTCACCGTTAACCGGATCGTGAGCCGTGATAAAACAACTGTCCTGCATGAAACGATTACAGCCATTGATACCGTTGATAACCTTGTCCTCGACGACGATTGGCCCACTTGAATTGCTGTACCCATCCATATAGTCAGCCAGTTTCGTTTCCCAAACAAGCTCGCCGGTTCTGGCGTCCAGCGCTACGATGTAAGCGTCTCGTGTTCCCATGAACAATTGATGGCCATATATCGCAAGGTTTCGAACAGAAGCACCCCGTAACTCGTCAGGAAGCGCTCGCCGATACTCCCAAAGTAGCGTTCCGGTAGCCGCGTCTAGCGCCTGAATTACATTCCCGGGATTCGCCAAATACATCACGCCGTTGTAGACCAAAGGCGTAGGTTGATTCCGGCCGTTCTCCATTGACCACACCCACGCTAACTGCAGTTCGTCAACGTTTTCCCGGGTAATCTGATCCAGTGGACTATGGCCCCAGCCGTCATATGTTCGGCGGTACATCAACCAGTCATTCGGATCAGGGTCACGGAGCATCCTCTCAGTGACGGGTTCGTGTTCGGTGAGCGCCTGAAAAACCGTCGTAGCATTGGGAATCGATGACCCAAGAACAGACTCAGTTGATTCAGCCAGCACTTCGGTTGGCCCAAGAACAAGAGGATCGTCATCGGGCAAATATCCATTCTCCTGAAGAAGAAAAGCAATAACATTCGAATAGCTATCGATTCCAAGTGTCCCCACATCTCCTGGCGGCATCGTAGTAACAATGAAATCAAGTAATTCACCTGCCGAGCGATTCCCCCACAGGCGCCGAAAGGTCGCTCCGGCTAATTCTGGCGCTTCAAATCCTCCGGCCATATTAGCCATATGGCAAGATGCGCAGGCTCGTTCGTAAATCGTTCTCCCAGCCTCAGCATCGACCACTGTGTATCTGGTCAAGCCGAGCTGTGCTCGTGCGCTAGCAGACGTTAACAGCACCAAACTCAAAAAAAGTAGACTGCCCCTCCGCACAGACACTCTCAGACCGTGGATGACTCGCCGTCTAATCATCAGTGAACTCCGTTCGATATTTGTCGCAATCGCAAAGTGCATCCTGCAGTTCCCCGTTCGCTAGTCACCAAACATCCTTTGTAATGACACACTTCTGAAGTCAAAAATATGTTCGAGTCATTTTCGAACCAGCCAAGAATGCACAATTCTTCCAGCGGGTCCAAATGGCAGTGCGTTATGAATTAGGTCTCTAACTTCTGTGCCCGCTTCGGTCGAACCAAAAAAATGCTGGTGGTACCAAAATCGATACGGTCCGAACCACTGCTCATCGACAAAATAGGCCGGCGCCTTCACGTGCGTGATTTCGGTCGCCCAACGCCAGCAAGTGCGAAACACTGGTGTCACCGTATAGGTGATAATTCATTCCAGGATATATCTCTCCCTGCCCTCCATCGGAGATTCGAAAACTGAGCTCGGCAAGTGTAATCTTCTGGAGACTAGTCAGATTCGAAAAAAGTGCCATGCTTCTTTTCGAGAAATGGGAAATATTTCGGTTCTCTCAAGTGAATATATTTTCATTGCGAGGAATCCAAAGAATTTTTCGTTCTCGCACCAGGCACACTTTTTCAGTCGGAAAAATTTAGGAACGGCAAGCATTACGACTGTTGCTTGTACGTTCGACCTATCGTCAGCAACCGGTCCGGAAGCCATCTCACCAGGTAGCGAACTAGAAACGCCGTGCGCCTAGGAAATTCAAATACTTTCCTCCTCTTCTGTATCGCACGCGCAATGCGGCGAGCTGCCTGGTCGGCATCCATCAACAATGGCATGTGGAAATCATTCTTGTCTGTCATTTCTGACCGAACATAGCCAGGATGAACAATCGTGGCATCAATTCCCACACGAGCCCAATCTGGCCGGAATCCTTCCACCAACCTCGTCAATGCTGCTTTCGAAGCGCAATAACCCGCGGCACCTGGAAGGCCACGGTAACTAGCAAGACTAGATATCGCGACAACATGACCAGATTGACGTTTGCGCATCAACGGAATAACCGCCTCAATGGCATAAAACGCGCCGAACACGTTCACACGAAACTCAGATTCAAAACTTGTTGAATCCGGTTCAAACGCATTCGTTCCAAGACCGATTCCAGCATTCGCAACAAGGAGGTCAACAGGCCCGAGCAACGCCGTAAAATTACGAATCGCATTATGAACCTCCTCTCTGTGAGACACATCCGCTGAAAAGAATTCCGCCCTTACACCGAGGTCTCGTACGGCGTCGGCGAGCACGCCAAGTTCCTCCGAACGACGGGCGATCAAACCTACGTCGTATTGCCTACGGGCAAGCTCAAGAGCAAGCGCACGTCCAATACCACTCGATGCTCCGGTAATCACGGCGACCTCAGACCGCGTGCGTTGTCTCATACCATTTGCGTCTTTCGTAGTATTTTCTGTCACCAGCTGAAACTTGGACACCGCCATGAGCCAGAGAAATACCGATCGACGTGGTTGCCGTTACATCGAAATATTTTCACCTGATGAAGTTAGAAATCAGCGTCGTTCGGAAGCGAGTTGGTCCATGTATAGGTTCTCAAGGCGTTTCACGGCATCAAAAAAACCGTCGGAATCGACAAACGTTTCCGCGTTATAGTCCTCGCCGGCCACGTACTTCTCATGCAATCCATATTGGGAACCATGTGCCGCGACCCACACGTCAACATCCAGAGATTTCTGTTTCTCGAACGTTTCAGCAAAATCGTCAGCAACGCCAGGATAGGTAGGATCGACGACTAAGCGTTTACCTGGGTTGATAGTCCCCATGTTGGCAATCACAACTCTGTAGTCCCGACCGTTTTCCTGAATCGTCATGGTATAGCTAACGCTACCAGCTGTATGCCCAGGGGTCTCATACACTTTCAACTGCGTCTCCCCTAGCCTCATCACCTCGCCATCAACGATTACTTTGTCTACCTCAACCGGTTCGAATGACACTTCGCCACCAAAATGCGGGTCACTGAATCCTCCGTCTTCGAGAATAGGAGCGTCACCAGCAGTCGCCCACATTTCAGCTCCCGTAAGTTCCTTAATCTCGGACAAAGCGGCTGTGTGATCCCAATGGGCCTGCATTGTCAGAAGAATCTTGACGTCATCCAGTTGAAAGCCAAGCGATTCCACATTGGTTCGGATCATCGACAGTGAGTCCTCCAAACCCGTGTTGATTAGAAAATGTCCCTCGTCTGATGTGACAAGAAACACACCGAGGTCGTAGGTACCGACCGCATAAAGATTTCCTATCACTCGATGTCCGGGAAACGGCTGAGACCAACCGTCTGGCTGAGCGGCACAAGGTACCGCAACAACCAACAGACAACAAACAAGAACCACCCGCTGCATACAACACCTCATGACTTTACCTCCTCTGAAACTGAACACACTCTGTATCCGTCTTACGAGGCCATCAGGATCCCGAAATCCTGAGAAATGGGTCGGCCTAATGTGCGTTGTGTTCTGCTGCCGCGATGACCTTCCGGTAGCGAACCACGGTATCAGCAAGACCATACACGAGTGCATCCGCTATTAGCGCGTGACCAATTGACACCTCTTCAACGCACCCTATTGAGCAAAATTTTGTAAGGTTTGAAAGATCTAGATCGTGGCCGGCATTGACACCGAGACCAATACGAACAGCCCGGTTAGCAGCATTACGGTAAATCTGCCACGCATCGGCCGTTGCTACTGAGTCGGCTCCCGATCGCTTGAACACTTGCGCATAAGGACCTGTGTAAAGTTCAACACGGTCGCAACCAATCTCCTTAGCCTTCGTAATTTGAGTTTGGTCTGGATCGACAAACAAACTCACACGAATCCCCAGCGCACGGTAACCGGCAATCAAATGAGCAAGTCGATCACATGTTGATGAATCGAGTAAATTCCATCCATGATCCGATGTGAGTTGAGTATCGGTGTCGGGAACCAGTGTGCACTGGTCGGGTCGTATCTGTTGGATCAGACTGTCGAATCCTGGAAAACCATTGTCACGAGGGCCAGTAAATGGGTTTCCTTCGATATTAAACTCGATTACCGGACGCTCGGACACCACGGCCGACAAAGCACGCACATCTTTCGGACCAATGTGGCGTTGATCCGGACGCGGGTGCACAGTGATACCGCTAGCCCCCGCGTCCAAAACCACCTTTGCAGCTTCAACAATATTCGGCCGATCGCCATCTCTCGCATTGCGCAACCATGCGATCTTGTTCACGTTGACCGACAATTCCGGGAGGCGAAACGCGAGAGAATCTTCGGCAGAGTTCACTGTTTCGCAGACACAGTCGCCTCTTTCATTTCTTCCACACGCTGTCCTCCGAGGATGCCTGGCATGCTGTAATTGCCTTCGTGGCACGCGTATTCGAACATCGGCACGTCCGTCCGACGCATCGGAATGGAAGCCGTCCAAGGGCTCACCCATGTTTCGGGATCGGTCACCGTAAACTCGTATGCCAGCGTATCTTCATCGACACGGGTAAAACGCTCCACCAACTTCATATTCTTTGTCGAACCTCGCCACCGACGCTCATCGTAGAAATTAGAGGTCTCAACAACCAAAGTGTCACCATCCCAATGACCTTGGGAATCACCAGACCATTGACTCATATGGTCACCGAGAGCCGGACGACCATTAAGGGAAACGACTCGAACCGTGTGTACCATTTCGGTAATGAGTACAACATGTTCTGGAGTCTGAAACAGTTGAAGATTCTGATTGTAACCACCAGGGGTAATCGGTGGCCCCGCGTTGAATCCCAAGATACAGCGATCGAAAGGCGACCTATCTAACCATGAATCTGCGGGGTGTTCAGTCAAATATTCACGACGAGCAGTCGTACGCTGCTGCCCCTCTGATGACAACTCAGGCATGCGGCCATTGGGAGGGTCTACGATAAGTGACGTACGTCTGGTCGTGACCGTTCTCGTGCCTTGGTCAAGCCAAAAATTATTGTAGAACCCAGGTGCACCTTCTTCACCTCTGTCGACACTCTCGGTAGAAGTCGTTCGTTGCGCGGGACGACTCAGGAGTTCAGAATTTCGGCTAACGACACCTTGTTCCAGGTCCGCTGCCTCTTCTGCGCTCAAGAATTCCTGATCGGCCAGATCTTCCGGGCGTTGCATCGGAGTAATGGTCCTAAAATCCCAGAGACCCTGGAGGTCCGGATGCCCCCACGCAGTCTGGTGAGCACTCTGAGCGAACACCGCATTGGATGAAAACACCACACCGGCTAAAAGCAAAACACTCAAAACTCCAAAAGATAAACGTTGCATTTGCCCCTCCCCCCTTACAATCAAGACGAATCTGCTGACGACATCCTAGCCGCCTTTTGCGTTCTTCTCAACCGGAACGCACTCTGACGGAAGTGTTTTTGCCTGTCGAACACCGGAACACCAACCCATCCACGGGATTTCCCGTTAGATATCTGCATCAATCAAGCTACGCCCCAGCAGAGAGACCGTTTCGATTTACCGTTCATTAACAGTCTCAATTTCACCGACATTAATGTCTTGCATTCTTGAACCAGAGAGAATGTTTCTCAATCCGTAATTTCCTTCGTGAATACTCCAGCATCGAAAAATTTCTTATAAAACAGGTATATCTGAGAGCCATCCTGCAATAGGCCTGCATAGGAACCGGTTAACTATTCGATCCACGACTTCTTATACGAACCTCATAGGGACAGTTTAGGACAGTCACGCCAAGCACGGTCGCAGGTGTTCCCGCTGTTCCCTTGTCTGTCGCCGTATCGTGGTTTACTGCCAGTCCGGCGGCGGGGTGATCATCTCGGCTGGAGCACCGCCGGGGTCGGATCGGCCGCTGCCTTCGAGTCGGCCAACCGCCCGGATGGTCATGTCCTGGTCGCAGAGTATCTGGCACGACAGACGCACGCCGGTTAGGCTCCTAGCCCCAAGCAGGGAACTTTCCGCGGCTGTTATCTTCGTCGGTTCTCCGTCAATGAACTCTACGCGGCAGGTTGTACATCGTGCATTGCCACCGCAGGCATGTAAGACGTCGACTTTGGCATCCTGCTCGATTGCCAGCACAAGTTTTTTGTCATCAGGAACATCGAAGGTCCCATATCCTTCCACGGTCAGTTGGACATGCTGAGATTGTACGGCATGACCGACGAGCGCAGTGAGGCGCGCCGGATGACCGAGGGCCGAAGTAAAAAGTCGGAGAAGCCAGTCGGACTGATGCGTTTTGGTTTATTCCTACTTTGTTGGCCAACTACCTCACGATCGTGAGGTCAAAATCTTCGCGGACCCAATGCGTGTGTCCATATTCGCGAGCTTGGACTTCACCCGGCGCGCGGTATTGGCATTCAACAGTGCAAGGCAACCCAATTTGGGTCACCTTATCAATATTTTCAGATTTGCCTTCACGTCCCCAAAGAGCCAGCTTGTCACCATTGTCCAAGACACAGACTAGTCTTCGGTTGTCCCGTGTACCTCGCACACCACCCTCATCAAAGGCCACGATCCGGAAAGCACCTCGTTGCATCATTTTCCACACCTGCTCTTTGGTCAATTCGGTCAGCGTTAGAGTCGACAGTGATTTCAATCTTGGATTCGGTGAAAAAAGGGTGATTAGTCTGCCGGCTTACCTTCTATGGTCCAGTGATCATCAGTCAAAGACTCGACGAACGGAGAAGGTGCAAAACTAGGCACCATCAAAAGAAGGCGGCTCGTCGACCGACTACAGGCCACAAAGAAAGCGCGGCGCAGAGCAGCCTCATGTTCATCTCGGTCCTCTGACTGATAGATAGGCCACGGAAACTTGCCAGCCTCAATTTTCGCAACAGCGACTACGGGAAACTGCAACCCCTTTGCCGCATGCATTGTTATAACCTTCACACCACGGTGGCTGAGATCGAAGTCCTTCGAAGTCATAGCTTTTGCATTAAGTAAACGGTCCAACCGCGGCGCGATTTCATTTACGATTTTATTAGTTGGGCACAAGACGGCTGCGAATCCTGGTCCGACCCGTTCCTTCATCAACGAGTCATACAAGAACGAATTCAGTCGTTCGATCTGATTGGTCTCATCTCCGTAATAGCAGACTATTGGCAATGCGCCGTGTCTATGAACTCGGCTTTCGGATGTTTCTTCGTCTAGTTGTTTGTTAGAAGGAAACAGTTGCTGAAGGCCATTCCAAAGTCAGTCGCTTATACACTTCGACCAACGTGTTCCGTCATCGATCACTCCGGTAATTCCAGCACCTCGTGCAGCTAATGACGTCAAGGCCTCAAGGTATACAACAACCAAACGGACTGCGTCATCATCGAGTTCACTTCGTGAAATCGCTGGCATCTGGCCGACACCTTCCCGGACGACAGTAAGCACATAATCGAGATCAAAACCAAATGGAACCAACGCCGGTGCGATATCACCCCGTCCTTCCACCCCGTGACACAACTGGCACACCTGTCGATATGCCTCCTTGCCTTGTTGAGCTCGCGCCGATGTGGGATACAACTGCATCAATATCAATATCCAGACGAACGGATGGGCACGGGGCATGCGCGTGTCTCCTGGTAGCGAGAACCGTAATGAAGAATACTTGATCGCTCCGAGAAATCAACTTCGCAGAGTCAAGCGATTTCCGACGTTCATCGTGAGTGTTACAAGGGACAGAAAAGATTACTTCTAGTCACGATCAACTCGAAAACAGAAAGACAACAATTAACTCCATATCCACTATCCAGAAGCCCGTGACCGCCGTAAATCAAGAACAAGTGTCATGCCCGGACGCAATGGTCCTGACCGCAACAATTACTGTTTCAATATCTTTCCGTGACACGTTGAGGTGCGTGACCGCTCGCACTTCTTTCCCAGTCATGCTCATTCTCACGTGCGCTTTCTCCAGCCGAAGTAAGAACTCATCATTGTTAACGTCGAGTCCACTCACATCGAAAAACACCATGTTGGATTCAGGGTTTCGTGTTCGAACATGAATACCATCGATTTCAGCAAGACCACTTGCGAGAATCCGAGCGTTGTCGTGGTCGTCAACCAGTCGATCGACATGATGGTCAAGCGCATACAAACATCCGGCGGCCGCAATTCCGGCCTGCCGCATTGAGCCACCAAACAATTGTTTATACCGTCGTGCCACAGAAAGAAAATCCTTCGTACCTGCAAGCACGGCACCGATCGGCGCACCGAGACCTTTCGTAAAATCAATCCACAAACTATCGACTTGAGCGCCAAATTCCGAAGCAGATACCCCCGTTGCTGCGCAGGCATTCACCAGCCTCGCACCATCCATATGGACAGGTATTCGCCGCGCGCGCGCAACGGAAGAAATCGCACTAAGCTCGTCCAAAGACCAAACAGCACCGCCACCGAAATTGTGCGTCTGTTCGACACAAACAAGACCGACAGGCTGACCGTAAGGCACGGCGACGGTAGTCACTCGCTCGATCGCAACTTCGAGAGCCTCTGGCGAAAAAATGCCTCTCTCGGTCTGAATCGGCTCCACAAGTACGCCTGAGCCCAACGCCACACCAGCCGACTCTGCACGAATGATGTGCGCCATCCAATCAGCGATAATCGCGTCTCCCGGACGAGTATGTGATTTCACAGCCACCAAATTGCACATCGTGCCACTCGGAAACCAAAGTGCAGCTTCCTTGCCGAGGAATTTGGCGACCCGTTCCTGCAGCAGATTGATCGTGGGATCCTCATTCTTTTGCTCATCTCCAACTTCCGCAGATGCCATCACTTCGCGCATCCGGAGGGTCGGACGAGTCTCGGTATCACTGAACAAAGAAATAGTAAAATCAACCATGTCAGTACGAGCAATCAAGAAATCGCGTTAACATCAACCGCGTCAACACAGCACTGGAGACACTGCCACTGTACGACGTAATCAATAACAGTGTCATTGAAATTGGCGCCGCTCAGCAATCATTCACGCTCAAGGGAAACGACCGGTGGAACGAATTCAACACTCTGGCCTTACAACTGCTCATTGAACACGATCTTGAGATTAGTCCCATCTAACCATGAGGCTCTCTGTGACCGCACCGAAAGTCAGCGCTTCTCGAGCAGGAACCGAATGACCGCATCAAGTTACCGTGAATCAAACCGGACTAGATCGCGATCGATCATGTCGATCTTCGGCCGGCCAGACGCGGCCATGTTTCTTGCCAGTTCAGTCTGGAGCAATTCGAGTACCGTCTGAACGCCAACGGCACCGTAAGCCGAAAGCCCCCACATCGGAGCCCGAGCCACCATTACGGCAGCAGCCCCAAGAGCCAATCCCTTAAGGATTTCTGTGCCGCGTTGAAATCCTCCATCAACAATGACAGGCACACGACCATCGACCGCATCACTTACCGCGGCAAGCACGTCAATCGGCAATACGCCGCCCGGTGCTGTTCCTCCATGGTTGGAAACTACAACCCCCTGAACGCCTCGTTGGAGCGCGACCTCAACGTCGCTCGGATTCATAATGCCCTTTACCACCACCGGCACATCAATGCTTCGGCTCAAACGCTCGACAACACCCCAATTCGTAGACACCGGGATCCCGTTTTCAGATACTCCGATTGTCACACAAACCACTGGACACCCTGCCTCGACCGCCTGCGTCGCGTCGTCGAGAACTGAATCGTCATTTCCGTACACCTGAAACCACACCGGTTCATTACTAGCGTTGACAACTTCGGAAAGAGCTTCAGTTGACGGACGAGTGGCAACCATTACTGTCTTCGCACGGGAAGCACCTCGCGCGGTTTCAAGTTCACCATCGTCATGCAAGAAATTTTGACCGGATACTGGTCCGACGATAATCGGGGCGAACATTTCGTAGCCGAAAAGCTCCGTGGTTAAATCTAGGTCCATCGCATAGACCATCAACCTCTGGCGAAACGTCATTTTGTCAAATGACTGTCTCGCCGGTGCTCGAAACGCGTCGAATCTGTCGGAAGGAAGAACTAGCCGGGCCATCGCTTCAAATTCAGGAACATTGACCAGTTCATCAACCGGAACTTTTCGGTCGGTCGGTGGTGCTCCACCCGCTTGCGTCCTTACTGCTGAACCACGAACGCCATAGGTTAGGAACCGTTGTACCGATTCTCGTAATTTGAACTGCATCGTTGTTGGCCCGCTTTCTACCAAACCTGGCTATGCTGGAAATTCACCCGCGAAAGTTTGGACACTGTGCTCTCAACTATTCCGCTCGTCGACACTATTTAGTTACGGAAAGTTCGTCCGAACAATGTTTCGGTCAATCTCCCCGACCGTTGAACAACCGACCGCCGCCATGGCTTGTTTCAACTCCAAATTCAAAATTTCAAGTACTTTTTCCGCGCCAGATTCCCCGAAAGCACCCAGTCCCCATCGAGAAGCGCGTCCGAAACACACGGCATCCGCACCTAGTGCTAGGGCTTTTAAGGCATCGCCACCGCGGCGAAATCCACTATCAATGAGAACCGGAACTCGTCCTGCAACAGCATCGACAACCTCTTCTAACACCTCAAGGCTTGACGGTCCATAGTCGAGAGCTCGCCCACCATGGTTGGAAACCACAATTCCATCAACGCCGTGTTCGATACATTTCCTTGCCCCTTCCCCAGTCAAAATACCTTTGGCCAACATCGGCACTTCGCACATCGGTCGGAGTTCATCAAAAAGTTCCCACTCATACCAGAGACGACCGGCTCCCACACGGTAGGGATTTTCTGGATTGCTGGGCGCACGACGCCGCGCACGACGCGGAACCCCCCCCAAGTGCCTATCATGTAGGTCCCGTTCATAGTAGGACGCCTGTTGATCAATTGTCACAACAATAGTCTCGCTACCTGCTTCTTGAGCCCCGGCAAGCACTTCACGATTCAGCTCAGGGTCCCGTGTCGCGTAGCGTTGAAACCAAAGTGGCCCTTCCGCCGCATCAGCAATTCTGGCAAAAGGAAAACTCGACACATTACTTACGATCATGGTCGTCCCCATGGTCGTAGCAGCCCGGTGCATGCCTAATTCTCCATCCGGATGCAAGTCCCTCTGTCTCGCTGTCGGAGCCAACATGATGGGACTGTTCATTGCTCGTCCGAACAATTCCGTTGATGTGTCAACGTCAGTCGGATCAACGCCGCCACTTGCAATCAGATCAACCCAATCAAACGCATCCCGGTTTCGATATAACGTAAACTCGGACTCAGTTCCGTGAGCTGTGTAGTCATATGTTGACAGCGGCACATTAGCTCTAAAAATGGGCTCAAAGTCGAATACGTCACGCATTTCATCGAAGCCGAGGAATCGACGGTGTGGCCCAAGCGGCCATGGATCACGCTGAGCGTGGACCAATGGCGACGCCGCCAAAAACGACGCGAACCCGAAGAGAGCCTCTCGACGGGAAAATCCCTGACGCCATGCTCGCTCAATCTTCCCCATGTTTCTCTCCTATGGACAAGTCTCTAAAACCAACTTCGACATATGTTCTACCCGCTAAAGCAACTGACTCAGGTGCAGAAACTTCCGACATTCGTCTGGCCAGCCAAATCCCACTTCTGTATAACCGCCATCCGATCACTTGAGAAACTTCTGTACACGACCGTCGAGTTGCGCAACAAAAACTGCTCCGTCCCTGGACACCGTTGTGCCGTGCCCACCGGTCGTACCGAATAATCGAGCAAGCATCATGCCCTCAAGATTTCGCAAAACCCCACCAACCCAGATACGCTGCTCATCAGTCAGAAATAAACTTGACACACCACCGATGTTGGGCCACTCCGCCAAGAATTGGCCTTCGGAATCAAATACCTGGATGCGGTTGTTGTCACGGTCCGTGACATAGACGCGGCCTCTCGAATCAACCACCAAATTGTGAGGCAACCCAAATTCCCCTGGACCAATTCCACGTGTACCCCACTCCAGAAGATATTGACCGTCCGCAGCATACTTAACGACTCGTGGATTTCCGTATCCATCGCTAACATAAACATCGCCCGTCGGAGCAAACGCGACATCCGTAGGAAGATTAAACGTATTCCGGCTGATGCCAGTAGTGCCTCTTGTCCCCAGTTCCATCAAAACACGTCCGTTATCGTCCATCTTATAGACTACGTGTCCCGCCGCATCGACTACCCAAATATTACCCACCGCATCCACACGCACGGAATGCGCCCCGCATGCGTAACACCCAGCAGACCCGTAAACCACCGTATACCTCGACCTGCCCTCAGTCCGTTCGCTCCCGCCTATCCCCACCACCTTGCCGTTGCTGAATAACCCGTTACCCCAAGAACGAATAAAGCGACCGTCGGCGTCGAACACCATGATCGGGTCTGCTCCTCGGTGCAACACTACGATGTCTCCGTTCACACTCGTCGCAACTGCCGCCACCTGCCCAAAATTCCACGATGTACTCGTTCCCGAGTCACTGATCGCAGGAAGCGGCCAAGACGGTGCTTCACCGTATTCGACCACCAACCCGCCTGCTTGCTGGCCAGTTCCTAAGAGCAGTACGACCCAGAAAAGCTGTTTCAACCGACGAGTCCTCATACGATTCACCTTAGGAATAGATAATGAACTCTAAAAGATTCCCATCTGGGTCACGGATATACCGACTCGTGCCTGTGTCGACGCCCCCGTTACGCCCACCTTGACGAGGGGATGGACCTTCGACAACTTCGGCATTGACATCCGTCAGTGCCCGCGTCAACTCAGCAGAGGAACCTTCCCATACGAAGCAAAAGTCACCACACGGGGGCTGTGCTGCCGGTGCTCGCAGCGTAAATTCGCCACCTTCCCATATCTCAGGCCTATGAAAGTTGATCTTGTTGTCCCCAAAATGAACAGAGCAAATCCGGTCACCTTCGTTAACGACGAAGCCAAGGTCCCGATAAAAATTTACCATTTCAACGGTATGACGCATCGGGACCGCTACGTGATCAAACCGGGCAATCTTCGCACCAACTTGTGCACGAATGCCTACATGTGCCCCAGCCGGAATCGACGCAGCAACACCGACGCGGACGACTTGCTTTAAGAAATGTCTTCGCGCAGATGATTGGGATAGTGATGCCGGTGTCGTGGCAGTCATTGGACAGTCCTCCAAGAATGCAGCTAAACGACTATAGTCGTACCAGAACAAGAACACTATTTACGGATGTAGTCAAAAGTCTTGATCAACCCCACACTCACAACGCTGCAAGACAATTTCGTCTTTCGGTACAACAGTCACACCGCGGCCCAGTAATGGCGTCCACAGTCGAGAATTTCCATGGCATCAACAATAATCGGAGCCCCTTCGCTTTGATGCAACGAAACTAAGGCATGAGTAATGTTGAACAAACACTGACGACCAGTCCCCAACCGTCACCAAAGCGAGCTGACAACCGTGACGAAACTGTGCGGACACAGCCTCGCATCGTCGTTGGCAAAATAAAGTGTGACCGCACACCTAGAATTTGTCTAAGCCCTCAGTAAGCTCGATATACGTCCCCCAAGGGTCCGTGAGAAACGCAATCGCTAAACCAAGTTGTTCAATCTCTCGGTAAGGTATGTCAAATCTGATGCCATCTGCCTCGAGTTTCTCGCAAAACGCTTTGAGGTCTTTTACCTCGAAACCAATGTGATCGAGACTACGTCCTTGCGTGCCCGCCAATGCCGAAGCATTCTCAGAATACGTTAGATTGACACCTGGCAGGTCCGCTGCTTCGAATGACCCTCTCACGCCTGGCTCTGCGCCGAACTTGTCCACGTACCACGATTTCATAGCTTCCGGATCATTTCCGTCGAAATGAATATGGTGAAGCGCGATTGGTTCATTTTGGATGCGGTCTTCAAAGAGTTCGACCTTCACGTCATCAGGAGCCATAACGAACGCAATGTGAGCATCCTGATTGGCTATGAATGCCACGCCATCCTCGACGACGATTGACCGAGGTAGTTCTTGACGAGTAACAACCGGATAGCCAGCCGCACGTACCTTCGCCAATGCGTCACTTACATTCGGTACCGAGAAGCCGATATGGTTCACGGTTGAGCCTTTGGTGCCACCCTCCGGTTCACGTTCGGTAACGAAGAGCAAAACGTTTGGAAACTTATACATCTCCCCCTGACCAATCGGCGTCGGGATTCCTCCGAGCGCCTCCGTCCAGAACCTGCTGTGTTCCGCTGCGCTCGTGACATTTAGGTGGTGGTGTCCGTAAACTACAGGACCTTCACTGGCCGCTGTGAGCTGACCTCGCGCTATCTCAGGACTTGTTACAAGCACGCCGGCGAACATCATCACGATGACTGGAAGTCTCATCGTTTACTCCTTTCCTAAGCAGCGTTGGTGATTAAGTTCACCCTAGAAACGTAACAGATACGAAATTTTCCCGAAAACTGCTCGATTTGTACGCTGCAGCCTGGTTGTTCGAAACAGAAAGTTGTCAATTCTGGAACCACGTTGATAACGATCGTCATAGCCGAGAAACGCCACAGTTCCCGCATTGATCCGGTAGGTCAAGAGAAGATTATTTCCCAGCGTCACGGCTAACGTATTGTGTTCCATGATGTGACGTAACAGTAACCGGTCTGTGAACTGATAGGTCGTCCGCGTCCTAAAAATTTTGACGTTAAAAACTTCAGAATCCGCAATCGTGTCAGCAAAACTACTAAAAATTCCCGTCAGTTCCGTGCGTAGACGAGACGTCGCGTTTAATCTGAACAGGAAGTTCCCGCTGGTCGATCGTCCGAGAAACGGATCGGTGCCATAAAAAACTCCGTCCCCCCAATTGATTCCTCCCACGAAGGACATTACCCGTCCGCTTATGACGCCGAACAGACTGTAGCCATTCTTTCTGAAATCGATTTCATTAAACCGCTCAAGCGTACGATTCATAGTCCCGAAAATACTAATGTTGTTCCGAAACTGGAAATTCGTCTGTCCTTGGACTTGCTCATCCTGCAGGACACCGGCGTGATCATAGAGCCGCAAATAGGTAAACCCTGGCCCCCAACTCAGGAGCGTCGATTCAGGCCACCAGCGGTAAGAAACGTTGGCGCTTGTCTGCCGAAAATCTACACGTGGTACAAAACCAGTCTCAGTCCGAAATTCAGGGTCAATACTACTGTAAGACAAACTATAGCCAAGGTTTCGACTCTGGCTCGTGAAATCCGCCTCAATCGCTGGTCCTTGGAGCGATCCCTCTCCGCTATTCCGTGTCTCAGACGCTACGGCCAAAAAACTCATCCTGCGCGTTCGACCAAAACGCAATCGGCCATCGATTCCAGCCACGCGACTATATTCGTCCCCAAATTCTCGTGTGGTGGCAATTCCCCCGATGTATGACTCCGCATACAAGTCGTAGCGAGCGCGACCAATAAACGACTGCGCACTCCGACCGAATTTCGAGTCGCTACGATCGTCAACACGCCCAGGAGCTTCGTCATCCGCGACAACTACTCCAAGCGTCGCATTGCCGACCTTACCCGTCAGCTTGGCGCCAAGACGCGGGTCAACTATTGTTCGTGTGTGAACCAAAGTGATCGGAGTCGATGTCTCGAAGATGTCCTGCCCTTCAAGAAAAAAAGGTCTCTGCTCTGGGTAAAACAACGCAAATCGTTGATTGACTTCGACCTGTGGCTGGTCGGATTCAATCTGTGAGAAGTCGGGATTGTAAGTGAAATCAGCCGTGAGGTTTGGCGTAATTCCGTATTTAACACCAATACCGATTTCTCCATCTGGATCAAAATTCGTAAAGGCACCTGTGCCAGTATCGAGCGAACCGAATCGCACGCCCGTCAGTTCAGGAAGGATTTCAATGTTTCGACTCTGAGACAAATTCGTTAAGCCATTGAGCACGCCAAACTGAGTTAACTGGCCCGCCACGGCCCGAGAAACTGGAGCCCATGACTGACTCTCAGATTTCCCACGGATAATTCGGGTGATCTGAAATCCCCACTGGTGGGACACTCCATCTGGACGAGACGGATAGCGAAGACTTTTGAATGGAATTGCCATTTCGGCAATCCACCCGTCACTCACAACCCTACCACCGGACTCAAACAGTACATTCCACGAATCATCCCCGAAAATCCCAAAGGTTGAGGAATTCATACCGCTCATTCCGCTGCTAGCCCGGCCACTGGAACTCCCACCTGAACCCATCGAAAAACGTCGACTCGAACTGCCCACAGTCCCGGTGGCATTAACAACCGAATCACCTTGAACTCCGTAACCGTTCACTGTGAACTGATACGCACGTTGTTGGTCCAAGAACGTGTCGAACAACACAGATATTCGATCATCACCGCGTATTTCGTCGCGGTCAGCTCGGTTGATTCGCATAATGCCTGGGTCTGTGTAATGAGCGTAGAAAGCAAAGTAGAGATTGTCGTCGTCATAAGCCATCCACACTTCCGTCTCTTCAGACCCTGGTGCACCCTCGACCGGCGCCATCTGGACAAACTCCGTGATCTGGGTCGAGTTTTGCCACGCTTCGTCATCAAGACGACCGTCGATCCTCGGTGATTCGCTAACACGGCCGATCACAACAACTGGCCGTTCGCCGAGTTCGACGACCGAAACTCCGACACGTTTGTTTGGGAGGAACTGATCATTTCGCCTCATTTGTTCTGTCTCGGCTGCAGCCACACCATCTGTCTCGATACCCGGGAAGGCAGACTCCCTCTCTATCCCCTCGTCTTTCTTAACTTCCGGCGCTAGCTCGGAGACCTGAACATCTCGCGTGAACCCGGAATCAATTGCGACTAGCTGGTTAAGTTGTTCGATTAACTCAGACGTAATTTGATCTTGCATGGGAAATAGACGGTCCAACGTCCCGTCAATTTTTCGTTGATACCGAACACCGCCTGTCGCAATGTCGACAAGACGAATCGTAGTCCGCAAGAGTCCTTCAAAACGCTGAAACGTGCCATCAACGATCCACGTTGCACCAAGAGCCCGAAGCGCCTCGAACCGAAATTGCCGATTCGACGCACCGGTGCTAGAAACATCACTTGGCCCAATTTCGACCACTTGAGGATCAAGCACCATGTATCCCTCGGTTCGTAAATCGCTAGAAATCGTTTCCGCGAACCCAACACCGAGCCATTCATCCATCGGCGCACGGCTGATGTTCTCGAACGGAAACACAATGAACGTGCTATTCGACTGTGCTGACGAAACGACTGGACAAAAGACACACAGACCCACAATAGCAACCAGTCTCACAAGATAGTCGCGATCAACAACCAGCTCCCGGTTCGGTTTCATTAAGAGGAACACGAATTCGCAGTGTACGTGCAATCTCTAGATCACAGCAACAATGACTATTGACGCCAGACAACAACAGCAGTGCATCACGTAGAACCTAGCCTCGGAAGTAAGAAAGCTTCACCGTCCGCTCAACAAACACCCAATCAGTTACAGCAGAGGATAGAAACGCAACACAGACATTGATGACGACGGCAAGCTTTCAACTACCAACGTCTTCCAAGAATCGCTGACCCGTGAAGAATTAGCGAACGTTATAATGCTGACTACAAATCAGCAGTTGCCGGTGATTAGACATGAATAACAAGAATAATGTTTGCGTTTCTCCTCTTCCAGAGATTCAAGAAATGAAAAAATCACTTCCTATCATTCTTGCCGTTAAAGTTCACTTCGGAATCTTGCTTGTGGGACTGGCTGTAATTTCTCCAGCGCTCGTTGGAACAACTGGACACGAACAGCAGGAACCGGATTACGAACCTCTAGTCACGACACTCGGCACACGCGCATTTGATGTTGCGTATGAGCTCTGGTACTACGTGAACGTTGTATTTGAATCTGAGGTTGAAGCGAAGGACGGCGGTTTCGAGTACCGATATCGATTAACAAATAAGGGCGATTCGCAAGTAAGAGTTGAATGGCGCGGACTCGAAGAAAGTGTGTTTGGAGAACAGGCAGACAACATTGAGGAGCTACGGATGGGGCTTCTCGATCCGGGCGCCGTTTCCGATTGGCTCGTCCTGACGAGCAGCACACGACCGCGGGTCAGCGAGAGAGCTGCACGCATGTTTGGTAGTGCTCCATCAGGAAATGAATCGGTCCAGTTCAGTGGGCCAGCACCTGCCTACATACCCGAGTAGTCGGCGAATACCTGCAAAACTACAACGTTACTGTTCGCGTCCGATCAGGTTTCATCACGACGTTGAATTCAAGGAGTAATACCTTCAGCGACAAACACTTCTCGGGCCAGTCGAAACGCTTCGACGCCAGCAGGAATTCCGCAATAAACAGCCACTTGAAGAAGGGTGTCTCTAATTTCTTCAAGACTGCAGCCGTTCCGCAATGCCCCTCGAACATGAATCTTGAATTCGGCGCTCCGATTTAGCGCAGCAATCATAGAGAGGTTGTTTAAACTACGCTGTTTGTCAGATAACGTCGTTCGTCCCCACACTTTGCCCCAACAGTATTCGGTAACAAGTTCCTGGAATTCTTGGTTGAACGCATCCGTTCCAGCAAGCGCCTTGTCAACGTAATCGTTTCCAAGCACGCGACGTCTGATCTGTAAACCGGTGTCGTATAGTTCCTCACCCATAACCTCTCACCTCGCAAGCGAATTTAATCTTCACGTATTTAACTTCGAATACCAATGAAGTATTCAAGACTCGATACCAAATTTTTCGGCAACAACCGAAAAGGCAATTACGACCCCAACGCCCGGCACTCCAAGACGCATCCCATAGCCTGAAGAGTCAGGCTATCGACAGCTGAAATTCTCAGCGATCCAATTTATGGGGCTACTGGCTCTTCCCGACGGTCCTGTATAAACTGCGCGTTCCGGAAATGCGCATATTGGTCGTTCATTATCCACGACACCGTCCGTGCTATGCGTGGCAATAATCGAATCTGGAGCCTCACCACGCTCAACCCAATCGACCAATGGAAGTAGTCGATCCCAAGTATCCGTTCCTGCCCCACCTCGGCAATGTGCCATCCCAGGCACCATAAATAGGCGGGCTGTGTCTCTCATAGCCTCGAGGCTTCCGTCATAGGTAACGTCGATCGCCTCACGGTAATAATCGACCGTCGGTCGCGGTGCTACCAGAGCATCTGCCCAACCGTGATAAATAATGAGACGACCGTTTTGGGACTTTAAAAACCGTGACAAATCTGGATTCGTCGCGTCTGTAATCCCCATCATAAAATCACCTTTGCCCGTAGTCACATCATTAATGTCGAACTGCCACCACGCCCACTCTGGAGGAATTGCCTTCCAATCTGGGACAACGGTGAGGTCGGTGAGATTCATCGGCGCCACACCAGGGTCCTCCTCATAAAACAAATAGTTCAGATGGTCTCCCCCGAGCCTAACGGCTGTGGGAAAAAATGCATTCCGCAGATGAGGGACGAACAGTCCTGCCCACTGTAGCTCTGACCCTAGTGGTTTACCGGAATAGATAGGTAGTCCGGCACGACTACGTGGACCCTGATAAAAGTCAAGAATTGTCTGTACCTGGGAAACAGTGAAACAACCATCGCCATCAACGTTTCCCGCACACATTACATCAGCTAAATCCCGCCGTCCGTCAAAATCGCACTGTAATGGATCATCTATTACGCCATCAGCTATTCCATCGATCGCGTCACATCGTTTTAACACCTCACCCGCTAAAACACTGATTTTTCTGGTGCTGTCGAGACGCCCATCGCCATCCGTATCAAATCCAAGAGCACCTTTAAGGTTGTCGCGAAACATTCGTTGGAGCAACCACACCCGAACAGCGTTCATTTCTTGGTAATAATTAGCCGGAGCACCCGCTACGATCCCGTCAAAATCGGCCGCATAGCGTTGCGCGGCCATTAAGCCCTGTCGTCCTCCAGTAGAACATCCTTCGAAATAGGAATACTTGGCTGCTTCACCGAAGTAATTCCGCACGAGAGTCTTTGCCGCCATCACGGTTAGATGAACGGCCCGATAACCAAAATCGATTTCCGCTTGGCGGTTATTGTACCCAAAAGATGAACCTGGCTCTGCGCCATTGTCATGGCCGGTATTGCTATTAGCTACCGCATAACCATCAGCAACCCGGTGATCGGCGAAATCAAGGTCTCCGTCCTTGCCACCATCACCCCACTGAAGAAATCTGCCGTTCCAGTTTCGTGGAAACGGTAATTGGACATGAAAGTGTATTGCGGGCGGGAGGATCCCCCTGACGTAACAATATTCAACACCGCTCTCGGTTTCAGCGATTTCAGACGAAACCACGGTCAAATTTCGGACATACCGAAGCGCCTCGCAACCCGCTTTCTCCATCGCTGACGCTTTCTGTGCCGAAACCGCCACTTCGTTCATGCTAAAAAATCCGACCATCACTACAACCAACACAGTTAGGTGTCGCATAATCCCCCCACTACAATTTTTTTACCAAGGCCGTCAGGCATCAGCTCTCTCTCGCTTGCAAGATGTGTAACGGTCCGGAACACATTTACCTAAAACTTCCTCGAAAAGCCCAATAATAGTTCCACAACGGATCCGTTCCGTATCACATTTCGGTAACACGAATCATAATACGCAGATGCAATTGATCTTCGAGCAGGTTCGAGTCGGCGGTGACAGAAATTTTGGATATCTTCTGGGTGACCGTGAAGCCAAACAAGGCGTCCTCATTGATCCCTCTTACTCACCAGAGATCCTCGTTGACCGTGCACGAGCACAGGGTTTAACTATCACTCACATTCTCAATACACACGGACATCCGGACCATACGGAAGGTAACACCAAAGCATCTCAATTAACTGAGGCAGTCGTTTCGGCCCACTCCAAGTCCCCGGTTAAGCCAGAGGTAAGCCTCGAAGACGGGAACAATCTGAGTATCGGGTCGCTGACGCTTGAGTGCATGCATGTACCCGGTCATGCCGCTGACCATCTAGTTTTTTATCAACCAGACCATAAAATACTTTTCACCGGAGATCTACTTTTCGTCGGAAAAGTTGGAGGGACCCCAACTGAGCTAGATTCCGTAACGGAGTGGGACAGCCTACAGCGGGTAATCGGCAGGTTTCCAAGTGATTCTTCTGTGTGGCCCGGACATGACTACGGTGTTCGGCCTAGCTCCACGTTAGACCTTGAAAAACGAACCAATCCATTCCTTCTCTGCAAAAATCGCCAAGCATTTCTGGAACTCAAGCACAGCTGGCCCACATTCAAACAATCACATGGCCTAAAGTGACGTCCCGAGAGCATCTGACAACGATGTGCGAAGAGAAGTTGGCCTTCGCAGTGAGAAATAATCCGTCATCTTAACGAACCGCACTCACAGTTTTCAGTGGCGCGTCCTACCCTAACGGTCGTCGGCGCCAATTCTTACGCGGTAATCGCCCGTCTGAGAATCCTGCTCACGGTAAATTTCATGGCACGATGCGCACGCACTACCGACCTTCCGAGCCGAAGCCATCGCTTCAGTCGAGTCAATCTCTGCGCCGGAAAGTGAATCATCGAGCGCATCAACATTCCTCACAGCGGTCCGAAGGAATGCGATCGCATCGTTTCTTTCCAGATCTCGCCAAAACGTGATCGTTGTCGCAAGCTGTTGTCGTACCAGCACGAGACGTTCCTTCGCGGCGTCGAAGTCACCGTCCGCCAATGCTCTGTTCAAAGATGCGAAGTTTGGACCGATCGTTTTCATCGTGCTGGAAAAATGATCAACAGTAAAGACAGGGTACGGAGACTGTGCCAAAGCAGAGGAACCCGTCCCCATTACGAGGACGATCACATAAACCAGAATGCCAGGCGAAGCCAATAATTCGCCAACTGATTTCATTTCGAAAAGTCTCCTGTTCCAAACCGCTACTACTGAGACATCATCGGTCGCCCCAGATCAACACCTAGACGTCTGTAAGCCGGTCAAGCTTTCCAGTACTGTCACCTAGCGATTCAACGGGAACGCCGAGTTTCTCCAGTATTGTGACGTGGAGGTTAGATAACGGTGTGTCTTGGGCATAACGGATGTACCGGCCACCTTTGATACCCGTCGCCTTTCCTCCTACTAACGCAATCGGCAAATCATCGTGGAAGTGAGTATTACTGTCACTAATACCTGTCCCGTACAGAAACAATGTGGAATCAAGCATTGTGCCATCACCGTCTGGCAACCCTGCCAATTTCTCTACGAGATAGGCAAAATGACGGAAGTGATATTCATTAATTTTGTGAAGCCGTTCCAGTTTGGCTGCTTCATCTTGGTGGTGTGAAAGTGGGTGATGTGAATCAGACACGCCGATCTCCGGATACGCGCGTCCGCTCACTTCGCGAGCAAGCATAAACGTGCTAATCCGCGTTAGGTCCGTCTGATAGGCAAGCGCCAACAAATCCATCATCAATTTGGCGTGTTCAGCATAATCACTAGGAACACCTATGGGTTGATCAACAACCGGCAGTTCGCGAGCACTCTGTTGCTCAGCCATCCCAATGCGCCGTTCCATATCGCGAACTGAATCAAGATACTCATCCAATTTAATTTGGTCGCCTGGTCCAATCACACGCTCGAGATTTTTCAACTCGCCACCAATGGCGTCTAAAATGCTGCGGTCCCTCTGCATTCGAGCCATTCGAGCCTTCGGGTCAGTGCTCCCACTCGTGCCAAACAACTGCTCAAACACAGCCCTAGGATCATTTTCGATTGGGAGCGGCGTCGTAGGAGTTCTCCATGCAATCGTGTTTGTGTAAGCGCAGCTGGCACCGCCATCACAATTTCCAACCATCGAATTCGATTCGATTCCGAGCTCAAGCGACGCGATTTGTGTTTCTTTCGAAAGCTCGCGGGCAGCAATTTGGTCAACGGACACAGCATTGAAGACGTCCGCGCCATTCGTTATCTTGAACGGCACCCCGGTAAGAAATGTGCCCGCCGAACGCGCATGGTCACCGCCACCCTTAACGAGATTCGCCGGCTCGTCATCAAGACCACCCATAAGCAAAACTCGGTCTTTAAATTTGTTCAGCGACTGTAATGTCGGCGGCAGATCACGGTCTTTCAAGGACCCTTCAGTTTTCGGGAACCAGTAAGGCATAGACATGCCATTAGGAACATAAAAAACACCAAACCGGCGCACCGGTGCCGCAGCTGTTCGGCTCAACGCGGTCAGCGCTGGCACCATGCCATCAAGCAACGGAAGCGCAACCGCAGCACCAAGTCCACGCAATACAGTTCGCCGAGATAGTGACATCTTCGTAATAAACATGTTGGTACTCCTCCAAATCACTCAGTGGTTGTCCACTGAATATTCTTGTGCCAATTACTCTTGCGCCGCTATCAGTTCCTCGCTGCCTGCGGCCCGTCGCATTTGAAAAGGCTCACTTTCAACAATGCGGCGGATAAGCGACGACCACCGAAACCCATCAGCCTCGACCCCACGGACAATCGAGCGAATGGTCGGCATGTCGTAAAAATCAACGCCTCTCCCTAAAGCGTATGTCAGCAACTTTTCCGTGACCGTGCGAGTAAACTCGTCGTCACCCTCGGCAAGGAGAGCCTCTCGAAATGCCCGAGGACTGTCGATCGCTTTACCCGAGAGCATAATGTCCGAATTGATTTCTGCACCACCGTCGGTTTCCCGCCACCGTCCAATCGCATCAAAATGCTCCATTGCAAATCCGAGCGGGTCCATTCGACGGTGGCAGCTGGCGCAAACAGGACTGTTTCGATGTTGCTCCATCCGCTCACGAAGTGAGGATGGATTCGCTCGATCGTTCTCTTCCAGCGGAGGAACGTTAGCTGGCGGCGGCGGCGGCGGGGAGCCAAGTAAATTCTCGAGCACCCATTTCCCTCGAAGAACCACTGACGTCCGGTTGGCATAAGACGTCACGGTCAGAAGACTAGCATGCCCCAGAAGTCCATGCCGCCGATCGTCATTCCAATCCATTCGTCTGAAGCGACTCCCGTAAATATCTTCGACACCGTAGTGCCGTGCCAATTCCTCGTTGAGAAACGTATAGTCAGCGTTCAGCAACTCTGTAATTGGTCGATTTTCTCTCAACTGACTCTCAAAGAACATCTCGGTCTCGCGAACCATCGCCTTGCGGAGCGTGTCATTAAATCCTGCGAACAGAGCCCCATCAGGATCTTGTGAAGAAATATTCCGCATTTGCAACCACTGCCCGACGAAGTCATTCATGAAACGCGAAGCGCGGCGGTCACTGAGCATTCTTTGCACTTGCGCAGACAGGATGCTCGGTTCACTCAACTGATTGTTCGAGGCTAAGTCAAGAAGCTCGTCATCAGGAATGCTCTTCCAGAGAAAGAAAGACAACCTCGACGCAAGCTCAAAGTCACTAAGTTGGTAAACACCTCCGGGCTGCGTATCGACCGGTTCGGTTTCTATCCGCAACAAAAACCCTGGCATCGAAAGCAGAGCCTCAATTGATCGTTCGACCCCAAATTCAAAATCTCTGTCGCTTCTACCTTCGCGGTAAACCACTAATAGCGGTTCAATATCGTCGCCAGTCACTGGCCGACGATAGGCACGCCGCGTCAATGAACCGATAATTTGACGAGCACACTCCTCCTCAGCTTGTAGATTCGAATCGCTCGGATGGCACGTAAAGATCCGGTCTCGACTCGGTGTACTCTCTGGTACGCTCCCATCAAACGGGCCGGAAATGTAGACCATGTCTATTCCGGGTTGATCGGTCGACACAGTCGGTGAAGGAGCAGAATCTGTAAAGCCAACTGATACGAGTCGCGTGCCAGCATTCACCGGAACCCGAATTTCCAATTCTCGGTCAGCAGTCATCCTGTACTCGTGAAGCCGCTGCCCGTCGACGTCATCTTCAGGAACCGCAATGAGTTGACCTGGGTCTGGACCAGGATGCCGACCTCCGATATCGAATCTGTTAACCAATTGATGATCTACTCGAACCTCGATTTGATGTTCGTTCTCCCCAATTCCGTCAATCGTCTCAATTGTCTCGTTCCGTTTTAGACGAATTGCAAACGTGTAATCACCATCAAGAGGAAAGGTGTGACGCACAGCGAGTCCGCCATGCGTCGCAAACGGCATATCTTCACCGGCACGCACATCGCGGCGTTCGTACCCAACCTTGTAAACCTGCATAACCGGACGATTGTCCGGACTCCCAACCGCGGCACGACTGATCTTCGTGGCCGCCGAAATGTAGCGTGACATCAGCACCGGTGTGATCGATAGCACATCCGCATTGTTATCGAATCCAAAGCCAGCCATGTCGCCTGGAAGCAAAGCCTCACCATCTACCTCTAGCTCTAATAAGTCGTAGACCGCGTTGACATATTCAAGGCGGTTTAGGCGGCGAGAAACTACCCGACCAGGATCGGGCACCTCAACAGAGACACGGTCGAGAGCCGTTTCGAGCGATGTTAGAAAAGTGTTAAGCATCTCACGGTCAGGCCTCGGTCGCCCCTCCGGTGGCATTTGCCCACTTCGAAGTTTTCGAACCACTTTCTCGAGGACTTCGGCATTCGCTCGAATCTCTCCTATGTCCAGACCGTCGAGCATCAGACCGGCGGTTTTTTGTCGCTCGTTGTGGCAAGCTACGCAATAACGATCCAAAATTTCTCGCGAGGGCGCAGCATGAACAGCTAACTCTTGCGCCGTAACGGTCGTCGCAAAGTCAACATTCAGCGCGTCAAAACCACCGGTCGAGGCAAGAAGTGCCAACGCACACAAACGTCCAACGAATAATCTCAACATGGCCATTAGCTCCTCCAACCACAGCGACAAAATGCCTCTAGTGGGCCTAACTCTAGAGCGAGTCAGTATACCTGTTAGTTTACTTTCAGAGGCACCAAAACCTTGCTTGAGCCAGAACAGTAGACTCGAAAGCTCCTCTTCCTTATAGTGACACTATGAATTCGACCCTTTTTAGCCGCCGGATTGGCCTGTTTCTTAGTTTTTTGGCTATTGCCGTCTTACCCGCCAGCGCGCAGGATCTTCGTTTAGTGACCGCCGCCGCCGAGCAGGATTCTGAGACAGCACACTTACTCATCAATGAAGGTGTCGATGTCAATAGTTCACGAGCCGATGGCGCAACGGCGCTGCTCTGGGCTACTCACTGGGACGATCTGGATTTAGTCGACAGTCTCTTGGCCGCTGGCGCCGATGTCAATGCAAACGATGACCATCAAGTGAGCGCGCTTGAGCGAGCTGCCGAGAACGCAAGTCTTCCAATGATCAAAAAACTGTTGGACGCCGGGGCAAATGCAAATGCAGCGCAAACGAGTGGTCTCACCCCACTTATGACGGCATCAGAAACTGGCAATGTTGACGTCGTAAATGCACTTCTCACTCACGGCGCAGAGGTCAATGCCGAAACGTTCGAAACTAAGAGCACAGCTTTGATGTGGGCGGTCGCCGAACAGCACACGGAGATTGTTCAGCTTCTCCTTACCACTGGTGCAAACGCTCGCACTTCGACAGAGAAGGGTTTCACACCCCTGATGTTCGCTGCAAGAACCGGCAACACCGAACTTGCCAAAGAGCTAATTGGGTCTGTAGTTGACATAGAAGTCTCGAACTTTTCAGACGCGTTGACTGATGAAAATTTGTCGTTGATTCAAGAATACATCAATACCCCTAGCAGCGACGGCACACACGTTTTGCCCTATGCCATCATCAGCGGACAAGACACGTTCGCATTGTTTCTCCTTAATTTGGGTGCAAATCCAGACGCGTCAATGAATGGAATTCACGCTTTGCATGCGGCTGCTGGCAACGTCAGCCTTTGGTTAGGTGAATGGTACCGACGTCATGGTCGCGGAGGACTCTATGCCGGATTAGGCCAAGTCCAACTCCGGCCACATCAAAGGCTTCCACTTGTAAAAGCACTATTAGTGAAAGGGGCCGACCCAAACGTACGTATCAGCACCTCTGCCATGATCATGAGCTACATTGGTTATCCCACGAAAGGCGCATTCGAACCGTTTGCCTGCGGTACGGGCGACCTAAGCGGCGCTACTCCGCTCTGGGTTGCGGCTCACGAAATGAACGGCACACGTGGGCAAGCACACATCTTTGCAGTTATGCCAAGCGGCACCACGGCGAGCATCGACGTTCTTCAGGCATTGCTCGACGCTGGGGCAGACCAACACCTGACAACGGATGATGGCACAACGCCTTTGATGGCCGCAGCCGGTCTTGGGGTTGCAACCTACACACCGCGGCAACCGCGTGGTATCCGCGCCATAAGTTCAGAGAATGCGGTCAAGTTTCTGTATGAAGCAGGAGCCGACATCAATGCCGTTAACGAGGCGAATTTTACAGCGCTTCACGGAGCTGCGTTTCGTGGAATGAACGAGGTTATCGAGTATCTAGTGGCGAACGGTGCCGATATTGACGCGCGCGATTTTCGTGGACGAACACCGTTCCGCATGGCTGAGGGCTCTAAGCAATCGTTTCAGTTTCAGAGCTGGCCCAAAACTGCTGAACTGTTCGCTCAATTAGGAGCAAATACCAGGCTTGGCATTCCCGGAACGGTGCAGGAACGATTACGTGACGTGCCCGTTGACGTCGAGATTGACGCACAGCCGTGAAACATCTTTCCGCGCCCTGGAATTATTGTTCTTCTTGTGCAACGTCACCGGTGAGAACGTCTGCTGGCTCGCACGGCCGTTTCTGATTAGCCTCAAGATGCAGAGCAGCGAGCCTACGTGGGCCAACATGAAACCAAATCGGCGTAGAGCCACGGCAACACTTGGCGCCAGGCGGCAAGTTTAGGTTCAACGTGGTCGTACTTCGCATTCCATACATGTATCTCAAGTGAGTCTTCCGGAACGCGGACTTAGCTGCAACTAGCGAAATGAAAGACAGTGAACAGTCGAACCGCGGTCAGAAAACTTCCGTTGAAACTCCCCCCGATTCGAACGCGAATCAAACAGAACCGCTGGACGGAGTTACTCGTCGTCGCCTCGAGGTAATCAATATTTCTAGCGGGTCGGAAATACAGGACACCGAAAATATTGTCGTCGCATTTGAGTGCACGGAATGTAAACAGATGTTACACATCGAATATTCCATGACATCTCAGGCAGAAAGCAGTCAAACGGACGATGAAGCAAAGTGCCCGCAATGTTCCCACCCGCTCCACCTGCGCTTGCCTGGACAAATAGTCAACATCTGGGCCGCAGGATAACCAAAAACCAAAGCAATTTCCTGGATTCGCTCACTAAGCCTATTTGATTTTCGGCTGCAGCATACGTCCGAAATTTTCTCGACCAACTCCCCAGTGGCCAAAACACAAAGACGCCACTATTCGAAATCGACCGGCTTCTTCCCTGCACTCAGCAAACAGTAAGGGTGACTACCCTAAAAACATTCTGACCGAAAACTTTCGGGAAACACAAAGCTCCAACAGCGAATCGGCATCGCCTCGTTAGCAGAAACGGCAGTAGATAGAAGGGCCACTAAAATGGCAATTCGTCCCAGTGGCCCTTCGGTGCCTTCCTCATGGAACTAAGAGTTCAACGATTTCGAGGCCTATCCTCAGGAGCACATCGGTCACCCAACACACCAGACCCGCCACAATAAGTTACGTCTTGGAGTTGTACGGCGATTCCGTCTGGATCGTTGAACATCAATTCCTCGGCTGGAGGATCCGAATCTGCACGCAACCTCACACGGGAGTCAATGTCATGCTCAGCCAACCTTTCAACCGCGTCACCAGCATCAAAGCCTTCCACTCCAAGACAATAGTGGTTGATATGAGGTCGGTCACCCCTTGACAGAGCGATAAACTGCGGGCCATTTCCAATGCCGAGTACCGGCACTGCCGGCGCATTCCAGTCTGCCTCGTTGCCTTGGGTCGTCACGAGCGGCAACCCAAGCACTCGCTGGTAAAAATCGATTGAACGCTGCACATCAGAGACCGTCAGGGTCACATGGTTCAACGTAGATACCGGAATCGGACTTGCTCCCTGTCGCGTGCCTGCACCACTGACTGCGGTAGAAGGTACTGCTACAAGAGCAGAAAGGGCAAGGACGAGTTCACGTCGAGTCATCCGGCCACCGTCGTATCGCGAAACAAGCTGGTCAACTGCTTCACTCATTTACTATCTCCTTACGTTTTAGTGCCGTAGAGTTCTCTCTTCCAGACACAACCTAAGCGCGCTGCTGCATCTAATTACCCAAGCCAAACAAATGGACTGCAACCGACCTAACATCTTCACCCGTTCCACCAAATTCACAGGACTACTGCCATTCATAACTCAATCAAGCCTCACACACTGGAGGTTGATTGAGTCACCGAGAATGGACAGTGTTCTAGAAAAATTGAAAGCAAACACAATGAGCGTTAAGAGCGCTTTGTCTATCGCGAGAGCGGCGACTATTTACCACCTCCGACTACCCGCAATAAGTCGACCGTGCTGTCGTGCAACAATTCGTCAGAGCTTCGGGTTTGTTCAGCTAGGTCCAGCAATGTTCTCCCGGCCCTGTTTGCCACATCGACCCTCGCGCCCTTGCCAACAAGATACTTAACGACTGTGTCATAGCCTCTGCGCACAGCCTGGTGAAGCGCCGTATCCCCATCACTATTAGACGCATTTAAGTTGACACCATTATCGACAGCAATCGTCGCGGACGCCAACACGTTTAACTCTCGCACGTCGGAGTCTGGCTCTCGACGCGTGCTCCGAACGGGTGCACTTTCAGCAATGCGACTGAGTCGATCAACGGAAACTAGCGGATCCCTACCTCCCATTCCCACTGCAGCCATTAAGGCTGTCGTCTCTCCTTCTTCGACTAGCTCTCGGTTACCCCGAACGGACAATGAACCTGGCCAGTAAATCGGGAAGTGGGAACGACGCGCATCCGCACCAGCAGCGATGAGGAGTTCCATAATTTCCGGAGCACTGAAACGCGCGGCCAACCAAAACGGTGTCGCACCACCGTATGAAGGATGCAGGTAAAAATCGACCGCATCACGTCGCACTGGAGTAGACGCTCTCACGTTAGCATTCGGGTCTGCTCCATGGTCGAGCAGGGCGCGGACAAGTGTCACGTCTTTGTGCAAAATGGCCGCATGGAGTGCCGAGTAACCCGCCTGCATTTGGTCCGGATCAGCCCCGTTCTCAAGCAGGAATCTTGCGACAGAACCGTGACCGCTATGCGCGGCAACAACCGTAGCACTCGTGCCGTAAGGGGCTACATCATTGGCATCAGCACCAGCATCAACGAGTGCCTTCGCAGAATCGAGATCGCCCACGCGCGCAGCGAACAAAAGCGGAGTGTATCCACCCTGCTCCAAGTCCACCACGTATTCAGGATTCCAGGGCTCTGGCGACGTCTTGACAACTTCAGTTCTGGTGCGCGAGCGCGCATGAATGTTCGCACCACTTGAAACTAAGACCTGCACAACTTCAACGTGTCGCTGAGCAACAGCCCACATCAACGCTGTCTGATTCCTTACGCCCACGGCATCAACATTTGCACCAAAACCAAGTAGCAATGAAACGACGTCTTCGGCGCCGACTCGAGATGCTGTCATTAATACCGTTTCTCCGGAACTCAACGCGGCATTCGCATCGGCACCCGCCTCCAGTAATTTCCGGACCACCTCGGCGCTCCCGTTTTCACAGGCAGTCCATAACGGAGTAACACCCAAGTCAGTGACCGCGTTTACGTCTGCTCCTGTACGGATTAGAAGATCGACAACATCACTCTTATCCCAATAGCTTGCCCAGTGAAGTGCAGTCGACCCATCAATCTTAGGAACGGTAACGTCAACCCCTGACTGGATAAGTGAATCGACTAATTCCCAATCAGCGTAACGGGCCGCGTCCGCAACAGGCGGAACCGCACTACGAGCCGCAAGGCCAGCCGTTGCACCTACAACCAATATCATTAATTCCAATAACACTCGACGCACCATCACACGCATGTCGAAAACCTCGCTTTGCTTGTCATAGCCGTCTCCAACCACCCTAAAACACAGAATTGGCAAGGCACTCAATCACACCTCGGAAAGAGTATCGATCGGCAACCGACGGTTACTGTCACCGAGCCGATCGAGTGGCATATCAAATTTGTCCATCACCGTCATTAGCAAATCTGCGTTGGAAGTGTTACCCGGATAACGAACGTGTCGCCCACCCTTTAGGCGTCCTGCCCCACCCCCGATCAGTAACAGCGGGAGATTGACACCGAGATGCCGAGTACTGTTTGAAATCCCGGCTCCGTAGAGAATCGTCATATGGTCAAGAAGCGAGCCATCGCCATCTTCCGCAGCAGCCAGCCGCGAAAGATATTCGGCAGTTAACTTTACGTGGTACGTATTAATCTTCGACATCGTTGCAATCCGTTCAGGGTCATCCTCATGATGAGAAAGAGGATGGTGTGCATCCGGAACCCCTATCTGCGGAAAGGCACGTGTACTCTGCTCACGGCCGAGCATAAATGTGACAACACGAGTCAAATCTGCCTGGATCGCTAAAAACTGGAGATCAAACATCAAGCCGAGGTGCTCTTCAAAGATACGAGGTGGCGCGGATGGTTGTTCCGTAAACGAAGGCTGGATATCACGCTGCTGTTCAGCAATTTGAATGCGGCGTTCGACGTCACGAACTGCCTCTGTGTACTCATCAAGCTTGACTCGATCACGAGGCCCAATGTCGACCTTTAAATCCGACAACTTGTCGATCACTGAATCCAGAATGCTCTGTTTCTGCTGTCGCCTGTTCCGTCTGACGATAGGGTCGGCCGACCCACTGTCCCCAAACAGACGTTCAAACACTGCCCTCGGGTTGTTTTCCATCGGCAAAGGCATAGTGGGCGTTCGCCACGAAATCGTCTGAGTGTACGCACAGCTAAGACCAGCCGTGCATTGACCGGCATTGGCAAACTTGTCCATCGCGACCTCAAGCGAACCAAGCTGCGTCAATTTTCCAAATTCCCGTGCGAGTAGTTGGTCTACCGATGTGCTTGCGAGTACGTCGGTCTCATTTTCACCTCCACGCGGGGTTCCAGTCAGAAACGACGCTGAAGCTCCCGCATGCACGTGAGCCCATGATGCGCGCAGTCCAGAAATCACAAGCATCTGCTCTCGAATATCTGTGAAAGGGGAAAGTATTGGCGTGAGCTCAAATTTTCTACCCTCGCGTTCAGGTGTCCAATATTGCATTGCCATACCATTTGGCACATAGATCGCTTGAAATCGATGGGCAGGTTTTGAAGTGAACTTCTCCGCCGCCGCAAATGCCGGAACCATCGAATCTAGGAGTGGAAGTCCCAAAGCGACTCCGAGACCTCGAAGCACAGTCCTCCGTGGGAGCGAATGTTTTGCAAGACTCATCATCGTCGTCTCCATCGAAATCCGACCATCCAGTCAACCCTATACATGTTCTTCGAAACTTCTCACTCAAGTGCAACCATTTCTCATCAGGCCCTACCCTAGCCAGGCATCCGCATCAAAAACGCCGGACTGTTAACAACGCCGAGAACCAAGGACGACCACTGGTAGTTGCTAGACCCCGCGTTTCGGACAATCTCCCGCACGATTGATTTGTCAGAAAATTCCAATCCTCTCCCAATGGCGTAGGCTAACAATTTTTCAGTCACTGTCATCGCAAACTGTTCAGGACGTGCCATCAGGAAAGCCCGCAACCCAGAAAACCCCTGCACGACCTCGCCACTCGGCATCTTTGCACGTGCATCGATCGGATTCCCAAACTCGTCCGCCGTCCGCCAAGCACCGAGACCATCAAAATTCTCAAGTGCGAAACCTGGCGGGTCTATCGCTGAATGACAAACAGCGCACGCCGGCGCGCTCCGATGGCGTTCCAATCGCTCTCGAACCGAAGTTGTCACACCGTTGTCACCACGCACCGGAAGAGCCGGAACGTCAGGAGGAGGCGACGGAGGTGGAGCACCTAGCAAAGTATCCAATAACCACTTTCCGCGAAGTACCGGTGAAGTCCGCGTTGGATAGGAGGTCAACGCCAGCAAGCTACCGTGACCCAGCAGGCCGCCGCGCCGCATTCGGTCAGGCAATTGAATTCGCCGAAACCGAGTTCCGTAGACTCCCGGAATACCGTAATGCCGTGCAAGTCGTTCATTAACGAATGTGTAGTCACTATCTAGCAACTCAAGCACGCTCCGGTCCTCACTTAGATTCCTAGAGAGAAACAAAGTCGTTTCCTGCTTGAACGCCTCAACCAAGTTATCGTCGAAATCTGGAAACGGAACGGGGTCGCCCTGCACATCTTCCAGATTTCGCAAATGAAGCCACTGAGCAGCAAAATCATCCACTAAAGATTGAGAGCGTTCATCGAGCAACATTCTCCTGACCTGCTGTTCCAGAACTGATGGGTCAGTCAATGCGCCCCGTTCAGCCGCGTCAATCAACGATTCGTCTGGGATACTCGCCCAAAGAAAGAACGACAACCGTGACGCGATTTCCTGGTCGCTCAAACGGTAAGGGCTCTCAAAAGTCACTCCGACCGGGTCTCGTTCAATTCGAAGAAGAAAATCTGGGTCAACTAGCATCCGTTCAAGTGCTAACTGAATGCCCGATTCAAAGGTTTGCCCTGATTCACGTCCTCGTCGGAAAAAGTCGAGCAGGATCTCAAGATCAGTTGCCGTCATTGGGCGTCGATAAGCCCGTCTCGCCAACCGCGACAGGATCTCTACGGCACACGGTTCATCCTCTGCAGCCAAATTAGGCCGGCAACTGAAAATTTCTTGCTGACTCGGGGTGTCTCCTGACCCAGTAATGTCATAAGGCCCACCAATTGAGACAACGCTAACGGCCGCGTTTCCGTAATAGACCTCGTCATTTGACAACAGTTCTCCCGCCTGCTTGGGCAACAGAATTCCTTCAGGCTCCCACAAATTTCTGATGAACGACACGCCTACTACGCGCGGGCCGGCTTCGACAGAAACGCGAACTTCCAGTTGGTCGTCGGCCTCATGAAGATAAGTCTCCCAGCTCGGATCACCCGACTCGGCAATGGTAAATGTGACCGGTGCAGGCCGACCTTTAGCTTCACCTCCAACCGAAAACCGCTGAACTAGCGCATCATCAATTCGAACATCCAGTTGATGAGAAGTCCCCATACCGAGGATGTAGTCCTGCCAATTCGTCCGAAGCTGAATTTTGATGAGATATTCACCATCGACCGGAAAGAAATGCCGAATAGCGACACCTCCACGAGAGCCAAGCGGCAAGTCTTCACTCTGACGTTCATCCTGCTTTAAGAGCAAAGGGACATCAAACGTCTCGAATCCGGCGCCAGTTGGCTCAAGTCCAGTGGCAAGTCTCGTGATCGACCGCGCAGCTGACAAATAACGCTCCAGCTGCGCGGTCGAGATTGAAAGAACATCCGCGTTATTATCGAACCCTGTGTCGGACGTTTCGTCACCCGGGAGAAGGTCTGTCACGTCAAGATCGAGCGCCAACAGATCTCGAATAGCATTTTGATATTCCGTTCGATTCAAACGATGAACCGGATTTGTCCGACCTGGATTCGGATTCACCAGTGCGACCTGGTCGATCTGGCGCTCCAGTTGACCAGCAATTGATCTATATGTTGCTTCATTCGCACGAGGCCGACCGACCGGCGGCATCGTTCCCGCGCGTAGTTTGGCAATCACTCGTTCCCACACGTCCACCGCAGCAAACGGATTCGCCACATCGACACTGGAAGCATCCAACGTGAGACCGCCAGTCAATAATCTGTCGTTGTGACAGCCAACACAGTAACGGTCCAAGAAAGCGCGCGGCGACGTAGAAACATTCGGTTCGCGATGAACATTGGCAGATATCACTTCACTCGTCGCTTCAGCGGTAGTCATCGCACCCACGACGACCACAATAACAACAACAAAACGACATGAACGCCGAACCAACGACGACCACCTACACAGATGCGGTTGTTGAGTCATCCCCTTGAGCTCCGTTCACGAAAATGTCAATCGAGACATTGAATCCTACCTCCAGCAAATTCGTTGGGCAAACAAAAGATCGAGCGTCACGAAACCCGTCTTGACATGAAATACGATCAAAGTCACATATCCACAGAGCCATCACAGTATTTCACCAAGAAATCCGTAGGCGACAACCACAGCCATCGCACGAACCGGTGTACGATCTAAGATACGTCGCTCTACATAGAAACTGGTTGATTTCTGGCATGGAGGTCACGTAATGCGGCAGTTGTTGATTCGGGACACGCTTTGCATGATTGTTGTCATTAGCTCCTGTGTCACAGTACTCGCACAACAAGAGCGGTCCCCAGGCCCTTGGCAAAGCTACGACACCCAGAACGGTGAATGGCGAAGTTACGCGGGCGATATCGGTGGAAAAAAGTATTCACCGCTCGCGCAAATTGACGAAAGTAATTTTGGAGAACTCACAATCGCTTGGGAATGGATTTCCGTTGATAACTTCGTGAGTACTTCAACAACTGGAGGCGGCGAATGGTCCGCTCCTCTGGATACGATTGTCGAGACATTGGTCCAGGAAACGCCTGAACTACACCGCCCAGGACATCGCCCGATTTCGTCGCGGTTGCAAGCCACTCCACTGATGATTGGCGGCATACTTTATTTCAACACACCACTGTCCCAAGGCGTCGCTGTGGATGCCACAACGGGTAAGACCCTTTGGGTATTCAACCCAAAGGGCTATGAGGAAGGCACTCCGCCGATGAGTAACCCGTGGTCTCAGCGAGGCGTTGCGTACTGGACCGACGGAGCCGATGACGAACGGATTTTTTGGGGTACCGGAAATGGTTATCTAGTCTGCGTGCAAGCGAAGACTGGTAAACCATGCGCCGACTTCGGAACAAACGGCAGCGGAATGGTGGACACCATGGTCGGAGTTCCTCGAGTCAGCCGGAACGATCGAGATTACTTGAACGCAATGCTTTGGGGTATCCATTCACCGCCTATCGTTGTTCGAGACAAGGTCATCCATGGGTCGCAAGTCGCGGACAGGCGAATCACAAAAGAAGCAATTCCAGGATGGGTTCGGGCGTGGGACGCTCGAACTGGAGAACACGCATGGGATTTCCACACTGTGCCGAATAGCTCAGATGAATTCGGGGTCGACACCTGGCTGAACGATTCTTGGCGCTACTCCGGGAACGCAAACGTTTGGTCGATGCTGGCCGGCGACAACGAATTAGGTCACGTTTACCTGCCAACGGGCACAACTACGAACGACTTCACTGGTGCCGACAGGCTGGGCGACAATCTTTTTTCAGAGACATTGATCGCCGTTGACGTCGAAACTGGTCAACGTGCGTGGCATTTTCAGGCTGTCCATCACGGGTTGTGGGATTACGACTTTCCGACCCATCCAAATTTGGTAGACGTCACCGTCGATGGACGAGACATCAAAGCCATTGCTCAGGTAAGCAAACAAGGTTTTGTTTACGCGTTCGACCGGGTCACTGGAGAACCAATCTGGCCAATTGAGGAACGTTCCGTTCCGCAAGAAACAAATATTCCCGGCGACATCCCGTCTCCCACCCAACCGTTTCCGACAAAACCAGCAGCATTCGACTACCAAGGCGTAACACTCGACGATTTAGTTGATTTCACACCTGAAATTCGTGCGATGGCTATCGAAGCAGTTCAAGGCTTCCGCCTCGGCCCTCTTTTCACTCCTCTTGACCGTCCGATCGAAGGAGTCACGAGGGGCACCATTATGCGTCCCCCGACCGACGGCGCGGCTGGTTGGGCTGGGGCTGCCGTAGACCCTGAAACGGGCATGCTCTACGTCCCATCGCGTAACCGACCGGCCATCGTTCAGCTGTACTCACCGGACCGCGCGCTTGGCGCAACCGTTGACTTCACACACGGTGCTCCTGAAGAGCGAATGCTGAGGGGCGCCGGAGGACAAAGCGGCCCGCGAATGCCACAAGGCCTCCCCTTACTGAAGCCGCCTTATTCTCGAATGACTGCGATCAACATGAACACCGGCGAACATGCCTGGTGGGTGCCGACCGGTAATGGTAATCGTTACCGCAACCACCCGAGATTAAGGCACCTGAATCTTCCGCCACTTGGCGGTGACAATGGTTTTAATGGCCCTCTGCTGACCAAAACTCTTTTGCTCTACTGCCTAACCGCCGGCGGCACCAACGACGGACCTCGACTAGTGGCATACGACAAGATAGATGGAACCGAGATAGCGTCCGTTGACCTCCCCAGCGGAGCCATCGGCACCCCGATGACATACATGGTCGACGGCAAGCAATATATCGCGCTCACCGTGGGTGGGGGGCCCCGCTTGATCGCATACGCGTTACCTAACTAATGTTGGCGGTTATTGCACGGCAAAAATACCGACTCTCTCATCGAATGAATGCACGCGAACCGAGGAACATTATGCGACAGTTACGCCCGACCGAACTGATAGCCTTGATCGTTATCTGTCTCTCATCAATTACGTATGGGCAACAAGAAAGTAACGAAGGCCCCTGGCAAACCTACGACACGTCAAATGGTGAATGGCGAAGCTATGCCGGTGACATTCGAGGCACAAAGTATTCTCCGCTCGACCAGATTGATGGTGGTAATTTTTCCGACTTAGAAATAGCGTGGGAGTGGCTGTCTGTCGACAATGTTATCAGTCGCTCAACACCAGGAGGAGGCGAATGGTGGGCACCACTTTCTACCATTGTCGATTCACTCGTTACTGACACGCCTGACCTCTACCGGTCCAGCCAACCACCTATTGCCTCACGTCTGCAGGCCACTCCCTTAATGGTCGATGGAGTGCTCTACTTCAATACTCCACTCTCACAAGGCGTCGCAGTTGATGCCGTGACCGGAAAAACTCTGTGGGTGTTCAACCCGAAAAGCTACGAAGACGGCACACCGACGATGAGTGCACCTTGGTCCCAGCGTGGTGTCGCCTATTGGACGGATGGTGCAGATGATGAGCGGATCTATTGGGGGACTGGTAACGGCTATCTCGTATGCGTCAGCGCAAAAACTGGTGAACCCTGCGCTGATTTTGGCCCAAACGGGAGCGGCATGGTCGACACAATGGCCGGCGTGCCACGTGCGGTTCGTGGTGAACGTGACTATCTAAACGCGCTGACGTGGGGAGTACATTCGCCACCAATTGTTGTACGCGATAAAGTCATCCACGGTTCAGCCGTCGCGGACCGACGTATCACCAAAGAAGCCATCCCCGGCTGGGTTAGAGCGTGGGATGCGCGCACGGGTGACCATTCATGGGATTTTCACACTGTACCGAATACCGCAGACGAATATGGAGTTGAGACGTGGGGTAATGACTCGTGGCGTTATTCCGGCAACGGTAATGTCTGGTCAATGCTCGCAGGTGATAACGAACTCGGACATGTCTATCTCCCCACGGGAACCGTCACCAACGATTACGTTGGAACCGACCGCCCAGGAGATAATTTATTTTCAGAATCGATTATTGCTGTCGACGTTGAAACAGGACAACGTCAGTGGCATTTCCAAGCAGTTCATCACGGGTTGTGGGACTACGATTTTCCAACCCACTCAAACTTGATCGACATCAATGTTGACGGTCGTGACATCAAGGCTCTCGCACAGGTCAGCAAACAAGGCTTCGTCTACGTTTTCGACCGAGAAACTGGCGACCCTGTCTGGCCGATTGAAGAGCGTCCGGTACCACAGAACTCAAATATGCCCGGCGAAGTGCTGTCACCAACACAACCATTCCCGACAAAGCCAGCGCCATTTGACTACCAAGGCATGACAATCGATGACTTGGTTGATTTCACGCCAGAACTACGTACCATGGCACTCGAAGCGATCGACGGCTGGAGACTTGGTCCACTTTTCACACCTCTCGATCTACCCGTCGAAGGTGTAACAAAAGGGACGATCATGCGACCGCCACCAGGGGGAACAGCCGGATGGTCTGGGGCCGCCGTCGATCCTGAAACTGGAATGCTGTACATCCCGTCCTACAACCAACCAGCGGTAGTCGCCTTCTACGCGCCAGACGCCGCACTTGGGGCAACAGTCGCCTATACACACGGTGCAGATGAAGCCAACCGTTTAGAACGAATTCGCGCGGGAACGTTTCGGTCCCTTCCGGTGATGCCACAAGGATTACCCTTGGTCAAACCACCTTATTCGAGAATGTCAGCACTCGACCTCAACACGGGGGAATACGTCTGGCAAGTTCCGACAGGGAATGGTGACCGGTTTCGCAATCATCCGAGACTGCGGGACCTCAATCTACCACCACTCGGAGGAGACGGCACACGGACAGGTGTCGTCCTGACAAAAACATTGGTCATTTACAACCTGTCGGCTGGCGGAACCAACGGTGGGCCTCGGATGGTCGCTTACGATAAGGCAACTGGGGAAGAACTCGGGTCAGTCGATCTGCCATCAGGTGCCCTCGGAACACCAATGACCTACATGGTCGATGGCAAACAGTACGTCGCACTTCCCATCGGAGGAGGACCCCGCCTCGTAGCGTTTACACTACCGGACGTTGAGTAGGAGCTCGTTGTGGCGTCAAGACACCGTCGAGAATCGACTTAGATGCTTCAAAGGAACATCAGAAGCGTACTCGAATACCGGTGAACGCACTTCTCGGTGCTCCGGGGCCCAAGAATCGAGGATCGGAGGCACTTGGAACTTCGTGCAAATCGAGTTCCAGTTCGGCAAGAACACCTGCCGTTGCGTACCGAGCATCGAGAACGTTGTCGATTCGAACAAACAGCTCAACACCCCTGCCAAAGTTGTATGACGATCGGACATTTAGAATGCCGTAACCATTCAATTCGATTTGGTCATTACTTTCATCACCTACAAAAATCCGACTAGAGCTGACAGACGTCTCCAATGCCACTTCCCACGCTTCCGTAATACTCTGGTGAACGCCAGCTCTGACACTGTGTCTCGGTATTCCGGGAAACCGATCACCAGATTGCACGGCAAGCAAACCCTCGTCCGTCGCAGCGTTATTGATTTCGGATTCACGCGGAAGCACAAGCGGTGACACGAAAGTCGCGTTCACCAAACTATAACTACCGTACCACCCGAATTGAGCCACCTGTCCATTCATTTCAGCTTCGAACCCGCTTCGCGCCGTCTTCGCAACATTCCGAAAATATCCCGTGCCGATTAGTTGCAGAGAGGCAACAAACATGATGTCGTTCGAAATACGGGTTTGATAACCCACTACCGACCAATTCCCAGAGCCCAACATTCCATCCCATCGACCGCGGACCCCCGCCTCCGTTGACCGAGCGATAACCTGTTCAAGAGGCGGGTCGGAAATAAACGCATTTGGCACCCGACAGGGTTGGCTCGGGTCCGCGCAACTGAGTTCCGCGGCAACCGGCATTCGATTCGACTCGGAGTACCGACCATATACGGACACGTCATCCTTAGCACGAAACGAAATGCCAATCGCCGGATTGAATCTCGAAAACGTATGAGTTCCGTTAAGCGAATCGCCAAGCCGATCAACGATATCAATTCGAAACCAGTTATAACGTCCGGATACAGACAGATCCGTTCGATCCGAGAGCGACAGTAGCTCGTCAAAATAAACGCCAGCGGCCAAACTTTCTGTTTTGATATCTGTGTTGAACAAATCGTCCGGCGCCTCTCCGTAAAGGCCGGCAAACAATCCGCCACCCTCAATCGTACGGTCGACAGTTAATGTGCCAACTTCGCTATTTGAGGCAAATTCGACATCCGCCAAATCAGCCGAGAGGCCAACCGAAAGACGATTCTCCCGCGTGCCAAACGTATTTAGTGCCTGCGCCTGCACAGAAACACCTACGCCGTCAGAGACCGTCACACTTCTGTTCAATGCCCCATCACCAGCTGCGTCAAAACTCGTTATGAATCGCCCTGTTTGGACGTCTACGAGCGGTAGCCCACCACCATTCTCTTCCTCCTCGTCGTCATCGCTATTGCCAGAAGCAAAACACAACGTCCGTTCAGGAATGTCTTCAGACCATTCCTCGTTCTCACAAGCCTCAAACTCCGCCTCATCTCCATTAAGTGTGTGCCGCTCAAGACCCCGAAAATACGCATTCGTCTGAACCGACCAAATGGATGATAACGAGACGTTTGCACGGCCCTGGACAAACGCAAGGCTATTCTCGGTGATATCCGGATAGGTAAACACGGCGTTTCGATCGACGGCCAGCAATTCTATCGGGACAGGTGCATTTCCGGTGAGCCGGGTATCCGCAACCGTAAAGCTGACACCAGCATCTACCCGGCCCTCTCGGTAGGCGACATCAGTAAACGCCTGCGTCACCCTAGAGGGAGAGGCTACTCTCCAACCCTCTTCGTCAAGATGATTCGCACCAACATAGAGGGCCCATGGGCCATGATTTGCTCCGTATTGGACGGTCGCCGAGTAACGTCCAAACGAGCCCCCAGAAAACTCACCAGTAAAACCAGTGCTGTTGAACCCGTTTTTCAATTGAATTGCGAGAGAGCCTCCTAAACTGTTCACACCAAAAGCCGGCGAGGCTCCAGCAGTGAGTTCAACCCGTTCCACGGCAAACTGCGGCAACAAGTCAAACTGCACGGTGTCGCCAAATGGCTCATTTACCCGCGTTCCATTCTGGTAAACGGCTATCCCTTGCGGCAGACCAACGAGAGGAGAAGCCGCAAACCCACGGAAGTGAAGCGTTGGCTGGAACAGGTTCGTCGTGGTTCCCTCCAACGACACGGACCCGAATCGCCCATGCAAAGAATCCGCCAAAGAGACATTACCGCGAGCACTAATTTCATCCGATGTGAGCACTAACACCCGAGCTGCAAGTCGATCCTCTGCAACCGAGTTGCCTAGTAACGGCGTTGATGCAACGATATCGACCTGCTCTGACAGTCGAGCTACCGCGAGTCTTACGTCGATCACACGAAAGTCTCCCTCCGCCACCTCCACATTCGCGAAACGTTGCTGTTCGAAGTTAATCAGAGAAAACGTCACCGTGTAGCTGCCTTCGTCCACGACGAGGCTATAGTGACCGGTTTGGTCGCTAACCGCGACGACTGGCGGCCGACTGGCTTGCGGAGACGCGGCCACTGTCACACCCGGCACGCCAATGCCTTGTGCATCTACGATCCGACCGGAGACCGTCGTGGTCTGCGCCTCGACGACCGAAACACCGCTAAACCAGAACCAAAGCACCCACATACCAACCATTGCTAGCCATCGAATATTAAAGACACCAGCGAACAACCGCGTGGGAATGGCACCAATGCACGGAGTTAATCCTCTCGTTTTCATCGTCGTCAGGAGCGCGAAGAGCATCAGGAAGGTTTCTGGATTAGACAGGAGACGTCTCAAAACCGGAAAAGGTAAGACAACTTCGTGAAAAACGCGCGATTTGTTTGCTCAAATCGCAGTGTCGGGAAAAGCTGCTGATCAATTCGTCTTCCCTGCTGATAGTGGTCATCGTAACCAACAAAGAAAACCGTTCCCGAATTCACGCGATAGGTAAAAAGCAGATTGGCGGCCAACGCACCACTAAACGTGTTGTATTCCATGATGTTCCGGAACAGTAAACGATTCGTAATCTGAAACGTGCTGAGGGTACGAAATATCTTCACGTCGAACACCTGCTCGTTGGCCATCGGGTCGTGCAACCGACTCGTGATGAACGACATATCAGCGTTCAACCGTGACATCGGTCGAAGTGTCACCATTAGCGTCCCCGTGACACCATTCCCAAGAAACGGATCATCATCGTACCGAATCTGATCGCCTCGGGTAATAAACCCTCCCACAGAAAACCGACGACTGGAACTCAAGCCCGCCCCAATATAAAAATTGGTTTTCGAAAACTCAATGTCTTCAAATCGCTCCATGTCACGGTTTAGCATGCCAATCCAAACGAGATTGTTCGAGGTCACGCCCATCACCCCAGCGCTGGCTTGTTCGTCCTGCAAGCGACCGACAAAATCATAATTTCGACTGTAACTAACTCTTGGTCCCCAATTAATCAACCAATTTTGCGGCCACCACTGGTAAGAAACATCCGCCTGTGCAACCCTGGTGTCCACTCGTCGCACAAAACCAGTGTCCGTCCGAAAGCCGGGGTCCACAGTATCGATAGAAGCCGAATAACTGAGATTCCGACCGGAATTGTTGAAACTGAGATGCATTGCCGGACCAGAGTTCTGAGCGCCGGTTTCATCACGATGGTCAGAACCCGCGTACTGAAAACTGACCGACGAAGTTCGACCAAGTCGAAATCGAGCATCCACACCTGCAACTCGACTGTAACTATCAAGAAACTCCCGGTCAGTCGCAATGACCCCGATATAGGACTCGGAATACAAATCGTAGCGCGCCCGTCCAACGACGACCTGCGCCAACTTCCCAAAGCCGGGGTCCGATGAGTCGTCAAACTTCCCGGCCGCCTCGTCATTCGCAACTAACACTCCGATGGTCGTTCTCCCTACTTTGCCGGTGAGCTTGGCTCCGTACAGGGGATCCACAATTGTTCGGGTGTGCAACAAATTCACTTGACCGGGAACCTGAAAGATCTCCTGCCCCTCTAAAAAAAAGGGACGAAGCTCCTGATAAAACAGAGGAAATCGCTGATTCACTTCAATCTGCGGAATGTCTGACTCGATTTGAGAAAAATCAGGATTGTAAGTGAAATCCATCGTCAGGTTCGGCGTCACTCCATACTTCAGATTGATACCACCTTCGGGATTTGGAGAGCCATCCACGAACGTGCCTGTCGAGGTATCCAACGAACCGAATTTGATTGCAGTGAACGTTGGCAAGACCTCGATGTTCCGACTAGTCGACAAGTTTGTCATGCCATCGAGTAGACCCATCTGCGGCAAAAACCCTGCGATATCCCTTGACATAGGTGCCCAGACGTCAGTCTCAGATTTGCTCGGAATTGAACGTACAACCTGGAATCCCCATCTATGGAACTCCCCGGATGCCCGACTCGGGTAACGCAGACTCTTAAACGGAATCGCCATCTCGGCAGTCCAGCCATCTTCAACGAGCCGACCCGCCGACTCAAAAAGGGCATCCCATGAAGAATCGCCCATCGGAGCACCACCAAGCGCAGCAGCCAGTGATGCCCCCATGCCACCACGTCTACTCCCACCACCGCCACCGCCACCGCCACGTGTTGCGCTACTCATACCGCCACCGCCACCGCCACCGCCACCGCCAGAACCCATCATGCCCCCGCGGGAACTCGAATCGAGAATAGCGTCACCCTGCACGCCGTACCCATTCACCGAAAAAATATAGGCACGCTGCTGGTCCAAAAAGGGGTCGAAGTAAAGAGCAATTGTGTCGTCACTAAAAGTTTGATCCCGGTCTGATCGATTCGCGCGGATGTCGGTCAAATTTGAATAGTGCACGTACGCGCCAACGTAAATATTCTGATCGTCATACGCAACATAGATCTCAGTTTGCTCGGTGGCCGGTGCGCCATCAATCGGGGTTAGTTGGACAAACCCCGCAAGAACAGTCGCGTCACGCCAAACGGCATCATCCAATCGCCCGTCAATATCCGGCGGGTCCGTTGTCCTTTCAGGGCGAAACGCCGGACGTCCCTCCAAGATACCTACGTCAGTTGCAGCTTCAAACTCAATCTCATCAGACCGACCAGTAAGGATTTCCGTTTCAACTTCAACCTCAGATGTCTCCAGACCTGATACCACTTCGGGAACATCATCAACAACGTCACCACTCAAGTTTTGAGGCGTAGGCCGAGCATCGAAACCACTCAGTTGCAGATTTGCAATCAATCTAATGGCAACTTCATCCTGGAGAGCAAAAAGGTCATCGAACACGCCATCCACCGTGACAGCCTCGCGCACCATTCCAGTCGCAACCTCGGCTAGTCGAACCGTAATCCTTAACCTGTCTCCAAGCCGCTGGAAACCTCCTCCCAAAACCCATACCGCGCCCCTCGACCGGCCGACCGCAACAAGGGAGTCGTTATCACTGCCAGACGCCGCATCTAGTTCTGACGCCGAACCACCTCGTATCACCTCAAGACCCGCAGCACTTAGGTCGGTCGTTACTGTTGCAGCTATTCCATCCCCTAACCAATCGTCACCAGGGTCCTGTGTAATGTTCAAGAATGGAGTGACTACGATAAGACCGCTAATTACAGGAGTAGATGACGGGATAGCCGTTGCCTGATGAGCTTCAGCGCGCACCTCGCCAAGCAACAGTTCAGAACCCAGTCCGAATAAAGCTACCGACAAACCGAAGGCCAGAACAAACGACTGAATCATTTGGATAACGGACTAGGGCGAATCTGAAACTTCACCGCTTTCTGTAATGTACCCGGACCACCTTCAAGATGCCATGCGGCGTAATTGGAATAACTCGACCACAGGCCTTTGCCTTTCCACCCTGTTGTCGGGTCATCCACGCGACCGACAGACGAACGAGAGAAAAACCCCATCGGATACGGCACACGCAGCGTCACAAAATCTTGTGTCGACGGGACAAACACCTCAAGCGAATCGGTATTCACAACTCCATACACTGGAGTGTCTTCACCGAGTCCCAAGACATCATGGTGATCGACCTGTGTTAGATAACTTTCGTCCGAATTGATCGGATAGTCCGTATTTTCGTATGTCGGCTTCTCCATTCGTTGAAACGTCCATCCGTCAGGACAACTCTGACCGGTAGCCGTCGGCCCATTCGTGACAGTGCAGCGACTCCGGTCAAAAGAAGCAAAATGCCCGCTCCCACGCCAGTCCTGCCACACGATTCCTTCGCTAGTGAGATGAAGTCCACCGCTTCCGTAAGGCGCGGGGTCCGAAATCGTTAGTGGCGGTTGATAAACCTCGGCGATGCACGATTCAGGCGGATTGTCACCCAATTCAAGACGCACAAGGGTATTGTCTTGCGGTCCGTTGTCCGAGCACCAAACAGTCCCATCAACCTCGTTCACGGCTGGCGAATAACACCCGTACGCGATTCGATGGTCACGCGACGGGTCAACGGGCTCGTCAGGCTCGGTCCATCCTGGTGAAATCACGCCGTCACCATTTGTATCGATCACCGTCGGGCACCAACCTTGCGCCGCTTCAGCGTCTCGCGTTTCATCCCAAATTTCCGTGTCTATCCAGCCAACGCCCTCCCGAAAACCGTAATAAAACACATCGTCGTGGCCGAGTTGATTGTGATCAGCCGAGAAGCACGTATCAATTTCCTCGAACATCTCAGACACTGGGTCATACTTAAACGCTTGCCGCGTGCCGCGCGGGACGGGGAAGTAGTCGGCAAACTTATTCGCACTATCAGTACAAAAATCAGGCTGCTGGTCGGCCGCTCGGACTCTGCCAGTGAGCCATACACGACCTTCGCCATCCATCGCGACACTTCTTGGGTCAGACGCACGCGCCCAGATAGCTTCATCACCGTAGTGAGGGGAGGTCGGTGTGTCCGTCAAAATTCTCGGCGCATTAGACGGAATTTCAATCGTGGTAGCAAGATGACGCACGGGGTCAAGCACTGCCAAAATATCGCTCGGTTGAACAACACCATAAACGAGACCATTGGCATTGACTGTCGCATCGCGTACGTCTGACGGCGTGCTGTCCGTCCGGCCATCATGTTCAGTCCCCCAATCCCAGAGGGTCACGACCACATTCCGTTCTATTCCAATCGGCCGTGGCGGACTTTGACTAGGCGTCTCACCTGAAGCAATCCGGTCAGTCCAGTCGGCGAACATCCGTCTCTGAGGACCAAGTCTCCGGAACATTCCGGCCATCCCAGCAGCCATCGGCCCCATCGCCACACGGCGATCCCACGCTTCGAGACTCGTGTCAGAAGTACTAATGATCCCCGGAAGAATTTCGCGTGTCGCTTTATTGCCAACCTGGTGACAGTTGAGACACCCGGTCACGCTGCTACCTAGCTGCTGCTGAGACAACTCACCAGTCGGAAGGTCCATCATCGACAACCACCACGCGGCGGGATAAACCTCGGCAGCCGAACTCGCGTCGGGCGCCACAACACCCACCAAGTCCACATGTTGGCCCGGCGTGGCCGACACACGAGTCGAATCCACCAAGCCATAACCGCGCACAAAAAGCTCATAGGTCGCGTCTGGGAGGTCAGGGAGAACGTAACGACCCTGGTCGTCCGTGGCCACAATCCGAATAAAACGTGTTGCAAAGTCGGTGGTCTCTGCAACCACCCATACTCCGGCCTCAGGACCATCAGCGCTTGACACGATGCCTCCGATGTCATCATGGTCAAGTTCGATTCGCTGGACAGCTCGCTCTGACAGTCCAACGGCTATCACACAAACAACAACCGACATTGTCAACATCAATCTAAACTGGTTGTGCATCGTGCACCTCCAAACCGGCTCTACAAATCACGTTAGCGAAGTCCCCGGAAAAACGTCCGGAGGTCGTCAACCAGCAAGTCCGGCTGTTCCATTGCTGCGAAATGCCCACCACGTGGCATTTCCGTCCAATGGGTGATATTAAAGCTCGCCTCTGCCCACTTCCGTGGCGCGATAAACAATTCATACGGGAAAATAGCTGCACCGGTCGGCACTTCGACACGCCCTAACGCTCTGGAAGTGGGGGCATTTCCACTCTCGTAGTAAAGACGCGCGGAAGAAGTGGCTGTTTCCGTTACCCAATAAATGGTGATGTTCGTCAATAATTCATCGCGCGTAAAGATGGATTCAGGGTCGCCGTTGCAATCGCACCACGCGCGAAATTTTTCGACGATCCAAGCAGCTTGCCCAGCAGGGGAATCATTAAGTCCATAACCGACCGTCTGAGGCTTTGTTCCTTGAATCTGAGCATAGCCGTTCTCATCACCTGTGTAGAACGCTTGCCTAGCCTGCGACCGAGCCAATTCCTCTGGCGGCACGCCAACCGTTGGATCTTCCATTCCTGCTGGCGGCGGAGCTACCACCATATTTAAATGTAATCCAACCGCCTCTGTTGGTCGATTAAATGCATGCCACGTACTAACGATGCTTCCCCAGTCACCGCCCTGCACGCCGTACTTTTCATAACCAAGGCGTTCCATCAGCTTCGCATGAACATTGGCTATCTGTTCAGGACCAAACCCCGGCTCCTTCGGCTTGTCCGAAAACCCATAGCCCGGCATCGACGGCGCAATGACATGGAATGCGTCTTCGGCATCCCCCCCATAGGCCACGGGGTCGGTCAATGGTCCGATAATTTTCGAAAACTCCGCGATCGAGCCAGGCCAGCCATGCGTAATGATGAGTGGCATTGCGCCTTCGACCGGCGACCTCTGATGAATAAAGTGAATATCAAGTCCGTCAATCACCGTTTTGAATTGGTCAAATGCGTTCAGACGACGCTCTTGAGCTCGCCAGTCGAACTCATCCCGCCAGTACGTCACAAGCTCCCGCAAATAACCAAGGTCTGTTCCGTAATCCCAACCGACGTCATCAAGTTGGTCAGGAAACCGTGTACGCCCTAAGCGCGCACGTAAGTCATCCAAGACAGACTCTGCCACATCGATCGTGAACGGTCGAACCGCTGCGGGGTCCGAGGCGTCGTCCTGCGTCGAACCCTGTGCATCGGTCAACCCGGGAATAGCCATCAGGCAAAGACAATAGACGAATATCAATCGATTCATCACGACTCCTCGGCAATCTGTGCCAAAACTTTAGGAAAACCTATAAATCATAGCCCTTCTTGAACATGTTTATCTTTCTATTGGAAACTTCTAAGCGGAAAGATTAATATGATGCGAAATATTAGCCAATTCATCCACGGAGGCTTTTCATGCTACGTACAACTTTGCTTGCATTATGTGCGACTATAACGTTTGTTGCCACTACCCCAGCAACCGCGTCTGCGGCGGAAGAAGAGGGCGTAACGTACACCAAAGACATCGCGCCAATTCTTGAGCGAAGCTGCCAACAATGTCACCGTCCGGAATCCGTGGCCCCGATGTCTCTTCTCACCTATGACCAGGTGCGACCGTGGGCACGGTCCATCAAATTCCGAACAGGCCGCGTTGGCAAACCAGACGTAATGCCTCCTTGGTACATAGAGAAAGATATCGGTATTCAAGATTTCAAGGGTGACATCTCCTTGAGTGCGCAGGAAATCGACAAGATTGCCGAGTGGGCTGACAACGGCGCGCCACGAGGAGACCATGTCGATCAGTCACCAACTGAAATTGCTACCAACGTGTCTGACTGGCAAATCGGAGAACCTGACCTCATTCTCAATTCTCCGGAAATCGAATTTGGATCGGCCTCACCTGACTGGTGGGGGCCAATCGGAGAAACGGAAACCGGCCTCACTGAGGATCGCTATGTATCTGCAGTAGAGATGCGCGAAGTAAACTCCTCAGACGGAGAGCCGAACGAGGACACCATCGGTGGACTCTATGTCATTCACCATCTGATCATGGCCCCCGTGGGAGCAGATGGAAAACCTTCCGAGAATGCTGGCTTCTGGCCCGTACATGAAGTTGGCCGCAACCCAGACATCTTTGACCCCGAGTCCGGCTTTCTTCTGGAAGCGGGTTCCAAATTCATCTTCCCATCCGCCCATCTTCACTCGAACGGTCGCCACACGCGTGCGAAGCTAGAGATGGGACTCAAATTCCATCCAAAGGGCTACAAGCCGACAAAGCAAGTTCAAATAATCGGTCCTGCGACACTTGACCTTGATATTAGACCGATGGAAGCAGACCAAAAGTTTGAAGCATTCAGCGTACTCAATGAGCACACTAAATTGACGGTTTACGAACCGCACATGCACGCGGCCGGCGTAAGAATGTGCCTTGACGCAATCTGGGAAGGCAAAATAGAAACACTGAGCTGTGCCGGATATAACCACAACTGGGTCAGGGTCTACGCATTCGCCGATGATGCGGCTCCACTGCTACCCAAGGGCACGATCTTGCGAATCACCGGGTACTTCGACAATACGCCGACAAATCCCAATGTCTCGGACCCCAGAAACTGGTCAGGCTTGGGTCACCGGTCGATCGACAACATGATGATTAACATCGGGCAGGCCTACTTCCTCACCGACGAGGAATTTGCTACGGAAGTCGCGGACCGGAAGGCTCAACTCGGCCTTGCATCCGGAGAAACAGTGGTTGGCTGCATGGTTTGCGGCTTCGACGAACTCCCCGCACTTTCAAACGCCAACAACAACGATAACTAGAGGTTTGTCATCATGACAGCAACAAGATGGTCAAATTTTTTCGTGGTGTTCACAGTAGCACTACTGGTGGTTTCGATAGTTGGCACTCCGGCCAATGCCCAAGTGCGTTCTTCAACCAGCATCGCACCGGCGTATGAGGGATGGGAACAAAACGAGGACGGTTCCTTCAACCTGGTATTTGGCTACATGAACCGGAACCGGAACGAAGGGATGGACGTCCCCCTTGGTCCAGACAATCGAATGGAGCCGGGAGAATCAGACCAAGGGCAACCGACGCACTTTCTCCCCATGCGGAACCGGCACGTTTTCCGGATACATGTCCCCTCGGATTTTGGAGACCAGGAGATAGTGTGGACGCTCGTCACTAACGGTCAGACAGAACGAGCCTACGGCACATTACACCGTGATTACTTCCTGAATGACATTGCGATCATGAACAACAACGGTGCCGGCGGTGCTGGTGGAGGCGCCTACAACATCAACGAAAACAAGCGGCCAGAGTTGGTCGTTGTGGGCGAGAAAACGCGACAGGTCAAAGTTGGTGAAACCTCCACATTGACTGCGTTTGCAAGCGACGACGACGTTCCAGCAATTAGAAATATGCCAGCACCCCGATACAGTCCAGGAGGACAGCTCAGGGGAACCCCAAACAGTGCGAGCGGTCTTCGGGTTTCGTGGTTTGTCTATCGAGGAAGCGATGAAGGTGTTGCAATCGAACCGCCACAGTTTGAGGTCTGGGAAAACCACCAAAGTGGCAGCGATTCGCCATGGTCTCCCGGTTGGGAAGTACCGCCTATTCCTCCGCAAGGAAAATGGGTAATTGACGCCGCATTTGACGAACCAGGTACGTATGTTCTCCGCTGTCTCGCCCATGACGGAGGTCTTGCGATCCACGAAGATATAACGTTTACCGTTACCCAATAACTAGAGACCGGGCATTCGTCGTCGGTAAATAACAGCGTTTCAAGGAGTGGAGTACTTCCCATGAACGACAGGTTCGTGAGCGCGCCGACAATCCTCAGCTTGCTTTTCGCTACAGTACTTTTCGCATCGACAGCTGCAAGCCAAGACCTCCGACTAGTCACCTCTGCGGCTGAAAACGATTCCCTTGCCGTGTCAGCCTTGCTCGCGGAAGATGGCGTAGACGTCAACGCTACCCGGGCAGACGGCGCCACTGCGCTCCTCTGGGCTGCGCATTGGGATAACGTCGAGATGGCGAAGCAGTTGCTCAAGACGGGGGCAAACGTCAATGCACCAGACGACCACGGGGTCACAGCACTTGAACGCGCCGCTGAAAACACTTCCGTGACAATGACGACGCTACTTCTGGCAGCCGGGGCTGATCCCAACGCTTCGCAAGCTAGTGGGATGTCTCCCCTTATGACCGCAGCGAGAACCGGCAACGTCCACGTTCTTGACGCTCTAATTTCCCATGGTGCCAACGTCAACGCAGAAACGAGTGAAACCCGCAGTACTGCCTTGATGTGGGCAGTCACCGCACCTCACCCTGACGCCGTCCACCTGCTACTAGATGCGGGCGCGAACGCCCAAGCATCAACGGCAAAGGGTTTCACGGTGCTGATGTACGCTGCTAACAATGGCGACATCGAGATGGCCAAGTTGTTACTGACAGCTGGCGTCGACGTTAATCAGGTAGGACTTGATGGCACGCACACGTTGCCCTACGCAATCGCCCGTGGTCAAGATAAATTCGCTCTTTTTCTGCTTGAGCATGGTGCCGACCCGAACGGAGCGATGGAAGGGATTCGGGCTCTTCACGCCGCAGCAGGAAATACTCGGATGTGGCTCGATGACTGGTCACGTCGACACGGACACGGGGGTTCTTATCTTCGCGGGGGGTTCCGCACGAATAATCTCACCCCTAGTCGCCGCCTACCGCTAATACGAGCGCTGCTCAACGCCGGCGCAGACCCCAATGCCCGTATTGCGACCTCGGCCATGTTCATGAACTATATCGGGTACCCAACAAAGGGAGCCTTTGAGCCATTTGCATGTGGCACCGGAGACCTCCATGGCGCCACCCCACTGTGGGTAGCCGCCTATACAGCTAACGGTGGCACTTATCGTGCGTCACCGGGCAATCCAGAAGGCTACGCTGAAATTCTTCAAACTCTGCTGGACGCAGGAGCAAACCTCCACCTCACGACAGCCGACGGCACGACGCCGTTCATGGCAGCCGCCGGACTCGGACAACCAACGTTTCGGCCGCGTCAACCGCGTGGAATCCGTTCACGGAGTGCCGAAATAGCAGTCCGGGTACTGGTTGAAGCGGGTGCAAACATCAACGCAGTGAACGAGGCTGAATTCACCGCCCTCCATGGCGCCGCGTTCCGAGGGCTGAATGAAGTGATCGAATATCTCGTTGCTGAGGGAGCTGACATCGACGCACGAGACTTCCGAGCGCGTACTGCGTTCCGGATGGCCGAAGGGTCGAAGCAGTCGTTCCAGTTTCAAGCTTGGCCAGAAACCGCCGCCTTGCTAACACGCTTGGGTGCTAATACCCGGTTAGGCGTTCCCGGCACTGTTCAGGAACGACTACGCGACGTCCCAGTATCGACTACTCAAGCCAACCAAGACCAGTAATGCTTTAAGTTAAGTGCAAATTTCTCCATAATAACCAGCTCCACCACAATAGCGGACGTCCTGAAGCTGAAGCAAAATCCCGTCTGGGTCTGTAAAGTAGAGTTCTGGCGTACCGGTACTTGCGCCGCCACGGTCAGGCATGCGCATCGTCACGTAAGAAGTTAAAGGACCTACCGGCCCAGTTGCACCTTCCGCACGTGGCTTCACTCCAAACACCTCAAGTTGCCTCATTACTCGTTCATGCTGAAAATCTTCCATAGTCATACAAACATGATGGATTCTCGCGGGGGCTGGTCCTGGGGCCAATGCTAGAAACTGGGAACCGGCACCCACAGAAAGTAACGGGAGCGCTCCCTGATAGGTATTGACCGGCATGCCAAAAAGTTCCTGGTAGAAAGCGATCGACCGCTGCTGGTCTGACGTGAAAACCGTAAAGTGATTAAGGCCTCGCACTTCAAAGACCCCAGAGTTTAGTCCTGCCTCACCGGACTGACACAGTTCCCCCAATACGCCCCGGCCACCACAATATTGCCGGTCTTGTAGCTGCACAACAACGCCGTCCGGGTCTCCGAAATATAGCTCAGGCGTCCCTTCGACCGCGCCACCAAACTCTTCTCCGCGCATACGGACACGCACCCGACGTGGACCGCCACTCAGCGCACCACCATCAGCAGGCGTGACATCATGCTCGCCCAGAATCCTCACGAGGCGATCGGCATCAAAATTGTCTACTTCGAGACAAAAATGTGTGATCGTTTGACTCGCATCCGGGCCACCTCCACCCAGTGCAAGAAACTGAGGACCTTCTCCTATCCTTAAGATAATCGTACGCGCCTGCCGAGCCACAATAGGCATCCCAAATAACCCCTGATAGAACTCAAGTGACCGACCTATATCAGAGACACTGAGTGTCAGATGGTTGAGTCCATGCACCGGAATCGGCGCCTGCCCTGATTGTGCAAACGCCGTCGGCGCCGCGACCATCGCCGCCATCGAACCAATAAATCTACGTCTCGTTACAAAACGAGGATTGCTCACCATGTCTTAATCTCCGTAATCTTCTGTAAACGAAATTCGCTTGCATTCTTCATTTTTTTGAGCACTTCCGCCACCAGGGCAGATTTCAGTCTCATGCTACGTCTGTAGCCAACAATTCGTGATGAATAACCTGTCAGAATTCTTCCGTTCAGCTCATCGCTAGTCCGATATATCAATCCACATGCAACAATACGTGAAACAACGAAGAAAATCAGCAATCAAAACAGATGCCGCTCATTGAGCCATTCCGGGCAAGTAAACTTGAATCTCTCGCTGATTGCGAACGTGTCTCTTAGACAACCACGGCTAAAGAAATCACGATATCAATGAAGACTTTTCGACCATTTGGAACGTCATTTCAGGTTCCGATGCATTTACGGTTTTCGCGTTACAAGACGAACCAGCACTTGCTGTGCTAAGGTCACCAGAACCAAGGGCTTTCCGGCCATACGTAACGCCTCAAGTGGATAAGGCTTAAAACATTTGGCAAACCGACCGACATACATCGAGTGTCGAAAGACTAGGAGCTTTCAAATGCGCAATCGAGTCGTCATCATTTGGCAAGCATGCATGATCATGGTGTCTCTCTCGTTCGTATTGCCAGGTTTCGTCAGCGCTCAGCAATCGGACGACGCCTGGACCGTTCCGCTTACTCCATCCGGAGATCCAGATTTACAGGGAGTGTGGGATTTTCGAACGCTAACGCCATTACAACGTCCTGACGATCGTTCAGAGCAGGCGGTGTTGAGCGCCGAAGAAGCGGCCGAGATCGAGGCCGCAGCTGTACAACGCGCAGCTGACGCCGACCAACCAAGCGAAGTTCGCACAGAACCTCTCCCCGCAGGTGGAAATGTGGGTGCATACAACGACTTCTGGTTCGACCGCGGAGCAAACGTCGTTGACGACCGGCGAACATCACTGATTATCGACCCACCTGATGGGCGTGTTCCAGCTCTCCAGCCTGAAATACAAACCCAGGGGAGTCCAGAGAGTGAAACGGAAATTGTCTCAAGGCCGGTCCGATTTCGTGTTGGCGGCATCGGCACAGATGGTCCAGAAGACCGCGGACTCGCCGAGCGCTGCCTGATCGGGTTTAATACCGGACCGCCGATCGTACCTGCCGGTTATAATCAAAACCTCCAGCTCTTCCAAGCTCCAGGTGTTGTCGCAATCCTCAATGAAATGGTGCACGATGTTCGTATCATTCCGCTTGACGGACGGGCTCACCTTCCAGAAAATGTTCAGCAATGGATGGGCGATGCCCGCGGCTATTGGGAAGGTGAAACGCTCGTGGTTGAAACCAAAAATTTCACTGGACAGACAGCCAGTTTTAATCCATCCGTCGTGACAGCCATGGGCTCTGGCGAAACGCTGCATCTGACGGAACGTTTTCGGCGTATCAACGACGACACCTTACTGTATGAATATACCGTCAACGATTCACAGACTTTCACACGTCCGTTTACCGTCGCACTTCCGATGAAACGCGGTGCCGCACCAATGTATGAATACGCATGCCATGAGGGAAATTACGGCCTTCTCAATATGCTTGCTGGTGCCCGGGCGGAAGAACAGGAACTCGCTCCTTGACAGGATCAATGAACCTGCCAAATTACAAGACAACAGTTTTTGTTGCATTGCTGACATTCGTTGGGTGCAGCCCAGAATCCATTGAAGAACAGACTGGGCCCGCTCCTACTGCCCCAACAGACACGTCACAAGATGCCCTTAAGCTGTATGTGTTTGACTGTGGTCACCTTAGATTCGACTCGATCACTGGCTTCAGTATCCAGGATGAAGAAACTTCTGTCAGAGAACTGATTGTGCCGTGTTACATCGTTGATCATCCTGAGGGACGGATGCTCTGGGATGGTGGACTCCCCTCAGCCGTAGCAAGCGCTGAGGGATGGCAGGACAATGCGAGACTCGATCGGACGCTCGCCGAACAATTAGACAACCTGAGTCTCGGCTTCGATCTCTCTTCTCTCGACTATGTCGCCTTCTCTCACATGCACTATGACCACGTTGGTGTTGCAAACGAAATCGAAAATGCTACATGGCTCGTTCAGCAGACAGAGTTTGACGCAATGTTCTCCGAACAAGTGACCGTACCAGCGGCGCAACCGGAATTGTATGAAAACTTACGTAGTGCCGACCGAATCGCTTTAGACGGAGATCACGATGTCTTCGGAGACGGGCGCGTCGTAATTATGTCCGCACCCGGACATACGCCAGGTCACCAGGTGCTATTCCTCGACCTTGCTCAAACCGGGCCGTTGGTCTTGTCAGGAGACCTATATCACTTTCGCTTAAGCCGTTCGGATCAGCGAGTGCCGACCTTCAACGTAGATCCGAAAATGACGCTCGAGTCAATGGAGCGAATCGAAACTTTCGTTGATACGGTCGGCGCAACATTCTGGATCGAGCATGACCTGGCGTTGTTCCAAGAACTCAAGAAAGCACCAGAATTTTACAATTAGCACAAACGACAAGGAAATCGTACGCGGCAATAATACCGCCTCAACGGTATCGACATTAGTTAGTCCGTTATCGCAAGACAACCCGCTCAAGAGTCGGCGGCTCCTCATTCGAAAAATTCGGATGGACAACGTAAAGAAATTCATCGACGACGGCTGCGGTTGTCGCTTGAGACGAGTAGCCCGCCTCTCCAACTAGTTCCGCCGTCATCCAATCGTCGTTACTCGTAAATGCCACCACACGGTTGCCAGAATTACTCACGATAGCCAAGCGCCCCGCAATCCACACCATGCCATCCTGACCCGGCACTTCTTCGGAAAGGGTCACCTCCATCGCGGTAGCGGACTCGGCAAGTGGGACTTTCCAAAGTGCTGCTCCGCGGGCGACAAGAAGATAACCGGCGGGGTGCGACACGATTCCGTTAGGCCCAGCGTCATCACCGTCGGAAAAATGATACAGGACCGATACCTCGTAATCAGTGCTGACACGATAAATAACATTCATGAGGGTATCAGTCACGTAAACGGTACCGTCATCGCCAACGGCAACATCGTTTGCAAAATACACCGCGTCTTTTAATTCATCCTCAATCGCTGTCGAAAGGTCTACCATCTCAATTCGCTCGCCCGTCGTGAGATTGTAGACACCAAGCTTAGCTTGCCCGAAACTCTCGCCTTGAAAAACTTCGCGGTCAGAATTCGCGACCAATAACCGGTCCCGCAATTCATCCGCCTCGATACCAACAGACGATACAAGGTCAGTGTCGTTGATAAACTCTTCCACTCGGCCGTCACTATGGATACGAAAAATCGTCCCCTCGGAAATCGACCCCGTAAGCATTCTTCCATTTCGTGAATCGTATTCAAGCCCTTCCGGAATAAATCCTCCACGGTCGGCTACCACCAATCGTGAAAATGTTTCCGTTTCCGTTTCCGTTTCCAATCCTTCTTGGCTCAATTCTGGCGACTCTGGCTCAGACTCAGTACCACATCCATGGCATATGGTGATAATGAGGGCGATAAAAACCACGGTCGTTCGCATAAGAAATACCTCCACCAAGGGTGAGTCAAAAACCGAAACAAACTTTGCGTTTCGTCACGGGATTCAAAACAAAAACAAATACGTCAATAAATTATCTGAATAAACACTATCTGACGAGTACGAATTCCAAAAAGCCAACAGGGCGAGTTCTGCAATGTGCTCCTTGACCTTATTGAGACAGAACGACGTCCCAATACTTGTTTTGGCTTCACCATCACCAGCTAGACTCAAGCCGACCACCACGTTAAGATCGGTGTTTTGCGTTTAGGTCACAGTCAAACGTAGGTTTCTTGAGATAATGCCAACAGAGCCGTCCGCCACTACAAGCCGGACAATTAGTCAAAATGATTTACGCGAACGCCGCGAGGGACTGATCGTAGCACTCCTTGCATCAGCTACCTCTGCGTTCGAAAAGAATCATGACTTTGAGTCTGCACGCGACGCGCTCGACCAAGCCACTATTCTCAACCCTGATGACCAACGAATCATCTCACTATGGACCCGCTTAGAGGCAGCACAACGGTTAGAGGCGGACAAGCTACTGAACAAAGCTAAACAACAAGTAGACAAGCGTTCCTTCAGGGAAGCGGAAATATCGCTAGACAGGCTGATTACGTTACGTCCTGATTCTTCAGACGCACTTCGTTTGCGTTCCACCGTACAAGAACACGTCAATCGATACCGATGGATGAAATCTCCAACCACATGGCAAATCGCGTCGGGAATTGGAATCGTGGTGACACTCATCATGATAGTGATTGGAGCGTCCTTTCGGCAGCCTGAAGAGTCGTCAGACACTGAAATCAACCAGCTGTTAGCGAACGCGGAAGCCGCCACACGTATGGAGCGCTACGAGGATGCAGTCTCGTTCTACACAGAGCTCCTTGAGATTAATCCGAGAAACTCAGATGCCAGTGTCGGCTTGGCAACCGCAATCGCTAGATTCGACGCACAGCGTGAAGAAGTCTCTGAAGCACAAAACGAACTCGTAGACGGGGATAACGCGAATTCGGAGGCAGGTCAGCTCAACGCTATAGCCGCCGCCGGCAGAATCGCGGGAGTCCAACTTGAGGATGATCCATTTATTAGCCAAGCCGGAAATGAAAATGATGCTGTCGTCCCATCTACCGTCTTGAGTACCAGTAACCGAACTGCCTCAACTGGATTTTCGGCCACTCCCTCCAATAATGACTCACCGACACCTCAACAAACTGCGGCACCAACGCCACTAGTCAACGTCAACCTCTGTCAAGGAAATGCACCGTGCGGTCGTCTGACGATCAGAGTTACGCCAGTAGCCACGATTCTGTTTGATGACGCCGAAGTGGCCATAGCTACGCAAGGAATTTTTCGACTTCCGACGGGGCGTCACCAGATTCGCCTCCTGTCCGATGAACATGAGTTCAGACGGATAGTGACAATTTCTCCCAACACCCCCAGCCGATTAAGGGTTGACTTAGAGGACGATGGATTACCACGGTAGTTTCATGATATTCCTTGTGCGGGAAACATAACCACTCGAATGTCAATATGCGTATTCAGCGACTTATTTACTTACTTGCATTCTTTCTCTTAAGCACCTCGGTTGCCATCGGCCAACCCGACGAACCGCTCGACGATTTTCAGCTCGGCATCCGATTTGTCGAAGAAGGTGACTTCGAAACGGCCGCGGAAATTCTCGAGGCAGTCACTGTCATGCTGGAAGGCGAGTCAAACCGAGATACGGACGTTGCTCGCGCTTATCTTTACCTCGGCTACGCCCTGGTGTACACCGATCGCGAAGAAGCCGCAAAACAACGCTTCACTGATGCACAATCTTACGACCCTCAATTGGTTCCGTCACCGATACAGTTTCCCAGACGCGTGATTCGTCTTTGGAACGCACCTAAACCAAGAGACCGCCGACCTACGCCACCACCCACCACGCCTGACACAATTCTCGTAAATACTCCACCATCGGAACGTGGCAGACCACCAGTGGCGCCGTCGGACTGGCTCTCGAATAACGGCGACCGACTGACCATGGAACTTGCGCTCGCAACTTCTCAAGCGTATTGCGCCGGGGAAATGATCGTCGACAGAGGACAAGAAGAACTCACATGGATCACATCGGAAACGGATGGCTCTTGCCTTGCAGCCATGAATATCCCATTCGCACGCATAGATACCGTTGGGGCGACAGAAGAGGGTGGTTTTGTCCTCAGAATGAACGAAGGCACTGACCGGCGTTTAGTGTTTATTCCGCAACCATTTTCCGCGTGGTTTAGGTCAGGGTCACTAGGACTTCGTCACATGGATTTACCTCCGGAAGATGCCGTTGCAACGCGCCTAGCAGTGCGTGAATTGCTGACCGCATTGGGTCGACCGCCCTCAGACGAATGGTCGTACTATGGAACTCCAGTTGACGTATCCACTTCAGAACTCTTAAACACGCCAGCCGGATACGATGGCCGAGCAGTCACAACAAGAGGTCGATTTTCCCAAGATAATCGGCACTACACGCTCGAAGCGAGCGGGTTGGTGATCGGTATCTCGCCGACACCGGAAGTTCAAGCACTAATCGACGCGAATGTTTCGAGACTGAACGACACCGACATTACTGTCACAGGCGTGTTCAGAAGACAGCCCGAGTCGGAAAACAACGGCGACGATGCGCAGCCACCTTACTCAATTTTGTTCTGGAATGCATCTTCTGAGGTACTCTCAAATTCCTCCGGTTCAAGCCAAGGAGCCAAAAACCTGAGGGAAGTAATGCGCGCAGAGCCGATAGCAACGGACGAGCCCATCGATGTGATTGGACAGTACCGCGGAGGAAATCTTTTCGGAGATGTCCCACCAGACACGAGATTGCGTGAAGGTCCTGATGATTTTGTTCTACGGGATGGACAGTTTTCCATCTGGGTAGTTGGTAGCAAGCCGGGAGGCAATGGGTGGAGCTTAGAACTCTTAAACAAACGTGACACCTCCACGTGGTTGCGAGTTCGAGGAAGGATCGACGAGATTAATGGAAACTACTACTTAAGAGCGTCAGAGTTAGAGCCCGCTCAACGACCCTGGTCACAAACACCAGCGGACCCAGGCGCGCTCGGCTGGGCACCCGTAGCTCCTGACGTACAGTTCTCTCTCCCACTTCCGTTTGAAACGGCCAGCCCTGACACTCAATTCGTGATCCAGTTCACGAAACCAATGAACAAAAGTACCTTCCAAGGTAACGTGACCTTACGTTATGCCGGAATAGCAGTCGCGAACGATCCTGGATTTAGCTCTGCTTCTTTCCAGTACTCAGAACAACAACGCTCTCTTCATATTGACCCTGGCATCGTTTTACAGAGCGGACGAACGCTAGAGATTCTTCTCAGACCGAACATTGCAGACATTACAGGTCTCAGCCTAGATTCGACCAGAACACTCACGTGGCAAGTTGGTGGATAGAAGAGAAGCCCCCCGCACAAAAAACTGAAAATTTTCACCTCGATCAGCGCGCGGAACTGTAAAGGCCGGCATAATAGCCTTCTCTATGTCTTACACGTAAGTCCGGCCGATTGCGAACGGTGACCTCGATTTGCCGCCACTTACCGTCTCTCCTGACGTTGTCAGAAACATAGGCAAAGCCATATTGCCTACGTAATTCCTCTGAGAGCTGCGAAAATGCTCCCTGCAACTCGTCGAAGGACGCCGGAACGATTACGCGTCCTCCAGTGATCCGACTTAGTTCTCGAAGCAACTCTGCGCCTCTCGCACCTCTGGCGCCCGCTGCAAGTCGAGAACTCAGATTTTGTCCTAGTCCGACTGAATACAAGCTCGCTCGGCTACGGCGCGCTTCAGATAAAACGGCATCTTCACTGATGAGAGAAGCCGAATCGACTCCATCGGACAATAGAACGACAGCTCTACGTCTCGATTCATCTCGTTCCTGCCTTGCCCTGGACTCGATTTCCCGTAGGCCTCGATACACCGCGTTCAACACTGCTGTCGTCCCAGAACTCGAAAAACTGTCAATCGCAGCCTCCAACGCATCACGCCTCGCACTAAAATCCTCAAGAATCGACACCCGATCATTGAACTGAACCATCTGCACAAAATCCCCTGGTCCGAGCCCGCGCAGAAGTTCCCGAACTGCCAGACGAACCGTGGGCAGCCTAGTTGCCATCGATACCGATCCGTCGACAAGAACGGCAAAAGTGATCGGACTATCTGGAGCATTAAAGATCTGGATCTGCTGCTCAACCCCATCCTCAAGCACGCGAAAATCTTCAGGGCCGAGGCCGCTCACATAGACACCACTCTGGTCCGTCACGACAAGTGGAACTCGGACCATGTCGAAAATGACGGATTGTTGCGCCGAAAGACTAGCCCCCAGCATCCAGACAAGAACCACGAAAGTTCCTGCTTTACAAAGAATGTGAGACGGACCTTTTATTCGAAAGAAAAATATTTCCACGAGTGGCACATTCCCTACCTAAAATCGAAAGTGATCGATACTCTAATAATCGCAGGTACCCGGAACCCGTTCCGATAGCCAGGACTATATCTCCACTGCATAACCGCATCCTGAGCTGCTTGGTTCAGCAAAGGGACCCCTTGTAGGATGGTCGCGCGTTCTACCTCACCCTCGCTACTGACCACCACTTGCAGCTCGATCGCCACAATTCCTTCAAAGCCCTGATCAAAAGCAGCTTGCGGGTAAACCGGCGGAACCGCTCTTAGCAGTTGCGGTGCCCGGTCCCGTTCAGCTTCAGGCGACGGAAGCCCTCCGGAACCACCACCCCGCGACTGCCCCCCCGGTGAACCGCCAGGCACACCAGATCCACCAGACGTCCGCGCACCTCTAAACGCAGCACTAACAGGCCTTTGGATGGTCATTCGGTTGATACGTAACTCTGATAATGGAGTCGTCGCGGCAACAAGCGGCACAAGTTGCTGAAGGTCGGTTTCTTCAACCGGCTCCTCTGAAACCTCTGGCTCTTGGGAAGCAGCATCAGCCGCTGCAGCCGCCAGAGCACTCCCGGGAAGTTCTCCGGGTAACGCTAAACCCATCACGTTAGTCATATCAATTGGCTGAACGACACGAATCAACGCAATAATGGTCGCAGTGGCTATAACGACATGAACACCGATAGAAACACAAACCGAAACCGTGCTGGTAGTTCGTTGGGGCGACCCAACAAACGGCGCAGCTGTAGACCATGATGCCGGACCAATCGACGTCCCATTGGAGTCGACGGACTGTCCTGGCTTAGGCCACGTCACAGCTGAGGGATCTGCCCTCATCGTTCTCTGAGTTTCCTCAAGGATCGTATTTACCCGAACGTCTGATGGATCAAGTAAACCCGCCCTCGCAGCCGAATGTAATGCTTGATTCCAATTCTTTTTAGTCAGTGCCTCTTCTGCGTCGCACAAGAGTTTTTCGAATAGCGCCGCCCGTCGTTTTCGCAACACGACTCGATGATTCGACGAGTTCGAAGAAGCAGAATCACTCATAGCGAACTGTGGGCACCATTTTTGCGAAGGTCATCCAATTTCATCTTATGTCTTCGAACGGTTCAGCAGTTAAATTTTCCCTGATCTTATCGAGGTGTTTAGCCAGGATGCAACTTAATTGTCCCTAGGCAACAGTGTCGAAGAAAGGGTGAAATTCTTCTTTGACAGGCCCTCAACTCCTATTAAATGACTAAATTTGAGGCCAGAGCAGGAAAACACACAGCAACCAGGAACTCCAAACAGAGTCAAAACACGCTCTGGTGGCACCGTCTTTTCCTACCATTGTGGCAAACTTCCTCTCCGAGCAGACACGCTGAAACTCCGTAACAACTAAACCTGTCATCGCCATCTTTACTCACACTGATCTCTGACCACAAAACAACGAGTTCTAGAGACAATGACCAGCCAGAAGGAAAACCGCAGCGCTTGGCACCGCTTCCTCCACGTCAAAAAGTTTGGCGGAATTGAATTCCGGAACAGATTGGCTCCTCAGGCTGGACTCGAACCAGCAACCCTTCGGTTAACAGCCGAATGCTCTGCCAATTGAGCTACTGAGGATCATCGTCGAAACGTGTTGCGCAATAGAGAAAAACTTGTCAAAAGGCAGTAAGAGTTCGATTCTATCATGTCTGGTTGAGCAGTTAGCGACCTTGTTACGTTCCATTATTGCGACCTATCCGGGCAGCCGACATGAACTGAAGTACAAAGCCAAATATTCCAAGCACCATCCAAGCGACCGCGAAGCCTACGTGCTCAGAGAACGGAACTGCAGGAAACACTTGGGATGGGTCCCGCATCAAAACTGCCACACTGCCACTATCTCCAGTGAGTGCCGCACCTCCGACAACTGCGGTCCATGCGCCGATGAACGAGGTTCCGAAGATAAGCACAAAACGTCGAAACAAAAGTGAGAGAAGCGCTCCCAGCAAGCAAATCGAGAACAGAAACCACACATTTGGGTCGCCGTCCACGATGAGATGGACCGCGTATGCCGAAACTCCTGCGCCAAATAATCCGACGACCGCAAGATATAGTGACAATGTAAGTATCGCGCCAATAAGACCACTCGCGATCACAAACAGGCCTACCTGCCATGTGTCCACTTGGCCCACAAAAAGCATGGCAGCCATTATCCCGCCTACAAAACCATAGCCGGTAAGTAGCACCCTCAAAAGACGATACCCGAGAAAACACGAAAGAAGCCCGCCGCCAAGTAGAATGATGGCAAGGGGCACGTGGATGGGTGCTAGAGACATAGCCGGTTGATTATGTCAGTCCGACAGCTATGTGTCCTTATTTTGTCTAATGAAAACATCTTCCTTGACCATCCGTGAATCTCGTCTTACTTGGGTCCTCGCGACCGTTGGTGGCATCGTCCTATTCGTTTACTTCGTCGAGCGAGTCGGTATCGAGGAGATCGCTACTAGCGTGAGAAGGGTCGGATGGGTTTTTCTGCTCGTTCTGCTGCTCTCAGGACTTCGATTCCTCGCCCGTTCCGCAGCCTGGCTTCGTTGTATACCATCAGGTCACAACCTGACGCTCCGCCATATCTTTCCAGCTGTGCTCGCTGGTGATGCGGTTGGAAATTTGACTCCGCTCAGCGTACTAGTCGGTGAGCCTGTCAAAGCTCTTTACCTTCGGCACCGTATTGGACTTAGCCGCATCGTGCCTGCTTTGGCTGTAGAAAATATTTTTTACACCCTTTCGACCGTCATCATGATCGCCGTCGGGGGTTCTGCCTTACTAATCCTCATCAATCCGCCAAGAATTGAATGGCTGGGAATTGGAATACCGACCGTCACACTAATTTTGCTCGTCGCAACTGTGCACTGGATCATCTGGACACACACGCCAGTGCTAAGTGCAAGTTTGCGTTGGCTTGCTTGTCATGGCTTCGCTCAAGATTTTTTACTCCGCGTTTCAGAGAAAGCACGTGATATTGAAGAAAAGGTTCAGCGAGACTATCCACGAGAGTGGAAGAAAATCTTTCTCGTAGCATTTTTGGAATTCCTTTTTCACGCTCTTGCGATTCTAGAAGTAAGACTAGTTCTAGGACTAATTGCCGACCGTCCGCCCACTTTAGTCGAACTCTTCGCATTCGAAGCCGCTAATCGTTTTATAAATGTCGTTTTTAGGTTCGTACCAATGAGGATTGGCGTAGACGAAGCCGGCACGGCAATGGTCGCCAGCCTACTTGCCTTTGGAAGTACGACAGGCGTGACGATGGCTATAGTCAGAAAAGGCCGAATGCTTTTTTGGGTTTCCGTCGGGCTCATTTCATTTGCTCGTCGTGGCCTGTCCTGGTCAAAGTAGCAAGAAACAATGAAAAACACTGCGGTCGTCGTGATGGCTCGCTCGCCTTACAGCAAGCAATCGCCGAAGACGAGACTTACACCTGAAATCACTAGCGAAGCTGATCGTAGACATCTATACACTGCATTTCTCAGAGATGTTCTTCATTCTGCTCGACAACTTGAAGGTGTCGCATTGCGCGTAGCCTATACACAGGACGGAGGACCTGCTGGGTTCGAGGAACTCGGACTAGTTAGCAAAGAACTTCTACCTCAAATAGGACAAACTTTAGGCGAACGAGAACAAGGTGTCTTCACAGATCTTTTCATGGAGGGTTTTTCAAAAGTGTTGATGATCGGATCAGATATCCCGACTCTTCCGACAGAACACCTTGCACTCGCGATTGAACTTCTAGCAGAGCAGACGGTAGTGATCGGACCGTCTCGAGACGGTGGCTACTACTTGATCGGGCTGGTAAAACCTACTCGCGGACCGACCCCAGATCTGTTCACAAAGATTCGATGGAGCACGCAGTTCGCATTCAGTGACACCGTGACCGCAGCTAGGCAGGCGCGGATCCGAGTCGCACTTGTACCACCATGGTACGACGTCGACAACAAAGACGGACTCACCACACTGATACGAGAATTAGCCAACGCTAATCACAAGGCGCCGAATACTTCGTTAGCTCTTACGGAAATCTTTAAGAATGGCTATCAAGAGCAACGCGACACTAGCAAACGTTAAGGTCTCTGGAGGTCACACCTCACGGCGCCCTTCCATAGCTTTGTGCATCGTTACATCATCTGCGTAGTCGAGGTCACTTCCAACCGGCAAGCCCATTGCAATCCGAGTTACTCGGGCACCGCACGTTTTTAGCAGTTTGGCAAGATAAATTGCTGTCGTCTCACCTTCAACATTCGGATTCGTAGCGAGAATGACCTCGTCCACATCTCCGTCGCTCACACGTTTTAAGAGGCTCTTTATACGTAAGTCGTCCGGACCGACACCCTGAAGAGGCGAAAGCGCACCCATCAGCACATGATAGACACCCTTAAAATCATTCGTCCTCTCGATAGAGGTAACGTTGTGTGGATCTTCAACAACACAAATAGTTCGTCTATCTCTAGCGTCGCTAGTGCAAAAAAAGCACGGATCGATATCGGTAATGTTATGGCAAATAGAACAGTATGTAATGCGCACCTTGACGTCCTTTATCGCGTCCAAAAGCGCGTCAACGTCGTCACGAGGCTGGCGAAGAAAATAGAATGCGAGTCGTTGGGCACCTTTCGCACCAATTCCCGGTAATCGCTGCAACTGCTCTATTAAAACAGCAAGGGGACCGATTTCCGTCATCCCGTCAAACCGGGAATCTTAAGACCACCCATTAGTCCCCCCATCTTTCCGCTCACAGTACTATCCACTTTTCGCTGAGCATCATTAATGGCAGCAACAATTAAGTCCTGGAGCATTTCAACATCTTCCCTCGTCACCACGTCAGGGTCAATTGTTATACGTTGGACCTCCTTAACGCCGTTCAGTACAACTGTAACCATTCCACCGCCAGCTGTTGATTCGATCTCTGTCTCAGCCAACTCACGCTGCAGCTGCTCTTGCATCTGCTGCGCCTTCTTCATCATTTGTTGAATGTCCATAACATTACTCTGTTCGTAATCGCTTTACGCTCAGCGTTCATCTCAGGGGTTGCAGCCAAGAAAGATATTATTCAACATAATCTCTACATTTCCTCTACCTCTTCGATTTCAGAAGGAAAAACGTCGAGCATCGCCTTTACGAGGCTATCACCCATCGCTCGCACTCTTAGCTGATCGGTTTCGTCTTCCCCTACTCTGGAAGCAGAAGCTACTAGAGGGTCTGTCACCACCTCTGGGGTCTGCTGTGGCCGTACTGCAATCTCTTCATCCTTAGCGACCACCACAACTTTTCGACCGACGACACGTGCACTTGTTTCTTCAAGCCACAGCCGGTGCTGTAATAGTTGCCGAGACAACGCTCGCTGTGCCTTCGTGAACGTAAACACCAACTGGTCATCTTGAAATTCAATCCGCTGCGCCTGCGCAACAACCGTGCCATAGAAGAACTTCTTCTCTCGCTTTATCCCAGACAAAATAGCCGCCTTTAGGTCTCCACTTGCAGAGTCCCCCTCGTCTACGCCAGAAACCCGACTATTCGGCTCAAGCTTTTTCGATGGTCGATCCTCTGCCGTCAGAGATGGGGGCTCAGCTACTCCTAAATTCCCTATTGCGGCATTTGCTTCGGCTGAGCCCGAAGCCCGAGTACTCTTCTTATGCCCTGTCGATGGTCGAGCCTCTGCCGTCAGACACGGCGCCTCAACTGCTCCTAAATTCACGCTTGCGGCGTTTGCTTCGGTTGAGCCCAAAACCCGAGCACTCTTCTTATGTTCTGTCGGTGGTCGAGACCTGAGTTTCTGAGATAGACGCTCGCTCGAATTTTGTCGATTCTTACGTGGACTCTGATTTTTACTGTGTCCTGATGCAGTCAACTCAGTGGAATCGGACCGTCCTGACAGAAGATCGACCAATGGCACTAGCTTGCGTACATGAATCAAGCGTAGCAGGGCCATCTCAAAGTGATAGCGTGGCTGAGCGGAACGCTGAATATCATGCTCCGCACGAGCTAAAACATCGAACGCACGCAATAGATCCTCACGCGAAAACCGCATCGCCAACGACGCGAGCCGCTCGTCTTCTCCCTCGCTTGAGATTTCTGGATCATCGGTTCGAGAAGGGTCAATCGCTATGACCAACAGATCACGAATAGCACGAGACAATTCACGACATACCAACTTTAAGTCATACCCTGCATCAACAAATTTCCCCGCCAATTCAAATACTGCACTCTGCGTCTCATTCGCTACTGCCTCAACAACATCAAGAACTGTGTCTCGACCAATGAGACCCAGCGCAGCAGAAACATCGTCGGTGCCTATCGAGTCGCCAGCGAACGCGATAACTTGGTCAAATGCACTCTGCGCATCGCGCATGCTCCCGTCAGCTGCTCTGGCGAGCAAAACCAGTGCTTCTCTATCAATCGCGATCGACTCTGAATTAGCAATCGCAGCAAGTTTTTCAGAAATGGTCTGCCTTCCGATCGCTCGAAACTCGTAAACCTGCGAACGAGACAGAATCGTGTCAGGAATCTTATCGAGTCTCGTAGTTGCCATCATAAAAACGACGTGCGCCGGTGGCTCTTCGATCGACTTGAGTAAGGCGTTGAACGAATGACTCGAGAGCTGATGAACTTCGTCGATGATGAACACCTTGTACCGATTTCGAACTGGAGATACCGTCAAACCTGAAATGATCACCTCTCTGATATTTTCGACTTGAGTATGCGTCGCAGCGTCTATTTCCAAGACATCAATGTCACGTCCTTCTGCGATCTCACAGCAAGCATCACATACACCGCACGGGTCAGGAGTTGGACCATTCACGCAGTTTAAGGAACGTGCAAGAATTCGAGCCGTGGTAGTTTTTCCTACGCCTCTCGGACCCGCGAACACGAAGGATTGAGCAAGACGGTCAAATTTAAGCGCGTTTCGCAAAGTTTGAGTAACGCCTGGCTGACCAACAACGTCATCAAATGTCTTAGGGCGGTACTTTCTGGCGAGGACTTGATATGCCATCTAGAAAAATAATTTTAAAGACACAATACAAAAAATTTGTCTATTGCTGAGCCGCACCGCGACCCGGAAGAACCTGCAGCACATGTCAGTGGCTACTTAGCGCTGCTGCCTTCCGGCCCTGACGCGGTTCGTAGGCTGAAATTGCACAGGATCCGAGCCGCGGCACGACTCAGCACCAGAGGAAACGACGCTCAGTCTACCCCACCAAGAGCAAGGCTACCAGTGTTCAAGTGTTAGACTTCGTCTTCGACGATCAAACTGCAGGACCGAGGAGAGATGTCCGAGTGGTTGAAGGAGCGCGCTTGGAAAGCGCGTGTAGGGGTGATCCCTCTACCGTGGGTTCGAATCCCACTCTCTCCGCCAATTTCTGAAGAATTTGCAAGAAACTTGGTTAAAGGGTGGACTTTACTCAAAGAATTTCCACATAAGCCCCAAACAGTCGCGTTCATATACACATTACAGATACATAAAAAATCAGGCCCAGCGGAACCAAGTGATATTTAGAGGGAACTGCAATATGGTTGACATCGCTGGATATGTCTACGCCGCAGCCAGCGCCTTTTCCATGTTCCTTGGCGCCGTCCTCTTGTGTCGCGCCAAGGAAAACTCAGAGCACAAGCGTCAAGGCAGGTGGAAAATATACGTAATACTCGTCACGAACCTGATGGCGCTGGCGATCTATTGAGAACGGCGTGTTCTTCTTCCCCCACTGACTAGCCGCCACGCTTGCGGCTATCACTGTTGCCTATTGGACCGTTTCTAGACAGTCCATCCGTGGTCGGCTGTCCTCGCATATCAACTAGATGATTGTCAGCTATTACGTGCTGGTCTGGGGTGCGATCAACGAAACGTTCCTGCATGTTCAGGCCTTGATTCCCTGCGGATTCGCCGGTCCGCACACCGCCTCGAGCAGAAGCTTTGACAGTCATGGGAGCCACATGTCTCCGAATTGGTCGAACCTAGCAGAAAATAAAAAAACCAACGCCGCCAAACAAAGAAACCAGCCAACGTAAGACCTAGAGCGGTCGGTACGATAAGACTAAGCCTGCTCCCACGGCTGCCATCAGAATGCCTAAATAAAATATCGGTGATGGGCTCTGTTGCGGTGGATTGTACAGCGCTGCCACAAAAACGCTCACTACGGGAGCTCCGGCAAAAACGAGAGGCGGTACAACATTCGGCCGCCCACCATTCACTAAGGCCAATACAATTCCCAACGCACCTAGCGCACCCAGCACTCCAGCCGCCACTGTGAAAGTGACACCACCGGCCGTGAAGACATCCCAGCTACCCGATCTCGCGATCATGACACCAGGAATAGTGATCGCTACCAGTAAGTAGGCAACTCCCACCAACAGAAATGCATGGACTCCGCTTCCATTGAGTGCAACCTGACCTTTGTGTAACGTAGGGATATACGTGCCCCAACTCAAGACCGTAAGTAGAACGAATGGCAACCACCTGCTCATTGATATGCTCCTTTGGTTCTGTTAAATAGTTCCGGTTCCGGCAATCCAGGAAGTTGCTCCTGGAGAATTCACATCCAGCATTAGGACCATCAATGGTACATCGTTCGAACGATGTTCATGACGAAACCGATGGTCGCATCGTGGACACGGCCTAGCGGTCAGCAACGCCGCACAGTAGAGAGCCCGTAGGAATCAGGAACAACCGGCCTCAAAATTGGGCAGACGTTCGTCACTACCGACAAAACTAGTGCAAATCATTAGCGGATTGGCGCGCCCTGCAGGATTCGAACCTGCGGCCTCCTGGTTCGTAGCCAGACGCTCTATCCAGCTGAGCTAAGGGCGCGTGTATCGAAGGTGTCAGCTTGGGATTATATCTCACCGCTCTCTGGTACTAGATCATTACTAGGGCTTTCAACATCTCATCTGCGAGGAACAAGTTTTTCGCTACGGTCCAAAGAATTTCACCAGTCGTAATCATTCAAGCAGCCTTCTACAGCACGTCAGAGCATGGAAACACACTATCGAAATTCACTACCCCGGTTAATGCGTCGCTATGAACCATCGAAGCTCAGCTAAAATCACTTAGGAAATAAACTTACTCATTAGGCGCCTCTCCTGCTTTGACTTCATGAAGACGTCCTGAATCCTCGACTAAGAATCAATACCCAGTACAAGATTCGCCTCCTGAAGGGACCGTAGCTATAATCGGCCGCGTGAGCTATACAAACCATCGTGCAAGCGCGCCACTCGCAGTCCGCTGCCAAGTGTTGACCGTTAGCGACACGAGGAACGAAAACAACGACCACAGCGGAAACGCCATAGTCGCTTTGCTCTCGGAACACGGTCACAACGTAGTCAACAAAACCATCGTCTCCGATGACATGGAACATATAGGCACTGCGTTAGAATCCATGACTAAGCTCCAAACCATCGACGTAATAATCACGACCGGTGGCACTGGTATTAGCCATAGAGACGGAACATACGAAGTAGTCGTCAAACTCTTTGAAAAACGAATTGATGGATTCGGTGAATTGTTTCGGTCACTGAGTTTTTCTGAGATCGGATCGGCCGCGATGCTGAGTCGGGCGTGCGCCGGACTCGTAAAAGGCAAAATAGTCATCAGTCTCCCAGGCTCTGAACATGCCGTCCGTCTGGCTATGACAAAGTTGATTCTTCCGGAACTCGGACATTTAGTTCACGAGGCGAAACGGTGACCGAAAAGACCCACGGCACACGAATGCGACCCATCAAAGAGACTATCCCAATTAGCGAAGCCTTACGTCTGGTTGATGAAGCTTCTAGACCAATCGATCGGACCTCTAAGATTCCTCTTGAGGAGGCCAACGGCCGCACCCTAGCCACTGACATCGTCGCCAATCGAGACGTGCCGCCTTTCAATCGTGCAGCAATGGATGGGTACGCCGTTGTCGCAGAAACTACTGCCGACGCGAGTCGCTACAAACCAACTCGTCTGCAATGTATTGAATCGGTCCACACCGGTCGACTTCCGACCCTTCGTATCAGTCCAGGTGAATGCACGGAAATAGCCACCGGTGCTCCAATCCCTGACGGTGCTAACGCTGTCGTCATGGTCGAGCAGACCAATCGACAAGGGCTAGAAGTTGAAATTTTCTCAGCAGTAACACCGTGGCAGCACGTTGGCCAACAAGGTGGCGACATCGTGACAGATCAGACTGTGTTACGAACTGGTGAACTTCTGACTCCGAGTCGAGTCGGTTCAATCGCGGCTCTTGGGATGGCTGAAGTCGACGTCTATGACCAACCGCGCGTCGCTGTCCTCTGCACAGGGGACGAGATCGTCTCGCCTGGTCAACCACTTGAGCCGGGACAAATCTATGACATTAACCGATTCACACTTAGTGCGGTTATTGCCGAACATGGGGGAGTTGCTCTAACGTTCCCCATCGCTGGTGATTCGTTGGAAGCACTCAGTATTGCCGTCGATCACGTCATAGCGAACAGAACGGACCTCTTGGTGTTTTCAGGCGGTAGCTCCGTGGGTGAACGTGATCTAACACTAGATGTTCTTCGCCTTAAAGGAACAGTCGATTTCCATGGAATTTCTGTTAAACCTGGAAAACCGACCGCTTTCGGTCACATCGGAACAATACCTGTACTCGGAATGCCAGGCTACCCCACTTCGTGTTTGTCGAACGCCTACCTACTCTTGGTGCCGCTCCTACGCCGTATGGCGCACCTACCGACCTATCGACCGCAAACGATTTCTGTTCCTGCTGCCCATCGATTTACGTCCACGAATAAACGACACCAGCTCTACAGCGTTCGGGTTGTCAGTGGTGCCGCCGTCGGCGCATTCACGTCCTCAGGACACATTACTAGCATGTCGAAAGCCGACGGCTACATTGAAATTCCCGAAGGACAAGACATAGTTGAGCAAGGGGAAAACGTTGACGTGACTCTGTTTTAGGCAGCGGTTCAACCCGCGCCTGATCTCGCGTAAAGCCCTACTGCTTACCTAGACGACGCGCCCACTCTAATTCGAGTTCATCAGCCGTATGTAAGTCAAACAGTGGTGCAGTCCGTCGGTAGTTTCCCCGAAACTCGGAGTGACAGCGGTAGCAAACCGAAAGATCACGCAATTGCCTGTAGACAAGCAAGTCAAGCAATGCAGCTATCCCAAGCACGCTGTAGGCAACTAAATCCAATCGAAACCAGTAAAAGACACCACTAATGAGTGCTCCAATAATGATGACTGTTAGTCCAACTTTTGGATCAAAGTCTTTCCTTGAGTAGAACTCGGTCCCTTGGCAAACAGGGCAACAGTCAACTTCGGAATCCGAGCAGAGTTTTTCGCTAATAGAAAGAGTAATGGCTCTGTCACACAGTCCACACTTGATTACATCTCCGACAGCCCGTGCCAAAATTTCTAACCGACTCTTGCAGTCTGGACAAACAACTATGATTTTCACAAAGGCACCCGTTGCGAAATCAAAAGGTACTTCGCAAGTACTTCACCAACAATCACCGTAAAAAAATCAACATATAGAATTCCTGTCGCGGACTGAGTGGCTCGTATTCTCGCGGTCTCCCATATCAAATAAGAGAGTCCCAAGGGACCAACGAGACCAAACAGGGCTCTCTGCCAGAAGAAAACTGATTCGACTGAAAGGATGTACCGGTCAAACCCAGCACCTCTCGGAGACTGCCAGTTGTCGAATGCTAATGCGACAACGACGCCGACAACGATTAATCGAATCAGTGTCGAGCCAATCTGGAATCTCACGACCCTCTGAAGCAGCGACACATCCATAGAGGGAAGTACAAGGTACCAGTGACCTAAAATCATTGCAGTACAACTACCGCCGAGCAACGCTGCCGAAGAAACGAAACTAGCCATCGTGATTAACGCTGCACTCGGTCCGGTCTGTAAGGTCGACCAACCCAAAGCCTGAGCAACCAACGTAGTCATACCCGCAATAAAAGCAGCACTAAGTAGGGCTGTTCGGAACCTGCTTCCGAACACACGACCAGCTGAAAGCCAATAGACAATCATGAGTCCAGTCGAAACAATAAGGGAAAGAAGCGCAATACGTTGATCGACTGTTGAAACGAGCGGACCAGGACGAACAGCAAGCGCTAGCAGCAGAAGAATGGCCGCAAGGCCCGCGTTAAAACGAAAAAACTTAACACCAGCTTGTTGTGACACTAACAAAAGGGAACCAGAGATTCCGATACCAAGATGCGCAAGAAACAAGAAAAGAACGAAAGACATAACCCTACGCCTAGCAATCTAATAAGTAATTTCGTCCTAGTTTCCAGCACTCCCTAGGGGCTATTCCATGCAACGAAGCTAACCTCAACCAAAAGCCCTATGAGACAAGCTCACTAGCCGAACAAGCGTGCAATCTATCCGAGCCGCCTATTCACTTCATCCCAGTTGATAGTGTTGAACCAAGCCTCAATATAGTCTGGACGACGATTCTGGTAATTCAAGTAGTAGGCATGCTCCCAGACGTCGACTCCTAATAGCGGAATCTTGCCACTCATTAATGGGCTATCTTGATTTGGAGCACTCTCGACGCTCAAAACACTACCTGATTTAACTAGCCAAGCCCAACCACTTCCGAATCTTGCAGCTCCTGCACTTGAGATTTGCTCTTTGAGTACATCGTAGGAGCCGAAAGAAGCGTCAATCGCATTGGCTACGTTTCCTTTAGGCGGACCACCTCCACCTGGCCCCATGACCTTCCAGAACAAAGAATGATTCGAATGACCTCCTCCGTTATTGCGTACGGCGGTGCGAATCTCTTCAGGTACGTCGTCAAGACCCTTGATCAGATCGTCTACATTTTTTTCGGCCAGCTGGGGGTGATTAGCGAGAGCAGCGTTAAGTTTTGAGACATATGTTGCATGGTGCTTTCCATGATGAATACGCATCGTCTGCTCGTCAATGTGAGGTGCGAGCGCATCAAAACTATACGGTAGTGGTGGTAATTCATAAGCCATGGTCGTTCTCCTTAAATCATCTAACTCTTTAGTCTAAGGTTCACGAACCCCTACACGTGAACCCTCTGTCAGACCAAATTTCACGTTTCAACCTTCCCGCTAGTGGATCTCCAACATCCGATCGAGCGCGACACGTGTCCACCGTTTCTCAGTGGCTGGCACTACTATCTGATTGTGCACCTGATCGTCGACGAGACCTTCTAGCACCCAAAGCAGATGGTTTGGGGACACTCGAAACATCGTTGAACAAAGACATCCCATCGGGTCAAGCGTCATTACCGTTCGCTCCGGCGCAAGTTCATTCGCAAGTCGAGTAACCAGGTGAATCTCTGTGCCAACCGCCCAAGCCGAACCTGAGGGGCTCGACTTGATCTCGTCGATGATGTATTCCGTTGAACCGCTATCATCCGAAGCCTGTAACACATCCCATGTGCACTCCGGGTGGACAATTACTCGAACACCTGGATGCTGCTTTCGGACATGTTCTACCTGAGAAACGGTAAATCGAGTGTGGACCGAACAATGACCCTTCCACAGAATCAACTTCGCCACATCGAGATCACCGCTCGAAACCCCTCCATCTTCCAGTTCTGGATCCCAGACAACCATGTCGTCAAGCGAAACACCCATTCGGCAGGCTGTATTCCGCCCAAGATGTTGATCCGGTAGAAATAAGATTTTCTGCCCTCGTTCCCATGCCCACTTCAATGCGGCCTCAGCGTTACTCGAAGTGCAAACAACGCCACCCCGTTCACCACAGAAGGCTTTGATAGATGCAGCAGAGTTAATGTAAGTCACAGGAATAATATTTTCAATTGACTTTGCTTGCAGTTCACTCCAACAAGATTCGAGCTGTTCAATTCCAGCCATGTCAGCCATCGAGCAGCCCGCAGCAAGGTCTGGCAATATCACTCGCTGGCGTGTCGAAGACAAAACATCCGCACTCTCCGCCATAAAGTGCACACCACAAAAAACGATGTATTCCGCCTCCTGGTGATCCGTTACATGGCGAGCCAGACGGAATGAATCACCCGTCCGATCTGCGAATCGAAGAACTTCATCTCGCTGGTAATGATGCCCCAAGATTAGTAACCGTCGACCAAGTGTCGACTTGGCTACAGAAATCCGATCGACCATTTCCCGATCTGTCAACCCAACATAACGTTCGGGCAGCAATTGGCATTCGCCGTTATCGCTCTCTTCTAAATAGGTCGAAACACTTGTACTCGTCATGGGGTCATGAAAATAAAAACGAATTATTTTTCAAAATCTTTTCAGCTAGCCACCTTTTAGTCAATTCCTACATCCGTTGACATAGACCAGGCAAAATCTCAATTCACAGAAAGACTGAAATCCAAACAAGCTACCCTCGATGGCTCAGATCGTATCATGTAGGTATAAATTTTTCGCGATTCCCAACCTGCATGTCTTCCCCAACGAATCCCTCGATCGACAGGCCAAAATTGTTCTGTGTGAACGCAATCTGAAACGATTACTCGACGGCTTTCGCCACCACGTTATAGAACGTATCTCGCTCAATCGGCTCGCGACCCGCTATTCGAATAAGATTCGAAATCTCTGCTGGCGTCATGGATTCCGGCGTTGATGCCCCAGCCATATGGTAAATACGCTCCTCTTGTACCGTACCGTCAAGATCGTCCACCCCGAACCAAAGCGACGTCTGAGCCACATCAATTCCAGTCGCGATCCAAAAGGCTTTGACGTGAGGTACGTTATCAAGCATTAACCTAGCGACCGAATGTACACGGAGGGTATCGGCGGCCGTAGGTGGCGGAAGTTTTCGCATTTGGTTGTTTTCAGGATGAAACGCAAGCGGAATAAAAGCTTGAAACCCTCCAGTCTCATCCTGCAAAGAGCGAGTGCGAACCATATGGTCGATACGTTCCTCGTTCGTTTCAATGTGGCCGTACAACATTGTCACGTTCGAAGGAATCCCTAAACGGTGCGCGAGACGATGAATGGAAAGATAACGGTCAGCATCCGCTTTGTCATGGCATATTTTTCGACGCACCCGATCGGCAAACACTTCTGCGCCACCACCAGGCAAAGAATCGAGCCCAACGTCCATCAGTTCACGCAGGATCTGTTCGTCGGTTTTCCCATAAAGCTCAGAAAAGAATGCGATTTCGATCGCTGTGAAACATTTCAAATGGATCTCAGGCTTGATCCTCTTGAAACCGCGAAGCAATTCACGGTAGTAGTCCCAAGGCAAGTCTGGATGTAGTCCATTGACAACATGTACCTCTGTTAACGACTGGTCCGACCGCTCCCGCAGCTTGTCCCAAGCTTGCTCAAGACTCATAGTGTAGGAGTCCTTATCACCGGGCCTGAGCCTTGCAAATGAACAAAACAAACAACTCGCGACACAGACATTAGTTGCCTCAAGCCGTATGTTGTGATTGAAGAAAGTTTGATTCCCGTATCGCTTTTCACGCTCACGGTTAGCTAACCATCCCACAGCCAACAAATCCGGACACTCGAATAATCGAAGTCCATCATCCGGGTCGAGACGCACCCCGGCATCTAGCTTGTCTGCAATGTCTTGAAGTCCGCCCGATGTGAGCCGAGCGTACATAGCCGAGTTAGCAGTTATGCGACGCCCCATGCCTGGACACGCAGCGTTCGAGCCCTAGGGCCATCCAATTCAGCCATCAGAACTCGTTGCCACTGGCCGAGAACCACCTCGCCGCCACTTACCTGCAACGTCAAACTGTGACCCAAAAGAAGGGCTCGTATATGAGAATCCGCATTTTGCCGATCACAATCCGAATACTCAGGGTTATTGTGCTTCCATTCGTCATCCCGTGAAACCATCTGCTCGAGAAAACGTTTTACGTCTGAAGTTAACGCCGCCTGGAATTCGTTAATAAAAACTGTACAAGTCGTATGGAGTGACCACAGATTAACGATTCCCTCCCTAATGCCGAGACCTCGAACAAAGCCCATTACACGTTCTGTCAAATCCACAATCTCTATACGATCGTCGGTAGAAATCACCATGGTTTCACCATGAATCGTAAGATCACCCGCACGGGCTGTCACAACCTTCGATACCGGCGTTTCCCGAACGGTAACAGTTGAGCTTTTGCTCATGATCCTCTCGCTGTTCAATTGATACCGACTAATAAATGAGGCTCGTCGCCTCGCTATGTCCTAAGCCGGTAATAGTATGCCAACGTTACTGACGTAAGCAACCTGACTTTCAGTTAGGTTTTTTAGGGGGGAGCTTCTTCGCCAAGAAGTTCGATTCCGATATACTCACTGAGAAATTTTGCGCTTCCCGATGAATTAAGGAAAGTGGGTGAAAATCCCACACGGTCCCGCCACTGTAAGCGGTGAGTAGGCCGGCTCGTTATTAATGCCACTGGGCTCACCTGAGCGCGGGAAGGCAATACCAGCCTGCTATGAACCGTAAGTCAGGAGACCTGAATCATCGGAAGTCCTCTTCTCACTCCTGATTGTCGTCAAGCGAGTGAGTGCTCGGCGCGTGGTTACGCCGGCTGGAGGTTTTATGATCGAACTGCGGTACACGGTTCGCAACTCGCCAGAGTCAGATCAATCGATTCGACTATTACCTGAATCAAAACAGAACCGCTGCACTCTGACTACAGTTTCCATAGCCTTCGCTGTTGTTGGCCGCAAAATAGCCACTGCTCGAAAACGGAAGTAAGAGAAGATAGATGTTACTCAAAATAAATGAGCTGTCTTTCGCATACAACCGCAGCTCCGTTCTTAATGGCGTCACATTCGAAGTGAGACCAAGACAAAGAGTCGGCATCATCGGTCCTAACGGTTCAGGCAAAACGACTTTACTCCAACTAATCGCTGGACTAATCAAACCGACATCCGGAGACATCTTCTTAGAGAACAAACAGCTCAAAAGCGAGGCACGAAAAGCACTCGCGAGGCGTATGGCTCTGGTGCCACAAGAAACTCATCTTGCGTTCGATTACTCGGTCCTAGAAATCACCCTCATGGGACGCTATCCACATCTTGGAGCCCTTTCACTTGAGGGGCCGGACGATATCTCAATCGCGTATCGAGCACTTCGAGAAACAGGAATGGAAGGACTTGCGAGTCGTCAATTCGCTTCACTTAGCGGTGGAGAAAAACAACGTGTCATCATCGCGAGCGCCTTAGCACAATTGACTCCAACTGAATATTCAAAGAAGCCATCAGAGGACTTTATTTTACTACTCGACGAGCCAACCGCATCTCTTGATCTTGGCTACCAACTCAAGTTTGCCGCTATGCTGAAGTCTCTCAATATTCGCCTCGGTATTACCACCATAATGTCTACGCACGACCTTAACTTGGCTGCAGCAGTATGCGATCAACTTGTCTTGCTAAAAGCGGGTCACGTAGTCTCTATCGGTCAAACTGAAGCTGTTCTTACCCCAGCCAACATCAGACGCCTCTTTGAAGTCGAAGTCAATGTTCAAAGGCACGCTACCAATGGACATCTCACAATCGTGCCTTCGCGATGCCTCGACGAATCCGAGCCGTTTCTTTTATGACTGTCAAAACAACTCCCTTCCGCAACCGATCACTGAGTAGCCGGTTGGCCGGTGCTTACATTCTTTTTGGTGGTCTGGCTTTGCTTGTGTGTTTTGTCGCCCCACTGATTGGTCCCACACAGATCGACTTTCGAAATGTGTTCGACTCCAAAATTCCATTTGAGGATAACGTCGATGGACAGATTTTTTTCATTGCTCGGCTTCCTCGCACAATTGCCGGCGCTCTCGTTGGTGCTGCGCTCGCATCTGCCGGTGTCGTTCTACAAGCACTTCTCCACAATCCATTAGCAACACCGTTTACGCTCGGAGTTTCCACCGGAGCCTCTCTGGGCGCACTGCTGGTAATCATCACGGGCTTGCCTATTCCGACGCTAGGCATTTCAGCAATCCCACTCGCAAGTTTCGCTGGTGCCCTCGGTGCTGTAAGTATCGTTTACGGACTTGCTCGTCTCCGCCGCCAAGGATTATCGACATTGGTACTGCTCCTAGCAGGCGTAACGCTTAATGCATTCTTCTCAGCCATGATCATGTTCGTTCAGTACTTCGCCGATTACACTCAGAGCTTCCAGGCCGTTCGTTATCTTATGGGCAATCTAGACGTCAGTAGCTACGAACAGATTGTCTGGTCACTGCCTTTGCTACTTGCCGCAAGTATTGGTTTCGCCTGGCTCCCACGTTCGTTGAACCTCCTCGCGTTAGGCACAAAAGGGGCTGCCGCTCGCGGGGTGAATGTTCTGACCACACAACGAGTCGCATTTCTCAGCGCGTCGCTCGCGACCGGCGCGGCAGTATCGCTTGGCGGTCCAATAGGTTTTGTCGGAATCATTGTTCCCCACATCGTACGGCTACTTCTAGGTTCCGACTACAGAATTGTGATCCCTGCATCGGCTTTTTTCGGCGCAACGTTCCTTGTTATTTGTGACGTCGCGGCTCGCACGCTCATGTCACCAATCGAACTACCCGTTGGTGTCATCACAGCCATGCTCGGCGGTCCCTTCTTTCTTTGGTTACTTGTGCGTCACCAGTAAGACAGACCATCATGTATAAAAACAGAAATCCTTCAGAAACACCTCCCCTCGGAGGATGGACACTCCCAACCTTGATGAACTTCCTGATAATCGCACTGGTTTCAGGGACGTCGTCGCTTGCTCAAGACCGAACAGTTCCACTCAGAATCGTATCAGTCGTCCCCGCCATCACGGAGATGCTATTTTCAATCGGCGCGGGAAAACGACTAGTCGGTGTCAGTAGTTTTGCTCGCTATCCAGTCGAGATTGACTCACTTCCACGTGTAGGTGCATTGCTAGATCCGGACGTTGAACAAATCCTGTCTCTGCGACCAGACTTGGTCATCCTCTATGGCAGCCAAGTCGACGTCATTAAGCAAATGACACGCGCTAGAATACGAACTCTCACATACCGCCATGGCAACCTTAACGACATCCACAAAACGATTCTTCGGCTAGGGCAAGCAACTGGACTGGCAGACGAAGCACAGCTCGAATCGACAAGAATCGCAGAGCTTTTAGCTAGCATCCGTAAAGCGGTTTCTGGACGTAAGCGCCCTAGAGTACTTTTAGTGATTGGTCGGGATCCCGACCAAATTCGAAATGTTTACGTCAGCGGTGGAACCGGATTCCTTCAAGACGCCATTGTTATAGCTGGCGGAAAAAATGTCTTTGGCCATTTCAATCGTGAAGCCGTTCAACCGACCTCCGAACAGCTCTTGGCTTCATCCCCGGACGTAATTGTCGAAATCCATGCAGACGGCCTCTTGACTATCGAAGAATCGGAACGGCAAGAAAATATTTGGGCGGCTTTCTCAAGCATCCCCGCCGTGCGAAACCAACGAATCTTCAGTGCCCAAGGAAATGCTCTAGTGGTTCCCGGTCCTCGCATTGCTGCAGCCACCTTAGGGCTGGCAAAAATAATTCATCCCGAGGCATTCAAGTGAACTAGCGAACAGCTTCGCGTAGCAGGTAGGTGTTAAGGATCTTCACTAGGTAATACAAAGCCTTGGAATCAACTGACAAAATCGAGAGGAACCGACTGGGGAATCAACTTCAGGTCGTATGCATCTGTGAATAATCGTTCAACGGCGGCACGACCGCGGTCACCGTAGTCGAGCGTTAATTCATTTACGTACATTCCAACAAATCTATCCGTTCGCTCTAAGTCGAGACCACGTCCGAAATCAAGCGCGTATTCAATAGCCTCAGTTCGATGATCAAGTGCGTGAGCGATGCTGGCGTGTAGCAATCGTGATACTTCGACCATCGTATCGCTGCCAAGGTCTCGACGGATGACATTACACCCGAGTGGCAGTGGTAAACCGTCAGTCCGTTCCGCCCACCACACTCCGAGATCAACTAAGGACCGTAGGCCTTCATCCTTATATGTCAGCTGCCCTTCGTGAATCAAAAGCCCTGCGTCTACTGTTCCGGCAACGACTGCCGGTTGAATAGCGTCAAATGGCATTACACGAAAGGCAACACCAGGGTGAAACATTTGAAGGACTAAGTAAGCAGTTGTCAACTCACCAGGAATTGCAACCGTAACGCCATCCAGAGAAGTTGGTCCATCAGATCGCGCAACAACGACCGGCCCGTAACGATCGCCCATACTTGCGCCATGCGGTAACAGGGCATAACGGTCGAGTAAATGAGCGTAAGCGTGAAAAGATACGGCCGTCACTTCGTACTGGCCTTGAAAAGCTGCCTTATTGAGGCTCTCGATATCTGCAAGAACCTGATCAATCCTAAATTCATTAGATTCAACAGCACCAGACGCAAAGCCATAGAACATAAATGCGTCGTCAGAATCTGGGCTATGGGCAACAGTGATGCGCATGGTAGTCAGACGTCGTCATCGGGTTCAGCGAATGGCCTCGCCACCCGTTTGATTACGATTGTAAGGCCAAATAGGAAAATTACAGAGGCTGCGCTTAGAGCGAGATATGCACCTGGGGCCATTGTGGGGTCCAGCCGAGAAACTGCTTCGTGATCACCTCGAACAATAGCTCGTGCCTGTGAGCGTGCCCACACCTGGTCTGCCACCGATCGTTCCATTAGCTGCTCCGTGAGCAGCACAATTGCAAAGGCCGCGAGTCCGATTACCAAAAGAGGGTGTCTCGAGTTTTTTCTAGTCAGAACGCTCAGAAAAGCTAATACGGCCGCTAGAAGGCCAAGCGCCAGCACCCAGAATCCAGACACATCAGGTAAACCACCTAGCCTCTGATCGCCGATGAACATCCATGGCATAAAAGCACTCGACGCGAGCGCAAGCCCTGAAGCAAAAGGCAAAAAATACGCTCGCATTCCGTGCGTTATTAAGCGCTGAAACCAGTTTCGATAATCACGGAGAATTCCGGGGAGCTCGTTCGTCTCGACATGCTCGGGACGATCGCCACTTGTCATCCTCGTCCCCCCGACAACTCAGAGCCCATAAAGTCATGAAAAAGAAAAACTCATTTCACGTTGGACGCGACCGCCTCAGACATCAAAAGAAAGACCGCAGCCACATTCACTCTTCGCATTCGGATTCTTGAATATCAAAGACTGGCCAAGCATGTTGGCATCAGCATCCAGAATCGTACCTTTTAGGTACTGGTAACTTTTAGGGTCAACAAATATCTTCATTCCACCGCTAACGTCAAAAATTTCGTCGTTAGCTTTCGGCTCAGTTTCCCACCTGAAGATATAGCTAAAACCAGAACAACCACCCGCTTTTACGCCAACACGCAAACCGCCGCTAGCGACACCCTCGTCAGCCATCGCCTGCTGGATCCGCTTCGCAGCTGCATCAGTAACTTGAATCATCGATACTTTGAATCGCCAGTTCAGTGTATACGATCCAGTGTATTGAAGGTTGTGACGGGGCGAATTCACACATGTGGAACTAATTCGCGAAGTCTGGCAACAAGACTACTCACCTTTTCAATTGTGTAATCAATCTCTGCTTCCGTCGTTGTACGTCCTAGTCCAAATCGCAGGGAGGCACGCGCCAGATGATCGTTGACACCGAGCGCTCGAAGTACATGCGAAGGTTCCAAGGTTGCCGACGTACACGCGGCCCCAGACGAAACGGCTATATCATCTAGCCCCACAAGCAACGACTCTCCTTCTAACCCATCGAAACTCACGTTTAAATTGTGAGGAAGTCTCTCAGCTAACGAACCATTAACCTTCACACCGTTGATTCGTCCCAAAAGTCCTGAATACAACCGATCACGCAGACGTCTGATACGCACAGTGTCTTGTTTCATCTCTAAGCGACTCAGTTCAGCAGCTGTCCCAAAGCCTACTATTCCTGGCACGTTCAACGTGCCTGATCTGAGACCTTGTTCATGGCCACCACCTTCAATGATGGGCGACACCTCCACACGAGGTCGCGTCCGTCGTATGTAGAGCGCACCCACTCCTTTTGGCCCACACATCTTATGTGCAGTCAAAGACATTAGATCAACACCAAGTTTCTTGACATCGATCGGCACTTTTCCGGCCGCTTGAGCTGCATCCGTATGGAACAAAATTCCACGGGACCGCGTCAGTTCAGAAATTCGATCGATCGGCTGCAAAACACCGATCTCATTGTTAGCGGTCATTACCGACACAAGACGCGTCTGAGGTGCTAGTGCACGTTCTATATCCAACAGAGCACAGATTCCGTCTTTTTTCGGCGACACATACGTTACCTCTATCCCCTCTTGTTCCAGACGACGACATGGATCTAGCACCGCATGGTGCTCCGTTGTGATCGTGACAACGTGCGATACACGATCGGTGTCAGCCGTCACGATCCCACGAACGGCCAAATTGTTGGACTCGGTTGCACCGGACGTGAAAAATATCTCTCGTGGATCCGCGCCTACAAGTTCCGCGACTTGACGCCGTGCAATAGCTACGGCATCACGTGCAGACCATCCAAATGAGTGATGTTTACTTGAAGCATTACCGAAGGACGTGGAAAAGAATGGCAACATCGATTCGACCACTCGCGGATCGACGGGAGTGGTGGCATGATGATCCAGATAAATTGGTAGTGTGGGCATGCGACAAACAATCCAACAGATTCTGAGAAATTAACGAGCTACGAAAAATCAAGGGTCAGCTGCTAGTCGAAGACGAGAAGGTCGACTCCGAGTGGCGACGAACAACAGACACTAGTTCCTGATCACCGGGCTCGTCAGCTAGAAGTTCGTCGACCGTGAAAGATGAAAGCACCTTAATGATCCGGGTTTTCAGACGCCAGAGAGGATCCCGCACGTTACACTTGGAATACTGCTCACAGCTCTCGTCTTCATCCGAACAAGCGGTAACTAAGATCGGACCATCAATCGCCTGAATGACATCAGCAACAGAGATTTCCATAGCATCGCGATCCAAATAATAGCCACCGCGGATGCCTTTATGGGAAGTGATTACACCCATCTTCGACAATCGCTGAAGCACTTTCGCCATCAATTCCACAGGGATATCGTAGCGACCGGCAATCTCGCGAGCACTCAAAGACTTCCGCGTTGAACTGCCGGCAAGATGCTTCAGAGCAATTAGCGCGTAGTCCGCCTTCTTTGAGAACCTGAGCATCTTAAGTCCCCTACCAATAAATATGTTTCTGACGATTCTGGCCTAAGACCTTGACGCATCAAACAAGAAAGCACCGCCACACAAATCCTTTAACAAACTCATCCGTAGTTACGCCGCTCAGGTCCAACATGAACTGGAATTATGTCACCTTCAAACAAAACCCGTCTCTTTTTTCCAAACAGAAGCAGAACTAACTAATTATCCACCACTTTCGCACCTAATATTTGGGCAGGGACGGATCTATTTCCTCTATCCAGCGGAGGATGCCTCCCCGAAGATTGCTCACATTGCTGAAACCAGCGCCTCGAAGAAGCTTTACGGCTTTAGCACTGCGAACACCGGATTTACAATGAACAACAATTTCGTCTTGACCTTCAAGCTCCTGTAGACGGCCCGGTAATTCACCGCCAGGAATAAGCGTCGAACCAGGAATAGAGCAAATCTTGTACTCCTCGGGTTCTCGAACATCAAGGATAAGGACCGAGTCCTGACGGTCAATCCTCGCCATGAGTTGATCGACAGTAGTTTCGTCTAATCCAACATCGCCACCATTGGCGAGAGTTGCTGAATCTTGCGTCACTCCGCAGAATTGCTCATAGTCAATCAGCTCCGTCACGGTCGGATTATCACCACAAACCGGGCATTCGGGGTCCCGTCTAAGTTTCAATTCACGGAATCTCATTTGAAGTGCGTCGTAGATCATGAAACGATTGATGAGAGGCTCTCCAACACCAACAATAAGTTTTACCGCCTCGGTTGCTTGGATCGTACCGATCACGCCAGGCAGAACACCGAGAACACCTCCCTCTGCGCAACTCGGAATCAGTCCGGGGGGAGGCGGCTCTGGATAAAGACAGCGGTAGCACGGCCCACCCTTGGTCGCGAAAACGGAAGCCTGCCCCTCAAACCGAAATATACTCCCGTAACAATTGGGTTTACCGAGAAGAACGCATGCATCATTGACCAAATAGCGGGTGGGAAAATTGTCGGTGCCATCAACAACCACGTCATAATCTTTAATCAAATCAAGCGCATTGCTCGAAGACAGCACAAGTTCGTGCTTTTCCAGACACACCTCAGGATTGAGAGCGTTTAGACTGTCGCATGCTGACTCAAGCTTCGACCGACCAACATCCGGTGTGCCATGAATTACTTGTCGCTGAAGGTTGCTGTAGTCAACTAAGTCAAAATCAACTATTCCGATCCGACCGACACCAGCCGCGGCAAGGTACATTGCCACCGGGGATCCAAGGCCTCCTGCGCCAATACATAAGACACTCGCCGCTTTCAACTTCAACTGCCCTTCCATGCCGACCTCTGGCATGATTAAGTGACGACTGTACCGAGCTACCTCTTCGTTCGTCAGAGAGGGCTCTGAACCCAGAGGTTTCACGACGCCACTCCACCGGCTACCGTCGGTATGATGCTAACAATGTCACCCTCCTTGACCGGAGTCGCTTCTTTCTCCAAAAAACGGATATCGTCATCGTTAACAAAGATGGCGACAAAATTCCTTAAACGGCCTTCCTCGCCATAAAGATGTTTACGAAGGTCGGTGTATTCTGACGTCATATTCGCTAGCAGCTCACCCACCGTACTCCCTTCCACCTCAATGGCGTCCTGTTTACCTACATAGATGCGCAATGGCGTCGGAATCAAAATCTTGGTTGGCATAATATTTCGCCTTTTTCCCGGAACCCGTCTTTGTTGCTACTCTGACTGACTCCTCATAAAACGCGGACCGATCCTCTGTTAACCTCCAGGAAGTAACTTCTCGCGGTTGACCACAATCCACCGAAACGATGACATATGCAAACACCGGCCACGCATGGTCAAGGTCATACTGGGATGGGGTCGCCGGATGATCCGGATGAGAATGGTAGAACCCGATTAGCTCAGCATTAAGACGGGCGGCTCGCTGCTCGGCCATTTGGTAGTCAGAGGGCCGTACTCTAAATCGCGTTTGCGCACCCTCTTCCGTGGTGTTCGGCAATGGCAACGCTTCAATCACCAGTTGATCGCGGCCTATTAACGCCCCACAACACTCGTGTGGGTAGGCACCTCGACAATTTTTATGAATAACGTCGAAAGCTTCTGGTGAAAGGATAATCTCGTTTTTCTTCACTATTTAATCTCGACCGGAACCGGACTCTGTGATGTATCCCTTCTCTCGCCATGCCAGCGTGCCACCTGTAATACTCCTAACATTCCGATAGCCGAGCGACTTAAGGAACAAAACGCCAGATAGCGATGCGTTTCCACGTTGACACACGCTAAGAATGTGAAAATCTGGATCATTCGGCAACAACGAAACATCATCACCAAGCTCTGCCAAAGGAATATTAATAGCTCCAGCGATGTGCCCCTCTTGAAACTGGTTTACTGGACGTACATCGATTACGAGCAGTTTATCCTTTTGCACTTGAACATTAGCCTCGTCGACATCAATGGTCAGGTCTGCGTTACCTCGAACATTTTCTACCATCCTGTCCAAAAGCGGACTGCGTCCGGAAGACGCAGAACGATCGTCGGACGACCTTAAACCAGACAGGTGTTTCACAACCGAAGACGCGTACTTAAAAGAGTTGTCCGGAAAAACAACCACCACAAGGTTTCCGGGTTCATCTGGGACCAGTTCGAATGCCCCTTGAAGAGCCATACCAGAACTCGGGCCTGCAATAATACTCTCCTCTCG
>Ga0310123_10000013_pt1 | contig 153274 bp, 150 predicted proteins | sample CB6_AW_1057_MG_FD_203505 | JGI IMG/M metagenome (GOLD analysis project Ga0310123, IMG submission 203505) | Marine microbial communities from Western Arctic Ocean, Canada - CB6_AW_1057 | ecosystem: Environmental > Aquatic > Marine > Oceanic | place: Canada: Western Arctic Ocean | collected...
GTGTGCAATGATTTCCGGTATCCTTTCATCCGGAGACCGTACCGCATGCCTCCTTAAGGCTTCTCCTAAAGGCGAGGGGTTTCAACCATCCCCGAGTGAGACACTAAGCACACACGATCAAGATTTTTCTGCGCTCACCGTCCCGACGCGGCTTTTCGTTTTCTCGGGACACCGACCGCCACGAGAAACATCACGGCTTTCCCCGCGGCATGCGGCGAGAAAAACTCCGTGACCGCGTCATCGAAGAAAGTCAGCCCTGACGCGCCAAGGCCGAGCGCGTAGCTCGCCAAGTAGATCCGTCCGCCAACAATCCCTCCTTCTAACTGAGCGCGGCGATAGCCGCGATCACCCAGTCGCTCCAATAGAGGCTCCAAGGAGACGAGTACGTAAATGTTCGCGCTTGCATCGCCAGGGAGCTCTTGTTCCAGGCCGAGATAGCGAGCTTCGCTCCGAAACGAGCCTTTCTTTAGAAGCGCAAGCGCTTTCTCCTCCGGCTCGTAGACGTAGGTTCCCTGCGCAAGCTCGTCGACGTCGTTCGCGATGACATAGAGATCCGTCAAGATCGCTCCCGAGTCGAATACGTCTCCATCGATGCCCGCCGTTGCGAGTATCGTCGAGAGCGCGTCATAAGAGATGGACGCTCTCTCGAAACGACGCGACGAGCCTCTCCGGCGAATCACAGACTCGATCGGCGCTGTCCCGTCCTCCGCCGGCCGAGCGTCCTCCCTGCGCGGTCTCGGAGGAACCGCTCCTTGCTCCCGCCAACTACGCGCCCCTTCACCGTCCCGAAGACTCGAGGCACTATGGGTCTCACGAATGAGCGGGTAGTCAACCTCCGAGAATGAAAGTGGGACCGTCTCGAGGCCGAGTGGCTCGGCGGCCCCGGGCGCTCCCGGGATGTCCAAAGCACCGCCTCCAAGCGCCACGATCGCCACCGCCACTTCCTTGTCGCTATCAACGTCGAGAAGGCGGTTGACTTCCTCGTCTGCGAAACCGAGCACGAGATAGGCCGGTAGATCAAGCGATGACGTCATCGCGAGCAAGTTGGCCAGCATCGTGCCGCTATCCCAAAACGTATGGCGATAGGCCCGCGCCTGGTACTTCCACGCGTTTCTCCAATACGTGCTCGTGAGAACGATCGCGGCTTGGGCTTCCCGGAGCCTCGGCGCCCCGCCCGTCGCTTCGATGAGGCTTTCCCGCCAGTCTCCGTCACGGAGTCTCGCGAGCGCGCCGAGCTTTGGCCCGTAGTGGTACACGCCCGCGTCCAGACCATCAACGGCCCCTGAAACCAAATAGAGCTCGATGTGGTACAGCGCTCCCGTGCACGCGGCGGCGCGGAAAAGCATCTGGCCGCCTGGATGGTCGCGCTTTTTGGTGATACCAGCGGTGTAAAAGAGCACTCGCGCGAGCGCCTCAAGGTCGAGTGCTTTATTCGAGTTTCGCGAGCTCGTCGGCGTATTCATGGCGCCGAGGGCGGACACTTTGCCGGCTTCGCTGACGTCGGATAACGGGATTTCGCCCAGAGCTCGATAGAGCTTGAACGGAAGAGGCTGGTTCTCCCAATCCAGAAAATGCGGAACGTGTCTCACGCTTTGATAGCTGTGCTTCGTTGCGTCGTGGAATCGGCGGGCAGCTTCTCCGCGGTCAGCTTCCATGGCGGAGGATGGTAGCACGTCGACCCAATCGGGCTGCACCTAAGCTGAATCACGTTCTTGGATGACGTCGCACTAGCTGTAAATCATTGTGCCATAGTTACTTGCCATGGCAAAAATCGCTCGGAGCCAGCCTAAAGGTTGCTCGGGCACCGCTGATTTTAGCGTGAGAGGTGGCATGTCGGGATTGGTCCGCGGCAGCCTAGGAAAGAGGGAACCCTGGTCATGGCTGACATCATTATTAATGACGATTCGCGCTACACGCGAGACATCCTGCGGGCAATGCTCGAGAAGCACGGGCACAAGGTCGAAGAAGCCGCTGATGGCAAGCTCGGGTTGGAGCTCGTGGCCAAAGTGCATCCCGACTGCATCACGATCGACTTGAGCATGCCGGTGCTCGACGGACTGGGGGTCCTCAAGGAACTCCAAGAACGTGGTATCGAACTAGGTAAGATCGTGGTTTCCGCGGATGTCCAGAAGAGCACCCGGGAAACCTGCATCGGTTTCGGAGCGGATGCGTTCCTCAACAAGACTCTCGAGGAGCTTCGCTACTCGACAAGACGGTTATAGCGGCGCAAGATCTCTCGCAATCGTGCATGCGGAAGCGCATGGACCGTGAGACCGCCTCTTCCCGTCATCGTTTCGGCGACCACGAGCGCGTTCACGACAGCCTCTTCCGTGGCTTCGACGGTCGCCCCGAAAAGCGGCGTGAGCTCGGAGTTTCCCAGCATCTTGAGATCGTAGAGGCCCCCTTCTTCGCTGCCAATGTCTTTGTGGGCCGTCGAAAAGGCGATGAAGATATCGCCCGAACCGTTAGTGGCGATGCTGCCATTGCGGCCGAGCCCAAGGCTCGCGCGTTTCGCGATCCGCTTGAGCTGGTGCGGGAGGACGGGAGCGTCCGTGGCGACAACAACAATAATAGAGCCATCGCCGTCGGATCGGTCGCCTGGTGAGCGCGTTTCCGGCATCAAGTCAGTGATCTCCTGCCCTACGGGAACACCGGCGATCCGGAGCTGGGAGCGCACCCCATAGTTCGCTTGGACCAGCACGCCCACCGTGAAATCGCCGTGCTCCGTTTTCACGAGCCGGGAAGAGGTCCCGATCCCCGCTTTGAACTGATAGGCCCGCATCCCGGTGCCACCACCCACCGAGCCTTCTTCGACTGGCCCCGCGGACGCGGTCTCGATCGCCTGGACGACATGCTCAGGCTTCACGTGAAAACCGTTGATGTCGTTGAGCCCACCATCCCACGTCTCCGCGACCACCGGCAGGCTCCAGTTCAGGCCCTCGACATTGCGAACCGACCATTCGATGACGGCCTGATGCACAGTGCCCACGCTATGCGTGTTCGTGATGGCGACGGGCCCTTCGAGGATGCCCGACTCCTCGATCCAGGTTGTCCCCGTCATCTCGCCATCGGCGTTCAACGTGAACCACGCGGCAAAGACTTGATTCTTGCTCGCTTTTCCTTGCGGGAGCACCACGGTCACGCCCGTGCGTACCGCTTCGCCGGAGATGAGAGTCGTGTGCCCGACCTCGACGCCGCCGACATCGGCGATCGCGTTCAAAGGCCCCGGCGTGCCGTCGAAAGGCACCCCGAGATCGCGCGCGCGCGGTTTCGCGTCCACCTGGACCGCGAGCAACGCGAGAAGCATTGTCATCGCCGTCATGATTTCGAGAGGTTACCACGAGGAGGTGACATAAAACGGCGCGCGAGCCGCGCGTCGATGGCGCGCACTACCGCGAGGGTGCTGCGGACCGCGTCGAGCAGCAGCGAGCGCTCGAACGCCATCCTCGGGCGCAGCCACACGACGCAGTCCGGTTCGACGCGGACCACGTAGGCATCGCGGGAGGCATCGCCGATCTCGGGCGAGGCCTGTTCGAGCGCGAGTCGCGCTCCGCCGCATCGAGCGGGGCCCGATGGAAGACGCGGACGCGTGTATACGACTGCGCGCGCTGTTGGGTGGGCATTCCGGAGGTGTGGGACGCAATGTCGACCTCGACCCGAAATCCGTCGAGGTCCCCCGGTATGCGGCGCGCCTTGCCCGTGATCGGCTGCAACGACAGGCCGAGCTCGATCGCCACAGACTCCCACATGCGCGCGCCGCGCGCTATCTGCTTGGCGAACCGTCGACCCACGAACACAAGAAACGCTACTAACGTTCCAACAATCGCCCGGGCGATCCACAGACCCTTCACTCCGCCCTCGGTTACGATGATATAACAGGGCGTGCTCTTCGAGACATCTGACCGCGTGCGCGACCTTCACGAACGCGTCGATGCGTTCATGAACGATAACGTCTATCCGAACGAGGCCGTTTTCGCCGCGCAGATCGCCGAGGGGGATCGGTGGCAGCCCACGGCGATTGTCAAAGAGCTGAAGCAGAAAGCTCGGGCCGAACGGTTGTGGAACCTCTTCCTGCCCGATAGCAAGCTCGGCGCCGGCCTCACAAACCTCGAATACGCGCCCCTCGCCGAGCTCATGGGACGCTCGCCGATGGCGCCGGAAGTCTTCAACTGCTCGGCCCCCGACACGGGAAACATGGAGGTACTCGTTCGCTACGGCAGCGACGAGCAGAAGAAAACTTGGCTCGAGCCATCGAGAGCTACTGCCGGCACACCGGACGCACCGAGATAGCGGACTGGCCGTACTACATGGCGTTCTCGATGTTTCGGCTCGCCGGGATCGCCCAGGGCGTCTACAGGCGCGGCCTGGACGGCAATGCGAGCTCGCCGCGCGCGCTCGAGATGGGAAAGAAGGTCGAAGCGCTCAGCAATACCGCGTGGGCGCTCATCGAATAGCGAACGGCAAAAATGCTAACATCCGGCGCGAGCGGAGGAAGATGTCCATGCGTTTTCGAGTTTGCTTGCTAATCGCTGGTTTGAGCGTCGTCGCGGCCGACGCGTCGACCCAAGAGCTCGAGGCGCTGGCGGCGTGCGACACCGAAAAGCTCACGTCGCTCGAAACGGTCAAGCTCAACTCGGGGACGTCCGAGATTCGTAACTGGATCGCGATGTACGGTGCGACAGAACATTTGATCTCGGATTGGTACGCCTATCTGCCCGCCTATCGAACGGCCGCTGGCACCAGGACGGGTTGTGGTTTCGGGGTATGGAAGTGAGCGAGGTCGAACGAAGGGACGCGGTCGAGCGGTTGAGACAGCTCGATGCGTGCGCGGTCTCTGACGCGCTCGACAAGCTCGGCATTTCCGGCACCGTAAACGGCCTCGCAGCGCTCACCGGTCCGGCGAAAATCGCGGGCCGTGTCGTGACCGTCAAGCTCGTCGCAGCCGACGGTACTCCCGCGAAGCGTCATCTTTGCACCGCGGCCGTCGAAGCTGCGCAGGCCGGCGATCTTATCGTGGTCGAGCATCACTCGCGGGACGACTGTGCGGGGTGGGGCGGCATCCTGTCAACCGCCGCTAAGGCCAGAGGCATTTCCGGCACCATCGTCGACGGGCTCGCGCGCGATATCGACGAAAGCCGCGAACTCGGTTATCCCGTGTTTGCGCGGGCGGCGACACCGTCTACGGCCCGCGGGCGGATCGTGGAAAAAGCTTGGAACGTGCCGGTCACCATTGGCGGTGTCGATGTGCGGCCCGGCGATCTCGCGCTCGCCGATTCCAGCGGTGTGGCGTTCGTAAGCGCGTCGAAAGAGGAGGCCGTGCTCGAAGCGGCGGAAGCCATTGCGGCGCGTGAAGCGGCGATGGCGAAAGCGGTCCAGGGGGGCAAACCCGTCAGCCAAGTGATGGGAGGAGATTACGAGAAGATGTTAGGAAACGGCAAGGATGCCAACAATGGATGAAGCGCTGCGACAACTCAAGGAACAATCCACGACAACCATTAGCGATGCTCTGGATCGGCTCGGGATCCCAGGACAGTGTCTCGGCATCAAACCGCTCGACTTGAGCTTTCGCTTGTGCGGCCGCGCGTTCACGATGCGAACGATGCCGGTGGCGGTCGAAGCCGGTACGGTCGGCGATTACATCGACGATGTTCCGCCCGGCCACATCATCGCGATCGACAATGCAGGCCGGCAAGACATGACGGTATGGGGCGACATTCTCACTTTCGTCGCCGACAAGCGCGGTATCGCAGGGACAGTCATCGACGGTGTGTGCCGCGACGTGAGCCGGAGCCTCGAGCTGAAATATCCGCTGTTCACCCGCGGCTGGTCGATGCGCACCGGAAAGGATCGCGTGCAGCTCGACGCGCTCAGCGTCCCCATCTCGATCGGCGGCGCTCGGGTACATCCGGGAGACCTCTTTCTCGGGGACGCCGATGGGGTTGTGGTCGTGCCGAAAGATCGAGAAGTCGAGGTCATCGATTTCGCGAGGTCTATCGACGAGGCCGAGGTCAAGATTCGCGAAGCGGTCAAGGGCGGGATGCGGCTCGACGAAGCGCGGCGGCAGCACAAGTACTTCGAGCTGCAATCGAAGGACGAGTAGCTCATGGATTTCGGTAGCGCGACCCTTCACGAGGCAGCGGGCCGGATCGGTGCTTTGAGCTCGGCCATCAAGCCCATAGCAAAAGACATGACGGTCGCCGGGCCGGCGTTTACGGTGAAGTCGCCGCCTCAAAACAACCTCTGGCTGCATCGCGCGATCTCGAAGACGAGCCCGGGCGACGTGCTAGTCGTCGATGTCGGCGGCCACTACGAGGCGGGCTACTGGGGCGAGATCATGACCGTGGCTGCGCAGGCGCGCGGGATCGCGGGGCTCGTCATCGAGGGTTCGGTCCGGGACGCCGACCAGATCGAGGCACTCGGGTTTCCGGTTTTTGCCCGCGGGCTCTCTATTCGCGGCACGTGGAAGGACGTCGATCGACCGGGTGCCTTGAACGAGCCCCTCCCCTTCGGCGACGTGATCGTCGCTCCGGGAGATCTTGTCGTTGGCGATGCAGACGGTGTCGTGGTCATCCCGAAAGACCGCGTCCACGATGTGCTCGCCAAATCCCAGGAGCGCGAAGACAAAGAAGCCGCGATCATGGAGCGCTTGCGCAAGGGAGAGACAACACTCGACATCTATGGATTGTCATGACGTTCGTTTTCGACCCTTACGCTCCCGAAGTCAACAGTAATCCGTTCCCGCTTTATAAAATCCTTCGCGACGAGCACCCCGCTTATTTCAGCGAGCCAGGAAACTGTTGGGTGCTGTCTCGCTACGGCGACATCACGGCCGCCGTGCTCGACACCGAGACGTTCTCTTCTGCCCAAGGCAATATCATCGATGACTCTCCCCAGCGCGCGGGAGCGATGCTCGGCACGACGGACCCGCCGCGCCACGATCAGCTGCGAAAGCTCGTTCAAGCCGCGTTTCTGCACTCGAACCTCGAGAAGGTGACGGAGCCGGCGCGCCGAACGACACGGAGAATTCTGGACGAAGCGCTTCGTCGGGGCGAGCTCGACCTTATTAACGAGCTTGCGACCCCGGTGACGACAGGCATCCTCGCCGAGCTCTTGGGCCCTCCCGTGGAGAACCTCGTCCAAGTCAAGATGTGGGTGAGCGATTAGCTGAAACGCGTTGGCGCTACCGAGGAAGATGAGAACGGCGGCTACGGCAAGAAGGGATTCGCCTCTCCGGTCCATGGCGTCCATCCGTCACTCTCCCTCATATGACGCATGTGTGTAGACCACCTCTCCGCCCACAACGGTCATGAGGACGGTGATGTCGTCGATTGCCTCATCGGCCACCGTCATGATGTCGTCCGACAACACGACGAAGTCCGCGAGCTTGCCCGGCTCGATCGAGCCCTTGAGGTCCTCTTCGAACGTCAGGTAGGCGTTGTTCCACGTGGCCATTCGCAGCGCTTCTTGTCGCGTCACCTTGTGCTCGGCGCCCAGGATGCGCCCGTGCATGGTGGCGCGGGTGACGAAGTAATAGAAGACCTGAAGCGGCGGGTAGGGCACGACCCCTGAATCACTCCCTGATGCCGCCACGACACCGCCGTCGAGGTAAGACCGTAGCGGCGGCACACGCGAAGCTCTCTCCTCTCCCCAGTAGCGCACCATAGCCGGTCCGGCAGTGTAGGGATGGTGCTGTGCGGTGAGCGCGATGCCGAGCGCGTTCATACGCTCGAAATGATCGGGTGAAGGAAGAAACCCATGTTCGAGGACAAAGCGGCGCCCGACGATCGATTGCTCCTCGTTCGCCGCTTCATAGGCCGCAATGACCTGCTCGACCGCGTCATCGCCGACCGCATGGGTTCCCGGTCGCCACCCGAGCCGGTTCAACTCCTTGACTACTTCCACGTAGCGATCACGTGGCGTCACTTGCAAACCGCGGAAGGTGCCGCCCTTTCCGTAGGGCTCCTCGTAGGGCTCTCTCATGAGACCGCCCTCGTACCCGCCATCGACCATGAGCTTGATACCAGCGGGTCTCAGCCACTCGTCGCCGTCGTCGGGCTTCACACCGAACCCCTCGATCGACGCCCGGAGGCCGTCAGCCGACGCTTGGGAACCGCGCGGCCCGCGCAAAAGCGCGCTCACCCGAAGAGTGAGCACTCCGCGCTCCCTCATCTCCTGCAGCAGCCGGTATTGAGAAAGCCCCATCGCTCCGTAGCGGATGCTGGTGAGGCCGGCCGCATTCAGCTTCGCGTGCTCCGTCAGAAGATCCTCGATCTGCTGCTCGTGGCTGCGTGGCGGCGGAGGTGGGCGCGTTATCAGCGCCTTCGCGGTATCGACGAGTTCTCCATTCAGCGCGCCGTCGTCGTAGCGACTGATCTCCCCGCCAGCCGGAACCGGCGTCTCGGTCGTGATGTTCCATTTCTCGAGTGCTTTGGAATTGAGGATGTACTCATGGCCGCCGCGTACCAGGATGACCGGTGTCTCCGGTGCGACGGTGTCCAGCTCGCGCAGGAGCGGAAGCCGGTCCTCCTCGAGCTGGGACTCGTGCCAGTCGCTATTCGAGACGACGACGTCGCCCGAAGCCGTGGTCGCGACGCGTGCGGCAACGGCCGCAAGGACCTCATCGATCGTGCGTGCTCGCGACAAGTCGATTCCTGGCCCGCCACCCGCGTTGTGGATGTGAGAGTCCCCGAAACCGGGCACGACGGTACGACCAGCAAGGTCGACGATTCGCGTCGAAGGCCCGGCGAGGGCGCGAACCTCCGCGTCCGTGCCCACCGCCACGAAGCGGTCGCTCGAGAGCGCCATGGCCTGCACGGTCGGCAACGCCTCGTCGACGGTGACGATGTGGCCGTTGACATAGATGGCGTCTGGGGCCGAGGCTTCTATTGGCCCGCGCGAATCTCCGGCGCCGCAGTTGATCAGGGTAGTGAGAAGCAACGCGCCCAGAACCGCGCTCCCTCGACTGGTGCGAATCGTCATACGTATCTCTAAATTTGGCGGGTTAGATTTCCTACCAGGCATGTCTTGTAACATGACCGGCGCACCGAAGTCTCAGCACGGAGGAGTACCGGCTCGAGCTTCGCTCGACACTTTTCATTAGTCTTCCTCGCGATCAGATGCTCGATGCGCGCCACGGGAATGAGGAGATCCGACAGGATTTCGACGCACTCGGCCTCGGCAACGATCTCGTTCTCGATTCCTGACGAGGCGAATAGAAGGTCGAGGAGCGCACCGGTCTCCGCGGCTTCTGATGGTTGTAAGCGCGCAGTCGCCAGACGGTCGGCCGCGGTTTGTTCGACGGTTTCGACGACGGTGTACCCGCTTAGATGCATGCTGTGAATCAGTGCTTCCGCCTCTCGGTCGCTTTGCACGGCTACTGCAAGATCTGCATCGCGGGTGAACCGCGGCTCGCTTCGACGGAAATGGCGAGGCCGCCGACCAGAGCGAATCTAGCCTTGACAGCGAGTAGATCTGCGCACAATCGACGAAGCGCCTATTCGAGTAGGCTCAACGGCTTTTTCGGGGCCAATCTACCCATCGTCCTTCGCAATCACCGAACTCGGCGCCCGGACGGTGGTGAAGCCACGCACGCAGCCGCTTCGCGATCTCGGCCTCGGAATCGTTAGGATGATCTCGTTTGAGGTTTTGCCGCATGAGCTCGACGCCAGTCTCGAACAGATGCATCGCGACCCGGAAACGATCGGCGGGTGTCAGCGCCTTCTCCATGAGCGAATTCTACAATGCTTTGAATCAAGTTGCCGAAACAAGAAGCGCGTTGGAGTCGGCGTCAGAACGCGCAGCCGAAGTTCACGAGACGCACCTGAGGAAATGTGAATGAGTCACTAAGGCCGCCAAAGAGGCGCGTGACGCCAACGCCCATTCCCAAGTACCAGTTCTTGTTGGCTCCCATCAACCATGTGTAGCCGAGCTCGACTCCAGCCCCGAAGAACGTTCCGTTGTCGTAGCCCTCGTTCAGATAGTAGGCGCCTGTCAATCCACTTACTAGTGCAAGCGGAGGGGAAATTTCTGCATCGCGGCGATCTCGGCGAGGCTTTGCCGGATCAACGCCTCGAGCTCGCGCGACGGATCGTGGTCGAGAGCATCGACGAAATGTTGGTAGGCCGCCGTCGGCTCGCCCAAATCATGGAGTTGAACGAGCCCAGCGCCCGCATGCGCCTCCGCGAGACCAGGCCCGCGCGGATAGTCGCGCAAATGGCGCTGATGCACGGTGAGGGCCCCGCGCGCATGCCCATTCTTCGACATCCAGTTCGCCAGTAAGAGCGAAACCTCTGGCGTAAGCATCCCGCGCGTCCGGAGCGACGGTATAACGAAATAAAGCTCTGCGGCTTTCTCGAACTTCCCTTGCGCAACAGCGCCGGTAATCGCCTCACCGATGGAGCGCGGCCTGTTGCTCGGCGAAGAATGCTCCTCGCGGTACTCTCGTGGGCGCGCCGTCATCTCACGCCGATTCAGAACCAAGGCCACGACCACACCCATCAGAAAACCGCCAATATGTGCGCCGTGCGCTACGCCCGAGCCCTCCCCCACCGTCACGAGGAATGGCAGGATGTTGCTCACGACGATGTAAAAACCCAGCACCCAGCGCGCCGGAAGCATGACCACGCGAATGAAATAGAAAAGAAAGATGAGCACGCGCACCTTATTGTGCGGAAACCAGATGAAGTAGAAGCCGAGAATGCCCGAGATCGCCCCCGATGCCCCGACGAGCGGGATGGGCGAACCACTCGCGAAAGCGCCGTGAAACAACGTCGCCGCCGCTCCCGAGCCCAAATACCACACGACATAGCCTGTCGCTCCGAGTCGATGCTCGACATTGTCTCCATAGATCCAGAGAAAGAGCATGTTCCCAAACAGATGCATGAACCCACCATGCATGAACATCGATGTGAAGAGCGTCACGATCGATGGATCGGACGGCCGGTAGCCATATTCGAATACCAACAGATCGTAAGCTGTCAACTGTGGCGTGACCTGCTCCATCGGCACGTTGGGCGGGAGATTTTGGCGAATGGCGCTCAGATATTCCGCAACCCTCGGATCCGCTGGGTCCGCGAGCTGAGCGGTCATCGGCAGAAAAGTGAGCAGGAAGGCCGCGACGTTCAAGCCTATGAGCGCATAGGTCAGATGCGGTGTGCCGCGCGGATTCGGCTCGTCTCCGATCGGAAGGAACATGGAGAAGCAATATACCGCATGGATCGATGGCGCGGAATCTTTCAGAAGAGAAAAAGGGGCGGCGAGGAATCCCGCCGCCGCCCCTCATTCGAGCCTCTCTCAGAATCGAGACCCCGCCACTTCGAACCGACTCGAGTCAGAGACGCGCTCTGCCACACGCGGCACCCGCACGCACAAACTCAGAGAGGTTGCCGGGCGGTACCTGGAAGGCTAGGCATCGATTCCTGGACGACAACGGTCGATACAATGCCGACAACAGCTAGCACGGGAAGCTCCAAAGGTAAGAATGCGCTAGTACTCCGTTGCCGTTACTGCCAATAAAGGCAAGTGCTCATCTCGACTGAGGCCGCCCATTGGGCACGCCCGGCAACCTTCAACGCCACATATACCTTTATTCAACGAATAAGTAAACTGGAAAATCTCCCGGGTTGCAAACGGGTTGACGGCATGGCGAGTGAAGACGTATACAATAACGGCAGTCGTTTGGGAGACAGATTTCATGAAGATACGAGCCTTTTCATTCATTTCGGCAGTCGCTTTGGTTCTCGCCCTCGCGGCGCCAGTTATCTCGCAGGAGCGCGAGCACGTTCGTCCGGCACCCGACCGAAACGGCCAGGGCGATGGACCGCACGAGCGCCTCATCCTTCGCGGCGGCATCGTCATCGACGGCACGGGCGGGCCACCCGCGGGCCCGAAGGATATCGTCATCGAAGGCAACCGCATCGTAGAGATTAAGAGCGTCGGCACGCCGTTCATTGAGATCGACGAGTCGAAGCGACCTACGAACGCAACCAAGGAGATCGACATCTCGGGAATGTACGTCATGCCCGGTTTCGTAGACCTTCACACGCATACGGGCGGTGTCCCAAAAGCTCCGGAGGCAGAATATGTGTACAAGCTTTGGATGGCCCACGGGGTCACGACGACGCGAGACGCAGGGTCCGGCGCACAGAGCTTCATCCTCAACGAGAAAGAGCGAAGCGCCAAGAACGAAATCGTAGCCCCTCGTATTTTCGCCTACGCCCGTCCTGGCACGGGCTCCGGTTGGGAGGGCGGATCCATCCAAACCGCTGAAAGAGCCCGTGAATGGGTGCGCTGGGGCGCGGCCCAAGGGATCGACGGGCTCAAGCTCGGCTCCTACGACCCCCACATCATGGAAGCGCTCATCGACGAGGCGAAAAAGCACGGTCTCGGCACCATGGCGCATCTCGGACAAAACGGTGTCGCTCGTATGAATGTTCTGGACGCGGCGCGCCTCGGCCTCGGGACCCAGACGCATTTCTACGGGCTCTTCGAAGCCCTCCTCAAAGATCACTACGTCCAGGATTGGCCCATCAACCAGAATCAGAACGACGAGCAGCACCGCTTCGGCCAAGTCGCCCGCCTCTGGGATCAAATCCATCCGCGCGGGAGTATGCGCTGGACTGGGCTCATCGACGAGCTCATCGATCTTGGGCTCACGATCGATCCGACGATGACGATTTATGACGCGGGCCGCAACGTCATGGCCGCGCGCAACGCCGACTGGCACGAGCGGTATACGCTTCCCTCACAGTGGGAGTTCTACCAGCCGAGTCGACGCAACCACGGTGCCTATTGGTTCTATTGGACGAGCCATGACGAGATCGCATGGCGCAACTTCTATCACGTGTGGATGCAGTTTCTGAACGACTACAAGAACGCGGGCGGCCGCGTGACGACGGGCTCCGATTCGGGCTTCATCTACAAGCTCTACGGCTTCGCCTATATCGAAGAGTTCGAGCTTTTGCAGGAAGCCGGTTTCCATCCCCTCGAGGTCATACGCTCCGCCACACTGAACGGCGCCGAGACTTTGTACGAGCCCAAGGGCACTCGAATCGAGTTCGGGATTATTCGACCCGGCCTTCTCGCGGACCTCGTCGTCGTCCAGGAGAATCCGCTCGAGAACTTCAAAGTCCTGTACGGGACCGGAGCGGTACGGCTCAACGACGATACAGGCGAGGTCGAGCGTGTCGGCGGCATCAAGTACACGATCAAGGACGGCATCGTCTATGACGCCAAGGAACTTCTCGCGGATGTCGCCCGGATGGTCGAACAGGCCACGCAAGCGCCGATGGATTCTACTACCAACGAGAACTGACAGGCGGGCAGTTGAGTTGAACGCCTTATTTACGATATAAAGGAGTTGTCATCCCCCCGCAAGGTGAAGAGGAGTCTATAGCTTTTCCGAGCTAGTGCGTTCGAGCCGAAGGGACACCCGTGCCGGGGATATGCCAAGGAGGAGCTCATGGACCTACTCCGGATTGCGCGCGTTCCGCCGGTGACGATCGGGTCAGGCGCTACCGTCCTCGATGCCGTCAAGCGGATGTCCGACATGGGTACGGGCGCCGTAGTCATCGTCGACGACGACCAACCCAAAGGCATTTTCACGGCGAGCGATTTACTGCGCCGCGTGGTCGCGAAAGGGCACCGCCTCGACAAAACCCGCTTGTCGGAAGTCGCGACCTTCCCTCTAACGGTTGCGCGGGCGGACACCGAATGCGAAGCGGCACTCGTGTTGATGGTCGAAAACCACATCCGGCACTTGCCTATCGTCGACCAGGATTCCCGCGTACGCGGGATGCTCTCCACCCGCCATTTGCTGCGAAATATGGTCGACGACATGTCGCAGGAGCTGACGTCGCTCAGCGCCTACTTTACTGCCGACGGGATCGGCGGCTAGCTCCCGCGAGTTATTGCACCTGCGTATAATTCTTGCATGGTCGCCACTCAATCGACGTTGCTCAAAAGCAAGGCCCTCAACGAGTGGAGGTTGTTCTCGCTAATCGTTGTCCCGATTTGTCTCGGGATTGTAATTAGGATGACGAGCGTTGATATGTCTACCCCCGCGGGCATTTCTTCCATGATCCAGTTTTCGGTTCGCTGTTCGGTGCCGTGGCTGTACCTGGCTTTTGCAGCTTCCTCACTCGCGATGTTGTTTCCCGGGTCTTTCAGCCGCTGGTTATTACACAATCGAAGCTACATCGGTCTCTGCTTCGCCGCTGCGATGGCCTGGCAGTTGTTGTTCATTCTCTGGATGGTGATGGGCTACTGGGGTTACTACGTAGGGGAGGTTTACAGCCTTTACGACTTGGCGGAGCAGGTGCCCGGATATCTATTCCTGTTCGCCATGACGCTGACGTCGTTTCGCTACTGGCGCAGCAAGCTGAGCGCGCGACAGTGGCGCGTCCTGCACAAGAGCGGCATCTACTTCATCTGGTTCGTGGTCTGGACCACGTACTGGTTCGAGCTCTATTATTACGACGACCGCCAAATTATCGATTACGTCTTCTATTGGGCAGGGCTTTTGGCCTGGGGGTTCCGCTTAGGCGCCTGGAACAAGAAACGCTGGGTGTTAGCGGCGGCCTAAGGAGGTACGACCGATGTTCGAGAACCTGCTCCTAGGACTGCTGGCGGCAGTTCTGACGGGCTCGTCCGTCACTCCCGCGGCAGAAAACCCGCTGAGCGCGCGAGAAGCAGCGGACAAAATCCGATCCGGCAGTATGACTTCGGAGGCCCTCACGCGGGAGCTGCCCGCCCGCGCGAAAGCGCTGTGAGGGCTGAACGCGTTCATCTCGCTGGACGCCGAGCAAGCGATAGCTGCAGCTCGAGCCGCTGACGCGACGACGGGCGAAGGGGCCGCTTCACGGCGTGGCACGGGGGCCGCCATTGGTGCGGGGATCGCGCCCCGCATGGCTCGGCACCGATACGGGTGGCTCGGTGCGCATCCCGGCCGCACTCAACGGCATCGCTGGGCTGCGACCAACCGTAGGCCGCTATCCGAATCTCGGCATCGTGCCCATCTCTCACACCCGAGACACCGCCGGGCCGATGGCGCGAACCGTCGATGACCTGGTGCTGCTCGATGGCATCATCGCCGGCGGGGCCACCTCCCTGAGCCCGCCTCCTTGCAAGGCCTGAGGCTCGGTCTTCCAAAGCCCTTTGTCGACCGTCTCGATGCCGAGACCCAAGTAGTTTTCGATGAGGTGGTCGAAAAACTCGAGACCGCAGGCGCGGTCCTGGTGCCGCTCGATCTCGGAAACGTGATGGAGCTCAACGCCGAAACTCGGGGCATCGCACTCTGGGAAGCCAAGCGGGACCTAGCCGCGTACCTAGCCGTTCACGGATCGGAGCTGACCGTGGAGCAGCTGGCCGAGGAGATCGCGAGCCCCGATGTGAATGCCATCTTCGACAACCTTCTCGGAAAAGACGCGGTCTCCGACGACGCTTACGCGGCCGCTATCGGTGAGTTCCTACCCCGGCTTCAGCTCGCCTATCTGGCGGCGTTTCGTGACCATCGACTCACGGCGATCCTGTTTCCGACGACGCCGCTACCCGCGCAACCGATTCAAGGCTCGGATAAAGAGGTCACCCTCAACAGCGAGAAGGTCCCGACATTTGCCACCTTCGCTCGCAATACCGACCCCGGCAGCGTTGCCGGTCTCCCCGGTCTTACGGTTCCCGCCGAGCTTCTTCGGATTCATCCCGAGCTCGCGAGCCATCTGGACCTGCGCGTGTGACAGGTGGTGGAACTACGTGCGACTATCCAAGCCTGCATGTTCTGGTTCGGTTTCTTTTTCTTCTTGGCCATTCCCCATACCTCAAACGATGCTCATGTGAGCGCGGCCGCTACCGCGGGCGGCAAGAGCTCCACCACGTCACCTTCGAGCCGAAGCGTGAGCGCCGCGTGCCCGTCGTGGTCGGTGACACCGCGATTGATCACAACATAAGGCGCTCCGTGGTCCGCGGCCGCGAGCGGGAATCCCGCGGCCGGATAGACGGATAGCGTCGAGCCAAGCGCGATGATGAGGTCCGCCACCTCGGCGCCGCGGGTTGCGCGACCGAGATCTTCTGGCCGCAGGTTCTGGCCGAAGCTCACGGTCGCGGGCTTCAAGTAGCCGCCACAACCACAATCTGGAGCGACGTGGGTCTCGGCGAACGTCTTCATGTGCGCATCTGGGTCGGAGAGCTCGTGGCAGCTTATGCACTCGATGGCCCCGTTCGTCCCATGGATCTCGACAAGCGTTTCGGCGGACGTGCCGGCGCGCGTGTGAAGGCCGTCGATGTTCTGCGTGATAACTATCTCGATCTTTCCGGCACGCTCCAAATCCACGATGGCGATATGCGCGGCGTTGGGCTCGGCGTCCCTAAAAGACGGCCACGCCTCGAGCTTCTGATCCCAATACTCGCTGCGCGCCGTTTGAGAGGCCATGAAATCCTGGAAATAGACGGGCTGGTGCTCCTTCCACACGCCTTCTGGTCCGCGAAAGTCTCGTATGCCGCTTCCCGTGGAAATGCCGGCGCCGGTGAAGACGAGGATTCGCTCGGCCTCCACAATGAGCTCGGTCAGTTTCTCGCTATCGGCCGACATGATGCGCTTGGTGCTCGAGTCGGTGCGCTTCGAGCGGCGATGATTCGAACGCTTCCCCGCCCTGCTCGATCCAAACCTTCTCGATTTGCGCCGCGAACCTGCGGCCGACGTAGCGTGCGATGCGCTCGTTCGATACGACCTCGGCACGCAAGCTCTCGATCCTCTCCTGAAGCTCGGCCGCGGAGCGCCCGGCGCGGCGCTCTTCACTCACGACCCGGTGAAGCGTCTCGAAAAACGACTTCTGGTCTTCGAGCACGGCGCCGTCGGCAAGCGGTCCGTGTCCCACCCCCACGATTCGAGGACGAAGCGCTTGCGCCTTTTCGAGCGTCGCCGGCCACGGCCGGGTGTCGCCGTCTCCTACGAAATTATGCGGGCCGTTCACGGCCGCATCGCCACTAAACAATATGCGCTCTTCGGGAAGCCAGGCCCATCCGTCGCCATGCGTGTGGCTCACGCCAAGATAAAGAAGCTCGACCCGCCGGGTCCCGTCATCGAAAACGAGCTTGTCGGGAAAGCGGAGGATCGGCAGAACGAGCTCGCGGCTACGTCTATATATAGCGATGGTCATAGCACTCCTGCTCGTGACCTTCGTCCCCGACATCGCGCTCGCGCGCCCCCGCTGGCTCGGGATATGAAATGCGACGCGGTCAAGGAGTTTGCTGTATAGTCGCGACGTGTTTGTGCCTGCTAACAGATGGACCGAGCTGTAATGCGCGTATTCTTGATTCATATTCGCGATCCTCAATTCTACGCGCTGCCTGCGAAAACGCTTGCGCCGAACGGCAACGTTCGAGTGATGGGCTTTCCTCCCATTGGCATCATGTCGCTCTCGGCCGTGCTCAAACGCGAGGGTCATGAGTGCATCATGTTCGACCAGGCCAATCCGGCAACGCCAAACGAAGTCATCCTGGATGAGATCCGACGGCAGCGGCCGGCGCTCGTGGGCCTGAGCTTCCTCAGCACCACCAGCTACCCCTATGCAAAGCTCCTCGCCCGACAGATTCGAGCGGCCGATGATGATGACGCGGTGCGCATCGCGTTCGGTGGGGTCTTCGCCACGTTGAATGCCGAACGGGTGAAGCTACAATGTCCCGAAGTAGATTTCGTGTGCCGCGGCGACGGCGAGCAATTGATTCTCGACCTCCTGGAACGATTGGACGACCCCACCGACGTCGTCGGACTCACCTGGGCCAAGGACGGCAAACTGGTTCACAATCCGGACCGGCCGCTCGATCGCGATCTCGACCAGTGGCCTTTCCCCGACCGAGATAGCCTCTCACTGGATTTCGTCGAGTCGATGCCTCTCGACGTCCCCGCGGTCCTCTCCCTGGAGCGGTTTACCACCATGCAGACCTCGCGCGGTTGCCCCTGGCCCTGCGTGTTCTGTGATATTCCGGTCTTCAGCGAAGGGAAATGGCGCTCACGAACTCCCGAACATGTCGTAGCGGAGCTCAACCATCTGCAGGCATTGGGCTACGGATCGGTATATTTTGTGGACGACCACTTTCTCCTGCAACCCAAGCGGATCGAGGCCATCTGCAAAGGAATCACCGACAACGGCATCACGATCGAATGGGGCTGCGAGGGGCGCGTCGACTCCGTCTGTCAACACCTTTTTCCAGCCATGGCCAAGGCACACTGCCGCACGCTCATGCTGGGGATCGAGAGCGGGAGCCAAAAGGTGCTCGACCGCCTCAAAAAGGACCAGACGCTCGCCGAGGTCGAGACCACGGTGAGCAATGCCAAGGCCGCCGGAATCGAAATCGTGCACGGGTTTTTCGTCGTCGGGAATCCGGACGAGACGGCAGAAGATATCCGCGCCACCTTCGACTTTGCCGCGAGGCTTCCGTTGGACACCTACGGCTTCAACCGCCTATGCGTTTACCGCGGGACCCCGCTTTGGCACGAATATGTCGACCGCGGCCTCGTCGACGACGTGGACGATTGGTACAAGTATTTCAAGTGCACCGAGATCGATCCCACCTGCCTGTTGGGCGAGGCGGTGAACGCCGAGCGCTCGGCCGGTTTGCGACGGCTGTTCCGGTACAAATTCACGCACTACCCGCTCCAAACCTTCCGCCTGCTGTGGCGTTTTCTCCGTCATATGCCGATGCGCGAGGTGGCATACTTGATCGTCAAACCGTTTCTCGGTGCGAAACGCGGAGCGACCAAGGCTGAGTCGCTGTCACGCGCCGTCGAGCACGGGGCGTCCAAGGATGCGGCGGCAGATCTCACGAAGGTGAGCGACGAGATCCTCAAAAAGACGCATGACTCGCAGCTCGAACACCGAGCCCCGCTGCGTGGGTGACGATGATCCTCGCCGGCGGCATAAGCAACGGCGAGATTACCTCCCGCCTGGTGCCACGCGTCACCGTACCCCTGCTGCTGCTCGGTGGCCGGTATGACTACATCTTCCCGGTCGACGCGCGACAAATGCCGCTCATCGATCCTCTGGGAACGCCCGACGAGGACAAGCGCCACGTTATCTTCGAAGATGGCCACCTGCCGCTTCCAAGAGCCGAGATGATCCGTGAAAACCCTCGAGTGGCTCGACCTCTACCAGAATCCTGTCGTGCCGCTCACTCGGCCATCCAGTTCTTCAGAACAGTAAGAATCAAAGAAAGGACCTCGCCATGGATCGTAGACGTTTCCTAGGCTATTCGGCGCTTGGTAGTGCAACGCTTCTTACCGCTCCGACCGGATGCGCGCCTGCTCATGCCCCGGAGGGCTCCTCTATGACCCGGCAGACCGGCAACGAACCGTTCGAGCTTCACGAAGCTACCGTAGCCGAGTTGCAAGAAGGCATGGAGTCGGGCCGGCTCACGGCTCGCTCCATCGCAGAGCTCTATCTGTCGCGTATCGACGCGCTCGATCGCGAGGGACCGGAATTACGAGCCATCATCGAGACGAATCCCGAGGCACTTTCGATCGCGGACGAATTGGATGCGGAGCGCCAGTCCAACGGACCACGCGGTCCTCTTCACGGAATTCCCGTCGCCATAAAAGACAACATCGATACGCACGATCAGATGACCACGACCGCGGGCTCTCTGGCGCTCGAGGGCTCGATCCCGCTGCAGGACTCTTTCGTAGCGCAGAAGCTCCGTGAAGCGGGCGCCATCATCCTGGCCAAGGCCAACATGAGCGAATGGGCTTACTGGCGAGGATTCAAAGCTTCCAGTGGCTGGAGCGGACGCGGCGGGCAATGCAGGAACGCCTATGCGCTCGATAGAAATCCGTGCGGATCCAGCTCCGGCTCGGGCGTGGCGGGATCCGCCAATCTTGTCTCGTTAACTATCGGCACCGAGACCGGCGGGTCCATCATGTGTCCTTCCTCGATCAACGGCCTCGTCGGCATCAAGCCGACCGTCGGTCTTTGGAGCCGCGCCGGCATCATCCCCATCTCGCATTCCCAGGACACCGCGGGACCAATGACGCGAACCTTGAGGGACGGAGCCGTCCTCCTGGGCGCCATCACCGGTGTCGATCCGCGCGACGAGGCCACCGCGGCGAGCGAGGGCAACGCACACATCGATTACACACAGTTTCTGGACGAGGACGGATTGAGAGGCGCGCGCATCGGCGTCGCACGCAACTTTTCCGACTTCGACAAGCGCGTCCTCACCGTGTTCGACCGGGCCGTCGAAGACCTGAAAGCAGCCGGGGCCGAGGTGGTCGATCCAGCCAACATTCCCAGCATGGACAACGCCAACGTGTTCTCGGAGCTCCCGACGCGAGTGCTCAATTACGAGTTCAAAGCAAACATTAATAAATACTTCGAAAGTCTCGGTCCGGACGCGCCCGTCAAGAGCCTCACCGAGCTCATCGCATTCAACGACGCCAACCGCGATCGCGAGATGCCGTTCTTCGGCCAGGAGCGCTTAATCGCCTCCGAAGAGGCGGGGCCACTCACCGACCCCGCCTACCTCGAGGCCCTCAGCACTGTCCAGCGACATGCCCGCACCGAAGGCATCGATGCCCTCATGGCGGCGCACAATCTCAATGCGATCGTCGCGCCGACTAGGGATCCGGCTTGGCTGACCGACCACATCATGGGTGACCGTCTGCAAGGAGGCTCTAGTGCTGGAGTGGCCGCCATCGCCGGCTACCCGGACATCTCGATTCCCATGGGATTCGTGTCCGGTCTGCCGGTCGGCATCTCTTTCTTCGGGGCCCGGTGGAGCGAACCGACCCTGCTGAAAGTTGCCTACGGCTACGAGCAAGCGACGAACCACCGACAGGCACCGACGTTTGTAGAGACGCTGGGATAGAACGAGCGGGGCCTCAGTTCAGAACATCGAACTGGTGCGTGTACTTCACGATGAAGCTTCGGCTCTGGGGGCCGATGCGAAAATCACCCAACCCTTCCGTGTCGTTATACACGACAAAGAGTCCGGTCCCGGCCGTGTTCAACCAACCGAAGCGCAGGTTGACGGACCAGATGTCGCTCTGGTCGTTGTACTGAATTAGAGACTGCAAGTTCACGAAGGGCGTGAAGCTGTAATTGACGCGGAATTGTCCCAAGTTTGTGACGAACTCGCCTTCGGGCAGATTGATGTCGTTGTAGGACCACGTCAAGCTCGTGTTGAGCTTTGCGCCGCGGCGGATCTGAATCGTCGTCCCGACCGACACGCGGGCGCCCGAAAAGAAGCCGCCAGCGTCTAGGCTTCCGCGGCATGAGAGCCAAGCGCTTTCATCCGTATTCCACCGCCATGCGACCTCTGTAAACTTGTAGATCCCCAGTGGGATGATCACGCCGGGCGCGATCTCGAAAGGTTCCGTGAGCCCTTCCCGATTAATATTGACGGCCGGGCTGAAGAACGCCCCGCTTTCGAAGTCTACATGCGAGTCCAAATGGAGCTGCTCCGTTTCCTTGAAGCCTTCGAAATCCCAGAAGCTCCGATAGGTCGCGTGAGGACGTAGCTCGCGGAGCCAGGCCACCGACGGCGTCCGAATGTTCTGGATATAGCTGGACTGAATCGTACGGTAGTCCTTGCGCGCGAGAAAGCCGACTTCTGGATTGAACGCATCGCCGACCTCGATGTACTCGACCCACCACCGTCCCCAGAGCTTGCGAAACTCGCCGAAGAACTCGGCGGCATGTTCCCTGCCAATAGCGCCTGGAGTCTCCGTGCGTGTCGCCATACCGCGAAAGGTCCAGGTTTGGCCGATACCGAACGTTCCGTCTACGCCCCACGCACGGTTCCAGTCGTCCTCGCCCGCGAGATCGCCCGTGCCCATCCGGTTGACGAAGAGCGCGCCGATGCTAGAGCGGCTCGAAAGCTCGCGGCGGACGGCCGCGACGGTGAAATGATTTGCGGGCGTGACGCCGTCGACCGCATCGGTTTGCATGTTCATCAGACCGATGTTGTAGTGCCCCGCCTTTCCGCTCAGCCTCGCGCCTGCTTTGATGGGAACGAGCTCACCGGACGGCCCGATACCGATGCGGCGGCTGAAGAAAAGCTCGAGCGTGCGACTCCTTAAATCTCCGGTGCCCATCGCGAAGGTGCCAGCGTTCTCGAGGAAGAAGCCGCGCTTCTCGGGAAAGAAGAGGTTGAAGCGCGTGAGGTTTAACTGCTGATCGTCCACCTCGACTTGAGCGAAGTCGGTATTGACCGTCACGTCGAGGTTCAACGCGGGGGTGACGCCAAACTTCACGTCGAGACCGAACTGAGCATCGAAGTCCGAGGACGTGCTCGTCGCGAAGTCGCGGTTGGCCGAAGACAGCGCGTACGGGGTCACTTTGAAGTTTCTCGGCGTCGCGAGCTCGAGGCCGTTCAAGTCGCCCGCGGAGGATAGGCGGTAGAGGTTGAAGATACGCGAGACCGGCGACCAGTACACTTGCTCGCGCTTTCGTCGAATGTTGCGCTGAAAGTTTAGCCCCCAACTCTGCGGCTTCCCTGAACCGTAGCGAAGCGTCCGCAGCGGGATGGCGAACTCTGCCATCCATCCCATCTCGCCGATATGGGCGCGTACGGTGAAGCTCGCGTCCCAATTGAGATTGAAACCACTCCCGGACCCCGTCTGCGTACGTTGGCGGCTGGACGTCTGTCCTCCACCACCTTCCTTGCTTACCTGACCGTCATACTCGATCCCGGCCGGATTGGTGCCGAAAACGAACCCGTTCTGGCGGTCTCGATAAGTATCGAAGACCATTTGGAACGAGTCCATATCGGTGAGGCCCGCATCACGCCGGCTATCGGTGACGATGATGCCAGACGGGTCGCGATCGTAGCAGATCACCCCAACGTAGATGAACGCGTCATCGTAAAGAATACGGACTTCGGTCTTCTCGGTCGCAGGCTCCCCTTCGAGAGGCTCGGCCTGAACGAAATCTGTGAGCACCGGCGCGGTAAACCAAACGCCTTCTTCGACAACGCCGTCAATGACCGGCGCGCCATCGATTTCGGTAACTTTGACCGCCTGGGCCTCGCGGCGCTCCACTTCCTGCGCCGAAACAAAGGAGGCAACGGATAGCAAAACTGCGAGGCAGAGGCCTCTGGCGCAAATCATGGCGTCGGTTATTCTAAACGAAACGGTCTCGCAGAAGTGGCCATCTCGCCCACGCCTCGCTAAACTGTTCTCATGGCCGAGAAAAAAGACGACGCTTTGTACGCACTGAAGACTTCCGCCAACAAAGTCTGGCTCGCGGGCCTCGGGCACTGGCGCAGGCGGAAAAGCAAGGCGACAAGCTCTTCAATACGCTCGTCAAGAAAGGAAAGAAGTACGAAGACTTGATTCCGACCTCGGGCGACGTCAAGGATACCGTCGACGCTGCCAAAAAGCAGGCTACCGAGACCTATACCAGCATGGAAGCAGCGTTCGACCGCCAAGTCGCGACCGCTCTCAAACGAGCGGGCGTGGCCCAACAGGCCGAGGTCAACGCCTTGAAGAAAGAGGTCGAGAAGCTGAAGCGCGAGGCGAAGGGCAACCCCGCAAAGGCGAAAAAAGCAGCCACCAAGAAGAAAAAGACGGCGGCCAAAAAGAAGACCACGAGCAAGAAGAAAGCCACCGCGCGCCCAAGGAAAAAGAAACCCTGACGTTTAGTCTTCTCGATCGACGACGTCCGCGACCCAGATATCGCCGATGTCCACGCTCCAAGTGAAGTAGATGTAGCGAGCATCGGTAGCGAGTGCGATCTCGCCAAGCGCACCGATACGTCCTTCGAGTTTTGTAACCGCGCGCCGCACCTTCGTCTCTGGATCGATCGCCCAAACGTTACCGGCACCTCCATCGTTGTTTATCACGTAGAGGCTCTGCCCGTCCCGTGAGAAGCGTGCGAAGCCACTTGACGTCGTTCCGAGCGACTCTGTCTCTCCGCATCGGGCGGGGATACGCCAGGATCTCCCCTGTGAACGAAAGGCTATCCACTCTCCGTCTGGCGCCCAGTCCGGATTCATCTCGTCACCCGGGTCCGTCGTTAACCGCTCGAGCTCGCCGGAGTTGACCGTCAACAGCCAGATGTCCATGTTGCGCTTCGTCTGGAGTCGAACGCTATGCGTGTGCCGTCGGGCGACCAGGTCGGGTACGAGTCACGTTCCTCGTGAGCCGTGAGCTGACGCGCCGCTCCACCCGCGGCCGGCACGACCCACAGGTCGCGGTTGCCGCTCCGAAAAGCGCAGAACAGGATCTCCTTGCCGTCGGCGAGTAATCGGGACGCCAGTCGGGCGTCGGATCGGTCCGAGCTGACTACGAGCTCGGTCCCATCGGGAGACACATCGACAAACTCGATGAACGCCTGATCGTGAGTGACCCGCTCGGCATCGGCCCAGGTGGCGACACGATCTTCCACTATCGGCACCCGCCACACGTTGGAGATTTTCCTTCCTTTGGAGTACGCGACTCTTGCTCCGTCGGCGAAAAACCGGATGAAGGCTTCCTGCGACAAGTCTTTCGCTTCTTCCGCATCCCCGACGATCCCGCGCGCGAATCGATAGGCGCGAGGGCCGTATCGGCGGACGAGCGGCTCGAAAGCCCTCCGGCGCTCGGCCTTACAGCCCTCTATCCAGTCGGCTTCCGGCGCGTCCATTACCTGTAATACGCCACGAGGCCGCCTAATATTCAAATTCAGAGTAGAATTTCTTCATGAAGCCGCTGTGCTTTTTCGCCTTTCTGATGCTCGCGGGACAGGCTGCCGCCGAGAACTGGCCCCAATGGCGCGGCCCGAGCCGTGACGGGATCTCGCCCGAGAAGAACTTGCCGGAAGTTTGGGGACCGGAGCAAAACATCCGCTGGCGCGCTCCGCTCGCCGGGCTCGGAACTTCGACCCCGGTCATCTGGGAGGACCTAGTCTTCTTGACCTCACAGCTCGGCATGGGGCCCATCGACCGCCGCGGTGCCGAGTTCGACGAAGGGGTCACGGTAAAAGACTACACGCGCGAGGATAACCGGATCACTTTCGTGGTGCAAGCTTTTGCCCACAAAGACGGGCGCCAAGTGTGGGAGCACCGCTTCGACGCCGTCGACCTGAGCGGCAGCTTGCCTTCCGTCCACCCTAAACACAACTTCGCGACCCCGAGCACAACCACGGATGGCGAGCTCGTCTATGCATGGGTCGGGACCGGCCAGCTCGTCGCGCTGACTCTGAAGGGTGATCTCGTTTGGTCCCGCCACATCGGCCGCGACTACGCTCCCTTCCACGTGTTGTGGGGTCATGGCAGCTCCCCGATGTTATACCGCGACACGCTCATCTTGCTCTGCGACCACCCGCCGGGCGCATATCTGATTGCGCTCGACAAAACGAACGGCAAAGAGCTCTGGAAAGTCGCCCGCGGTAAAGGCATTCGATCGTACTCGACGCCTTTTGTCGTCCCCGGGCCCGAAGGCGACGAGCTCGTTGTCAATTCGAGCCATCGTATCGAGGTCTATGACCCAAAGACCGGCGAGCTCTTGTGGCATGTCGGTGAGCCCGTCACCCTCGCCATCGGCGTCCCCGTCTACGCGAACGGGATCCTCTACGCAAGTCGCGGCTATTCGAGCGGTCCGTACTCAGCCATCCGGCTCGGAGGACGCGGTGATGTGAACGCGAGCCATGTCGAGTGGCACGTCCCGACGCGCGCGCCCTACATCTCGTCATTGCTCTACTACAACGAAAAGATCTTCATGGCGACCGAGCGCGGGATCGCTAGCGTTGTCGATGCAAAAAACGGAGAGACGCTCTGGCGGGAACGGCTCGGTGGAGCCTTTACCGCATCGCCCGTGGCGGCAGACGGAAAGGTCTATCTTCTCAACGAGTCCGGCGAGACATTCGTGTTCGAAGCCAGCGCACCGCCGAAGCTCGTCTCACGAAACCGGCTCGAAGAGCGCACACTCGCTTCACCCGCGATTTCCGGCGGCACGTTATTCATCCGCACGGACGCACACCTCGTCGCGATAGGCGCTACACGCCGGTAGCGATCGAATAGGCCCAGTTCATGAAGATCGCGGAGACGACGGCGATTCGTCCCGTCATGGTCAGCCTTGTCGGAATCGCGGGAAAGGTTTGGCCGGCGAGCGTCAACGTCGCGGCCGCGAGCCCGCCGCCGAGAAACAATATCCACCCGACCGCCGGCAACGGATAGAGCGAGAGGGCGCTCGCGACATCGAGATCGGCCAACAACAAGGCGGCCCGCGTCGTGCCGCAAGTCGGGCAGGCGTAGCCGGTCCAGCTCTTGAACGTACAGGCCCAGAGCGCGCCGGTGAACCCCGACGCCCAGGGCGAGACCATGACGAGCGCGGCGGCGACACCTCCCCAAAGAAGGGCTACCTGACGGCTCACGGCATGTTCCCGAACTGCTGCATGAACTGGTAGAGCACCGCGCCGAAGAGCACCGAAAGAGCCAGTCCGCACAAGCAGCACAAGACGAGCGGGATCAGCGTCGCTACGAGCACACGTGCCGGCGACGTACGGTGCACGGCGGCGAAACCGATGACCACGAGCACCAGGTTCCAAATCCACATAACGAGGCTACCCACGATCGGTACCGCGGCCGCAAGCCAAGAGATGCTGGAATAGGCGTAGACCTTGAGAGTGCCCTCGAAGCCGATCTCGGACTTTTCGGTCGCGCCGACGAGAAGCAGGCAAAGATGCATGACGGCCGAGCCGATAAAAATGCCGACCACATACAGAATCGGCCAGAAGACGAGCAATCCGATGAGCTGCACGATTCCCGGAGGGCCAAAGGCCCGGCCGAGACCTTCAAAGCCTTCGATCTGTTCCAAGCCTTCGAAGAATCCGCGCATGGTGTTGGCGAGAAGCATGTTCCAAAGCTGACCCAGTAGAACAGCAATCCAGGACACGATGATTCCGAAGAGCATTGGGCTCGTGAGGTCGCCGTCTTTGCGAAGGCGCGCGAGGCCGTCCGACGGATCGCTGACGAGCAGCTTGACAGTGTCGACAAATGCCCCGGTGATGCCGAGCCGATCGCGCTCCTCCCACGGCAGACGCGGGCCCGCGGAGGGCGGACGCGAGCCACCGGACGACGGTGGCCTATAGGGAGACGGAGCGGGCGGCAGGGGCGGCGTGCTCATGGGTTTATTGTAACCTGGTGCTGCCGGCTACCTGCTCTCGGCTACCAAGACGGAGGCGATGTAGTAATCAGCGCGAAGATCGCTAGGGTTTTCGCGAGTGCCAAACAGGAGTCTATCGGTTCGACGGGTCGGGCAAAAACAGGTCAGGGGCTCGCCGGCACGCGGGCATCGGATGCCACGAGCGCGGGCTTCCGTCCGCAGGCGTCGCTGCAGCGGAGCGTGAGGGAACGCTACCGGTAACGGACGTCGATTTTGTGGCGGAACCTTCGCAGCTGCGCTTTCAAATCGAGCTCGACTTTCCTGTTCGCAGTGAAAATACCCCACGGTGTCATGGCAAGACGCCCAACAAATTCCCCACCGTCCTCGCGGAACCCTACCACGCGCACGTCCGTACGAAGGGGCTCCATGCGACCTAGTTTTGGATCGTAGGTGAACTGAAAGATACGCTTCGGAGGAAGGGCGCTGACCGCCTGCTCGTTTTGGTAGAGCACGGCGTCGTGCAGGTGCTCACACAGTTCGAGCTCGAGGGGCATGTAGATACTGCGCGTCAGTAGCTTGCTCTTGTCCTTTTCGTCGGCCCAGACATAAGGCACGGTATGCAGGAAAGTCGCGAGCAGCAACAGCGTTCGAAGGCGGGCAGTAGTCATTTTGATGCTCGTCGAGCCAAATCGACGGGAACCATTCTTTGTAGAGAACCTGGCCGATATGACGGGTCTCGGCTTGCGTATACATGTACATGTCGCGGTTGTTGTCGTGCCAACATAAGGGTGGTAGAGCCAAGGCGTGGGCCCGGCCTCGTGCTCCGTCCCGACCCACTTGTTGTACCAATCCGCCACGATGGCCTGGCCGTCCGGGTTGAGGCTCGGCACGAGCAGGAAGATGACATTGTCTAGAATGTGCCGCGTGCGCGCGCTGTTATCCGTCGCGAGGCCATGGACGAGCTCGAGGCTCATTTGTGCCGCGCCGACTTCGGTCGCATGGATGGTGCACGTAATGAGCACGACGGCCTTGCCCTTTTCGAAGATCTCCTCGCGCTCGGACGCACTGTGTGCGGTGTCCGGAGGTTGGCCTGGGCGATGATCTTGAAAGTAGAGGCGCTTTTGGATGTTCGTGTAGACATCCAAGTCAGCCATCGTTGACTCGCTCGCGATCTCGACGAGCAGAAACGGGCGGCCCGCGGTGCTCGGGCCAATTTCGCGAACGTTGACGCGCGGGGATCGCTCTCCGATCAAACGCAAATAGGAGGCGACGCCATCCCAGCTAACGAGCTTCCGATCCGCGCCGACGCGGTGCCCGAAATGCTCCTCGGGCGAAGGAATACCTTAAGCGCCGGCACCGGCAGCTAGCGGGAGAACAACGACGAAAACGGACCACGCGAGGAGCTCCTTCATAATAACGGGATGCTAGCACAGCCAATTGCCACACTTGAATCGGTCGTCGGACAGGTTAAACTCTTGCTCCGGAAGTTCCTATGTCGACTCGCTCTGATATTCAGGCCTTGGCCCTCGCCGCCTGCCTTGCGCTCCCCGGCGCCGTTTTGCCCAATCCTTGCCTGAGGATCTCGACGCTTATATCGAGGATGTGCGCTCCGAGTGGAGAGTCGCGGGGCTCTCGATTGCGGTGGTGAAGGATGGCGCGGTCGTTTACGCCAAGGGCTTTGGGGGTGCCACCCTTTTGTCCGAGTCGGCCGTCCACCACACGTTCGAGACTTCAAGCAGTATTTTAAGTTACTCCGTCTGGACAGAGTTGGTTGGTTTCTCCGCCGATCGCGGCGTGTCCGTCGAGTGGTACGACCCCTCAAGACGCCGTTCATGCCACGTCGGCGAAGAAATCGACACCGAGCTCGGAGGCGAGCGTGCGCAGATTCTCGACGGTCGTGAGGTCCACGGGAATTCCCGAATCCAGCCTCTCGCGACTGCGCCGCTGCTCTCGCTCGCCAGGGAGCATCACCGGTTCGTCGGCGTTGATCGGTGGCGCGGACTTTACTTGCGCCACGAGCTCTTCGAGGCGCCGGTCGAAATCTTCACGACTCTGGAAAGCCTCGGGTGCTACCGCGACGAGCTGGTGACCGACTTCGAAATGCCTATCGTCTTGGAACACATCCGTCCCGAACAAAGCACCCGTCATGACGCCGGCGAGCACGTCGGTCCACAAGCTCAAGCCGTAGCCTTTGTACTCTCCTATGGGAAGGAGCGCGCCTGCCATCGCTTCACGGGGGGTCGTTGTCCGGCGGCCATCCGGGGTCAGGGCCCAGGTTTCCGGCATCTCGCGTCCTTCGCGGTCGAGCCAGCGCATCATGCCTTTGCCACTCATCGTGAGCGCCATGTCGAGAACGATCGGAGGATGTCCTTGCCGCGGAATCGCAATACCCCAGGGGTTCGTCCCCAGGACGGCCTTCGCCGAGCCTGTTGGCGCCATCTCTGCGCCAGCGTTCGTCATCGCCCAGCCGATCAAGCCTTTCCGAGCGGCGGAAAATGCGTGATAGCCAGCGATGCCAAAGTGGTTGCTGTTGCGCACGCCGACCATCGCGAGCCCGGTCTCGGAGGCTTTTTCGATCGCACGGCCCATTGCGCGTTGCGCCGCAACATAGCCGAAACCCTTCCCGGCATCGAGGAGTGCGGTGCTCGTTCCCTCGCGCACCCACTCCATCGTCGCCGCCGGGACGATGCCACCGTTACGCACGCGACGGTGATAGCGCACGAGCTTCTCCAGCCCCTGGCCCTGCCCAGGATGCCACCAGAGGCAGGCCGTCATTAGCCCATCGGCGATGATGTCCGCCTCTTCGGACGAAGCGTCCAATCTGAGCAGGAAATCGGTCGTGAAGCGGCGGAGAAGCGGCTCCGGATAAGTCGCGACGTTTCGCATCTCCATAGATTCCTCGAGCTCGAGAGCTAATTTAGAAAGGCAGAAAGGCTATCATAGACGTATGAGCCTCAAGCCAACCGACCTCTACACGTTCATGCGCGCGAGTGTGGTCGGGCAGGACGACGCGCTCCGCTATGTCTCGGTCGCGATCTTCAAGCATCTCTGCGGGGACGCCGTCGGAAACTTGCTGATGATCGGTAATTCTGGCACCGGTAAAACGACGGTCATGCGCGCGGTCGAGCAGCTCTATCTCGCGAACCCATCCTTTCAGAAACATCGCGTCGTCGCGCTTGAACGCCAATACGCTCGCGAACGAAGAAGGGACCGTCCTCACCGGCAAGCAGCTCTTCCAAACTCTCCAAGATCGGGCGGTGCAGGTTTTCGGCGAACGAGCCACGCCGGACGCCGTCAAGCTTCACATCGAGCACGCCACGGTTTGTATCGACGAGGTCAACAAAGTCTCGACGGTCGTTGGCGGCAAAGCCAACCCGACTGGGATCAACGTTCAGCAATCGCTCCTCACGCTGATGGAGGAAGAGAAAGTGACCTTCGATACTCGGCTTCTAGTGGACGGGGATTTCAAGCCCGTGCAAATGGAGATCGACACAAAGAAGCTCCTGGTCATCTGCGGCAGCGCGTTCGAAGAGCTCTATGACAAGGTCGATGCTCGGGTCTACGAAGAAAAAGGCCAGGAGGAGCTCACGGAGTTGGTCTCGGCCTTTGACGGGAGCGTCGAGTTCCAGCAAGTCTTCTCGTTGTCCGAGTATTTGAGGCAGGAAGACTTGTTCAAGTTCAGGATGCTCCCCCAGTTCCTGTCCCGCTTCGACACGACTCTTGTCCTGGCCGAGCTCACCCACGAAGTTCTAGAGGTGATCTTCACCGGCACGAAAGACTCTCTCTTCAAGTCCTCGAAGCGCTTCTTCCAGAGATTTAAGATCGACCTTCAGATGACCGACGAGGCCAAAAAGCTCATCGCCTAGCACGCAGCCCGCCAAACCCGGGTCGGCGCTCGCGCCCTGAAGGAAGTCTACGGCCGCATCATCAAGCGGTTCGAGTTCGAACCGTTCCAACAAGACCACGTGACCAAGAACGACGGCAACGAAGGCTACACACTGACCCGGACGAAAGAGCTAGTAGAAAGCAGCTTGCGGTAGCGACGTTCAGTGTCCAAAAACGCGCCCCCCTTTGACCACAATCTCAACCTGTGCGAGCGCCATAATATTAAAGAGCGGGTCGCCGTTCACCACGATGATATCGGCAAGCTTCCCCGCCTCGATCGTGCCTAGCTCGTTCGACTTGCCGAGGATTCGTGCATTGACGCGCGTCGCCACCGAAATGGCAGACTGAGGCGACATTCCAAGATCGACGAAGACTTTGATCTCCCTCCAAAGTGCTTCCGTGTGGAAGTTCATCGGCGTTCCCGAATCCGTGCCGATGCCGATGACGGCGCCAGCGTCGATCCACTGCTTCATCGACGCCTCGCCGAAGAACATTTGCCGCGGTGTCGTGCGGAAATAAGCGAGCGTGTGAAAGTCCTCGAAGCTCCTTTGTACTTCGTGGTAGAGCGCCGCCGGGAAGTCTGCTCTCAAGCGGCGGTCTTGCAGCCGCTCCGGGAACTGCACCGTCGCGGGAAAGACCCAGACGCGGTGGGCTCCCGTGGGCACGACCGGACGGCCGCTCTCGACGATGGCGCTTATGAGCTCGGGCTCGTAGGGAGGGGTGCCCGCCGAGCCGACATGCTGGAGCACATCGACGCCGGCCTCGAGCGCGTTTCTCAGAGATTCGGGATCGTATAGATGCGCGTGCACCGGGACGCCAAGGCGATGCGCCGTGGCAACGATGGCGTCATAGTCTTCCCGGGTCAGACCCGCCCACGCTTTGATGACGTCCGCACCACCTTTCACGAGCTCTTCAACAGCTTGTGACGCTTCCTCCGGTGAGGTCACGAGCCGCTGCGAATCGGGCGGGAAGCCGCCGAACGTCCGGCGTGCGACCCAGGCGCCGCTGACCAGAATCCGCGGGCCGGGGATCTCGCCACGCTCGATCCGATCGCGCACCCGCACGCTCTCTTCGAGCGGCGCTCCGAGGTCGACCGCGGTCGTGATGCCCGCCTCGAGAAGCTGTTTCGCCGAGATCTCCATGATGTCTTCGAGCGATAAGTCCGACTCTTCCTCGAGCCACGTAAAGAAGCGGCCGTAGTTGCCATGGCCCAAGATCGTCAAATGTGCGTGCAGGTCGATGAGGCCGGGAAGCATCGTGCGACCACTCGTGTCGATCACCTCGTAGCCTGAAGGTATCGGGATGCCTCTAGCCCGTCCCACTTTGACGATGCGGTCTCCTTCTACGAGCACGACTGCGTGGTGGACGGGAGGAACTTCATAGCCATCGAGAAGCATGCCACCCACGAGCGCGAGCTTCGTCGAAGTCTGGAGGAGTGCAAGAAGCGACGCTATCATCGACATAACCCCGGCATTCTATGTCAGGACGATGGGTAGGTGGTAGGATTCCGCAATGAAGCTCTACGACACGCCGAGCACGGAATACGCCTTCGGCTATCACGAAGCTCCCCGCTCAGGTAACGGGATCAACGGCCACGGCGAGAAGACCAACAGGCGCGCAAGCCACGTCTTCCACAACGCGACGGGCAAAAAACTCCCCTGGAGAGCGCTCGACAATTTCTTCAGCTATATCAACGATTGGCAAGTCGTCCGCTACATCCTCGCGAACACGTGGCAGCTCCGGCGCCAGGACGGGCCCGTCGCAAGCAAGCGCGAGCCCGTCGAGGACACCGCGGCTGCCGCGGCCGCGATCAAGGACAAAGCCCTCGAGCTCGGCGCGGGACTCGTCGGAATCACACTCGTTACCGACGACGCGCTCTTCGAAGGCCACGAAGCGCCGCACCCGAACGCCATCTGCGTCGGTCTCCCCATGGATCGCGAGGAGATGACGCACGTTCCGCACCAACGGGCGGCCATCGAAGTCATGCGCGCTTATCATGAAGTGTCCCGCATCGCGCTCGAGCTTGCCTAGCACATCCGCGGTCTCGGTTGGCCGGCCAAAGCTACGGCAACCCCAACGGTACCGAGATCCTGCACATCCCGCTCGCGATTCGAGCGGGCCTCGGGGAGCTCGCCAAGCATGGCTCGATGTTCTCGAAGGAGTACGGCCTCCAACTTTCGCCTCGCGGCCGTGCTCACGGCCATGCCTCTCGCCTTCGACGGCCCTGTCGATCACGGCGTCGAAGACATCTGCGTGAACTGCCGGCGCTGCGTCATCGACTGCCCGCCCGACGCCCTCTTCGACAACAAGCAGTGGGTGCGCGGCGTCGAGCGCTGGTACGTGGACTTCGACAAATGTCTCCCGTATTTCGTGAAGACCTATGGCTGCGCGATTTGCATCGAGGTCTGTCCTTGGAGCGAGCCGGGACGGGGCGAAGCACTCTCGGAAATCCTACTCGCCAAACGAAAGCCGACGAGTCGTCAGCCGAACAAACCGAGCTGACCGCGTCTTCGAAACCGCGTCGTGGCGAGAGGCGGCAGGGGTTCGTCGAGCCCCAATTTTCGCGCGGCAACGCGAAAACGCTTTTCCAGGATCGCCGCGTAGGGCCCCGTTCCGCGCATGCGCTCGCCGAACTGCGAGCGGTAGAGCTCACCTCCATGCGCTTGGCGCATCAAGCTCAAGACATGCGTGGCCTTGTCTGGATAGTGAGCCTCGAGCCACTCCGGGAAAAGCTCTTTGAGCTCGAGAGGTAGTCGCAGAAGGATGTAGCCGGCGCTCGTTGCACCGGCGGCGGCCGAGGCCTCGAGAATGCGCTCAAGCTCCGAGTCGTTCAGCGCGGGGATCATCGGGGACGCCAAAGCGCCGCAAGGCACACCGGCGGCCGAGAGCTCCGTGATGGCCGAGAGTCTCCTTTCCGGCGTCGACGCGCGCGGCTCCATCCGGCTTGCGAGCTCGGGGTCGAGCGCCGTGATAGAAAGGAACACATGGGCGAGCCCTTTTTCCGCCATCGGCGCTATCAGATCCAAATCGCGCAGCACCATATGCGACTTAGTGACAATGCCTACCGGATGATCGTGCTCGGCCAAGACTTCGAGCACGCCACGCGTGATTCTGTGCTCGCGCTCGGCGGGCTGGTACGGATCGGTATTCGAGCCAAGGGCGATCGGCTCCGGGCGATATTTGGGCTTCGCGAGCTCTTGTCTCAAGAGCTCCGGCGCCTTCGGCTTCGAGAAAATTCTCGTCTCGAAATCGAGGCCGGGCGACAAACCGAGATAGGCGTGGGTGGGTCGCGCGAAACAGTAGATGCATCCATGCTCGCAGCCGCGATAGGGATTGATCGAGACCGAGAACGGAACATCGGGTGAGTCGTTCTTCGCGAGGATCGAGCGGGTGTTGTCAAGCGAGACGATGGTCTCGACTCGGTCCCGCTCTTCGATCGGGACATATCCGACATATTCACGTCTCTCGAAACGGCCGGTGGCGTTGCTCACGGCGCCGCGACCTTTACGTTGCATCTAGTCTAAACTACCTCAGTGAGCGGTTGGGATGCCATTGGGATCGGGCTCGTCGTGCGGGACATCTTTGTCCTCATGGACCGCTTCCCCGCCCCTGATGAAAAAATATCCGCGCGTGAGATCCACGAAGCCGGCGGCGGCCCGGTTCCGACCGCGCTCGTCACCCTCGCGCGTCTCGGACGCAAAACCGCGATCGCGGGGCTCGTGGGCAACGATGCCGTTGGCCGCTTCATCCGCGATGGCCTCGAGAACGAGAATGTCGATACGAGCGCCGTCACCGTCCGCGAAGGCTTCGAATCTCCTACGAGCGTCATCATCGTCGAGAACGGGCGTCGTACGATCCTCGAAGCGCCCCACGAGATCGGTTTCCCTCTCGATTGGGACGACGTGCACGGACTCCCGCTCGACGACTGCGACGCGCTTCTGGTCGATGCGCGCACCGTGCCGGTGCAGATCGAGGCCGCCCGTCACGTGCGCCGGGCTGGCGGGCTCGTCGTGCTGGACTGCGGCCATCCCCGCGATGGTATCGAGGAGCTCGTGAGTGCGAGCGACATCGCGATTTTTTCGCATACCTACCCGAGCGCGCTCCACGGTGCCGATTACGACGTGGGCGCGTTTTTGCGGGACACCATCGAGCGTCTTCCGAAGGACGGCCCGGCGATTGTCGGCGTGACGCTCGGGGCGGACGGGTGTGCCGTTGCGAGCCGCGAGACTCCGATGCTGCGCGCGAAAGCGCCGGTGGTAAACGCACTCGACACGACCGGCGCGGGTGATGTCTTTCATGGTGCTTTTACCCATGCCTACTTAAAGACGCGCTCGATTGCCGAGTCCGCGCGATTCGCGAACGCGGCGGCAGCGAAGAAATGTGAAGGTATGACGGGACGCGCGCCCATCCCCTCCGAGGAAAAGCTTTGGTCCGCTGGGTGAGCCTCGCGGCACTCGTCTGGGCCGCGCCCGCGTCGGGTGAAGATTGTCAGACCGCATTCGCAGGTACCACGGCTTCTCCGGAACACATCTCTCTCGTGGAAGCCTATCGCAACGGTCGTCCCCTTCGGCTCGGTGCCGTTAGAGCCGCGGCGCGCCTCGGCCACGAGGCGCTCGAGCCTTTTGTCAAGCAGCTCGAGCCGGCTCGCATGGGGCCGCGTTCGCATCCGTGCATAGAAGCCGTGGCTTTGCTCCACACGGATACCGCGATCCACCACGTCGAGAACGGCGCTTGGCCTAAGGCGTTCGGCCATTTCGAGCTTGGGCAGAAGCTGAGCCGCAAAGTCGGGCAGCGCTTCCAACGGGACTGGGCTCTGGCCGTTGCTCTCTACTATCAAGGACGGATTTTTGCCGGGGATGAGGAAATCGGCTTCCGGGAAGCCACCGCCCTTTTTGACGATGCGGTCGACCGTTACCCCGCAGACACGGAGATCCTCGTCGCCGCGGGGGCGGTCTGGGAGTGGTCGGGATCGCTCCCTCTTGGCGAGTCAGACCATCTGAAGCGCGCGGAACGCCTCTACCGGCGCGCTATCGAGCAAGATCCCAGTCTCGCGGAGGCTAAACTGCGCTACGCCAAAATTTTGGAGAAACGAGGCCACTTCGAGGAGGCCGTGCAGCCTCTCGATGAGCTCGTCGCGCTCGAGGCGGACCACCACATTATATATAGAGCCCGAATGGCGCTCGGGAATCTGGCGGAGCGCCGCGGGCTCCCCGAAGCGGCGATCCGCTACTACCGAGCCGCGATCGAGCTCGAGCCCGATTGGCAGATCGGCTATCTCGCACTGAGTCATGCACTTCACACCACTTCGGAGCGCGAAGCGTCGCGCGCCGCGCTCGAGGAGGCACTCTTCCTGTCGGATTCTACGCAAAGCAGTTGGTGGGAATACGAGCTCGGCATGAGTTAGCGCGCGGAGCCGCTGTTGTCATCGCTGCGCGAGGCGTTAGCGCACTGACATGACAGAACTTTCCTGGATGGTCGCAGCTTTCATCATCCAACCGCAGATCCCTCTTTTCAGAGCAACGACCGAGATCGTGCAAGTCGACGTCTATGTCGCCCGTGACGGCCGAGCGGTCCTCGGGCTCGGCGCATCGGATTTCGAGCTGTTCGAGGACGGCGTGCTCCAAGAGCTCTACCTCGTCGACGCTCAAAACATTCCGGTGCACATCGCCCTCGTGCTCGACACGAGCTCCAGCGTCACAGGCCTGGGCCTGAGTCATTTGCGCGACGCGGCAATTCAGCTGATGGACGGTCTCAACGATGAAGACGAAGCGGCCCTCATTTCGTTCTCACACCACTTGAAACGGGACGCTGAGCTGACGCGCGACAAGAACCGCGTGCGGGCCGCGATCACCGCGGTCGAGTCTTACGGCGCCACCGCGTGGCACGATGCGCTCTTCGTCGGGCTAAAGACGCTCGAGAACGTCGAGTACCGCCCCATGGTGTTGCTCTTCACGGACGGAATGGACACTTATAGCTGGCTCCGCGAAGAGCAAATGCTTCCGCTCGTCGAGCAGTCGCAGGCTGTCATCTACGCCATTGGTCGAAAAGAGCGACTGCCGATGGAGCTCGGTCGGGGGCATCTTGCGCGGGACCGCGCGCGCCGGGATGCCCGCACCGCCAACACCAAAAGGACCCGGCTTCTTCGCAAGCTCACCAAAACGAGTGGCGGACGTTTCATCGAGACCGACACGACCGAGAATCTAGGACCGATCTTCTCGGCGATCCTCGCCGAGATGAAAACACGCTACCTGCTGTCCTATCAACCGCGAGAGCCCATCCGCGAGGGATGGCATAGCCTCGAGGTCAAAGTCGAAATCCGCGGCGTCAACGTCCATGCGCGACGGGGGTACTTTTATGAAAAGAAACAGTAGCTTTCTTGCCTTCCTGGCATTGGCTTTGGCACTGCCGTTCGACGCGTCCGCGGGCCCGAAAGAGACCGCGCTCACTTGGCTCGCGGAACAGCACGACTATCTGAACGACGTGTCCGAAACTCTTTGGGCTATGCCGGAGCCCGCGCACGCGGAGCACCGCACGTCGACCTACATTCAGAATGAGCTCGAACGCGCCGGATTCGAGATCGAATCCGGGGTCGCTTCCCTTCCGGCAGCCTTTGTCGCGAGCTACGGGTCCGGACCTCCGGTCATCTGCATCGTGGCACTCCTCGACGCGCTCCCAGGCCTGTCCCAGGAAAAGCTCGTGACCGAGCGCCGTCCAACTTCCCCTGGTGGATCAGGGCATGGTTGCGGCCACAATCTCATCGGCGCCGCCGACCTCGGAGCGGTGCTTGCCGTGAAGCAAGCGATCGATGACACAGCCTTCCCGGCACGGTGCGCTTTTTCGGCGCTCCCGCGGAAGAGATTTATCACGGAGGCGTCTACATGGCGCGAGACGGCGTCTCCGACGACGTGGACGCGCTTTTGTTCTGGCATCCTTCCGCCGTCACGACCGTGATCACGAGGAGCGGACTCGCGATGAATTCCATCCGCTTCGTCTTTCACGGTCTCGCTTCGGACGCCACCGATGCAGCGGCCAAGGGCATCAACGCGCTCGCCGCGGCCTATCAGCTGAGCACCGCCGCCGAGCGAGAAAAGGCGCTTTGGCCGAAGACGCAGTGCTCAATCACGTTCTCGTCGAAGGCGGCACGATACCCTCCATCGTTCCCGAGCGCGCCGTGCTCGGGTTCTTCCTTCACGCGCGCGATCGTGGCGGTGCACACCTTGCGAGGGCGTCTCCACGAGCTGGCGGAAGAGACCGCGCAAAAAAACGAGGACGCGCGTCGAGATGCAGACCTTATCGTCGACCCGTCATTGGCTCATCAACAAGAGCATCGCCGGACTGTCGAAGGCGAGCCGCGATTTTTTGAAGGAACGCTTCCTCCTGTCTATACGGACGAGCGCGTTCTCATCAGCGACGACACCGCCGAAGCAAGCTGGATCACACCACGCGGGGGGGTTCGCGTTGCGTGTTTTCCACTTGAGGTTCCATCGCATACGTGGCAGTGGACGGCGTCGGCGTCGTCGAGCTTCGCCCACAAAGGTATGATGCGCGCGGCCCGCACCCTCACTAAGACAGCGCTCGAGCTCATGACCAACAAGAACGCCCTCGAGGTTGCTCGCAGAGAGTTCGACGCCGTACGCGGAGACGTGATCTATGAATCCCCGTTGCACGCGGAGCTCGGGCCGTGCGATCACTTGAAGCCTCCGCCTCGTTAGTCTAGTTAAAGACAGTACATGTTAACGAGATCGTCTAGACACAAAAAAAGGGGGAGCTTTCACCCCCCCCTCTTATTACCCCTGAGGAAGTCGCTACTTTTTCTTCGCAGTCTTCTTCTTTGTAGCCTTCTTGGTAGCCTTCTTGGTAGCCTTTTTCTTAGCAGCTTTTTTCTTCGCCATCACTCATCACCTCCTCTCTTCATGGATTAGAGCGGCACGCCGCCCCAATGAAGACACGCAACAACAAGCTGTGCTGTTATGAGAAGTTGATAACGCTAGCTGTAGGGTAAAGAGGTACAAGAGTGGTTGTCAAGCGGTTTTTGGTGATTTAGAGGTCGACCCACTCGACGCCATTCGGGTATGCGAACGCAGCTCGCGACTTTTTCTTCATCGTGATGCTGTATCCCGGTTGATCGGGAGCACGATACGTTCCTTTTTCGACAATGACAGGTGCTTCGAAGTGCCCGTGCAAGTGATCGACGTATTCGATCATGCGTCCTTCCATCGATCCGCTCACGCAAACGTAGTCGAAGAGAGAAAGATGCTGCACGTGTTCGCAAAGACCGACACCTCCAGCATGCGGTCAGACGAGAACGCCGTGCTTCGCCGCCATGAGAAGCACGGCAAGCACTTCGTTCACGCCACCGAGGCGGCAACTATCGATCTGACAAAACGCGATCGCCTCTGCTTGGAGGAATTGTTTGAACATGACGCGGTTATGCGCGTGCTCGCCCGTCGCGACGCCGATGGGTTTGACCGCGCGCGCAATCGTCGCGTGCCCAAGAACATCGTCCGGGCTCGTCGGCTCTTCGATCCATAACGGCCGAAAAGTCTCGAGACGCTTCATCCAGGAAATCGCTTCATCAACATCCCAGGTCTGATTGGCGTCCATCATGAGTGCGTGGTCCCAACCGATCTCATCGCGGATGAGTGCGGCGCGGCGGATATCGTCGTCGACGTTTCTTCCAACCTTCATCTTGAACGCCGTCCAGCCCTCGGCCATCGCTTCTTTGCACAAGCGCCGGATCTTGTCATCGCTATAACCTATCCAGCCGACCGACGTGTTGTAGGCAGGGTACCCATCCACGAGCACCGTCTCGATACGTTCCCGCCGCGTCGGCTCGAGCGCGCTCAAAAGCGTCAGCGCTTCATCCGGCGTGATGCAATCCGTGATGTATCGGAAATCGATAACACGCACGATCTCCTCGGGCGACATGCCGCAAAGCAGCTGCCAGAGCGGCTTTTCTGCGACTTTCGCCTGGAGGTCCCAGAGCGCGTTGACGACGGCAGCGGTCGCCAAATGGACGACACCCTTCTCGGGTCCGAGCCAGCGAAGCTGGCTATCCCCGGTGATCTCACGCCAGAACGCGCCCCACTCCGACGCGATCGACTCGAGCTCTTGTCCTACGATCTTCGTTGCGAGTGGGTGGATCGCTTCGACGCAAAGGTCGTTACCGCGGCTGATAGTAAAAGTCAGTCCGTGGCCCTCGTGCGCGTCGGGGTGGTCTGTCTCGAAAATGACATAGGCGGCGGAGTAGTCCGGGTCCGGATTCATCGCGTCGGAGCCATCGGAGTCTCGCGAGGTCGGGAAGCGAATGTCTTCGGTCGTAAAGCCGGTGATGCGCGTCATGCCGCTTCCACTCTTCGATGGCGCCATCGATCGATTGCGACCGCGGCTACAATGATCGTACCCGTCACGATTTCTTGAACCCAGTTCGGAAGCCCCACCTGGGAAGTGCCCGCTCGGATGACCGTCATGATGAACGCGCCGACGAGCGTGCCGGTGACGGTTCCTTCTCCGCCCGACAGGCTTCCGCCTCCGATCACTACGGCCGCAATAACGTCGAGCTCGAGACCCACCGCAACGGTGGGGTCCCCCACCGTGAGGCGTGAGAACTGAAGAACGCCCGTGACGCCCGCGAACGCGCCCGTCAAAGTGTAGACGATGACCTTGACCCTCTCTACTTGAACACCGCAAAGGCGTGCTGTCTTCTCATTCGAACCGACCGAGAAGATGTGCGCGCCAAGCCGCGTGTACCGTAAGACGACCGCCGTCGCGACTGCTAAAAGAGCGAGCATCCACACTCCTGGAGGTACGATCATCCAGCTGCGCTCAGGAGGTAAAGAAGCTAGAAGCTCGACGAGCCAGGTGAGAGGAGCATCGACTTTTTGTTCTTTGGCGAGCCCCTTCGCGACCCCGCGCACGAGAAGCAGCATGCCAAGGGTCACGATGAAGGGCGCCACCTTCAGCCTCGTTACGAGCGTGCCGCTCGTGAGTCCCGTCAGAGCGCAGACCAACATCGCCATGACGATTGCCGCCGCGGGTCCGCCACCCCCGTTGAGCACGAGCGCCACGACGACCGACGTCATCGCCACGATCGGGCCCACTGAAAGATCGATGCCACCCAGAATGATGACGAGCGTCATGCCGAGCGCCGCGGTGCCGACGATGGCGGTCTGCCGAGCGATGGTTTGGAGCGTACGGATCGACGTAAAGCTATCGGGGCCGATGAGCGCAAAGAAGAGATAGACGAGAACGAGGCCGATGAAAGGTCCGAGCGTCGAGAGCCACGGACTCGCCGACCTTGCCGGTGTCTCGCTCAAGAGGCCGCCTCCTGCATGATCTGCTCTTCGTCCACCTCGTTCACAGGACGTGCGGGCGCGAGGCGGCCTCGACTCATGACCGCGATGTGGTCCGACATGCCGAGTAGCTCGGGAAGATAGCTACTGATGAGCAGGATGGACTTGCCACTCGAGGCGAGCGCATTGATGAGCTCGTAGATTTGAGCTTTACTCCCGACATCGACGCCACGCGTCGGCTCATCGAGCAGCAGCACGTCGAGGCCGTGATAGAGAAGACGAGCGAGCGCGACCTTCTGCTGGTTGCCCCCCGAAAGATCCGTGACGCGCTGGCGCGGTCCGCGGGAATGGATACCGAGCTTCGCGATCCATTCCGCGGCAGCCGCGTCGAGATCCGAAGGTCTCAACCAGCGCGGCAACCTAGAGAGCGTCAAGTTTTCGGCTATCGTTCTCGTGACGGCAAGACCTTCCCCTTGTCGGTCCTCGCTCAATAGACCCACGCCTTGCTCGAGACGCATGGCCGGCGTCACCGCAGATTCGAATTGGCCCACACGCACGCGACCGCTTCGAACCGGTTCGAGCCCGAAGATCGCCCGTGCCATCTCTGTGCGTCCCGCTCCCATGAGCCCGGCGATACCCAGCACTTCACCGCGACGAAGCTCGAAGCTCACGTCGTGCGGCAGATCCATTCCTGCGAGCCCCTCGACCTCGAGGACAACGTCTCCCGGAAACCGCGACGTCCGAGGGAAGAGCTCGGAGATGTCCCTGCCGACCATCGACTTCACGATTGCGGAGGCGCTCGCCTCGGCGATCTGCCCTTCATCAACCGATCGTCCGTCGCGCAACACCGTGAAGCTGTCCGCGACCTGCCACACTTCTTCGAGGAAGTGAGAGATATAGACGATCGCGAGGCCGCGCTCTTTGAGCCGGCCGATGAGTCGAAAGAGTTTTTCGACGTCCGGCTGCGAGAGACTGCTCGTCGGCTCGTCGAGGATGAGGACTTTGGCCTCCAGAATCAACGCGCGGGCAATCTCGACGATCTGTCGGGATGCGAGAGAGAGAGTACGGACCTTCTGCTCGGGTGCAATGTCGTCATGTTCGAGCTCCGCGATCGCTGCAGCGGCGCGCGCCCGCATTTCGCCGCGCTGCAATAGCCCGCGACGCGTCGGCTCTGTCCCGAGAAAAATGTTCTCCGCGACGCTCAAATGCGGTGCGAGCGCGAGCTCCTGATGCACCATGAGCACGCCTTGATCGCGAGCGTCGCGAGGGCTCGCGGGTCGATAGGCTTCGCCATCGAGAAAGAGCGCACCGTCATCGGGAAGAAAAACACCAGAGAGCACGTTCACGAGCGTGCTCTTCCCCGCCCCGTTCTCGCCGACGAGCGCGCGCACTTCACCCGCCGAAACGGAAAAATCGACACCGTCCACGGCGAGCGTCGGACCGAAGCGCTTCCTTACGCCTCTCGCTTCGAGACGCTTAAGTTCAACCACCTGTCGACGTCAGGACGCAGAAGCTCTTGCATTTTCGGCTCGTTCATGTTGTCGCTTATTACAAGAGTGACCCCGGTGTCGACGCGCTTTTCGGTCGGCTCGCCCCGCAGATGCGCGACCATCGTCTTGACACCAAGATAGGCCATGTTCAGCGGGTCTTGGAGAACGAGCGCGTCGAACTCGCCATTCTCGAGGCCTCTCACCATCTGCTCGGAGGCGTCGAATCCAATCAGCTTCACCGAGCCGGTCAGCCCTGCATCTTGGAGCGCTCGGAGCATGCCGAAGGCCGAGCTCTCGTTCGGACAGTAGATGCCGTCAACCTCTAAGCTGCCATCCGCCGCCTCGAACCGGGCGAGCAAGTTCTCGCTCGTCTGATAAGCGAGCTCGGCGGTGGCGCCAGCATGTTGGTTCGAGCTCACGACGTTCATCTCCGGATTCTCGGCCATGACGTCCATGAAGCCTTGCTCGCGCTTCATCGTGCTCGCCGAGCCCTCCTGGTAACGGAGCATGATCACACGGCCCGAGCCTCCGAGCGTTTCTACCATACGCTCTCCGGCAAGCCGGCCGCCCTTGTAGTTGTCGGTGGCGACGAAGCTCACATAGTCGTCGCTGTCGAGTCCGGAGTCAATGATGACGACCGGGATCCCGCTCCGCATGGCGTTCGTAACCGGAATCCGGAGCGCTTTGTCGTCGGTAGGGGCAAGTACGATACCGGAAACACCGCGGCTTATGAACGTCTCCACTTCCGCGATTTGAGCTTCGCGATCGTCTTCGCGCGCGGGCCCTTTCCAGACAACTTCGACATCGAGCTCGACAGAAGCTTTGACCGCACCTGCATGAACGGCTTTCCAGAAAGAGTGCGTCGTGGCTTTAGGAAAAACGGCGATGGTGATGGTGATGTCTTCAGACGCGGCGTTCTCACTCTCACTCTGACAGCCGAGTGCCGCAAGAAGGGAGCAAAGGATGACGGCTTTAGCGCGCATCAGCATCAGTCAGTGCCTCCAGGTGGTAGAAATCGATAGCGTTCCCGCCAAGGACCGCTGTTTTGTCCGTGTCGGACAGGGTCGCAATGTACTGATGGACGATGTCCATCACTTCTAAGTAAGTCGCCGAAAGAGTGCAGACAGGCCAATCGGATCCTAGGAGGATTCGCCGCGCGCCGAAAGCCCCGAAAACGACATCGAGATAAGGCGTGAAGTCGTCGAGCTTCCACCCATGCCATTCGGTCTCGGTAACCATCCCAGAGACTTTGCAATACAGGTTTTCGTGCTTGGCGAGCTTTTCGATAGACGAGGCCCAGGGCTCGAGCTCGCGCCGCCCGATATGAGGCTTCGCGAGATGGTCGAGCACGAGGCGATGATCGGGAAACTGCTCGACAAACTCGAGAGCGGCAGGGAGCTGTCTCGGATAGATGAGCACGTCGTAAGTCAGATCGTGCTCTTTCAACAGAGCCACACCGCGAAGAAAGTCCTCGCGAAGAAGAAAGTAATCGTCGGGCTCGTCCTGCACGACGTGGCGCACGCCGACGAAACGTTCATGGGCGCCGAAACGCTCGAGCTGGGCTTGGGCGTCTTCCGAGCACAAATCCACCCAGCCGACGACACCGAGCACCGAGTCGTTCGTGTCCGCGAGCCGAAGCAGATATTCCGTCTCTTCGACGCTTTGCCGCGCTTGAACGGCCACCGAGCCCCCGATGCCCGTCGCGTCGAGTTGCGGCTTCAAATCGGCGGGTCCGAAATCCGTCTTCAAAATGTCCATGCGCTCGTCGATCCAGTCGTACTCGGAGGGGCTGTACTCCCAAAAGTGCTGATGAGCGTCAATGCGCATGGACTCCATACTATAAGATTGGGGCACCCATGATGGAACAAGCCGAGAACCTACGCGATGTCATCCGGGAAACGACACTCCTCGAGCCGCGACGCCTCGCCGACCGACTCGGGATTTCGCTCCGTATCGCGAGCGAGACGTTCCAGCAAACAGGAAGCTTCAAGTTCCGCGCGGGGTATAACCTCGCCGCGCTCGTCGAAGAGCGCACCATATTGACGGCGTCGTCAGGAAACTTTGGCCAGGCGCTCGCTTATGCCGCAAAGCTTCTCGAGAAGAATGCCATCATCGTCATGCCGGATACGTCTGCGCAGGTGAAAATGGACGCCGTGCGCGAGCACGGTGGCACGGTCGTGCCGATCAACGTAACGGTGAAGAGTCGTGCGGAGGGGGTCGCGGAGCTTGCCGCCGAGCACCCTTACGCTTTTATCGCGAGCGCCTTCAACGACCCGCGCGTCATCGATGGCAATGCGACACTCGGCGAGGAGCTAGCTCCGCACGACTTTGACGTTATCGTCGTGCCGGTCGGAGGCGGCGGCCTGAGCTCAGGGATCGTCAAAGGCCTTCGCGAAGCCGGCAACACGCGCACTCGGGTCGTCGGCGCCGAGCCGCTTCTCGGAAACGACGCCGCGCGGTCTCTCCGCGCCGGACACATCGTCAAGAACGAAAAAGAGCCGCTCACGATCGCCGACGGCGCACGCACGGTGAGCCTGGGCGAGAACAACTGGGCGATTCTGAAGGACGGCCTGGAGACGATCGTCGAAGTTCCCGAAGACGACATCGTCGAAGCGCTGAGGCTTCTCTTCTCCCACGCCAACCTCAAAGCGGAGCCCACGGGCGCACTCGGCGTTGGCGCGCTCCTCACAGACCCGGAACGTTTCCGGGACCGGTCGGTATGCTGCGTCGTCACCGGAGGCAACGTGAACGCCGATGTCTATCGACGACTGTTGAGCCGTGACTGAAATCCTCGAGCTCGGGATCGACATTATCCACTGGCTCGAGGCCTTTCGCTCGCCGCTACTGAACCAGTTTTTTTTCGTCGTCACGGATATCGGCTCGACCGCGGGCTATCTCGCGATGCTCCCGATCCTTTGGTGGGCTTTCTCGTGGAAGCTCGGGGCGCGGCTCTTCGTTGCGCTGGTGCTCAGCATCTACATCAACACGCTCATCAAAGATCTCGTGTCACTCCCCCGCCCGTTCGTCTATGCGGACATTGCCAATTTGCGCGCGCCCGGTGAGTTCAGCTTCCCGAGCGGCCACGCCCAGCAGGCGGCGGTTTTTTTTGGCCTACTTGCGCTTCACTTCAAGAAACGCTGGTTCACGACCGTCGCCGCGCTGACGGTCTTCCTGGTCGGATTTTCGCGCGTCTATCTCGGAGCTCACTTTCCTAGCGACGTGCTCGCAGGATGGAGCCTCGGGGCCGCGATCGCTTGGGGTTATGCGCGCTGGTCGGAGACGCTCGCGGAGAAAGCGGCCAGGCTTAGCTTGAACGCACAAGTGCTCTTGGTGATCTGTGTTCCCATAGCGCTCGCTTTCTTGCACCCGTCGAGGAACACCGCGCTCGCAATGGGCGGGCTCGCTGGGGCCCTTGGAGGCCTCGTCTTCGCATACCACCAGGGCCTTTATCAAGAAGGCATGCAGGCCCGGAGCCGCCGCGCATGGCTTGTCGTCGGCCTGTTAGGCCTTCCCCTCATTTACTTCGCGCTTCGGCTGCTCTCACCGGGCCAAGACTCCGTGTACTACTACCTTTATTTATGGTTGCGCTTCGCGACGATCGGCCTCTGGGTGAGCTTTCTCGTCCCACGCATCGTTGCCGTCATTCGAGACAGGCGACAGGCCCCCGCATGAAAACGCTCATGCTCTTGCGCCACGCCAAGTCGAGCTGGAAAGACAAGCGCATTTCAGACCACGACCGTCCTCTGAACAAGCGCGGAAAGAAAATCGCGCCCGTGATGGGGCACCTCATTCTCGAAAAACAGCTCGTCCCGGACCTCATCTTGTCGTCGACGGCCGTCCGCGCTCGAACAACGGCCGAAGCCGTGGCCGAAGCGTACAACTACAAGCACACTATCGAGCACATCGACGAGCTCTACCTAGCGACCGCGGGAGAGCTCCTCTTCCAAGCACAGAACCGCGTTGACGACAGCACAGACCGCGTGATGCTCGTCGCCCACAACCCGGGAATGGAAGACCTGGTCAGCAGGCTATCCGGCCATCCCGAGCCCTTTCCCACCGCCGCACTCGCGGTCTTCGGGCTCGGCATCGAAAGCTGGCGGGCGTTAGAGCTCGGCGTCGAGACGTCGCTTCTGCATCTATGGCGCCCGAGAGAGCTCGAGTGACGAAACCGATCTTCCACATCACGTTCACGCCATTCGCGGATTGCGATATCTGGATAGCCCGGAATGCCGTCGAAGCCGTCGCGCGATGGCTCGATTCCAAAGGTTTCGAGCCCACGACATGGGGCGAGCCACTTCGCAAGCTTAGACCGTCTGCAACTTCGTGAGAGAGCGGTAGTCTCCTCGCTTTGAAATCGATGGGGTTTGACAGGTCAACTCCAATTGACCATACTAGTCATATGAATACAGCCGGAGTAGCCGAACTAAAGGCGCGCTTGGCCGAATATCTCAAGCAGGTGAAGTCGGGAAACGAGATCCTGATCACGGAGCGCGGATCGCCGGTGGCAAAGCTGGTTCCGATAGATGCAACTCAGAAGCGAGACGAACGCCGCCAACGGCTGGCGGCAGGCGGTCTGCTCGAGCTCGGCAAGCGCCGCATGCCCAAATCGCTACTCGTGCTGCCCAAGGGCCCCGCGAACATTGGTGAGGATGTGCTGTCCGCTTTGCTATCAGAGCGTGACGAGGGTCGCTAGCGTACAGTGTTTTGGGACAGTTCGGCTTTGGTTCCTTTGCTCCTGCCGGAGGCGCGCTCAAATGAAATGACGACGACTATTCGTTCAGGCACCACTCCGGTATTTTGGTGGGGAACGCCGGTCGAGTGCAAGTCGGCCATCTATCGACGACACCGGGAGGAACCGTTGCCGAGAGCTATGTTGGAAACGGCTCTGCAACGGCTGGATCTTCTCCTCGACCATTCGGACACCATTGCCGCCACCGAAGACGTGCGACGACGCGCTGGACGACTTCTCGCCGTGCATCCCCTACGCGCCGCGGATTCGCTCCAATTAGCCGCGGCGCTGGTTTTTTGCGAAGACGATCCGACGAGCGAACGCTTCGTATGTCTCGACGGCCGACTTCGCGACGCTGCCTTGTCGGAAGGATTCCAACTCCTACCCCGTGAGATGTAGGTCAACAAACGTCCAGCCCTCCCAGAGGTATCGGAGGGACTCCGTGGTCAAGTGTTGCTAAGAGCAAGCTCCGCGCGAAGGAGCCTCAGTCGCTCGAGCTGGATGACGGCTCTCGCCTGCCTCTTGACCACGACGGCGACGGCACAGCGGCTGACGCCGAAAGCTGAGAACGACGCTTCCGCGAAATCGTTTCCCGCCACCTAAACCTAACCCGCCGACGTTACCTAAAAAACGAAAGCGTTCCCTTCGAAGCGGCCGGGACGCGGCGAGGGCGGGATAGCGATGGCCTCCCGGGAGGACCAACTGCCGCGGATCGCTATCGGTGGTGAGTCCGGTAGCCCTGAGTTTTGACAAGGAGAGCAAATGGCTAAAGTGCATCGCCGGAGATTTCTCGAGATAACGGGTGGCAGCGTCGGGGCGCTCGCTGCTCGTCCATTGACGGCGCAGTCCCCCGAGGTCGTCGTGATCGGAGCGGGTGCCTTCGGTGGGTGGACAGCTCTTTACCTCCGAGAGATGGGGCTGTCGGTAACACTCGTAGACGCGTACGGACCGGGCAACGCGCGGTCGAGCTCGGCCGGCGAGACGCGACAGATTCGTGCCACCTACGGCGACCGTGAGCTCTATTCGCGTTGGGTCGTCGACGCCTTCGAGCGGTGGAAGACACGAGAGGAGGAGTGGGGCAAGAAGCCATTCTTCCAAACGGGTCAAATCACGCTGCTCCGCGAGTGGACCGATTACCTCCAGTCGTCGAAGACGGTGCTCGATAAACTCGGACTCGACAACGAGGTGATCCAGCGCGCGGAACTCATCAAGCGTTTTCCCCAGTTCAACGATGACGACGTGGAGCTCGGCTTCTACGTTCCGAGCACGGGAATCCTCAAATGCCGGGAAGGCTGTTTGGCGGTGGCCGAGGCTTTCCAGAGCAAGGGCGGTCGCTTCGTGATGGCGAAAGCGGAGATGCGCCAGCGCTCGGGCGGCAAATTGCCGGAGGTAAAACTCTCCACGGGGGAGACGCTGGCGGCGCAGAGCTTCGTCTTTGCGTCCGGACCGTGGCACCCCAAGATGTTTCCGAAAGTGCTCGGAGACAAGTTACGTCTGAACCGGCGCGTGCTGTTTTTCATGGGTACACCCCAGGACGATCATCGGCTTTCCTATCCAAACTGCCCGACCTTCACGATCCGCGGAGTCTATGGCTTCCCCGATCTCGAAGGCAAGGGAGTCAAGCTCGGTCCCTATTGGGACACGGGACCACTCGACCCGGACACCGACGATCGCACCGCCACGCCGGATGAGCTGCGTCGGATTCACGAGCTCGTGGACTCGGCGCACCCGATGCTCGAGGGCCAACCGGTCCTCGAGACTCGGGTGAGCCCGCGTACCAACAGCATCGACGGCCATTTCATGGTCGACCGTCATCCCGAGCTGGACAATGTCTGGCTGGTGGGCGGCGGCTCCGGCCACGGCTACAAGCACGGGATCGTGCTCGGAGATTACGTAGCCGACCGCGTTACCGGGAACGCGACCGATCCAAATCTGGACGCGACGTTCGCGATCAAGAGTGAGCTGCCATTTTCCACCGTTCGGCGGATATGCCTGTACGAAAATCTCCATGCCGCCCGGCGCGTCCGAGTAGTACGCGATCCATCGGCCGTCGGGTGAGAATCGAGCGGCCCGCCTGGTTTCCACTATCGGTGACGAGCGGCTCACTCGATGGCTCACCTAACCGGAGTTGCCGCAAGTCGTAACTCGTCTCCACTGAGTCTTCATGAAACACGATGGTGCGCCCATCGGGCGTGAACGCGCTCACGTAGATGGCAGCCGCGCTCTCGAGAAGCACCTCCGCGGTCCCGCTTCCGTCAGCGAGCGCCCACAGAATCGCAATCCTGTTCGCCAAAACGGAGTGAACCGCAACTCTTGTACCATCGGGCGACCAGACGGGGCGTCCAGGGAGGCCGTCTAGCGTAAGCTTGCTAGACGTGCCGCGTGACGGATCGATGATGAAGATATCCGAGGTCAATCCAACGTAGTCGACAACCGAAACCGCCACGCGATTCGAGCCCGGAGCGAGTCGAAGATCTTTATACGCACGCATTTCCTCCACGACGGGCATTTCTGTCCCGTCTGGGTCAACCCAAACAAGTTGGAATTCGGAGAGCGACGCATCCTCGGCACGGTAAATGAGCGTTCCGTCGTCGGACACCGCGAACTGATGGAAGAGGCCGTCGTGGCGAACGCCGTTTATCACGGGCACGGGCACACCGTGGGAGCGCGTGTTCACCTATTCGAATTCCACCGCGAAGAGCGAGCCCTGCCGAGCGAACAAAAGATGCCCGGTTGGCAACAGCCGACCCTGGGACGCGTCTTCTAGAATAACCTCCACCTCTCCGGCGCCGAGATCGACAATCGCGAGTTGTCGTCCGCCTTCACCCACCACCGTGACAGGCGCCAAGTCGGAGTTCCCCAACGGACTCGGACACAAGAGGCCCACTTCGCCACGGGAGGGGTTCGGAACCGCGAGGCGCTTTACTTCACGTCCTTCCGCGGATACCGCGACGAGACCTCTCCTTCCGAGGTTGTCTCCCACGAGGATGGTGGTGTCGTTTATCCAAAAGGCGCCGCCGTACTCTCCTGGCTCAGACAGCTCCGTTGGCGTACTCCGGCCCGGAACGACCGCGTGCATTCTTTGGTCGGCGAAATAGCCGAGCCACGTCCCATCCGGCGAGAAGAAAGGGCCTTGCGCTCCTTCGGTGCCGGGAACGAGCGTCCCGTTCCCCTCGTCCGGACTCCAGACGAAGAGCTGTCGAACGCCACCGACAGTAGTGACATAGGCCAGAGTTGTGCCGTCGGGTGACAGAGCCAAAAGTGGAACTCCTAACGAAGTGGGCGGTGCGATGGGCGAATCCGCAGGAAGCTGCGCCACGAACCGCTTGGTGCGCGCCATCGACTCCAAGTCTGTCGTGCGCGCGAAGTATGTCAGGCCACTAGCAATGAGCGCGGCTGCGATCGCGGTCAGCGCAATCCAGGAAACGGCTGGACGTGCCTTGGCGGGGTGCGGGGCCTCCGGTGCGTCACGCTCCGAAAGTAGAATCCGTGCGTCCGCGACATCATGAAGGCGCCATTTTGGGTCCTTGACGAGACAGCGCAGCAGCAGTTGATGGCACGCCGGCCAAACATCTGAAGGGAGCTTGTCGTAGTCCGGCTCGAGTTGAACGACGGCGGCCAGGATATCGGTTACAGTTTCGCCCGCAAAAACCTTCCGTGTCGTCAGCGCTTCGTAAAGGCAGCAACCGAAGGCCCAAATATCCGTACGCTTGTCGACAGGGTTCGCACGCGTTTGCTCAGGACTCATGTACGACGCCATCCCCATAATCGCCCCGAGCGACGTCTCTCTAGCAAGGTAGGTGATTGGGATGAATCGACGGCCGGTTCCTCTTCACGAAGGAACGCTTTCGCCAAGCCAAAATCCAGAATCTTCGGCTTCCCATCCGGCCCGATCTTGATATTTACTGGCTTCAAGTCTCTGTGAACGACTCCCTTACTGTGTGCGGCTTCTAACCCCTCGGCAATCTCAATGAACAGCGGGATGGCCTCGTCAACGAGAATGCGACCTCTGGCGATACGTTCTGCCAAAGTCTCCCCTTCCACCAACTCCATGACGAGAAACAGCTGCCCATCGTGTTCTTCGAGACCATAGAGCGTGGCGATGTTCGCGTGGTTGAGCTGTGCGAGGAGGCGGGCTTCGCGCTGAAATCGGTCGAGACGCTCTTTATCTTGGGAGAACTGCTCGGGAAGAATTTTGATAGCGACGTCCCGGCCGAGCTTTGAATCTCGAGCCCGATACACCTCCCCCCATACCGCCTTTCCCAATGGGCTCGAGGATTTCGTAGTGGGCGAGTTTGTGGCCGGGTGAAAGCAACATTTCAGGCCGACGATGTTACGACAGTGGTGGATGGTGAGCAACCAGGAAACGCCGAGCTGGCGAGCCACTAACGACTTGCCTCTACTCGCCCATATCTGAGAACATAACCGCGGCGGTTGAGCTTGTACGCGCAATCGGCGTACGCGTGCATTCCCCGAAAGGATGGTGCATGAAGACATTCGCCACCGGCGTCGCATTCTTCGGAGTCTGGCTTGCAGTTGGGAGCCAGACCGCTGCGACGGGTGCGACCCGTTGGCCAACTCGAAGCGAGTCCCCGACGCTTCCAGCGGACTTGAACCCGGTCATTCAGGAATACTGCGTGACCTGCCACAATGACTCGACACTCTTGGGCAACCTCTCGCTCGAGACCTTCGACGTCGCCGCAGCACACGAGCGGGCCGAGACCGCCGAGAAGATGATCGTGAAGCTCCGGGCCGGAATGATGCCCCCGCCGGACATCGACCGCCCGTCACCCGAAACACTGCTGACACTCGTTACGACCCTCGAGGCGGTGGTGGACCAAGCCGCCGGGACTGACCCGAATCCCGGCGCCCGTCGGTTTCAGAGGGTCAACCGAGTCGAGTACGAGCGAGTGGTCAAAGATCTCCTCGCGCTCGATATCGACGCCAGTCGCTGGCTCCCGGCCGACACCTATCTCGGCAACTTCAACAACATGTCGGCCGCCCAGGGGCTCTCGACAACGCTTCTCGAGGCCTATCTGAGGGCTGCGAGCGAAGTCAGTCGCCTCGCCGTCGGTAACCCCAATGCGCTTTCGAGCACCGCCAAGTACAGGACCCCGATCGAAGTCTCACAACACGCTTGGGATCACATCGAGGGTACGCCCTTTGGGACGCGCGGCGGGATGGTCGTCACGCACGACTTCCCGGCAGAAGGCGAGTACGTTTTCTCGATCGAGACTCTCTTCGGTAACGGCACGAGCTTTACGGACATAGACATCGCGATCAACGGCGAAGGCGTAGCTCTCCTCGGCCTGGAGCATGGCGGGGCCAAAACCGTTCCGATACGGACCGAGCCCATCTTCGTTCGTGCAGGCCAGCGACAAGTCTCCGCGGCCTTCATCCGAAATATCGATGGACCGTACGAGGATCGTTTGAGCCCTCACGCATGGTCGTTCGTCGGAGGTGAGGACTCGAAGGCGTGGGCGAATTACGGAATCACCGCACTGCCGCACCTCAGCGACCTAATGATCACGGGGCCCCTTCGCTCCGTGGGGCTTTCGGAGACGGCCAGTCGCAAAAAGATCTTCAGCTGCGGCCCGACATCACCAAGCGAGGAACGTCCGTGCGCCGAGACGATCATCCGCCGCCTGGCCCGTGAGGCCTATCGGCGACCGGTCACGGAAGAAGATCTGGCGGGACCCATGTCCTTCTACGACCGTGGCGCCGAAGCCGAAGGCTTCGAGGTCGGCGTCCGGACCGCGCTACAGGCGATCCTGGCCAGTCCACAATTCATCTTCCGCCTCGAGGAGCAACCCGCCGGCCTTCGCGCGGGTGCGAGCTATCGTCTGCGCGACCTCGATCTCGCTTCACGCCTATCGTTGTTCCTGTGGGCCGCAAACCCGGACGATGAGCTGCTCGCGCTCGCCGCGGAGGGTCGGCTCTCGGATCCGGGGCGCCTGGAGCAGCAGGTCGAAAGGATGATCGAGGACCCACGTTCGAAGTCGCTCGCCACGCGATTCGCCGCGCAATGGCTTCGGCTCCAGGACGCGGAGGACAATCACCCGCAGCCATACCTCTATCCCGACTTCACCGGGCAGTTACGCGATGACCTGGTACGCGAGACCCAATCCTTCCTCGATCACCTCGTTCGGGAAGATCGGAGCTTGCTCGAGCTGTTCAACGCGGACTACACGTTTCTCAACGAGCGCGTGGCGCGGCATTACGGGATCTCCGGCGTGTCGGGCGAAGAGTTCCGCAGGGTCGACTACCCCGATGACACCCGGCGCGGCGTGTTGGGCCACGGGAGCGTGCTACTCCTGACGTCGATGTCCGCCCGCACCTCCCCCGTGCTGCGCGGCAAGTGGGTGATGGAAGTGCTCATGGGCTCGCCGCCGCCGCCGCCGCCGCCCGACATCCCGGCGCTCGAGGAAACAGAAGGCACATTGGAAGGACGCCGTCTGACCACACGCGAGCGGTTAGAGATACACCGGGCCAACCCGACCTGTCATGCTTGCCACCGATTCATGGATCCCATCGGGCTGGCGCTCGACAACTTCGATGTGACGGGACGTTTGCGGACCCGCGAGAACGGCGTCCCGCTCGATACGCGTGGCACCTATTACGACGGCACGGAGGTGAACACTCCGAAGGAGCTCACCGACTTGCTCATGAAGCGACCGATCCCGTTGGTACGGAACTACACCGCAAACTTGCTGGCCTACGCCATCGGGCGCCGCGTGGAGTATTTCGACCAGCCCAAGATTCGCGCCATCGTGCGAGAAGCGGAAGCGAACGACTACCGGATGTCTTCGTTTATCCTCGGAGTCGTGAAGAGCCGACCCTTTCAGATGTCGCGGTCCCGAGCGACCTCGTTGGGAGAAGTCCAACGTTCCGAACAGGAGAATTAGAGCCATGGCATTCATTACCAGAAAGCACCTGTCCCGCCGCGCGTTCCTCCGAGGTACGGGTGCGAGCTTCGCGCTGCCTTTCCTCGAGGCAATGGTCCCCGCGGGACGCGCGAGCGGAGACGGGACTACCGGCTTCACACGCCTTGTATGTATAGAGGAATCGATGGGCTGCGCCGGCTCTAGCGACTGGGGGGATGCGCAACACTTATTCGCTCCGGCCAAGGTCGGTCGCAACTTCGACCTCGCCGCGAACAGCCAACTGAAGCCACTCGAAGGGTTCCGCGAATACTTGACGATCGTCAGCAACACGGACTGTCGCTCGGCCGAAGCGTTCCGCGCGGAGGAGATCGGTGGCGATCACGACCGATCGACAGCGGTGTTCCTGACGCAGGCCCACCCGAAGCAGACCCAGGGCTCGGACATCTTTCTGGGAACGTCGCTCGACCAGCTTCACGCGCAGCGCTTCGGGCGCGACACCGCGCTACCCTCGCTCGAGCTTTGTATAGAAGGCATCGACCGCGGCGGCGGTTGCGCCTACAACTACCACTGCGCCTACACGACCTCGCTGTCCTGGGCGACCCCCAACCAGCCGCTCCCCGCGATTCGCGAGCCTCGGGTCGTGTTCGAGCGACTGTTCGGCGCCGGCGACACACCGGAAGACCGGGCCGCCCGGCGTCGGACCGACCGAAGCATGATCGACTGGATCACGACCGAGGTCTCGCGCCTGAAGCGAACCTTGGGGGCCGCGGATCGCGCGGCGCTCGACGCATACACGGAACACATCCGCGAGATCGAGCGGCGGATCCAGCTCGTCGAGGCCCGCAACATGAGAGGCGACGAGCACGAGATGCCCGAGACGCCCTCCGGTGTTCCCGCCTCGTTCGAAGAGCACATGCAGTTGATGTTCGATCTTCAAATGGTCGCGCTACAGACCGACCTCACGCGGGTTATCACGTTCAAGACCGGATTCGATCAGTCGAATCGAGTGTTTCCAGAGAGCGGCACTACGAAGTCTATCCACGGGGTCTCTCACCACGGCAACGTCCCCGCGGACATCCTGGACTTCAACAAGATCAACACGTACCGCCTCGGCCAGCTCAACTACTTCCTCCAGAAAATGCGAGATACGATCGACGGCGACGCGTCGCTTTTGGATAAGACGGCCATCATCTGGGGATCTCCGATGGCCGACCCCAACCTGCACAACCACCGCCGCGCACCCCTCCTCCTCATGGGTCACGCGAACGGAGCCCTCGAAGGAGGACTGCATCTTCGGGCCCCAGAGGGAACGTCGATGGCGAACGTGTTTCTCGCACTGATGAAAAAGTTGGGACACAAGGACATGAAGACATTCGGCGACAGCACGAGAGAGTTTCTGTTGGACTTTCCGCGCGGCGGAGGCAACGCATGAGGATCGCCGCGAAATCAGCCGTCCTTTTCGGCATCGCTCTCGTCCTGGCAGGCGCCGACCCCTCGCCCGGAGCCCCGGTTGCCGATGGCATCGAAATCATCGAGGCCGCGCGCCGGGGAGACGCCGAAGCCGTCCGGTCGCTCCTCGATCAGGGCGTGGATGTGAACGAAGCGCGGGGCGACGGCATGACCGCGCTGCACCGGGCCGCCGAGCGCGGCCATTCCGAGGTCGCCGAGCTGTTGATCGCAGCGTCCGCCGACGTAGAGGCGAAGACGCGCATCGGCAGCTACACTCCGCTCCACCTGGGCAGCCGGGGAGGACACGCCGTTGTAATAATGATGCTGCTCGAGGCGGGTGGCCGTCCCAATGCCGTGACCACCAACAGCAGCGTAACGGCATTGCACCTGGCGGCAGCGGCGATCGACGGGGCGGAGGCCGTGACGGCGCTCCTGGGTCAGGGAGCGAACCCCAATGCCCGCGCAGGGTCGGCGGGCCAGACGCCTTTGGTCTTCGCGGCCGGATCCAACCGCGCGGCATCCGTGAGAGAGCTCCTGAAGGGCGGAGCGGATCCGGGAGTTAGCACGAAAGTCGTCGACGTTCTCCCGAGCCTCGCGCTGGATCGGGAGGCGACCAAACGCTTTCGGAAGAAGCTTTTCGGAACTGAGCTGGCCGAGGCCATGGCCAAACCGAGCTCTAGAATCAAAGCACCGGACGTGGAGCTCAGCTCGACCGAGGTCCAGGCAGCCATCCGCGCGCAGCGGGAGTTCCTGCTCTCCGGCTATGAAGTCGGCGACGTCGATGGGCACTCGCTTGCGCGTGTCCGGCCGGACTACCCGGGAGGTCCCGAAGTCGTGCGCCCTCCGTTCAGGGAGGTTGTCGTCGGCAAGACGGGCGGCATGACAGCGCTCTTACACGCGGCTCGCGAGGGACATATCGAGGCGGCCGTCGCACTCCTCGATGGCGATGCTGACATCAACGAGGTGAGCGGTGATGGAACCAGCCCGCTGCTCATGACCGCGCTCAACGGTCAGTTCGATTTGGCGCTCGTCCTGCTCGACCGTGGCGCCGACCCCAACTTGGCCGCCTCCACCGACGGTGCCTCACCTTTGTTCGCCGTCCTCCAGACCCAGTGGGCGCCAAGGTCGAACTATCCCCAGCCCCGGGCACAGGACGAGCAGCGCACGGAGTATATGGACGTGCTGAGGGCCCTACTTGAGGCAGGAGCCAACCCGAACGTCCGGTTGAACACGCATCTATGGTACTGGGAGTACGGGCTCGGCAAGATGGGGATCGACCTCACGGGCGCAACACCGTTCTGGCGCGCCGCCTTCGCGCAGGACCTCGAAGCCATGAAGCTTCTCGCAGCAAACGGTGCGGATCCCAACATCCCCACCAAGTGGCCGGAAGTCGGGATGAGGGGGCGGCGACAACAGGACGGGAGGCAGCAGGAGGATTCGGCATTGCCCTACATCCCCGAGAGAGCGCTGAACGCCTATCCGATCCACGCTACCGCGGGGGGAGGCTACCTCGGACTCGGGGCCTTTAGCGTGCGCAACGCACCGAACCAGTTCCTTCCGGCCGTGAAGTATCTGGTCGAGGAGCACGGAGCAGACGTCAACCTCACCGACTCCTGGGGCTACCGGCCGATCCACTATGCGGCGGCGCGAGGCGATAACGAGCTCATCAAATATCTCGTGTCGCAGGGTGCGGACGTCACTGTAATCACACGCCTGGGCCAGTCGACCGCCGACATGGCGCGTGGCGGTCGTTCCGGTTTCTTCATGCGGGTGGCGTACCCAGAGACGGTGGAGCTGCTCACGAGTCTGGGCTCGTCGCTCGAGTGTCTCCACACCCACTTCCTCGACACCGGGGACGTCTGCGCGGGGGCCGGCGTCAACGACGTCTGGGCGCCATCCCCTGAAATACCCAAGTAGACCTCGATTGCAACCGAAACGGGCAATAGGGTATCTTGGCGCTGCTGGGATCGGTTACCGGCGAGCCGTTTACGATGCCATCATCAGGTGAGATCTGGAACTTCCCCGCCTGAAACGGGAACGATCCAAATGTCGTGCTCGTACACAAAGGCGATGGACGCGCTGTCCGGGGAGAACTTGGGGTCGACCACGTCCCCTTTGGACGGCGCGAGATGTGTCGCTTCACCGCTCTCGAGGTCGTAGACGAGGATCCGGCCGTGGGGGGGCCTATACCCGCGTATCCAAGAGCTCACGGGGCAGATTACTTGAAATAAACAGCGACCTCTTCGAAGACCTTCCAGGCGAGCAAACGGCTTCTTGTCTGCGAGGGCGCGAGCCCGAAGTCTCTCCTAGGGTTCGTTAACAGGCTCACGATAGGGCTTGGCCTGTTTATAGAGCAACATGCCGAGATAATAGTGCGCCTCCTCGAAGCGCGGTTCGAGCTCGAGAGCGCGACGGAAGTGAACCATGCCCTCTTCAAGCTCTCTTTGCGACATGAGCGCGATGCCCAAGTTGTGGTGTCCTTCGGCAGAACCGGGATCGGTCGAGAGCACCTCACGAAAGCGCTCGATCGCCTCCTCGACCTTCCCCCTGCCCTATCAAGGCGATGCCGAGGTTGTTGCCGGCATCGACGAAATCGGGCTTCGCCTCGAGCGCGCGGCGAAAGTAGAGGACGGCTAAGCTCCGGGCTGGCCCATACGATCGTTGAGCGTGCCGCCGCGGTCGAACCACGCAAGCTCGGTCGTTCGGTCCCCTCCACGAGGGATGAAGGCAAGAACCCCGTTATTTTTGTTTTTATTGGTTCGCGGTGCTCGCGGCGAGCAGGACGGCGCTCTTTGCGGCCAATCTCTTTCGTTCGCGGGTAGGACGTGCCTTTCTCGCGATCTGCGACCAGGACATCGCCGCAGAAGCCTCCGGGGTCAACCTGTTCCGCTACAAGCTCACGGCGTTCGCCGTGTCGTCTTTTTTCGTCGGCATGTCGGGAGCGCTCATCGCGCATTACCGTACGATCGTGACGTGGGAGCGGTTCACGCTCGAAGTGAGCATTCTTTATCTCGCGATGGTCATCGGCGGCGGGCTCGGAAGTATCGTGGACTCGTTTCTCAGCGCTTCGGTCATAACACTCTTGCCCGCGCTCATCGCCACATCCGGCCGCGCGCTAGGGAGGCTCCGGGGTCGCTTTCTCGTCCATCTTATAGGTGGACTGCACCAAGACCAGCCCAAAACGCGTCTGTCGTCGCCGCCAGCCGGAAAAATCCGTCCTCTACAGGGCGCTGGCGCAGCACTTTGAGTCTTTTCTCCTCCACTATGAACAACGTTTCGAGAAGAGCTTCGGTTACTTGAGAGCCATCGTCCGCGACACGGTCTACCGATTCTTAGATTGTGGCATCTTGGAATCAGGCTTCGCACTCGCCGCGGCAATGAAAGTCCAAGCCATCGACCAGAACCGCCCAGTCATGGACGTCTTGATCGCGGATACGAACGGGGAACTCGACGGATTTCTGGACGGGATGAAGCGTCTCGAGGGAGTAGCGGAGGGCAGAACGTCAAAACAACCAACCTTCAAGCCTCGAATAACTCGAGCCCTGCAGACGAGAACCGCCGAAAATCCTCTATGTTCGCCGTCGCCAGTGCAGAGTCGAATCGGAGAGCCGTCGCGGCAATTATGCAATCGAACATGGACCGCCGCCGCCGACCCGCGTCATTAAAGAGCCGAGCGCTCACCTTAGCATCCTCCTGGAGAAGGGCATGCGTCGGAGACGATTTGTAGCGCTAAGTCGGCCTGACTCGTATCGAGGGGACCGCAGAGAAACTCCGCCCACGCAATCGTGCCTTTCGTCCTAGGGCTCCACACCGACGGCAAATCCCGATAGAATGCCCCCATCCAAGTTCACGCTGGCAAAAGGAGATGACTCGTTGAAACGTAAAGGCACTCTATTGACAGCTCTTGCATTAATGATGACGACCCTGTTCGCCGCGCACGGATTCGCGCAACCCGTAGAGCTCAAAAGCGCGCTCCTCGAATCCTTCGAGTGGCGCAATATCGGACCGGAGCGTGGAGGACGATCGCTCACCTGCACAGGCAGCCCTGGGCGGCCGAACGAGTACTTCTTCGGCGCGACGGGCGGGGGCTTGTGGAAAACCCATGACGGAGGCACGACCTGGTTCCCCGTTACGGACCAGAAGATCGCCTTTTCTTCTGTCGGTGCGGTGGCCGTGGCGGAGACCAATCCCGACATCATTTATATAGGAGGCGGCGAGACGCAGCTGCGGGGCAGCATCACGCAAGGCGACGGCGTCTACAAATCGACCGATGGCGGCGACACGTGGCGCTTTTTAGGCCTGAAAGACACGCAAGCCATCTCTCGCATCCGCGTTCATCCCACGAACCCCGACATCGTCTACGTCTCAGCGCTCGGGCACGTATATGGCGACAACGAGGAGCGCGGCATTTTTCGCTCCAAAGACGGGGGCAATACGTGGGAGAAGGTGCTCTACAAGAGCGACCAAGCAGGCGGGGTCGATCTCATCATCGACCGTACGAACCCCAACGTCCTCTATGCTTCGCTCTGGCAGGTCTATCGCAAGGCATGGAAGATGTGGGGCGGCGGGCCGGACTCGGGTCTCTACAAGACGGAAAATGGCGGGGAGACCTGGATTGAGCTCACCGGAAATCCCGGGATGCCCGAAGGACCCATCGGCAAGATCGGCATCACGGTCTCACCCGCGGATCCGAAACGCCTCTGGGCCATCGTCGAGGCCAACGATGGCGGCGTCTTCCGCTCCGACGATGGAGGCGCGAGCTGGACGCGGACGAATGACGAGCGCAAGATCCGCCAGCGACATTTCTACTACTCGCGCATCTACGCGGATACGCAAGATCGCGACACCGTTTACGCGCTCAATACGCGCATGTACAAGTCGGTCGACGGAGGCGAGACGTTCGATATCACCATCACGGTGCCGCATGGCGACAATCACGATTTGTGGATCGACCCCAACAACCCGCGGCGCATGTGCAACTCGAATGACGGCGGCGGCAACGTCTCCATCAATGGCGGCGAGACCTGGACGGAGCAGGATTACGTGACGACGCAGCTCTATCACGTCAACGTCACCAACGACGTGCCCTACCACGTCTGCGGCGCTCAGCAGGACAATTCCACCGTCTGCGTTCCGAGCGACGGCTGGCAGAACATGCAGGCGCGCGGCCCCGGCCATGGCTGGTACTACACGGCGGGCGGCGGCGAGAGCGGCTACATCACGCAGCACCCCACAAAGCTCGACCTGTTCTACGCTGGAAGCCAGGGCGCGCTACTGACCCGCTACAACAGAGCCAATGGACAGATCCGAGACATCCAGGTCTATCCGCGTTTTTTCTCCGGGGAGCCGGCAAGTGCTCTACCCGAGCGCTGGCAGTGGACCTTTCCCATCGTGTTCTCCCCCCTCGACGAGAACATCCTCTACACGAGCTCCCAACATGTTTGGAAGACGACCGATGACGGCCAGACGTGGGAGAAGATAAGTTCCGATCTCACTTATGGCGATCCGGAAACGCTCGGCGTATCGGGCGGTCTCGTCACGATGGACATGAACGGGCCGGAGATCTACGCGACCGTTTTTGCATTGGCGCCTTCTCTCCACGACGTGAACACCATCTGGGCAGGCTCGGATGACGGCATGATCCACATCACGCGCGACGGCGGGAAGAACTGGGAGAACATTACACCGCCCGACCTCCCGAAATTCAGCCGCGTGAGCATCATCGACGAATCCAAGCACGCAGCTGGAACGCTTTTCGTGGCCGCCAATCGCTATCAGGTGGACGATCGGGAGCCTTATGTCTTTCGTACGCGCGACTTCGGAAAAACGTGGACGAAGATCGTCGACGGTATCGCCGCCGGACACTTCGCTCGCGCCGTCCGGGAGGATCCCGTGCGCAAGGATCTTCTGTTCCTCGGAACGGAGCACGGAGCCTACCTTTCCTTCGACGCCGGGGATAACTGGCAATCCCTTCAGCTCAACCTTCCCGACACACCCATACGGGATCTCGCCGTGAAGGATTCGGACGTCGTTCTCGGCACGCATGGCCGCGGCTTCTGGATCCTGGACGACATCGAGCCCCTCCGTCAGCTCTCTCCGAGCGTTTACAACAAAACGCTCACCGTCTTCGAGCCGGGCCCGACGATCCGCGGAATAGGCAACGCGGTGATCCAATATTTTCTCTCCGAAGAGGCCGAGAAGGTCACGGTCGAGATCCTCGACCCGAGCGGCAATGTGATCCGCACCATCGAGGGAACTCCCGAAGATGAAAAGGAAGAAAGGCCCGCGGGCAATCCTTTCCGTCCCGCGCCGCCCGCGCCACCATCCACGCATGCGGGGCTCAACCACTTCGAGTGGGACCTCCACCACGAAGGTGCGACAACATTCGACGGGATGATCATATGGAGCGGCCGGCCCGAACGCGGCCCCAAAGCCCCTCCGGCAACTTATCAGGCACGCGTCACGACGCTCGAGCAAACCCAGACGGTTTCTTTCGAAGTGCAGATCGATCCCCGGTTCGAAGGCGTCACGGTGGCGGACCTCGAGAAGCAGTTCGAGCTCTCGAGCAAGATCCGCGACAAGACGAGCGAAGCCAACGAAGCCGTCATCGAGATCCGCGAAGTCCGCGCGCAGCTCGAAGAGCTGCTCGAGACAACGGCGAGCGCCGAGCTCCAACAGACCGGTCGCGATTTCATCGAGAACATCTCCGAGATCGAAGAAGCGCTCTATCAGGTCAAGAACCAGAGCAGCCAGGATCCACTCAACTTCCCCATCCGGCTCAACAACCGACTCGCGTCGCTACGCCGAAGTGTCGAGCACGGGGACGCCAAGCCGACGAACGCAGCCTTTACGGTCTTCGAAGAGCTTTCCGCCGAGCTCGCCGAGCACATGCAAAAACTCCAAGCGCTGCTCGACAGCGGGTTAAACGCCATCAACACCCAGCTCGAGAGTGAGGGTCTCGGGACCGTCGAGGGAGACCGCCAGAAATAGAGTCTACCGTGTACCTAACGAAAGACTGACGCAACCGCGTTTCGATTGCGTTCGTCCTCGCACTTTTGGCTGACAGGGTCGAAGATTGAGAAAGGCAAGAGGGCACCTATGACACGTAAAGTCACACGTCGGGATTTTCTCAATGGAACTGAGGTCGCCATCGGGGCCTCCCTGTTGTCGCCGTGGGCGTCTTTACTGGGCGCCGAGTCTTCGCAGTTCACCTTGGACGCGGACTATTATCCACCCGCGCTCACTGGGTTGTGCGGAAGCCATAAAGGTTCATGGGAGGCCATGCACGCCCGCGTTACGGGCAAGACCTGGCCCGCCGGCGAACCCGAAGAGGCTACGACCTGGTCGGGGGCGGCATCAGCGGCTTGTCGGCGGCACACTTCTACCGGAAGGAGCGGCCCGCCGCGGGTATTCTGGACCTAGACAACCACGACGATTTTGGCGGCCATGCCAAGTGCAACGAGTTCAAGACCGGCGACGAGACCAGAATCGGTTACAGAGGCACGGAGTCGATCGACACGCCGTCCTCCTACAGCCAGGTCGCGAAAGACTTGCTGGTCGAATTGGGGATACACACTTCCAAATTCTACGAGGCCTTCGATCAGAAGCTCTATTCGTCCATGGGCCTCGGCAAAGGCATCCTGTTCGATAAAGACACTTTCGGCACGCAAAAACTCGTGGTCGGATACGGCAAGATTCATTGGGAGAAGTTTGCAGCCCAGACACCGATGAACGCCCAGGCAAAAAAAGATCTCGTTCGCGTCCAAACCGAGAAACGTGACTACTTGCCAGGACTGACGAACGAAGAGAAGCACAAGAAACTCCCGCGGGTGAGCTACGAGGCTTTTTGCGGGACTACGTGAAAGTCGACCCCCAACTTTTGCAAATGTACCGGCGCTGGGGCATGAGTTTCTGGTGCGTGGGCACGGATGAGATACCGGCGACATCGGTGCAGTCTTATGATGGCGGTATGCCGAGGCTCAATCACACGCTGATACGCGCGGGGTCACGAGGAGATGAGCCCTATATTTTTCATTTCCCGGACGGCAATGCTTCCGTCGCACGGCTTCTCGTTCGCTCCCTGATCCCAGATGCGGTTCCCGGAACAACGATGGATGTGGTCACGTGCCGCATGAATTACTCCATGCTTGACCGGAGCAACGCCGCCGTCAACATTCGCCTCAATAGTACGGTCGTACACACCGTTCACATGGCTGACTCGAGAGCGGTGGACGTTACTTACGTCCATAAGGGCAAGGCTCACACGGTCAGGGCGGACAGGTGCATCATGGCCGGCTACAACTCCGCGATTCCCTTTATCTGCCCGGATCTTCCGGAGGCACAGAAAGCGGGTCTCGCCTACGGCGTCAAGGCAGCCCTGACCTACGTCAAGATCCTCGTACCCAATTGGCGTCCCTTTGCCGATCTCGGTCTGGAATTCGTGTACTACACCAACGACTTCTACAAACAGGTAGAGCTCGACTACCCGGTCTCTCTAGGCAAGTATCATCGTGCTCAAACACCCGACGATCCGATGGTCCTGCACATGTGCCACGTGCACCATTCCCCGGACATCACCGGACCCGAGCAGTGGCGGGAAGGTCGCCGCAAGCTGTTGTCAACACCGTTCAAGGTCTTCGAGCACCACGTCCGAGACCAACTGGATCAAGCACTGTCCTCGGCCGGATTCGACGCCGAGAATGACATTCACGCCATCACAGTCAACCGATGGCCTCACGGCTACGCCTACAGCCCAGGACTCATCTGGGAGCCCGAATGGGCCACGGAAGCCGATAAGCCATGGGTCATCGGCCGCAAGCCATTCGGGAGAATCACCATCGCCAACTCGGATGCCGGCGCATCCGCCACAACCAAATCCGCCATCGACCAAGCCTGGCGCGCGGTAAGAGAACCCCTGAGCTCTAAAACCCCCGACCGATAACAAGCAATCCCAAAATTAGAGAGAAGACCATCTCCTCTCATCTTCTTGCTTTCCTTGCGCTCTGCGCCTTTGCGCCTTTGCGTTACGCTTTTCTTAATATTGATCTCTTTACCCAAGCTACTTCTTCCGCGTCTTCTTCCTGCTCTGCTCACCCTCAGGCGACGCACTCAACGCTTGCTCCACCGGCACCCAATCCTCGGGCGGCTCTTTCCCCTTCATCTCAAAGAGAAAGCGGGAGGGCATGACCGGAGCGCGGTTCCCGTATCTCGCGCGCTCCGAGACAAAGCTCAGCGTGAGCGCACTCATCGCCCGCGTGATGCCCACATAAGCGAGGCGGCGCTCCTCCTCCAGACCGCCATCCTCGACAGAGCGCGCGTGAGGCAGCAGCCCTTCCTCCATCCCCACGAGAAAAACATGCGGGTATTCGAGTCCCTTCGCAGCATGCAGAGTCATCAGCGTCACGGCTTCACGCGAATCGTCCTCACGATCTTTCGTGTCCTCCCCACTCGAAAGCGCGAGCTCTTCGAGGAAACCGACGAGCGCGGGACTCTTGCTCTTGCGCGTATAGTTCTCCGCGAAGTTCTGGACCTCCTCGACCGCGGCCCAGCGCGCCTCGCGCGTCATAGGGTCGGCATAGAGACGCCGTACTTCCGTTCGATAGCTAAGCGCTTCGAGTAGCTCCGAGATGCCCGCGACGAGCCCTTGACTCGCGCGCGGAAGCGATGAGCTCGAGAGAATAGCCCGAAACGTACGGTAGGACTCGAGCGCAGAGGCGCTCAACCCTGCGATCTCATCCCCGCGCTCGAAGACGGCGTGCACAGAAATACCGTTCTCCGTAGCGAAATCGACGACGCGGTCGATAGTCGTCTTGCCGATAGATCGTGGCGGTGTGTTGATCACCCGCATCAACGATGTCTCGTCTTCCGGATTTGCGACGAGCTTCAAAAAGGCAAGGATGTCGCGGACTTCCTTGCGATCGAAAAAAGACATGCCACCCACGAGCACGTAAGGAAGCCCGGCAGCCCGAAACTCCACTTCAAACGGACGGGGCTGCACCTGTGTCCGGAAGAGCACGGCACATTCGGAGAGCTTGGCCTCGCGTCGGCGCACGAGCTTCGCAATCTCCTCGGCCACAAAGCGCGCTTCGGTCACTTCGTCCCGAAGCCTCGTGAGGCGGACAGGCTCGCCGGCGCCCCGCGTAGAGCGAAGCTTCTTCTCATGGCGCGCTGGGTTGTTGCGGATGACGGCGTTAGCGGCTTCGAGGATGGGTGCCGTCGAGCGGTAATTCGTCAGAAGCCGGACAATTTTAGCCCCTTTGAAGTCACGGTGAAATCCAAGAATTTTTTGAATGTCGGCGCCGCGCCAACCATAGATGGATTGGTCGTCATCGCCCACGACACAGATATTGCGATGGCCCGCGCTGATGGCACGCACGATCTCGTATTGAGGGTGGTTGGTGTCCTGATACTCGTCGACGAGCACGTAGCGATAGGTGTCCCGGAAGAGATCGCGGATTTTCTTGCGAGACTTCAAGAGACGAAGCGTCTTCAAGAGCAAATCATCGAAATCGACGCTTTGAGAACGCTCGAGATATTCCTGATAGCGCTCCCAGACCGAGGCGACCAGCACGTTGTCCTCGTCTTTCGGCGTGAGCAGGCGATTTTTGTTGAACGAGATGCGCGACAGCACCGCGGAGGGGTGCATAGTCGTCTCGTGAACCCGCAGCTCACGCATCACGGATTTGACCGCGCTCAGCTGGTCCGAAGCATCACAAATCGAGAACGCGCGCGGAAGCCCAACGGCCTCCGAATGTGCGCGCAACGCCCGCATACAAAACGCATGGAAGGTCCCTACGGTTAGACGTTTCGCTGGCGCCCCCACCAGTCGAGCGATACGCTCGCGCATCTCCGTTGCGGCTTTGGTCGTGAAGGTCACGGCCAAGATGTTCTCGGGGGCAACACCTCGGGACATCAAGTAGCCGATACGCGTCGTGATCACGCGTGTTTTCCCGGTGCCGGCGCCCGCGAGGACGAGAAGAGGCCCCTCCGTCGTCATGACGGCTTCCCGCTGCGCTTCGTTCAGCTTATGGAGACTGTTGAGATAGGAGTCGCTTCGTGTGCTACCCAAAGATGCTGCTCACTAAGAAAGAAGTGATGTTATATCACGACGCCGCTCACACACTGGAGCGATAAACGGGGGCCCTAACGCGGTCGTTTTGCCCGCATCGCGGTTGACGATTCCGTGAGCGGTCGTTATGTTAATTGTATATCAACAGACAACACGAAGAAGCGTTGCTCGAAGCGTTTTCATAACGTTTCGGGCAGGTCCACGAGCATGAGAAGCGCTAGGTGCTTCTCTTCGACGAGAGAGGTGGAACATGGCAGCTCAGAAACGCACGGTTGTTTGCGTGAAAGCGAACGGCAAAGGCAAGTGGGAGGTACAGTTGCAAGGACAGACAAAGCCGGCGAGCTCTCACCGGCTGAAGACCGCCGCGGTGAAGCGCGGACGGCGTATCGCAAAGACCTCCGTTCCAGGTCAAGTCAAGATCTTCAGTCAGAAAGGGAAGGTTCAGGCCTCCCACAAGTACAATGCTTCGATCTCGCGTGGGGAGGTCTCCCAACCTGGACCAGCCACAAACATCAAGCCTTTGTGAACGTGAAACACGACGGGAAAGGCGAAACCCCCGGCATCGAGGCCTTTGATATATTCGAGCTCTACCGAGATCCCGATACGCGGTAAGAACCGGAACTCGTACTCGCCGCCAATCGTGAAGAAGCTCTCGTTATGTTCGGGCTCGGTGGTAACGCCCATCAAGATCGCGATCTCGTGTCGACTTTCGTGTTCCTCGTGGTGGTTCCGTTGTGTGAAAGCCGTCGTCGGGAGCAGGATGCAAAAGAGCCACAAGGCCTGTCGTTGGCATTGTTGTCGCATGTGGGGGTCTCGTCTCACTCAGTGAAGAGAAACTCCAGGACAAAACATCATCGGACCCTCTCCTCTTGAAGCATGTCGATCGAGCATATCTTCCAGAACGCGTCTTCCGTCGGTACGACGCTCACAAACGCCCGTCGCGGTTCTCTCGGAAATGGCGATGGCCGAGCGCGAAAGGACTCGGACACCTCCACCGACACTTGAAGATCTTCTTGAAGCAGTTCGAGCTCGTTCTCGAGTCGCTCGAGCTCGCTCGCGGAGGCTTCGTCCGCGTTTGCCGATACCGGCCCACCCAGAATCAGAGAGCCCGTGAGCATCCATCCCGTCACCCTCATCACTGTTGCTCGAAGCACGATAGAACCTCCTTGTGTAGCCGGCGCGCATGACTGGCTTTACTCGGAATCAAAGCAGGTTCTGTGCCAGGGATCACGCATCGGATTGCAACGACCCACGACCTCTCGTTGGGACAGCCGTGTCCTCTCAGCGGGGGCTCAGTTGGTCGGCCGATAGCCCGGGCCGCGCAGTACTCTTCCCGGGCGCTGGTCGGTGATCTTTCCCTCGGCGACAACTGCGCGCCCGTTGACGAACACATATCTCACCCCTACAGAGTAATGGGTCGGGTCTTCGAAGGTCGCTACGTCGCGAATGGTTGCCGGATCGAAGACGGTGATGTCCGCGGCCATCCCGGCGCGCAGGATACCGCGGTCCATGAGCTTCACGCGGGCCGCGGGGCGCGACGTCATTTTCCGGACGGCTTCTTCGAGCCTGAGAAGCCCTTCTTCCCTCACGTACTTGCCGAGAATGCGCGGAAAGGTTCCCCAGGCACGCGGGTGGGATTTTGTTTCGGAGAACGGTCCATCCTCCGCCCGCGCCGAGGAATCCGTGTCGACGGATACGAGCGGGTGTTTGAGCGCGGTCCGAACGTCCTCTTCGTTCATGATGGAGATGATGCAGGAGCTCTCCCCGCCGTCAGCAATCACTAGGTCCATGAGTGCATCGCGCGGGTCCTTACCCATCTCCGCCCCGATCTGCGCCATCGTCTTGCCTTCATACTTCCGCAAGTCCGGGTTGAGCACAGAGCTCACCATGACGCCTTCAGCGCCGCCCGAGCCGTACCACTGGTTCTCCCACTCAGTGACGTCATCCGCAGCCATGTCGGTCTTGATCCGGTCGCGGAGCGAAGCGTCGTTCAGACGCGCGAGCATCTCTTCGGTCCTACCCTCTCGTACCCAGACCGGAAGACAGGCGTGGAGGCCATTCGAAGCGCGAATATAGGGATACTGGTTCGCGGTCACGTCGAGGCCTCTCGCCCGCGCTGCTTCGAAGCGCTCTAGCACTTCTCCCATCTTTCCCCAGTTGGCCTTGTAAGCCGTCTTTAGATGCCAGACTTCGGCCGGGATGGCGGCTCGCTCGGCGATCTCGAAGACCTCGTCGAGCGACTCGAAGATGAGGTTGCCTTCGGAGCGCTGATGGGTAATGTAGATGCCGCCATACTCGGCGGCCACGGAGGCCATGGCCACCAGTTCGTCGGTGGAGTTGAAGCGATCCGGCACGTATTGGAGCGCGGCGCTCAGCCCGAGCGCTCCTGCCTCCATGGCCCGCGCCACCATCTGCTTCATCTCGTCGAGCTCTTCAGGACTTGCCCGTCGGTCCTCGCGCCCGATGACGAAGTCGCGAATACCGCCCGAACCTATGAAGGTTGCTATGTTGATGGCCGGCGGAGATTGTTTGAGGCGGTCAAAATATTCCTCTAGCGTGCGAAAATCCTGCTTCACGCCGTAGTGAGCATAGCTGGCCTTGCTCGCTTCCATCATGCGATCGTTGACCGGAGCGATCGAGGCGCCCTCGCCGGTGACTTCCGTGGTGATGCCTTGGGTGATCTTGCTCGCCGCCCGTGAATCGACGAGAACGTTGAACTCGGACTGGCCGAGCATGTCGATGAAGCCGGGTGCGATGACGAGCCCGGTAGCGTCGATGCGAGACTCGGCTGGGGCCTCGCTCAGGTCGCCGATGGCTGCGATGCGGTCCCCCTTGACGCCCACGTCGGCTCGAAACCAGGGGAGCCCCGTGCCGTCGACGACGCGGCCGCCAGCGAGGATGAAGTCGTAGGCGCGCTCGGGCTCCGGCTCGGGCCCATTGCCAGAGCAAGCGATCAGAGCTGCGACAGCGATGGTGGCACCGAGTATGAAGGAAAAGCGGAACGTCATGGGAGCCTCCCGGGAATGAGCGTGCGACGCTCGTCGAAGTGCGAAACTATACCATCGCGCGTTCGAGATCCGCGCGCATCTGCGTGGACGGCTGCGCGAAATCGAGCTCGAGATAGAACTCGACGCGGTCGATGAGCTCACCCACCAGGGCGAAAGCGATGGCGAGCCGGTAAAGGGTGAAGGCCGCGACCGGAAGGACGAAGCCGAACGCGATCCGCGAAAAGAAAAGCGGCTTGCTCTCGATTGGGTAGCGGTGATGTCTTCGAAGATACAGCCCTAGCTTCAGAAGCCAAACGGGCACAACGAGCCAGCGCCACTCGCGAAAACGCCGGTCAGGAATAGACCCGTGAGAAGCACGGCGGCGCTGTGAAGCTCCCCGCGACGGCGGTTCGTCGAGAGTCGATAGACCTGGTCCATCGCGAGCAGCGTTGCAAACCCGACTGCGGCGGTGAGCGGCCGGGCGCTTGGTAGAAGCGAAAGGCCCACAAATGCCGGGAACAACAAAATCTCTCGGCTGAGCCACGAGCGCCTCCAGTTGAGAATCGCTCGGTAGGCTCGAGCCGGTTTCCCCAGGTGGGCGACGGAAAGACCCATAGCGATGAGGCCCAGGACGGGAACCAGTAGTAGCGGAGCCGAAGCTGACGCGACGAGAGCCACGAGGATCGGCACTATCGTTGTGAAGACGAGGAGCGACCATTCCGAGCGCAGGGAGATCTTACGGGTCATGGTCGCACCCGCGTTGACGGGGCCAGTACCCGCATTCGCGTGGGCGACGTGCCCTCCCGCGAAAGCGGGCGGTCCAAAGCGACGCAACGGCTTTATATGGATCGCGGGCTCGATGTGGTCTCGGTAGAAACCGGGAACTGGCGCCGGCGTTCTCTCGGGCTCGAAATCTCCGAAACTAAGCGCGCCGGTCGGGCAGGACGTCGTGCATGCGGGCGAGAGATCGGCGGCGAGGCGATGGGAGCAGAAAGTGCACTTCTGCATGATGCCCTGGCTTGGGCTGAACTGGGGCGCGTCATAGGGGCAGGCCCATGAGCAGTATTTACATCCGATGCAACGCTCCGGGTCGATGGTCACGGCACCAGTCACTGGATGCTTGTCATAGGCGAGAGCGGGGCAGTTTTCCTCGCAGGGCGCGTCGAGGCAATGGTTGCAAGCGAGCGAAAGGTGGAACTGCGGAAGCTCGGGAATACGAGCCTCGTTGAACGTTTGCACGCGCCGCCAGCTCATGCCGTCCTCGATCTCGTTCTCGATCTCGCAGGCGATGGCACACGCGTTACATCCAGTGCAGAGGTCGAGCTCGAGATGAAAGGCTTTTTGAAACGGTGCCTATGCCTTCACTTTTTCGACATCCACGCGCGTTTCATGAAAAGCGGCGCCGTAGCCCATGTCGGTCTCGAGGGCGGGCGACAAGAAATTCACCGTACCACCGTCGCGAATCCACCAGCCATTATTGGCGGCAACCGAACCTTTCCGAATACCCGGGTCCAGGTGCGCGGGCAGAACGAGCTCGCCGCGGTCGTTGAAGACGCGCACCTGGTCCGACGTAGCGACGCCTCGCTCGGCCGCGTCGGCAGGATGGAGGCTTAAGCGCGGCGGCGCCGCGTGGCGACGGATCGACTTCAAGTTGTGAAACTGCGAATGGACCGCGTTCTTGGTGTTGGGGTAATCATGTAAAGGGGGTAACGCGTCTCGGCGACACTGCCTACTCGCGGAACGCAGGTAGAACGTCGACCTGCCACCGATTCTGGGCCTCAGTCGAGACAAGCTCGATCCGGCCCGACGGGGTCGAGAAGCGTTTATCGGAAAACGCGACCTCCTCGTGGTCGGGAGAGCGGATGGGGCCTTGTTTCAGTTTGTCTAGCGTCAAGTCACGAAAGGGAGCGAGACGCTTTTCGAGATAGGCCTCGATAGCCTCATCCGAGGGTCCCGGTAGTGTTTCCGCGATGGCGGCCTCGGGGAAACCCAAACGCTCGACGAGCAGACGATACACTTCCGTTTCCGGCTTCACTTCTCCAGGCGGCTCGATCACTTTCTGTTTGATCTGAATGTAGTCGTGCCAATAAGCGTTGATGACATCGCTTTGTTCGAACATGGTTTTGGCTGGAAGCACGATGTCGGCTTCTCGCGCCGTGTCCGTCATGAACTGCTCGACGACGACTCAAAAATCGAGCGCGCGAAAAGCCTGGAGAACTTCGTTCGTGTTAGGATTTTGGGTGACGGGATTCCCGCGCTCGACCCAGGCTATCTCGAGAGGCGGATCGCGCTGCTCGAGCATCGTCCGCCCGAGAAGCGCGGTCGAGACAGAGACGCGCACGACACCGTCCGGCTCAGACGGCGGGTAGAAATCGACGGGGTCCTTGACTTCGGCGAAGATATGGCTCGTCAGGTTGGCGAACACCCAACCGGCGACCGGTTTGCCGATATTTCCGGTGATGGCGAGAAGAGCGATGATGGCGCGCATCGTTTGGCCTCTATTCACGTAGCGCTGCATCCCGAAGCCAGCGTTGATGGTAACCGGGAACTGAGCTCCGATGAGCTCCGCGAGTCGCTCGACATCCTCTCGAGACACGCCAGTGATCGCGGCCACACGTTCCGGCGGGTAAGCCTCTATCATTTCGCGATAGGCGTCGAAACCCAGCACGTGATTCGCAATGAAGGTGTCGTCGATCCGTCTGTTCCGGACGATTAGGTGGGCGAGCCCGAGCCAGTGCCCCGTCCGTCCCGGGACGGGGTTGGATGAGCAAATCAGCGCGCTCGGCGGTCTCGGTGCGACGGGGGTCGATGACCACCAAGGTGCCCCCGGCCTCGAGCGCGTCGTTGATGAAGACGGTTTGATGGATGTTGGTCTCCGCCGGATTTTTCCCCACATCACGATGAGCTTGGCGCGCGCGAGGTCGGTTGGATCCGAGTGCTTGTTCTCTCCCAAGGTGAGCCGCGTCGCTTCGAGGCCCGCAGGCCAGCAGAGATCGCCATAGGTGGTCGTATAGCCGCCGAAGAGTCGCCAGAAATCGTGGGACACCTGGTTCAGAAGCCCCTTCGTGCCGCTTGCCGCGTAGAAAAAAACGCTTTGTGGTCCCAACGTGTCGCGGGCCCGTTCGATCTTCCCAGCAATGGTGTCGAGGGCCTCGTCCCAGGTGATGCGCGTGTGCTCGTACGTATCGGGTCGGCGGAGGAGCGGATAGAGCAGCCGGTCCGGCGAGTGCGTCCGCTCGACGTAGCTCAAGCCTTTGAGACACACGCCTTCGGGCGTAGCAAGATTCCCTGTATGAGGCTCGAGGCGAACGATGCGGCCGTCCTCGACGTGAACGCGAGCCGTACACGTGCTGTAACAATTGCGCGGACAGGCCGTAGTGTAGACAGGCATGGTTCCGCGATAGTAGCTGAAGCCATCCGCCGTGCGAAGAGCGAGTCGCGCGGCCCCAATCGATGGGTCGAGCCGCTCGAGGCAGCGCAGATTCAAACGTCTCGGGGATTTCGGCGTCGCCGACATCGAGCCCGCGATGGGCGCCTTCCACGAACCCTGAACGAGTTATTGGCCCACCGGAAGCGTGATCTTCACGGCGAACGAGACTTCCGCCGCTCAGCAATCTTTTGCTGGATGAACGCCGGGCCGTAAACGCGCTCCGCCTCCAACAAATTGTGCGAGGCGCACAGGATTCTGAGCGTCGGGGCAATCAGGAAGTACGCGAAACGCCGTTCGTCACGTGGCGCAGTTCTGAACGCCAAATCACGCGATGCAATGCCGAAGATCTCTAGACATTCGAGTTTCCGCTGGCACGCAGCTTGCTGGCCCACTACAATGGGGATCTTCTCTTTTTCAAAGGAGGTAGTGATGGCGAACGATAACAATGGTGCGAATTTCCTAGTGGGCTTCTTCGTCGGCGCTGTCATGGGCGTCATGGGAGCACTTCTCCTGGCCCCGAAATCGGGCCGCGAGCTGCGTGACGAGCTGGTAGACGAGGGCCGTAAATTGCGCGACCGCGCGATGGATGAAGGCCGCCGCGTTCACGAGCGCTCCGGCGAAGTCGCCGGCGATCTGCGTGAGCGGGGCGAGGCAGCTTACGAAAAAGGGCGCGAAGGTCTGAGCGAGACCACGGACGCGGCAAGAAAAACAGTGCAAGGGGTCAAGGAAGTACTGACGCGAAGCTGATGGCGACGGTACCCCGCGAAGAGCCTATTCCCGAAAGCCAGGTCGCGAGCGACGAGGGGCCGTCGAAAGACCGCCCGTCGACGCTCGCCCTCTTCCGCAATGTGGTCCTGGACCTGACGCAAGTCGTCGAGGATAGCATGGAGCTCGTCGGCGCGTCCGTGCGCGAAGAGCTCGCGGAGTTTCGTGTCGACATGGCGCGGCAGGTGCTGTCGATCGTCGCCGTCGTTATCGGGGGCTCGCTCGCAACAGCCGGCCTCGCCATGCTGGTACAGCAGCTGATCGGCAACTGGCCGGCCACGCTCATTATTTTTGCTGTGGTCTATTTCGCGTTTGCCGCCGGTATTCACTGGGGCCGCTCGAAGTCCGAGCCGGGCGATTGAAAATGAGATCGACCAAGCGCTCGACACGCCAAATCAGAAAGTCGCTCCATGAGACGCGCGAGCGGCTCGACCGAGATTTGTCAGCGCTCCAGGGCCGCGCCGAGGAAAGCGTCTCACCGGGTAACATTCTCGCGCGCCATCCGGCCCTGATGACGGTCGCCGGCGCCTTCGTGGGGATAGTGCTGATCTGTAACCCCGCTATCATTTCGCGCACGCTGACGCGCATCGCGCAGGCGAGCACGCCGTTCATCATGCGTGCGCTCTTTCAACGAGGCAGTTCACTCCTCAGCAAAATCACTGCGGGAGCCGGCGCGCCGTCCGAGCCCAGCTAGAGCTCGCGCGTTTCTTGAAGCAGCTCCATCGAGCGGATCTTCCACGTGCCCTCGACAGACGCGATCGTGATCGTCGCGTCATAGCGATTCTGTTGAAAGTGAAGGTGACCAAAGTGGTTGACGGAGCCGCCCACGGTCCATACGGCGTCGATCGCGTAGCCGCCATTTTCCACCTGCTTGACCGAGCGCACCTCCCGCACCACGACTTCGTCGATACGTACGCGCGCACCGCCTCGATTCTCAAGCTCGAGAGCGCGCCGGCTTTCTAAATAGACGGCCAAAAGCTGCTCCCCGGTGACCGTCAAAGCGAGGCGGTCGTAAATCGCGTCCTCGTTGTGTATGTCGAAACAACGATAGACGTTCGTGAGAAGGCGCTCGAGCACTTCGGTCGAGGCCTCGCGATCGATTCGAGCCTCACCGATAGAAGGTACCATGGCTTCGACGCGCACGAAAGGATAGAAGCCATAGGCCGCGACGAGACAGAATGACGCCAAGGATCGCCCGCGGCCGAGAGAAAACATCACGAGCGCCAGAACAGCGAGCCCTAGCGACGCGAACGGCCATTCCGGACGCGTCGCGGTAATGGCTACGATCTTGGGAAGCTCGAAATCCCCGAGGCGGTTGCTCCACTCGTAGCGTGACGCGCTTGGGTGAGCTCGGACGCCTCGACGGCCAACGGATCCGTGACGGTGAGCGGCACCGCGGAACCGGCCGCAGAGAACAAACCCCAATCGAGCGAGACGGACTCCGCGATGGACGCGGTCTCGTAGACGAGCGTCACGCCAACGATCGCCGTCGAGAGCGGTTCGGGCACAGGAGTGCCCCGAGCGAGGGCTTCATTCGCGCCAAGTGCAACGAACTCTCCAATCATCGACGCGACTCGGGCTCGAGAGCCATCGATGTGGATCGGACTGCGCTCGGCAATGAGCCTGGCGAGCTCGTCGGTCAGAGCACCTTGGCGGTCAACCGGGATTTCCTCTCGCGCGTCCACATCGAAAGTTATCCACTCTACGGCCGATTTCAAATCCACGAGCACTTCTTGTCGGACCTGGTCCGGCTCGCGGAAGTCGTAATACTGCTCGAACTTGGTCGGCTGTTTGGTGTTCTTGGGCACCGCCTTGCTCACAAGCTCACCCCGCTCAGCAAAGATCTGGCTGGCCGCGGCGCGCACGGTTGCGTTCTTGGCGACGATCTCGGCAACGATGTCGCGGGCGCCGGCCAGCGCCGCATCGACGTCGGCCACGTATTTTGGGGGACCCACGAACGCCGCAGCCTCGGTAGCCGGGTTGCTGCTAGTCGGCTGGGCCAGGATGCGGTCCGCCAGTGGTTCGAGGCCGCGCTCGCGCGCGATCACTCCGCGGGTGCGTCGCTGACGTTTGTACGGCAAGTACAGATCCTCGAGCTCGGCCTTGGTCGAGCAGGCGTCGATGTGCGCTCGCAGCTCGGGCGTGCGCTTGCCCTGCTCCTCGATCGACACGGCGATTGCCGCGCGTCGGTCTTCGAGCTCGCTCAGATAGGCGCGCCGCTCTTCAATGGCGCGGATTTGAACTTCGTCGAGACCGCCGGTCGCCTCCTTGCGGTAGCGGGCGATGAACGGCACGGTGTTCTTGTCCGCCAAGAGCGCGACCACAGCCGCCACACCTTTGGCCGCAAGATTGAGCTCGTTGGCAAGAACCGCTACTTGCTCCACCACCTCACATTACAGATCGCGCTCTGCAACCGACCCTCGAATGGACCCCTTCAGTACAATAGGCGCCGTGGCGATTCGTTTTCTCATCGTGGACGCACTGAACTTGATACGCCGGGTCCACGCGGCGACACCGGAAGACAAGGAGCCGCAGCATACGGAGGCCGCCAGGAACGCGACCGTCCTATCGCTGAAACGGGCGCTCGGCCACGCCCGTCCGACACATGTGGTCGCGATCTTCGACGGTGAGGGCCCGACGTGGCGCGACGAGCTCTACGCAGACTACAAAGCCGGGAGAAAGCCGATGCCCGAAGCCCTGCGGGCGGCGCTCTCGAGCTACTGGGAAGCTTTTTCTGAGCTCGGCGTCGCCTCCGTCGAAAAGCCCGCCCTCGAGGCGGACGACGTCGTGGCAACCTTGGCGTCAAAGGCGGCCGAGCACGAAAGCCACGCTATTATCCTATCGACCGACCACGCTTATTGTCAGCTCATCTCGAACAACATTACGCTCCGCGATCATTTCCAGAAGCAAGACCGCGACCGCGGCTACGTGCAGAAGAAATTCGACGTGCCGCCAGAGCAGCTCGTGGATCTCTGGGCCCTCGCGGGGAGTAGCTCCACTCATATCCCGGGTGTGCCCGGGATCGGGCTGAAGACCGCGGCCAAGCTCCTCCACGAGCATGAGAGCCTTTCGCAGGTCCTCGATGCCGCGTCTGAGATGAACGGCAAGCTTGGAATTATCCTTCGTGAGAACAGCGACATGGCCCGCATGTCGAGAGAGCTTTCGGAACTTCGGCAAAACCTCGAGCTTGGGTGGAACCTCAAAGATTTCAAGCTGAGTCCGCCAAGCGGCGCTGGTCGTTGAGCCTTGATATCACGCCATCCAATCATAGGCGCTGCAGCGCTCGAAATATTCTTCGGGGATGCGCTCGATGAAGCGTGACGGCATCGGCCAAGAATAGCGCGACCGCGCGGTGTCGCGAGGCCAGACGACGTAAAGCGATTTTTTAGCCCGCGTAACGGCAACGTAGAGAAGACGGAGCTCCTCGTCGAGGGCCTCCTCGTCCTCTTCCTCCCGTTCAGTGTTAAAGCCCGAGATCATCGGGATGAAGCCATCTTGCGCCTGGATGACGAAAACGGCCTTCCACTCGAGGCCCTTAGCGGAGTGCATCGTAGAGAGTACGAGCTCGGAGCGCGGCGCGTTGGATGCGAGCCCCTGTCCGCGGGCAGCGTTCGGGGGCTCGAGTGTCAGGTCTGTGAGCATCGAAGGCAAGCTGCTGTAACGCTCCACGAGTCCTACGAGTGTCTCCAGGTCCCGCTTTCGGCGCGGCCAGTCGTCGTAGCGCGTTTTGATCAGCGGCTCGAACGCGTCGACCGCCGCTTCGAGACAACGCGGCGGAGCCTCGCGAAGCGGCTCGATGGATTCGAGGAACGAGGCCAGCTCGTCGAGGCTCGCGCGCACTTTGCCTCGCGCTTTGTAGCTTCTCAAGCTCTTCACGAGAGACAGTCCGGACACGGCGTCCAAGATTTGCTTAGCTCCTTTTTTGCCGATGCCGTCCCGCATCAGCAGGACGCGCGACAGGGACAGATCGTCCTCGGGACGTTGGACCAGCTTCAAATGAGCGAGAACGTCTTTGATATGCGCCGATTCCATGAAGCGGAACCCGCCATATTTAACATAAGGGATTGCGTGCCCACCGAGCTCGACCTCGAGCGCGAACGCATGACGGCTCGCGCGAAACAAGACGGCGATCTCAGAAAGCGCCACGCCTTCCTCGCGCAGCCGTCCGATTTCCTCCACTACAAACACGGCTTGCTCCTGCTCGTTCGAGCATTCGACGAGTAGTGGCCGGGTGCCTTCGGCCCGTTTCGTGAACAGGCGTTTCTGAAACGCTTCGGACATTTGAATCATGAGTGCGTTGGCAACGTCGAGCACGGGCTGTGTGCTCCGATAGTTCTCTTCGAGCGTCACGAGCTCCGCGTCGGGAAAGCTCTCCTTGAAGTCAAAGAGATTCCGGTGGTTGGCGCCTCGAAAAGCGTAGATGCTCTGCGCATCGTCACCGACCACCATGAGGTTGTGGGACTCGCCTGCGAGCAGATGGGTAATGCGTGCCTGCAGGACGTTCGTGTCTTGATATTCGTCCACCATGACGTAGCGACAACGATCGTGGACGCGCGCCCTCGCCTCGTCACTTTGCTCGAGTAGGCGGATCAATAGAACGAGCAAGTTGTCGAAATCAACGAGGTTGTGCTCGCTTTTGTACTTCTCGTAGCGGCTCGCGGCGATGCCGAGATAGTCCGTGATGTTGAAGAACTGAGAATATTCTCGAGCGACGATGTCCTCGATCGGGGTCTGTTGGTTGATCGATTTACTAATGATGGCCGCAATGGTCTCCCGGCGGGGAAGATCGAGCCCTTCATCGGTCAATTTGAGCTCGGTGCGGATGCCGCTCAGAATCTCGAAGACGTCCGATTGGTCGAGGATCGTAAAATTTGACGGGAGGTCGATGTCTCGGCCGTAGCGCCGGAGCGTTAGGTTCGCAAAAGAGTGGAACGTACCGCCTGCTACGGGCTCCCGCTCGTCGCCAAGAATTTTCGCGGCGCGCGCCACCATCTCCTGCGCGGACCGACGGGTGAAGGTCAGAAGAAGGATCGACTCGGGGGCCACGCCCGACTCGACGAGCTTAACGAGGCGATGAACGAGCGTGTGGGTCTTCCCTGTCCCCGCCCCCGCGATGACGAGAACGGGTCCTTCGAGAATCTCCGCCGCCCTGCGCTGTGCCGGATTGAGTGAGGTGCTCATGCGGCCAAGACGCTATCACGAACCTTTTGACACTACCATGACTGGATTTTCGCAAGCTCTATGTCAGTTTTCGTCACGAGCGTTGACCATGGCGCCGCGCAAATCACCGGGCGTCACATCGTCCCACGTCGCGCCGTCGTCGCGTGTCACGTGAACGGCGCCGTCGTCGCTACCCACCCAGACTGTGCCGCGCTCGTGTGGTGATGCCGTAATGGTCAAGATCGTCCCTCAATACTCGGCGCCAACATTCTCGGCCGTGATCGGTCCTCCGTTCGGCCCCTGCTTCTTTTTGTCGTTTTTGGTCAGGTCCGGGCTGATTTCCTCGAAGGTCACACAACGGTCGGTTGTACGCAGGAGCTTGTCGGTGCCGTAATAGATAACGGATGTTGTTTGGCCCAATGTATAGCTTGCCGCCTCGCGCATGGCTCGTGGTGAGCATCGAAGCGAGGTCGATCACGTCGGCGTCGAGGTAGACCTGAGTGGCGAGAAGCGAGGTGTGGCTAAGGATTTAATTCGCTTCGTTTTCCCCATCGACCAGCTCTCGAGCTGTATGTTCTGACCGGCTCCCTGGTTCCCGTCGCGCCGAAATCGCTTCGCGAACGTAGTTGCGCAGCCGCAAGGGCGGACAGGGAGCCACACGCGAGGAACACGCGTGCTCGAAGCCGTCGACCGCGCACGCGGTACCTCCTTTGCTCAGGCCAGAATCTTTTCGGCCACCACGCCCGCGACGTCCGTCAGCCGGAAGTCCCGCCCGCTGAACCGATGCGTCAGCTTCTCGTGATCCATCCCGAGCAAATGCAGAACCGTCGCGTGGAAATCGAGGATGGGGCGGATCGATTTTTCGAAAAGCTCCCTGTCGACCTCCTGAGCCGGCAGAAGCGGCGACAAGAGGCCGAACAAGAGCGCGAGCGAAGGATTTGGGGCCATGTCCTAGTTCAGGCGTTCGGAATAGTTCACGCCTACGTAAATGCGCGTGACGTTTCCACTCTCGTCCAGCGCGAAGCGAACGAGCTCCCCATGAGGGCCGCCTCCGGTAGCCTTCAGCCGAAACAGGTGCTCTTCCACCGGAACGAGGATGCCTTTGCTCGTGGTCGGATCGTCACTCATTAGAGAAAGGAGCACGAGCTCGTCGTCCAGGACCATGACCATGCGGTCGCCACCACGAGACCGGTAGGTGCCGGTATAGAGCGTCCAGCTCAGGTCGGCTTTTTGCGGCGGCGCGTCGCCCTTCACCGCTTCCACGATCGCCGGCGCGACCCACTCATAGGCCTTCCTCACATAGCGGTTGGGATTGCCGTCCCCACCATTCGTGAAGACGACGACGCCGATGTGCTCCTTGGGACTGAGCATCGTATTGGTGCGATAGCCGGGATAGCCCCCGCCATGTCCAACGAGGTCCCGCGCGTCGCTATGCGTGATGCCGAAGCCGAGGCCCCGGCCCCCCGTCCATGTTTCGTTGAGGAAGTGCACACGCTGCATCTCACGCAGCGTGCTCGCGCGCAAAACTTCCTTGTCGCCACCGGCGCGAAGCCGCATCTGCCAGGCGAGAAATCGCAGCATATCTTCGACGTTCGACGACAAACCGGTCGCGGGATCGAAAGTGCGCGCGTCAACGAAAGGCATGACCTCTCGCGAATGGTCGGGCATCGGGCGGCCATATCCGGTGGCGAGACGCTTTTTGTGCTCGGCGCTCGGGACACCGACGCTCGTCGAGTCCATCCGAAGCGGCGTGAGGATCTCGCTCTCGACATATTCTTTGTAAGAACGACCCGACACGACTTCGACGATCATGCCCGCGAGTGACAGCCCGAGATTCGAGTACTTGAAGCGATCGGCACGACGGTAGGTCGTTTCCTGCTCCGACACCGTCTCCTTGACTTGCTCGAGCGTCGGGAACTCGTACTCCGTCCACGCGGGATGGATCGACTCGCGCGGGATGCCGGCGCTATGCGTCAACAAATTCCAGATCGTGATGGGCGGAGACTCTGGATGCCGGTCCTTCATGTCGAACCAGGGAAGATATTTGACGATAGGGTCGTCGAGGCGCAGCTTGCCCGCGTCTCTCAGCTGCAGGACGGCTATCGAGGTAAAGAGCTTGGAGTGCGACGCAATACGAAAAATGGAGTCGGTCTCCATCGCCGCATCCTCCGCGGTGTTGGCGTGGCCATAAGCTTTCTCCCACACGACTTCCTGCTCGTGGACGATGCCGATCACGAGCCCAGGGAGCCCGTTATACTTAATCTGTGTCTGGATCCACGCATCCAGAAGCTCTATTTGCGAGGCGACGGCCGTGTCTTTCGATAGATCAGCGGCGAAGCCTGGACACGCCAATGCCCAGATAGAAACGGCGATTGCCAGCGTTTTCTTCATCTCGACCTCCGAGGTTGGCGAGCGTAACACTCAACGCGCATGAGCGCCACAATGCAGCGCCTATACTTAGGAGTGACGCGACGTCTCTGTCAATAATGTGGGAGTGCATACGAATACCTCCGCTCATTACAGTTGACAATCCCACTACTCCTGACTATCGTCCCCGGGCATAAGCAAGAATCGGCCGGAATCGGCCAGAATCAGAAAGAGGAGCGGAGCTCGGGAGACCTCGCCTGCGCGAGGCATATCGGGTGGAGACGTTGCTTACCGCACAGGCAGTTTTCTACTACATGGCGGCCGCCAGCGTCGCGAGCGCATTGCTGGCTGTCACCCGCAGGAACCCCGTCCACAGCATGCTCTGGGTGCTGGCGCTCTTCCTCCACATGGCGGGCATGTTCCTGCTCTTGAACGCTGAGTTCCTGGCAGCCGTGCAGGTTATCGTTTACGCTGGCGCCATCCTGATCTTCTATCTCTTCGTGGTGATGCTGCTCGACCTGCCGGACGAGGAGGCTCGGCCGCGCTTCGAACGGCACTGGCCGTTCGCCGCTCTTGTGGGGCTGTCCTTCGCATCATTGGCATGGCTCGCCCGTTCGGACATGGACCTCTTCGAAGTGGGCATCGCCGCCGCGGCAAAGCCGGATGGCCCGCCTCTGGGGAGCCTCGAGGACCTCGGCTTGGAGCTCTTCGGTCCGTTCGCGTTGCCTTTCGAGATGGCGTCGCTGGTGCTCCTGGCGGCCATCATCGGCGCCATCCTCCTCGCCCGGAACCGGGGAGCAGGGGCATGATCGTTCCGCTCCAAACCATTCTCGGACTGAGCGCCGTTCTCTTCGGGATCGGTGCGTTCGGCTTTCTGGCCCGGCGCAACATCATCCTCATGTTCGTCTCGGCCGAGATCATGCTCAACGCAGTCAACCTCAGCCTGGTCGGCTTCAGCAGGCATCTCGAGGATCCCCGGGGTCAGGTTCTGGCCCTCTTCGTCATCGCGGTAGCCGCCGCGGAGGCGGCGGTCGGCCTCGGGCTCGTGATCGCCTTGAACCGGAACAAGCCCGGACTCGGAGTCGGCGACATCACCGAGCTCAGATGGTGATGGTTCCGAGATCGGGATGTCCGTGATACCCCTGCTCGCAGTGCTGGCGCCCGCCCTCGGCGCCCTCTTCATCGCCTTCACGGGTGAGCGTCGCCCCAACTTGAGGGAGCTCTGGTCGTTTGTCGCCGGACTCACGATGCTTACTCTCATTGCCAGCATGGTCCCGGAGGTCCTTTTGGGCGGCGCGCCCGAGATCGTGCTCTTCCGTCTCCTCCCCGGTATCGAGTTGGCGTTTCGGGCGGATGCCTTCGGGCTTCTCTTCGCCATCGGGGCGTCGGTCCTGTGGCTCCTCACCTCAGCCTACTCGATCGGCTACATGCGGACTCTCAAGGAGCACGCGCAGACACGCTACTTTGCCTGTTTTGCTCTGGCCCTAACCGCCACGGTCGGGGTCGCCCTCTCCGCCAACCTCTTCACGATGTTTCTCTTCTACGAAGGCTTGACCCTGGTCACCTACCCGCTCGTGGGTCACCACGGAGACGACAAGGCTAGGGCCGGCGCCCGCAAGTACATCATCTATTTGCTGGGTGCCGCCAAGGTGTTCCTGCTGGCGGCCATTATCCTGACCTACAACCTCGCCGGAACCCTGGAGTTTCGCGCCGGCGGCATCCTGCCCGCTGACAAGCTCGCCGAACAGCCGACACTGCTTCTCGTGATCTTTGCCCTCTTTCTTTTTGGATTCGCAAAGAACGCGCTCATGCCGCTGCACAGCTGGCTGCCGGCGGCCATGGTGGCGCCCACGCCGGTGAGCGCGCTGTTGCATGCGGTGGCCGTGGTCAAGACCGGGGTCTTCTGTACCGTTCGGGTCTTTCTCTTCGTCTTCGGTCCAGGCGCCATGCGCGAGATCGGTGCCGATCAGCTGGCCCTAGTGGCCGCCTCAGTGACCATCCTGGTCGCCTCGTTGCTGGCGCTCAGTCAGGACAATCTGAAAGCCCGGCTGGCCTTCTCCACGGTGAGCCAGCTCTCCTACATCATCCTCGGAGCGACGCTCTTGAACGCCAGTGGTGTCATGGGCGGCGTCGCGCATATCACCAACCACGCCGTATCGAAAATCACACTCTTCTTCTGCGCCGGCTCGATCTACGTCTCTACGCGCAAGACCGAGGTAAGCCAACTCTCCGGCTTGGCCAAGCGCATGCCATGGACCATGGCGGCGTTCTCGCTAGCCTCGCTGAGCATCGTGGGGATTCCGCTCACCAGCGGCTTCGTCTCCAAATGGTACCTCGTCCTCGGTGCAGTGGAGTTCAGAAGCCTCCCCGTACTGGGAGTGCTCCTTTCAAGCTCGCTCCTCACCGCGGCCTATCTGGGGCCGATCGTGTTCAAGGCCTACTTCGAGCCGGAGCCCCCGGGCAATAACGACAGGGACGAAATCCACGAAGTGCCCTGGATGGTGGCGCCCCTGGCGATCACCGCCGCCGTAAGCCTGCTCCTGGGCCTCTTTCCCGGTCCGGTGCTCGAGTTGGCGGGAAGGGCGATGCCGTGAGCTTTCTAGAGAGACAGCTAGAAGATCCGGTTCGCTTCAAGCGAGTCAAGCTCTGGTTTCACGTCGGCCTGGTCGTGGTGATTGCGGCCGAGATCGTTCTGCCGCGTGTGTTTCACGGAGGCGACCACCACTTCTCGTTCGAGAGCTGGCCTGCCTGGGGCTCGCTCTATGGGTTGCTCTCCTGCGTAGCGATCATCGTGCTATCGAAGCTCATCGGAAAAGCGTCGCTGATGCGCCCCGAGGACTACTACGATGATTGAGTGGATCCACCCGGGACTCACTCTCATCCTGGGCGCCTGGGTGTTACCGCTGCTCCGGGGCCGGATCCAGCGAGTCGCCATGATCGCGCTGCCCGCCGCCGCCGTGGTCGCTTGCTTTCTGATGACTCCCGGGACCTACGGCGTCGTCAGTTTCCTCGGCCAGGAGTTGGTGTTCGGCCGGGTGGACAGCCTGAGCCTGATCTTCTCCTACGTGTTCTCGATCATGGCGTTGTTAGGGATGATCTACGCGCTCCACGTCAAAGAAGATTCTCAGCACGTAGCTTCCTTGGTTTATGCAGGAGGTGCCCTCGGCGTAACGTTCGCCGGCGACTTCCTCACTCTCTACATCTTCTGGGAGCTTCTGGCGATCTCTTCGGCGCTTCTGATCTTGCTGCGCCGCGAACGAAGTGCGGTTCAAGCCGGGTTCCGCTATCTTCTGTTTCACGTTTTCGGCGGGCTCCTCCTCCTGGCAGGGATTGTGCTCCATTGGGAGCAGACCGGGTCGATCGCCTTCGGGGACATGGGAGCCTTCTCGGGCAGCCTCTCCTGGGGCTTGATCCTCGCGGCCTTTCTCTTGAACGCCGCGGTTCCGCCGCTCGGCGCGTGGCTTCCCGACGCTTACCCCGAGGCCACAGTCACGGGCGCCATCTTCATGACGGCCTTCACCACCAAGTCGGCCGTCTACGTCTTGATCCGCGGCTTCGCGGGCACGGAGCTCTTGGTGTGGCTGGGCGCGGCCATGGCGATTTACGGCGTGGTGTACGCAGTGCTGGAGAACGACGCCCGCAGACTGTTGGCCTACCACATCATTAGCCAGGTCGGTTACATGGTCTGCGGAGTAGGCATCGGGACGGCGCTGGCCATAAACGGTGCCACCGCTCACGCCTTCGCGCACATCCTCTACAAAGCGTTGTTGTTCATGGGCGCCGGCGCCGTCCTGCAGATGACTGGAGTGCGAAAACTGAGCGACATGGGTGGGCTCTATAAAACCATGCCGGTAACACTCGGTCTCTACATGATTGGAGGCTTTGCCATCTCGGCGGTGCCGTTGTTCAGCGGCTTCGTGAGTAAGTCCATGGTGATCTCCGCCGCTGGCGAAGAACACCTGCCAGTAATTTTTCTCATGCTCACCCTGGCCTCCGCGGGAACCTTTCTGCACACCGGCCTCAAGCTTCCCTACTACATGTTCTTCGGCAAGGACTCGGGGCTGCGAGCCAAGGAGCCGCCCTTGAACATGCTCGTGGCCATGGGCCTGGCCGCGAGCGCCTGTATCTTGATCGGACTCTTACCGGGACTTCTCTACCAACACCTTCCGAACGCCGTGGACTATATTCCGTACACGCTGGCGCACGTCACGAGCACACTCGGTATGTTGGCTTTCACGGCGCTGGGTTTCTTCCTGCTGCTCAAGCGGCTCGATCCCGAGCGCACGGTAAGCCTCGACACCGACTGGTTCTACCGTCGTGGTTTGACCCGTCTCCTGAACCTGATCCTGAAGCCCCTGGCGTGTCTCGAGTACGGCTACATCGGTGAGATTTACGAGCTCGTGATCCGGCGGCCCGTTTTGGGCGCAGCGAGTCTGTTCCAGAGATTCGACAGCCGGGTGGTGGATTCGGTGCTCGTGGGCGTGGGGCATTCGACCCGTAGCTTGAGCCAACACCTCAAGATCGTCGAAAGCGGCCATACCCAACACTACGGACTCATCATGGCCGCCGGAATCCTGGCTCTCCTGGCTTTTTTGATGCTCGCCCTATGACTGCCTATCCTGTACTCACCGTCGTGACCTTCCTCCCTCTGGTGGGTGCGGCCTTGGTACTGTTTCTCGGGGGCGAGCGGCGCGCGCGCTGGATCGCCCTGGCCACGGCAGTCATGACTCTGGTAGCCTCGGCGCCCCTCTACTTGAGCTTCGACAAGACCTCGAGCGCTCTGCAGTTCGTCGAGTCTCGAGAGTGGATCCCGTCGTGGGGCATCACCTACGGCATGGGCGTGGATGGCATCAGCGTGCTGTTCATCTTCCTCGCCTCGCTCTTGGTCGTCTTGTGCATCGGAGCGTCCTGGATTGCGGTTCACACGAGAACGCAGGAGTTCTACGCAGCCTTACTGGTCGCGGAGACGGCGATGATCGGGCTCTTCGCCGCGTCCAATCTGTTTCTCTTCTTCATTTTCTGGGAGCTCATCGTGGTTCCCTTGTTTCTGTTGATCGGCATCTGGGGAGGCAAAAAGCGCGTCTACGCCTCGGTCAAGTTCTTGATCTTCACCCTAACGGGCAGCGTCTTGATGCTGGTGGGCATGATGGCTCTGTACAACCTTTGCGGCACCTTGGATTTCAAGGCCCTCGCTCTCGCCCGAGAGAGTTTAGAGCCCCGTCATCAGGCCTGGCTCTTTGCGGCCTTTCTAGCTGCCTTCGCGGTCAAAGTACCCATGTTCCCGGTGCACACTTGGTTGCCGGACGCCCACACCGAAGCCCCCACTGCGGGGAGCGTGATCCTGGCGGGAATCCTCCTCAAGATGGGCGCCTACGGATTCCTGCGGGTCTCGCTTCCGATTCTTCCCGACGGCGTAGCGTTCTTCGTGAAACCCATGCTCGCCATCTCCGCGGTAGCCATCGTCTACGGCGCCTATGTGACCCTGGTCCAGAAGGATATGAAGCGCCTCATCGCCTATTCCAGCGTCAGCCACATGGGCTTCGTAACTCTGGGCATCTTCACCCTCGACCAGCGGGGGGTCGAGGGCGGGATCCTCCAGATGATCAATCACGGAATCGTCACCTCGGCGCTCTTTTTGTGCATCGGCATGATCTACGAACGCACGCACACGAGAGAGATCAAAGACTACGGAGGCGTTGGCAAAGCCGCGCCCGTCTACTCCACCTTCTTGGCGCTCTTCTGTCTGGCAGCGGCGGGATTCCCGGGTCTGAATTCGTTCGTAGGGGAGTTCCTGATCGTAGGTAGCGCGTTCAGGACCGAGGCTTGGCTCGGGGCCATGGCGATCTGGGGCGTCGCGCTTGGGACTACCTACGTGGTTTGGCTCTACTACCGTGTGGTCATGGGTGAGAACAACCCGGGACTTCTGAAGCTAGAGCTCGAGCTCAACGCACGCGAGGTAGCAACGCTTGCACCGTTGGCCATCCTCGTTATATCTCTCGGCCTCTATCCTGAGCTCGTCCTATCCTATCTTCGTGCTCCCGTAGCCGTGCTGCTCGCTGGTGTCGTGCCATGAACAGCACAGCGGGGGTCGCTGACCTGGCCCTGATCATACCCGAGCTGATTCTGCTCGTCACGGCGTTAGCGCTCATTCTCTTGGCGCCTCGCATCCGGAGAGGGCCCGCCGCCGCGGTCGGGACGGTTCTAGCGGCGCTCGCCGCCGCCCTGGCCTCGGCCTGGGTCTTGCCCTCGGACACCGTAACAGGGTTCGGAGGCATGATCACCCAGGATGGCTATTCCGGGTTCTTCAAGATTCTGATCGCCGCGGCCCTGGCTCTAGCCGCACTTCTCTCGGTGCGCGGCAGTGACGAGGACGAGGACGAGGACGAGGCTCCGCGTGGCGAGTACCACGCCCTGCTGCTCCTCGCCTCGATCGGAATGATGCTCGCGGTCTCGACCGTGGATCTACTGACCCTCTACCTGGGCCTGGAGTTGATGACGATCTGCTCCTACATCCTGGTGGGGTTCCACGTGCAGAGGCCGACCTCGAACGAGGCGGCGATAAAGTACTTCCTCGTTGCCTCCTTCGCCTCGGCCCTGCTCCTCTACGGGATCAGCCTGACCTACGGTTTAGCGGGCAGCACCGGCTTCGCTACCGTGGCGTCGGCGTTGTCCGCGCACGACCCGGGTAGAAGCCCCCTCGTCGTGGTCGCCATCTTGCTGGTGCTGGGTGGCCTGGCCTTCAAGATCGGGGCCGTGCCGTTTCACTCCTGGGCGCCCGACGCCTATCAGGGTGCGAGCGCACCGGTTGCAGCCTTCTTGGCGGCCGGATCCAAGGCGGCCGGTCTCGCAGCTCTGGGACGGGTCACGTTTGTCGCGTACGGCTCGGCCGCCGAGGTACTGTCCTTGCTTCTCGCGGGTCTCGCAGCTCTCTCCATTGTGGTTGGCAGCATCACCTTGTTGGCCCAGACCGACATGAAACGCCTCCTGGCCTACTCCTCCATCGCGCATGCAGGCTACGCCATCCTGGGCCTCATCGCCGGCACTCCCGCAGGGATCTCGGCGACGATGACCTACGCCTTCTTCTACGTGTTCATGACTCTAGGCGCCTTCGGCGTGGTTATCGCCCTCGGCAAGAGGGGAGCAACCCTGGACGGCTATAAAGGCCTGGCCGCTCAGCAGCCCGTAGCAGCGGCGCTCATGCTGCTTTTCTTCTTGTCATTGACCGGGCTCCCTCCAACAGCCGGTTTCGTTGCCAAGTTCGTCGTCATCCTGAGCGCTGTGCGCGCCGGCCACATGGTGCTTGCAGTGCTGGCCGTGGCCTGCAGTGTGATCTCGGCCTTCGTCTACATGCGCGTGGCGGTGTACATGTTCATGAGGGAGCCCGAGGAGCCGGCACCGTCACGCTGGCCGGTGGCGGTGTCCGCGGCGCTTGCGGTGGCCGCGCTGGTCACTCTGATCGGCGGCATCTCACCCGCTAGTCTCATGTCCTGGGCGGTGGCGCCATGAATGCAAGCAATCCCGCCATGAACCCACCATGCATGCCGGCAGTCCTGTAACATTGAGCTCGAGGTACCATCAGCAGTGAACGAATACGTTGGGCTTGCAGTGAGCATCGTCCTGGCCGCAGGGATCACCGGCTTGATGGTGGTGCTGGGCTCAACCCTGGGGAAGAAGAACCCTAGCGCCGTCAAGCTGTCGCCGTTCGAGTGCGGCCAAGAACCCTTCTCCCTGCCGATGGGCAGGTTGGTGGTCAAGTTCTATCTCACCGCAATCCTGTTCATCCTGTTCGACGTCGAGCTCGTCTTCCTCTACCCGTGGGCCGTCGTGTACCGCACGCTCGGGTTCTTGGGGCTGGTCGAGATGGGCGTCTTTCTCAGCGTGCTGATGGTGGGCTTCGTCTACGCCTGGGCCAACGGCGCCCTAGATTGGAAGTGAACATGTCGAGCGAACCGTCATTTCTCACTAGTCGACTCGAGGAAGCCCTGGGCTGGGCTCGGAAGTTCTCGATCTTCCAATACCCTTTCGTGACGGCTTGCTGCGGGATGGAGTACATGGCAACGGCCTGCTCTCACTACGATGTCGACCGCTTCGGAGCCGGCCTCCCCAGATTCTCGCCGCGCCAGTCCGACGTGCTCTTCGTGGTCGGTACGATCAGTCACAAGATGGCACCGGTTTTGGTGCGCATCCATGAGCAGATGGCCGACCCCAAGTGGGTGGTCTCCTTTGGCGTCTGCACCTGCACGGGCGGTTTCTACGACAACTACGCGACCGTGATGGGCATCGATACGATCATGCCGGTGGACGTCTACATACCGGGATGCCCGCCGCGACCGGAGATGGTCCTCGACGGTCTGATGAAGCTCCAGAACAAGATCCAGGACCAACATATGGGCGGTAAGCGGCCGGCGCCCGAACAGCGTCCGCCGCAACTAGAGGGATACGAGGTATGAATAACTCCTCCCTGATCGAGTCCGTCACCAAGCGCTTTCCCGATGGCGTGTCGGCTTCCCACACCTACCGGGGCGACGCCACCGTGGTTCTGCAACTGGACGCGCTCCTCGAGACGGCTCGCTTCCTCAAGGAAGACCCGGCAATGGAGATGAACTTCCTCGTGGACGTGACCGCAGTCGACTATTCCGCTTTCGGTAAAGGGTCGGTGCCGGCCTTCTTCTCCTCTTCTGGAGTGACGGTGAGACCCTCGCCTCAGATTCCGGATCCCGACCCGTGGCCCGGGCCGCCGGACAAAGCGCGCTTCGCGGTCGTGTACCACTTTTACTCGATGGCCAAAAAGCACCGCCTGCGGCTGCAGGTTCCGATAGAAGATGAAACTTCCCCGGAAGTGGATTCTCTGACGTCGCTCTGGCCCGGAGCCAACTGGCTGGAGCGCGAGGTCTGGGACATGTTCGGGATCGTTTTTCGGGGGCATCCGGACCTCAAGCGCATCCTCATGTACCAAGAGTTCGAAGGCCACCCGCTGCGCAAGGACTATCCCGTCGCGAAACGCCAGCCACTCATCGGACCCCTCAACTAGACATGACGACGCACACGCCAGGAACGACTCCCAAGCAGCCCGCGGGTCTCACGACGCGGGAAATGATGCTCAACATCGGTCCGGCGCATCCGGCCATGCACGGTATCGTCCGTCTCGTGACCAAGCTCGAGGGAGAGGAGATAAAAGGCGCCGAAGTGGAGATCGGCTACCTCCATCGCGGCTTCGAGAAGATGGCGGAAACCGTCGACTATAACGGCGTCATGCCCTACACCGACCGGCTCAACTACGTATCGCCGCTGATCAATAACATGGGCTACTGCATGGCGATGGAAAAACTCCTAGGGATCGAGGTTCCTGAGCGTTGCCACTACATTCGGGTCATTCTTTCGGAGGTCTCCCGGATCGGGGACCACCTCACCTGCGTGGGTGCGACCGCCATGGAGCTCGGCGCGTTCACGGTCTTTCTTTACATGATAAAGGCCAGGGAGTACCTCTGGGATCTCGTGGAGAAGGTGACCGGCGCACGGATGACCGTGAGCTACTGCCGTGTCGGCGGCGTAAAGGCCGACCTGCAAGACGATTTCGCCGAGCTATGCGTCAAAGCGTTCATGGAGACCCGCAAAGTCCTCGACGAAACGCACGGGCTCTTGACACGCAACCGCATCTTTACGGACCGCATGAACGGCACCGGTGTGATTTCCGCCGAAGAGGCTATCTCTTACGGGATCACGGGCCCCTTTCTTCGCGCCACCGGCGCCGAGTACGACGTCCGCAAAGACTGTCCGTACGCCGTCTATGATCGCCTGCCCTTCGACGTGCCGGTGGGGACCCGAGGCGACAACATGGATCGCTACCTGGTCCGTATGGAAGAGATGGAACAGTCGATGCGCATCGTCGAGGCCGCGTTACGCGACATCCCGCCAGGACCGGTGCTGACCAACCCGGAGACCGGGCGTCCAATTCCCGCCGCGGAGATGGTCGACCTCGCCAAGGTGGGGAACATCGACGCTATCTCGGGCGGTTGCGCCGTCGCCGGTCCAACCCTCGAGGGTTCCAGTCGGGCCCAGTATCCATCGATTGCGGCGGACCAGAAACAAGTCTTCCTGCCGGCCAAGGAGGACACCTACGGCAACATCGAAGGGCTGATGCAGAACTTCAAGCTGGTCATGTACGGCCACGGAGTGCGAGCGCCGAAAGGGGAGGTCTACTTCCCGGTGGAAGGGGCCAATGGAGAGCTGGGGTTCTACGTGGTGAGTGACGGAGGCAGCGGGCCCTACCGGTTACGGTGTCGCCCGCCCTGCTTCGCCATCATGTCGGCGCTGCCCACGCTCCTCGAGGGGGACATGATTTCCGACCTCATTCCTACCTTCGGCTCGGTGAACATGATCGGTGGGGAGCTCGACCGTTGAAGCTCTCGGACCTCGAAGGCAAAGCAGCGGAGATTCTAGAACGCTACGAGTACCCGAAGGCGGCCATGCTGCCTCTCTTGTGGCTCGTTCAAGAAAATCAAGGCTACGTCGCTCCAGACGCGGAGGTCTGGGTAGCAGGCATCCTAGGGGTGTCCCGCTCCAAGGTGCGCGAAGCGGTCTCCTTCTACAACATGTTCCACACCGAGCCGGTGGGCCGACGCGAGCTTCGCGTCTGCACAAGTCTGCCCTGTATGCTGCGCGGCGCGGGGGATGTGCTGGCGCAGATCGAGAAGAAGTTGAACATCCGCCCCGGCGAAACGACGCCAGGGGGCGAGGTCACCCTCACCGAGGTCGAGTGCCTATGCGCCTGCGAAATGGCGCCCATGGCTCAGCTCGATGAACGCTTCGTCGGCCCCCTCGAAGGCGAAACGGTCGCCGCGATCGTAAAGGACGCGCTGACCGAGCCCAAAAGCCCAGAATCGACCCCGGAGCCCACGCCGTACATCGCAACGGATGGGCCAGTCCTGTCTCTGCACTTCGAGGATCCCGACGGGACATGGATGGATGGCTACGTCGCCGATGGCGGGTACGACGCGGCAAGGAAGGCTCTCACCTTGATGACGCCGAAGCAGGTGACCGACGAGGTTCTTAGCGCCAATTTACGCGGGCTGGGCGGCGCAGGGTTCCCAACCGGTAGGAAGTGGTCGTTCATCCCCGCGGACACGGACAAGCCAAAATACTTGGTGGTCAACGCCGACGAGGGCGAGCCGGGTACCTTCAAGGACCGCTACCTCATGGAGCGCGACCCACACTCGCTGCTCGAAGGCATGATCATCGCCGCCTTCGCCATCGACTGTCACAAGGCTTATGTCTACATCCGCGGCGAGTACTTTCGGTCCGCTCATCGCCTACAGCGGGCCATCGACGAGGCGCACGAAAGCGGTTGGTTGGGCAAGGATATCCAGGGCACCGGTTTCGATCTAGATGTGGTCATCCACCGTGGCGCCGGAGCTTATATCTGCGGCGAAGAGACGGCGCTTTTGACCTCGCTCGAAGGAGGTAAGGGCTTCCCACGTCTCAAGCCTCCCTTCCCCGCGATCTCGGGTCTCTTCTCCTGCCCGACTATCGTCAACAATGTTGAGACGCTTTGCGCTGTGCCGTTCATTCTGCGCCACGGAGTCGATCGGTTCAAGGAGATGGGCACCGAAAGTCAGGGCGGCACGCGCCTCTTCTGCGTAAGCGGGCACGTTGTCACGCCCGGGGTCTACGAGGCGCCCGTCTCGATCACACTACGAGAGCTGATCGAGAGGGCGGGTGGCATCCGCGACGGCAACAAGCTCAAGGCCGTGATCCCCGGAGGAATCTCGGCGAAGATCCTGACCGCCGATGAGATCGACGTCGCCATGGACTTCGACTCGCTCCGGGCCGTAGGCACCATGGCCGGCTCCGGTGGTGTCATCGTCATGGACGACACCACCTGCATGGTGGAGGCACTCGAGTCGGCCGCCAAGTTCTTTGCGGACGAGTCGTGCGGACAGTGTTCGCCGTGTCGTGAGGGCACCGGTTGGGTGCTTCGTATCATGCACCGCGTCCGCAAAGGGCGGGGGAAGATTCAGGACTTGGAGGACCTTCTCGCCATCGCCGGCGACATGGAAGGAAAGACCATCTGCGTCTTCGCGGACGCGGCCGCTTGGCCGGTGCAGTCCTACATTGTGAAGTTCCGGAGCGAGTTCGAGGAGTACATCCGCACCGAGCGCTTGCGAGAGAGCAAGGAGGCCGCTGCCCATGCCTAGCCTGAGCCGCGTGACTATCGATGGCCGCGAGATCACCGTTTCCGAAGGAACCACGGTCATCCAGGCGGCGGAGCAGCTCGGAATCTTCATCCCTCGTTACTGCTACCATCCCGGTCTCTCGATCGCCGGCAACTGCCGCATCTGTCTCGTCGACGTCGAGAAATCTCCCAAGCTAGAGATCTCCTGCAACCTAGCGGTCAGGGAGGGGATGGTCGTGCACACCAAGAGCGACAAGGCTGAGGACGGGCGCAAGACCGTGCTGGAATTTCTCCTTGCCAACCACCCGCTCGACTGCCCCGTCTGCGACCAGTCCGGTGAATGCGACCTGCAGAATTACTACATGAACTTCGGGCTCTACGACTCGAAGTTCCGGGAGCAGAAGGTCAAGAAGAAAAAAGCCGTGGAGCTGGGTCCCCATGTGATGCTCGACCAGGAGCGCTGTATCTTGTGCTCCCGCTGCGTGCGCTTCACGGACGAGATCACTGAGACCGGTGAGTTCGGCATCTTCAACCGCGGCGACCGTGCGGAGCTCGGGATCTACCCCGGCGAGGTGCTCGACAATCCGTACTCGGCCAACGTGGTGGACATCTGTCCGGTCGGCGCCCTGACCGAGAAGGACTTCCGCTTCGCAGCGAGGGTCTGGTACCTGTCGAGCACCCCAACCGTCTGCAACGGCTGCAGCCAAGGCTGCAACGTCGATCTACACTTCGTGCTCGACCGGCCTCATCTGAACGACGGGGCTAGGCTCGTGCGCATCAAGCCCCGCTACAACGCGGACGTCAACCAATGGTGGTTGTGTGACGAGGGGCGCTATGGCTTCGGCTGGCTGGATAAGGCACGGATCACGAAGGTGCAGGGGCCCGCGGCAAACGGAGATGCCACCTGGGAGCAGGCCCTCAGCGCGATCGCGACGAACCTTGCAGAGTTAGGCAAGGGCCGGATCGGCGTGATCGCCTCGGCCCAGCTCACCAATGAAGAGCTCTTCCTGATCCGAGAGATTCTCCAGAATTCCTTGGGAGCCCGAGTCAGCTCAAACGTTTCAGAAGAGCCCGGCTCTGCCGACGACTTCCTCATCAAGGGCGACAAGAATCCCAACACCCGGGGAGCGACGCTTCTGGGTTTGGCCGACCCCGAGGCACCGGATGCCGAGGAGATCATGGACGAGGCCGCTTCTGGGAAGCTCGGTGCCCTATGGGTCTTCGGGCACGATCTTGTGGAGCTCTTTGGCGAGGAGAGAGTGCGGGAGCTCGCGGAGAAAGTGGACCTCTTCGTCTTCTCGGGCACCAACGACAACAAAACCGTGCCGTTCGCGCATTGGGTACTGCCCACGGCCGCCTACATGGAGAAGGATGGTACCTTCGTCAACTGTCACGGCCGCGTCCAGCGCATCGGCCGCGCCTTCGCACCTCTCGAGGACGCGCGGGAGGACTGGCGCCTTCTTCTGGATTTGGCCGGGCGGTTAGGTCAGCCGCTTGCCTTTCGGGGACCGCAGGAGATCTTCGGCGCATTGGCCAAGGCGTCGAATCACTTCGAGGGATTGAGCTACGAGACCATCGGATCGCAAGGGGCCGACATTAGTGTTGAGGCGCCTGAGATGATGGACCCATGATGGAAATTCTGGTCATCAAGGTGGTTCTGGCAGGGATGGTCTTTCTCGCGGTCCTGAATCTTGCGGGGTTTCATACGTGGGTGGAGCGCAAGCAGTCAGCCCTCATTCAGGACCGCATCGGGGCCAACCGCGCCAGCATCTTCGGCTTCAAGGCGCTGGGACTCTTCCATGGCATCGCCGATCCGATCAAGCTGTTCACCAAAGAAGACATCGTCCCGGCCGGGGCGGACAAGACCCTCCATACTCTGGCCCCCTTCTTCTCAGTCTTTTTCGCCTTGGTAACCTTTGCCGCAATTCCGTTCGGCGACCAGCTCATCATTGGGGAACGGGTCATAAACCTGCAGGTAGCCAGCATCAACGCGGCACTGCTCTTCATCTTTGCCATGCTCTCCCTCGGCGTCTACGGCGTGATCCTCGCCGGCTTCGCTTCGCGCAACAACTACGCGATCATGGGCGGGCTGCGGGCAACCGCGCAGATGATCTCCTATGAGATCGCTCTCGGCATCTCTATCGTCGGCGTGATCATGGTCTATGGGACCATGGACCTGGCCGAGCTGGTCCGGGCCCAGGGATATATGATTGGCGGCTGGGTCCCGATGTGGGGAATCGTCACGCAGCCTGTCGCGTTCATCGTCTTCTTGACCGCGGCCCTCGCTGAGACCAAAAGAGTCCCCTTCGACCTGCCGGAAGCAGAGTCGGAGATCATCGGCTACTTCGTCGAGTACAGCGGCATGAAGTTCGGGATGTTCCTCCTCACCGATTTCCTCGAGACCATCGTGGTGGCGTGCGTTGCGACAACTCTCTTCTTCGGCGGGTGGCAGGTGCCCTTCCTCCTGCCGGACGGCTTCCACTTCCCCTGGGGGGGAGAAGTCCTATTCGCCAACTGGTTCTACGCTCTCCTCGGAGTGGCGAGCTTCTCGATCAAAGTCTTGATCTTCTGCTTCGTGTTCATGCAGATAAGATGGACCCTGCCGCGCTTTCGCTACGACCAGCTCATGAGCCTCGGCTGGAAAGGCCTCTTCCCTATCGCAGTGGCCAACACCGTGCTCACCGCCATCGTTCTAGTTTTCTTTGGGGAGAGCACCTAATGGCCATCAAAGTTGTCCGCAGACCCGAGCTGACCTTTTGGGAGAAGACCTACCTCCCCCAGATCCTCAGCGGTCTCAAGATCACTTTTTCGCATTTCTTCCGCAACCTCTTCCTCCACATCGCACACGTCTTTGGCCGTCTCCTGCATCTTCGTGCCAGCGCCACCATCCAGTATCCCGAAGAGCTCAGGCCCCTCATGTCGAGGTACCGAAGCCGCCACCGGCTCACCGTACGCGAAGATAACTCCCCCCGCTGTGTGGGCTGCATGCTCTGTGAGACGGTGTGTCCGGCCAAGTGCATCACGATCGTACCGGCCGAGCATCCAGACCCCAAAGTCGAGAAGTTCCCGGTCCGCTTCGACATCGACCTGGGCGTTTGCGTGTATTGCGGATACTGCGTCGAGGTTTGCCCCGAGGACGCGGTCCGCATGGACACCGGAATCCTCGACCTCGCCGCCTATTCGAGGGAGGCCATGAGGCTCGATATCCATGAGCTGATGGACCCATCGCTGCGTAAACCGTTAACCGGCTGCAGCCTTGACTTTCCTCACCAATGTGAGCCAATGGGGGGCCAGATGAAGGGCAGCTGGAGCGCCGACACGCCAAAGCCCGAGTCCTGAGAGCCGGACACACGATGAGTCGCCTACGATTGGCCAAGGAGATCAGGGTGACGAAGCTCGTCACCGTAGATCCGGAAGACGATGTCCTTCGAGGGATTCGTCTCCTTCTGCGACATCACATCTCCGGCGCCCCAGTGGTCGATCGCGACCGGCGCTATCTCGGCACGCTTACGGAAAGCAGCTGCATGCGGGTCCTCACCGAGACGGCTCGCGAGGCCGGGGAGGAGAAGATTGAGGTTCCTCAAGCGCGCGCATTCATGTCGAAGAAGGCTCAGCGACAAATCCGGCGACGGGCTGATGCGCCGGCTCGCGCATGGCCCCGACGCGAAGAAGATTCTTCGCGAAGCACTCGACGAGGCGGCGAAAGACGCGGGTGTCGTCTTCGAAGTCCGCGACGGCGAGATGTTCCTCGACGATTCGCACTAGCACCAGCGCAGCGAGCGGGTAGCATAGCGACTCTAGAGAAGGAGGGTCCATGACCGCGAACCGTTCTCGCAGCGCTCTCGCGCTTGCTCTCGCTTTGAGCCTGCCGCTCTCGTTGCTTGCCCAAGGCGAGCGCACCGCCAATCGGCCCGACGTTCCCGGAACGCAAGGACTCGTGACCGCGGGGCATCCGCTCGCGGCCACGGCGGGCCTGCGCATGTTGCTTCGCGGCGGAAACGCCATCGACGCCGCCGTGGCGACGCTTGCGACGTTGAACGTGGTTCGACCCCAAATGTCCGGCGCTGGAGGGAACGGCTTTTTCACAATTTACGACAGCGCGACGCACGAGGTGTACTCGTTGAACGCGACGGGGGCCGCCCCCATGGCTCTCGACGCGAGCCTGCGGAATCCAGACGAGCTCGCCAAAGGCATCTATGCAGGCGTTGTACCCGGCCTCTTTGGAGGTTGGGTCGAAGCGCTCGACCGGTTCGGGACGATGAGTCTCGCCGAGGTGCTCGCGCCGGCCATCGAATATGCCGAGAACGGACATCCCATCGAAGCCAGCGTTGTGAACGCTATCGAAAGAGGGATCGATGTCTTCCGAAAGTTCCCGACGAGCTCGGCGATGTTCCTCCAAAACGGCAACCCTCCTCCGCCGAACACGCTCGTTCGCAGGCTCGACCTCGCGAGGACTTTTCGCAAGGTGGCCGAAGCCGAACAGCGAGCGCTCCGCCAAGGCACGTCGCGCTCGGAGGCGCTGCGCGCGGCCTTCGATCGTTTTTACAAGGGCGACATCGCGCACGAGATGGCACGCTTCTACAAAGAGCAAGGCGGTCTCTTCACGCTCGCGGATTTTGCGGCTTACGAGCCCATTTGGGCCGAGCCGGTCCACACGAATTATCGGGGCTACGACGTCTATAGCAGCCCTTCGACGTCCCGAGGCGGGCTCGAAGTCGTGACGCAACTGAATCTGGTCGAGCCCTTCGACGTTCGAGCTCTCGGAGCCAACACGCCGGAGACGCTGCATCTCGTGAGCGAGGCTATCAAGCTTGCAAAGGCGGACATCTATGCTGTCGTCGCTGACCCGCGAAGGACCGACCTGCCGCTGGACTGGCTGCTTTCGAAAGAGCGTGCTCGTCGGAGCGCCAGGAAGATCGATTCGAAGCGAGCTATGGCCTACCCCAAAGCCGACGCGCCTCACGCCCCCACCGACGAAAATGTCGCTTCCGCCTCGGAGCGGTCGCGTCCCGGAAGCACCGATAGCTTCTCCATCGTAGATCGCTTCGGAAACGCCGTCGCATGTACGCCGACCCACGGGAGCACGTTCGGAACGAGCGTCGTCGTGGGGCGGACTGGACTCACCTTCAATAACGGAACCCGCCTCGGATCGACGGCACCTTATCCCGAACATGTGAACTATGCCCGCGGCGGCCAGATCCCGATTCTCAACAACTCTCCTGTCATCGTGATGAGAGCGGGTGAGGTCGTTCTGGCGATTGGCACGCCGGGCGGTGAGACGATTGGCCAGACCCAGTTTCAAGTCTTGTTGAATATTCTCGACTTCGGCATGTCCATCCAGGAAGCCATCGAAGCGCCGCGCATCAGCCTCGTTGCTGATCCGAGCTTCTATCGCGCGGGCGCCGCGATCACGCTACGCATGGAGAATCGCGGCCAGGAAGCCATGGCTCGAAGTCTCGAAGCGCTCGGCCATGAAGTCGAGCTCATCGGCGCGTGGGCCCTCGGCAGCATGCAAGGCATCCTGAGAGATCCCGCCACGGGGACTTGGCTCGCCGGTGCCGATCCACGCCGCATTGCCTACGCCGTGGGCTATTAAGGCAGCAAGGCTATCCAGTCGCCTGTCCCTCATCAATATCCGTCAGCGTTTGAAATCAGGCACTTACCCGCCCTCGTCGCCGCGGTCACAGGGGGAGGTCCCGCTTGAGACCAGGGAGCGGAAAAGGCAAACTCCGCCGCCATGCTCCGTGTTCTCATATTCCTCGTCTCTCTCGGCGCGCGCGCGATCCGAGCGATGTGCTGGCGCCGAGCCGACCTTGTCATCGAAAACCTGGCTCTGCGAGAGCAAGTGACTGCGCTGAAGAAAGAGCGCCCGCGGGCCCCGCGGCGATCTCGACGGGATAGCTCGTTTGGAGTGCGGCGATACACCTGACGAGCGTATCGACATCCACGTCTTGAAACGTCGGCTGGGGAAGGCGCGCAAGCCGAGCATAGGCGCTCATGAAGCGGCTCAACGCTTCACTGCGCTCGCCGATGACGACGAGTCCGCGCTTCATGTCGTCTTTCCAATCATCGACCTGGTCGCGATCGAGCAAATGAGCCAGTGTTCCAGCCATCGATTTGATAGGTGCGAGCGAATTGTTCAGCTCGTGACCGATGACGTGGATGAGCCGGCGCCATGCTTGGCGCTCCTCCTCTCGAAGCGCTTGGCTCAGGTCGGTAAGGACAACGATGTGATGAGGTCTTCCCTCCTCGCGAAAGCTGCCGCGACACATCCCCCATCGCCCGGTTTTACCAGGAAACATTTTCTGCAACGTGCGATTGCGCGCGCCCCTCAGAGCTTCCTCGAGCCCGAGCTCGGACGCTTTTCGTCCAAGGAGTCGTTCTTCGGGCTGCGCGAGCAGGCGCTCACCCGCTCGATTGACGAGCTTCAGTTTGTCTTCGTCGTCGAACGTAAACAGCGCAACATCGATTTCCGCCATCACCGTGCGTAGAAGGTTCGTGGCATCGAGCGCACCGAGGCGCTGCGCATGGAGCGTTTCGCCGAGCACGTTCGCCTCGAGCATGACTTGGCCGAGCGCTTCATCCGTATTGGCGCCACGCGCCCTTATCGAATAGTCGCCTTCTCTAAGAGCGGCGAGCAGGTTTGAGAGCGTTTGGAGCGGCGTCACGACGCGCTCCAGCACCGCGAAGGAGAACCCGAGCCAACCACCGAGGATAAAGAGACTCAGTGTCCACTGCACTTTCGCGGTGTAGTCTCCCCCCCCCAAATGAGAATCATGGAAACGACCACGCCAGGAAGCCCCGCGGTGAGCGCAAGAAGAAGAACGTGGGTGTCGTGGCTCAAGCCTCGCCGGCGGGTGACGAGGCTGAGAGAAGTGGGACGGTCTTCGCCCACGGCGCTACAGCCGAGACCGCTCTAGCCGGCGATAAAGCGCGCTGCGGCTCAGTCCGAGCGCTTTGGCCGCGTTGCTCACATTGCCGTTGTAACGCGCGAGCGCTTTTTGAATCAAAAGACGCTTGACCTCTTCGAGGTTCATATCCTCGAGCGTGCCCACGCCGTCTTCGGAGGCGGCACGAAGCCCGAGGTCGGAGATGCGGATTGTCTTCCCTTGTGCCATCAAAACGGCGCGCTCGATCGCATGATCGAGCTCACGAATATTGCCCAGCCAGGAAAACTCCGCGCGCGCGGCGCGCTTTGTCTTCGAAGCCGTCGATTTTCTTGCGATAGTGGCGCGCATGTTGGCGTAAGAACGTCATGGCGAGAGATTCGATATCCGCCCGGCGGTCCCGGAGCGGCGGCAAATGGAGCTCGATCGTGTTCAGCCGAAACAGCAAATCTTGACGGAACCGTCCCTCAGAGACTTCTAGTGCCAGGTCGGAATTCGTCGCAGACAGAATGCGCACGTGCGCTCGTTTCGTTTTCGATGAGCCGACGCGCTCGAACTCTCCCGTTTCCCGAACGCGCAGAAGTTTCCGCTGCTGGCTATGGGGGATGTTCGCAATTTCGTCGAGAAAGAGCGTGCCCCCATCGGCGAGCTCGAAGCGCCCGACGCGGTCGGTCTTAGCGTCGGTATAAGCGCCTTTCACGTGACCAAAGAGCTCGCTCTCGAAAACACCCTCCGCTAACCCGCCGACGTTCACCGTGACCATCGGCCGACCGCCGCGCATTGTCCCACGGCTTTTGTACGAAATCGCGCGCCCCGTGGCGCATGGCTTCGACCGTGAGCTCGACGCTCCCCCATGCGGTCATGACGACGACGGGAAGCGTCTCGTCGACATCTTGCAACCATTCGAGTAGATCGAGTCCTTCTTGCCCCGACGTCGTGTCCCGCGCATAGTTCAAATCCATCAACAGCAAGTCGAAGTCCTGTCCTTCGACGGCCTTGACGATGCCTTCAGGCGTGTCGATGGTCTTGGTGCTGTAGCCTTCCGATTTGAGAAGAAGCTTTAACGCCTCGCGAATGTCAGGCTGGTCGTCAGCCACGAGAACGCGCGGGACGGCTCCTCTCATGTTCAATTTCTCTCGACCCAGCCGTCCTTTAACCGGATGATGCGATTCCCATAGGCCGCGTTCGTCTCCGAATGCGTGACTTGAATGATCGTCGTGCCTTCCTTGTTGAGCGTTTTGAATAGCTCCATGATCTCCTGGCCTTGCTCGGTATGGAGATTACCGGTGGGCTCGTCCGCCAGGATCACCCTCGGCTGCATGATGACCGCGCGCGCGACGCCCACGAGCTGCTGCTGGCCGCCGGAGAGCTGGCTCGGGTACAGATCCTTCTTGCCGACGATCCCAAAGCGATCGATTGCGTCACCAACCATCGCTTGGCGCTCCGAGCGCCGGATGTTGCGATACGAGAGCGGGATTTCGAGGTTCTCATATACGGTGAGGTTGTCGAGCAAGTGATACGCCGGAAAGACGAAGCCAATGAATTGTTTGTGAAGCTCGTTGCGATGTTTGGCCTTCATGTCGTGGACAGAGTGGTCTTGAAAGTAATATTCACCGCCCCATTCGCCATCGAGCATCCCGAGTATGTGAAGAAGCGTGGACTTGCCCGCCCCAGAGGGCCCCATGATGGTAACGAACTCGCCCTCTTCGAAGTCGAGTGTGATTTGCCGAAGCACGTAGGTGCGCCCCGCACGGGATTCGTAGAACTTTTCGAGATTATTCAGCCGGATTAGCGGCTCTCCGTTTTCACTCACTTGCTTGGACCTCTATTGTCGTTTTCGGTTTGTCGATGGCGAAATTTGTTCAAGATCAGTTCAGGCGGATCTTTCGGTAGTCTTCCCACGCAGAGGTGTCGGACAAAATGACCTCATCCCCCTCGTTCAGCCCCGAAATGATCTCGATCGTATTGACCGAGCTCTTCCCGAGAATCACGTCGACGCGCTCCGCGGTCCCGTCGCTAAGAAGCCGGAACAGCCCTATCGTCGTCCCGGCTTGGCCATAGGCCGGACGGCCCACGTAGAGAACGTTCTCGAGCCGTTCGATCTCGACAGTGCCGTCGACGCTCAGGTCCGGGCGCGCGCCCTTGGGAAGCTCAGAGACGAGCTCCACATCCACCGTGACGGTGCCGTTCTGAACCGCTGGATCGATACGAATGACGCGGCCCTCGATGACCCCGTTCCTCGTGTCGATGCTCGCGCGTTGCCCGATCTCGACATCTTTGGCTTGCGTTTCCGCGATCCGCAGCTCGGCTTTCAAGTGCTCCGGCTGCGCGACGCGCGCGAGGTTCAAGCCAGGCGTAACTTGCTGGCCGGCTTCGACGGGTACTTGCTGAAGGACACCGCGGATACCCGGTCGCACTTGGAGCCCTTCGACCTGGCTTTTGCGCAGTGCTGTCATAGCGCGCAACTGCCGGACGCGTGAGGCTTCAGCCGCGAGACGGGCCTCGTTCGATTCTCCCGCGATCTCGAGCCGCTCTTGCTCGAGCCCGTTGCGCACTTCGAGCGCGCTCGCGCGCTCGGCGGAAAATTTGAGCGCGAGATCCCCGATGATGCCATCCCCATGGTTCTCTGTATCCGCTTCGAGCTGCAAGACGGCGGTGCGGTACTCGGCCTGCACTGAGGCCGCCAGAGCTCGTTGGTTCAAAAGCTGGCTTTCGAGCTGAACCTGCAAGTTCTCGTACCTCGCATCCGCGGCGCGCAGCTGGAGCCGAGCGTCTTCGAGCGACTGCACGAGCTCTGGATTCGCCATCTCCAATATGACCGTGTCCGCTTCCACATCCGTGCCCGGAAGCACGAGCACGCGCTCGACGCGGCCTTCGGTACGCGCGGCGAGCCATCGGATCTCGACCGGAACGAGCGTTCCGGGGCCACGTACTTGACGCAGCATCGAGCCCCTCGCCACTTTGTCCATCCAGACGGTCGTGCGATCGACCGAGGGCGCCGCAGGCTCGAGCTGGGCGACCCACCCAGCGAGCACGAGAAACACCGCCCCCCCGACGATAGACATGATCGTCTGCTTGCGTTTTCGAGCCTCAGCGACCCCTTCACGCTTGACATCCACCTTTATTAAGCTCCAATCTCCCAGTTCATTCTCGCAAGCATTCGCAAGTTGTATGCCAACGGGTGCCAATCTCGTATCTGGCTGATTATTCATCACTAATACGAACATCTTTCGTTTGGCCGCCTAAATGGGTGTCCGCTTGCGAACACCTATGCGCTCGCTTTCACTTCACCATAGGAGAGGCGGCACCCAGATGTTTGGTGGAAAAGGATGCGGACGGGGTCGCGATCAAGAGCGTCGCGGGTGGAACGAGGCTACGACCGGGAAGATCCGCGGGACGCTCTAGCTCTAACAAATCCAAGACCGTGGGAACGATGTCGATCGATCGAATCTTGCCAAAATTCGTTCCGGGCGGGATGCGCGGCCCCCATGCGGCGGCGATCGCGAGCATATTTCGCCGCGTCGGAATAAAGACGTGGTTCCCGCGCGGCTCGGTCATCTCGACCACCACGTTCCCACTAGTTTCCGTCGAAGGATAGTAACCAGGGAGATAGTCCAAAAAGAGATCCCCAGTTGAGGCGCCTCCGGGCTGTAGGAGTCCGCTCGTTGCAGGCTCGTAGAACGCGGTGATGATGGGCTCCCCCGTCTCCGGATCCTGGAGTGCTCCGAGCACGCGGCGCACCTCCGCTAAAACTTCGTCCTTTTCTTCTGGTGGCACGATGCCTCCGGGTCGTCCTGTGGCGTTGACGGCAATCGAGCCGTCGGCGAGAGCTGGCGCCAGCGCGCGGGTTGCGGACAAATCGATCGGGCCGTCGGCGTGAAGCGCCAGTATCCCGGCCTCCGCGAGCGCGACGTTCAAATGGAGCAGACGATCCGTTCCCGCCATCCCGTGATCGCTGACGACGACGACGTGAGCGTCGTCTCGCTCGGCCGCGTCCATCAAAACACCAAGAAACGTGTCCTGGAGCTCGAAGCCCTGAACGACAAACGTCCAGAGTCCCGCCGCTACCGCTTCATCATGGTCTTTGAGAGCCTCATCGAGATAGCCGACGAGCTCGTGGTTCACGTCATCGGTTACAGGGCTATAGAGCACGACGAGATCGTAATCCTCTTCGAGGGCCACCTTCGCTTGCGCGATGATTTGACTTTGAAGATGCACGAGCGTTTCGAGAAAACGCATTTCGGCAAGACCGTCTCCCCCGTCCGCGAGTCTGGGCCCGAGCCGACCTCGCGCATATGGCCGCGTTGCGCCGTTTCCAGCATAGGTTTGCATCACTGGAAGATCGGCATACGGCATCTCGCTGTTCGAGATAGCCATTTCGGCTGCACCCGATCGATACAGGAGAAAGTGTTGTCCATCCGGAGCAAGATCGAGCATGCGGAGGGAGAACCAGGCGGCCTTCCCCTTAACCGTCGCTTGGATAGACGTCGAGAAACCAAGGCCCGGCTTGACACGGGCTTCGAAAACCGTAGCTCGGGCCTCCCGCACAATCCCGAGCGTGTCCAAGCCCCGGACAGGGTCGAGTGGGTCGTCGAAAAAGAGCCCCCAAAACGGCGTTCCTGCTACCGCAAAGCGAAACGCCCGGGCCTCTGCTCCCCAAGCTTCTGGCACGGCCCAACCCGCCGGCACTTCGAGCTGCAACGAGGATTCGTCAAAGCTCTCACCGCGCGACTGGGCTTCGGTATAGCCGTGGACAAGAAAAAGATGCTCGAGCTCGCTCGGGCTCAACCGCGCCCGTGCATCCTCGAAGGGATAGGCTTGGGTCGCGTGCATCGCGTAAGTGTCGAGGCCGTTTTGCGCCGCAAGGATCCAGACGGGATCGACACGGAGCGCGCTCGAAAAATATCCGTTCTCAGTCTCTAGCCGGTCATGCTTGGATGCCGGTAACAAGAGGAGCGCATTGGCCGTAATCCCGCTTCGATGTCCGTAGTGGCCGGTGAAGAGAACGGCGTGCGCGGCCGCTGTTTTTGTCGGAAAACTCGATACCATACCGTCCGACCAAGCACCCTCGCGCAGCATCCGTTGCAAATTCGGGAGCCGACCCTCCGCGAGCAATCGCGACGTCAATTCGTAGCCTGCGCCGTCCCACGAAACGAGAATCACACGAGGCGCCGCGCTGGCGATCACGCTACAGGCGAGCAAAGCGAGCACGAACGGAATGCGGAGGAACATAGTGTGCGAGATTCTACTGCGAATGCTGTTGGATACGCTCACGAATGGCGGCTATGAACAGGTCGCGGCGATCGGGCGTGACGACGATACTGCCTTCGGTTGTTCTCAACAACACGGCCCCCGTCGCGCTTCTTCCGTACATTCGATACTTCCCGAGATCTCGCTTCCAAAACGTTCCATAAAGGCCCAACAGCCCGCTATTGCCTCCGGGCGGCGCTTTGAGCGAAAGCCCAAGGAACCGGTCTAGAGGTTCGACTTCGGACACCGAGGCAAGAGGTATCACCACCGCGCCCGCCGGCCCCGCGATTCGAAGGGCGTCCGCGTCGAGATAGAAGCTCTTCGGCGCATAAAGATAGGCGGAGAAAACAATGGCGGCGAGGAGCACGGCACCGAGCGCGGCAAACCCGATGAGCAGCAAACTGTAGAGAACACCTCCCATCGCCAACAGCACGAACGAAGTGATACCGAGAACGAACTCGTCCATCGGGGCGTAAAAACGCACTCGCTATTGTGACGACGCGGCGGCGCCCGACAAGTGTTCGTCCCACCACTCTGTCTGATGATGGTAGCGATGGACCATGAGCTCGACGCGCTCGAGCGATTCAAGACCGGAAGCGCTGGCGCGGAACAAATGACGGCTCCCGCCTATACCGGCATCGAAATAGAGATAACGCCCTTCGGACTTCCAAGTAGGCGCTCCGGGCCGCAGAGCGCAATCGGCGGTGACGTTGACGGATTCTCGGGCGGCCAGATCCATTGCATAGATATCGAGCGCCGCACCGCGCTTCGCCTTCTCGGCAATGACGAGGCTCAGGCCTTTCAAGCGTCGATAGCCGATACGCGTACCGTCCGGCGAGAACGCCGGAGCGCTGTGGTGGAAACCGTCATCGGTGAGCCGCTCGATCTGTCCCTCCAAATCGACGATCCACAAATCGGCGTGCTCATAGACGTAGGCGTCGCGTTGATGCGTATCGGCAGTGAAGACGAGTTTCAGGCTATCGGCGCTCCAGGAGTAATCTTCGACGTCGACGTCCAGTGATGTGAGCCGCTTCGGCTCCCCACCTTCGACCGCAACGATGTAGAGCTCGCGCGGCGGGCTTCTGTAGGGATCGGCTGGATCGGGAAGGTAGCCGCGCCGGTCGAAACGAAACTGCATCCCATCGTAGAGCTGGCCTTCGAAACGTGCTTCGAGCTCTTTTTCGAGCTCGTTCGGCTCGGGCTTCGGATCCGTGGGAGGCGTTGCCTTGGTAAAAGCAACGAGCCGCCCGTCGGGACTGACCACGGCCTCGCCGCTCACGCCTTAGATCTCGAAAGCTTCTCCGAGCCCATCGGTCCTTAGAAACCATGTGGACGTTGCGCCACCGCGGCGGGAGCGAAAGCTCAAGAGCTTTCCATCGGGGCTGAAACGCGGACGGGAAGCGTCGAAGGCCGGTGCGGTAATCCGACGCGGCGGCGCCGAGCCGTCGACCGCGGCGATCCAAACCTCGCTCCGCCGGGCGTTCTCAGCTTCGTTGATGGTGTGCCGTGTGAAGGCCACGAGGACGCCGTCGGGCGAGATCGACGGCTCGTCAGCGCTTTCGATGGCGGTAATAGTCGCGAACCAGGAGCGCTTCTTGCGCTCCTGCCGCGGCCGAAAGCGCCATACAAAGCCACAAGGTTCTTCGCATCAGCATGGACTAGACCTCGAGATAGGTTTTGTCGCCGAACATCTGGGTACGTTTCAACATGCGCCGGGGCTCTTCGAGCGGCCGGCTCGTGTCGACGTTCCGAACCTCGACACCGAGAACGCCGCCGGCCGGACTGCGATCCATCGTTCGTAGGTTATAATACTCAAAAGTCAGCATGACAAGGGCTTGGCCCCTTTTGCGACCCGAGTTTGGAGTACGTTCGTGTGGACCCTTGAGCTGTTCCTTGTCGCGACGGTTGCAGCGACCGCGCCTATGGTGACGCCTGCACCGCCCCTAGAAGAAGATTCTGTGGACGTTTTCATCGACGAGATGGCGGGGAAGCACGGGTTCGACCGTGGCGAGCTCGAACGTGTCTTCGGTCAGATTCGCTCGAGTGCGAGGATCGTCGAGCTTATGGACCGGCAGGCGAAGCGCAAGCCCTGGCAGGACTATCGGGACCTCTTCGTCAATCCGGAAAAAATAAAGCACGGGTTCCGGTTTTGGCGGAACAACGCGGACAAGCTCACCGAAGCGCGCGAGAAATACGGCGTCCCTGAAGAAGTCATCATCGCGGTTATCGGTGTCGAGACGCATTACGGAAGAAATACGGGCAGGTTCAAAGTCCTCGAAGCCCTGACCACCCTTGCCTTCGATTACCCGAAGCGTTCCAAGATGTTTCGCCTCGAGCTCGAGCACTACCTCTTGCTGGCGCGTGAGGAAACGATGGCGCTCGCTACCCCGCGCGGCTCCTACGCGGGTGCTATGGGGATTGCGCAGTTCATGCCCGGAAGCTATCGGCGCTACGCGGTCGACTTCGACGGCGACGGCAAGCGGGACCTGTTCGAGAACGCTTCGGACGCGATCGGAAGCGTGGCGAACTATTTGACGGCGCATGGCTGGCAACGCGGCGAGCCGGTCGCGATCCCCGCCACTGTCGAAAGCTCGGAGGCCTCTTCATTCGAAGCATCTAAGCTCTCGACGCGCGTTCGCCTCGACGAGCTCAGGGACCGAGGCGTCACCGTGTCGGGCTCTTTTCCAGCCGAGAAGGAAGCGATTCCCCTTGCGCTGCACAACCGCGAAGGCGCGGAATATTGGCTCGGCTTCGACAACTTCTACGTGATCACCCGCTACAACAACAGCGTGTATTACGCGATGGCGGTCTACCAGCTCAGCCGCGAGCTCCGAAAAGAACACGACGCCCGGGCCGCCGGCGGTGACCGTTAGGCCGGCTACGACGGCCTCGACCTGAAGAGATATGGGTAAGTCGAGAGCGACTCCGAAGATTCTCAGGATTACGTGGAGTTTTACACAAGAGAAGTTGCGTTTTGTGTTACCGCGAGCACAAAGTGGCCCATCTTGTATTTCTGTGCGCAGCCCCTCCGCTACCTTACAAACAAGCCACAATTTAGCTATCTTTCAAAAAAAACGCTGCGCAACAAGTGTGCATAGTGTTACTAGGCCTTGAATAACGCGGTCTCCAAGGCTCGCCCCCACAGTTTTTCCACAAGGTTATCCACAGAAATTGTGGGGGTTCGGACGGCTATCGGGGGGGCTCCTATCATCGCGACGGCATCCAGAGGTGACGGACCCCGCCACGACGCGCTCAATGGAAGCCTCGTCGCGCGAGCCCAGATAACCAGACTCGACCGTGCAGCCCGGGATGCCTCGCGAGACCGCGGTCGCGTCACAGAATTGAGAGGTCTCTAGAGCACGCGTGTGAGACATGATACGATCCCTCCCAATTTCAAGGAAACTCGGAGCCACCTTCGAAGTGTTCACATCTGAAGCAACCACCCACGACATCCGCGTGCGCGTCGTTTCTCGCTACTCCCGCGAGAACTCGCAACCGGAGCAAAACCGCTGGTTCTTTCTCTACACGGTCGAGATCACGAACGAAGGCTCGCGAACCGTCCAGCTCGTGAGCCGCCACTGGATCATCGAGGACGCGGACAAAGTGGTCAAGGAAGTGCGAGGGCCCGGCGTGGTCGGCGAGCAGCCCACCCTCGCGCCCGGCGAGTCGTTCGAGTACTCGTCCGTCTGCCCCCTTGCAACGCCCTTCGGATCCATGCGGGGCACCTATCAGATGACCGGACAAGACGGCACCGAGTTCGACGTGGAGATCGCACCGTTTACTCTCAGTGAGCCCTATACCGTTCATTGACGTGGCTAGAGCTCGTCCCCCACTCCCCCGCCTGTTCGAGGACTCGTGCGCAAAAGAACCAAAACGAAGTTGACAGCGAAAAGCGCGGACAAGCACCTCTTGTACCAGCAAAGCGTGCAAGCTCCAGAGGACGACGCGCAGTTCTTCGCGCGTTTTTACAAGAAGTACACCGGAGAGCCGCTGCGGGTCTTCCGTGAAGATTTCTGCGGCACCGCGATCCTGTCCTGCGAGCTCGTCAAGCTCAACAAGAAAAACCACGCCATCTGTGTCGACCTCGACGGGCCGACGCTCGACTGGGCCCGCCAGCACAACGTCAGCAAGCTCGACAAAGATCAGCAGAAACGTGTGAGCTTGATGCAAGCCAACGTGCTGGACGTGCGCGAGCCCAAGGCGGATTTGCTCGCGGGTTTGAACTTCAGCTTCTCTGTCTTCAAGACGCGTCAAGAGATGGGCGCCTACATCAACAACGCGTTTCGGGCCATCAAACCCGGCGGGGTCTTCATCCTCGACAACTGGGGCGGCGGCCAGGCGCAGTTCGTGATGAAAGAGAGAAAGCGCCAAAAAGGCTTCACTTATGTCTGGGACCAAGCGGATTTCGACCCGGTGACGAACCACATTCTCTGCAAAATCCACTTCGAGTTCCGGAACAGCTCGCGCATGAAGAACGCGTTCGTCTACGATTGGCGCTTATGGACCCTCATGGAGCTCCGGGAGATGATGGAAGAAGCGGGCTTTACGGACATCCACGTATTGTGGGAAGGCACCGACCGCGAGACGGGCGAAGGCAACAGCGTCTTTCGGCGGGTAGTGCGCGGCGGAGACGAGGAAGCTTGGATTGCCTATCTCGTGGGACGGAGGCCTATCGAGGTAGAATAGAGCCATGGTCGAAGTAGTCGAAGGCCACCGCTCGTTCACAGTAGAGCAGTACCACCGCATGGGTGAGGCAGGTGTGTTCGGGCCCGAGGAGCGCGTGGAACGGATTCGGGGGGTGATCCGCGAAACGAGCCCTAAAGGCAGACGACACAGTATCGCCGTTGGTTTGGCGACCCAGATCTTTGATCGCCGCCTAGAGGGGCGCGCCAGCGTCCAAGTCCAGGATGCTCTGACTATCGAAGAGATTCGGTCCGAGCCGGAGCCGGATGTAGTTGTCAATTCGAGCCCCAATCCCCGGGATGTGCGCACGGAGAAATCAAAGCCGCTTCTCGTCATCGAAGTCTCCGATAGCTCGCTTCGTTTCGACCGCGATCAGAAGGCGCGGATCTACACCAAGGCCGGTATCGCAGACTACTGGATTGTGAATCTCATCGACGATGTGTTGGAGGTATGTCGCGATCCGGTGGATGGCTCATACGAAACACGCTTAGTGTTGCAGGCAACGGACATCGTCTCGCCGCTGTCGTTTCCCAACCTGGAGATCGCCGTAAGCTACCTCCTTCCCTAAAAGCCCGCACGATCTCGGCATGCTGAACGGTGGCTACTCCTATTCAGAGCGGGTCGGAACTCGGGCCGCTGGGCAGACGGTTCTCGGCTACCTTTCGGAAAGATACTCGCATTCCGCCGAGAGCACCTGGGCAGGACATATTGAGGACGGGCGGGTTCTTTTGGGCGGCGAAACAGTCGCGTCCACTCGGCGGCTCGAGCTCGGTGAGCTTCTGACTTGGAATCGACCGCCCTGGATGGAGCCCGAAGCGCCTTCGAGCTTTGCCGTGCTCTATCGCGACCCTGACTTGCTCGCGGTGGCGAAGCCGCGCGGGATGGCCGCGATGCCGGGCGGCGGCTTCTTGGAGCGGACCCTTCTTCGCCGGGTGCAGGCGTTGGACACGCTCGCCTCACCGCTGCATCGGCTCGGACGCGGGACCTCGGGCATCACGCTTTTCACCCGACACAAACGTGCGAGACGCGTGCTGGTCGATGCGTGGCAGCGGGGCGCGGTCGAGCGCGACTATGTAGGGCTCGTGACCGGTCACTTTCCCGCGGGCACCGCCCGCATCGATGCCCCACTCGGCCCTGTTCCGCACCAGCGCCTCGGAAGCGTGATCGGAGTGCACAAAAACGGCAAACCATCCGTAAGCCACGTCACGCTCGTCGAGCGACGCCAGTCGACATCGCTCGTTGCCATCCGCATCGAGACGGGGCGAGCGCATCAGATCCGCATTCATCTCGCGGCAGCGGGCTTTCCACTCGAAGGCGACCCGCTCTACCCGCCCGGCGGGATCCCTCCGGAAGATACACGTGCTTTGCCCGGAGAGACCGGTTATTTCCTGCACGCAAAGCGATTGCGCTTTCCGCATCCAGCCGATGGGCAGAGCGTGAGCGTCGATTGTATGCCTCCTCCTGCCCTGAGACGCTCAATATGACCGCATGGCTCGTTTTGCTCGCGGCTCTGACGGCGCCCGCCCAGGAGCTTCCAGAAGTTCGACAGCTCGTCACGTTCAAGTTCCTGCCTGGCAGGAGTCAGGAAGCGGTAACGATCTTCAAGGAGGAAGCGCTCCCCGTCTATCGCGCTCATGCGCCGATGCTGCGCTTCCGGGGCTATCGCGAAACGGAAAGTCCCGAACCCCTCGAGCTGATCGTCGTCTCGACCTATCGGGGAATGGCAGGGATGGATGCGTTCCACGACGCGGTGCAGAAGAGCGGTGCGTCGCTCGGCGGGCTCTATGGCCGCATCATTCCTTGGGAGAAACAGGCTGGCATCATCATGGGCAGCGAGAGCGGCCGCTTCTTGGTCTCGAACGGTTGGCACTACTTCAGGATCATCGGCGTCACGTCACTCGGGGATTGGCACCGCTACGGCACCGAGGGCCGCGCGCAACCCTGGTCGCGCCAAGTCTCTCTGATCGTCGCCCCTCTTCCCGAGCTCTCCGTCCGCTAACAGCCAGACCGACTGAGAAATAGATGCGTCCAACGCGAACAGCAGCCGCGCTCATCATCGGGGACGAGATCCTCAGCGGAAAGATCCGCGAGGCGAACGTCTTCGAGCTCGCGCGCGTCTTGCGCGAACGGGGCGTCGCGCTCGCGCGCGTCGTCGTCATTCCCGACACCATCCCCGGCATCGTCCACGAAGTACAGCAACTCTCGAAAGCCTATGACCACTTGTTCACCAGCGGCGGTGTCGGACCGACTCATGACGACGTGACTGTCGCTGCGATCGCAGAGGCCTTCAACGTTTCCGTCGTGCGGGACCCCGATCTGGAGCGCACGCTCCGTGACCATTATGGCGAGGACGTCACCGAGAACCATCTGCTTCTCGCCAACGTTCCAGAAGGAGTCAAGAAGCTCTGGATCGCGCGCACGCCTTGGCCTTTGACGGTTCTCGACAACGTCTGGATCATGCCGGGCATCCCAGAGGTCTTTCGCATGAAGCTCGAGATCGTCCGCGAGCACCTCGAAGCCGGTGCGCCCTTCGTCACGCGCTCGGTGTTCACCAAGCTCGACGAAGCCGCATTGAAACCTTTTCTCGACGAGACCGTGTCGCAGCATCCGGAAGTCGCGATCGGCTCCTACCCGCGATGGCAAGACCCCAAATACGAGACCAAAGTCACTTTCGACGGCACGGATAAAAACGCCGTCGAGCGCGCTTTTACGGACTTCCAACAAAAACTCCCCGATGGCGAGCCTCTGTGGACGGAGTAAAGGCTCCGCGCCCATCGCTCGCGGCCAGAACCCATCTTGACTATCGGGAAGGGCGCCGTTAACGTGAGAGAATCATGACAGCGGCGCTCGCCTTCGAGCGGACCGGAGATCGCGACACCGTTGAGATTCCAAATCGAGCCAGTCTGTCGGTCGCGCAGCTTGAACGGAAAGCCCTCGCCCTTGGCGATGTCGAACGCGATAACCTCTCAAGCTTCCTCGGTGGCACCCACTCTTCGATCGAACGGAATGGCCAAGGCCGAGGCAGTGTGAAAAGCGACGAGCACGGCTACGCCGTTCACGTCGTCATTGATCGCGAGCCGAGGCCCTAGCTCCCGCATACGTGTCATCGAATAGGCGCGTGCGACCCCTTCGTGTCGGATACAGAGAACGTTCTCCTTCATCGGCAGTCTCGGGTCGATCGTCGTCTGGAGGAACAAAAGCTTACGTCATCGATGGAGAACGCATCCCTTACTTCTTCGACGGACGCAACCGAACGCGCGCTCTTTTCTTCGAATATGTACGGGGCATTACGGATCGATGGGACGTCAAAGCCCAGCTCCCCTTTTTCAATATCGCCTTCGACGACATCGCGGACGAGCGCACCAGCAATGGCCTGGGCAAACTCAGGATCGAGTCGCGCTACAACCTCGTTCGCGTTCCGCTCGTTCTCACCGTGGGTGGAGCGATCAAGCTTCCTACGGGCGAGTTCGTCAACGATGCGGAGATCGTGCCGGTCGGCGAGGGACAATACGACTTCGATGTCTTCGTGGAAGTGGGCCGCTCGTTGTGGCCGGTGCGCGGCTATGTGACGGGTAAGATTGGTTACCGTTTCCGTACCAAGAATCAGGAAATCGACATCGATTTCGGAGACGAGCTCATTTGGCGCGTGGAAGGCGGCTATCAATTTGGACCGCGCATCTACAGCAAAACCGTTCTTCGCGGGCTCCACGGCTTCGGGTCCACGAGCTTCGGTCTCTCCATCGACAGCCTCAGGCGCCGGGTCATCTACCTGGAGCCTGGCGCGCGCTTCACCCTCGCTGCTAGCCGAACGATCGAAGTCACCGTGCCGACCTCTCGATCGCGGGGCGCAACTGGCCGGCAGGGCCCGTTTTCAACATCAATTTCACTCAGACCTTCTGAGCCTTCCTACCTCGTATCCGAAACCGAGTTGCGATATAATCGTTTTCCGAAAGGGGACGATTATGGCTTTCCGCATCAGTGCCCTTCTCTCTTTTTTCCTAACGACAACAGCGCTGGTTTCAGCGCAATCGACGGAGCGCTACACGTTCGCGCTCACGGGTGATTCCATCATCACGCGCGCGCTTTCGGTCTACGAAGAGCCCGAGTTTCTGGAGATGATCGAGCTCATCCGGAGCGCTGACGTCGCGTTCACGAATGTCGAGATGCTCTTCCACGACTACGAGTTCTACCCGATGTCGGCGGGCGGCGGGACCTATATGCGCGCGCAGCCAGAGCTGGCCAAAGAGCTCGCCTGGGCGGGCTTCGATCTCGGCTCGCTCGCCAATAACCATTCGGGCGACTATGGACCTGAAGCCCTCCTTCTCACTGAGAAATACGTGCGCGAGGCCGGTATCACGGCCGCCGGTGCGGGCAGAAGCCTCGCGGAGGCGCGGGAGGCCAAGTTTCGAGAGACGACGAAGGCACGAATCGCTCTCATCTCGGTCGCCTCGACCTTCCCCCAACACGCGATGGCGAGCGCGTCCCGCGACGACATCCCGGCGCGGCCGGGGATGAACCCCTTGCGCCACGAGACGACCTATCACGTGAGCTGGGCACGACTCGAAGCCATCCGGGACACGATGGAGGAGCTCTTGATGGACCCTCCGGATGACGGCGAAGAGCTGCGCTTTCTCCGCAATCGTTTCGTCCTATCCGAAACGCCCGGTGTAAGGACCGAGCCGAACGCCGACGACATGGAAGCCATCGGCATGGTGGTGCGCAACGCGTCACGCCAAGCGGACTACACGATCGTGACCATTCACGCTCATGAAGGCGACGGAAGCCGCTTCGTGCCCGCGCAGTTTTTGACGAAATTCGCGCGCGCGATGATCGACGAAGGCGCCGACGTCTTCGTCGGACACGGACCCCACGTGCTACGCGGCATCGAGATCTATAACGGTAAACCGATTCTCTACAGCCTCGGCGATTTTCTCTTTCAAAACGAGACGCTCCAAAGGCTCCCCTACGAGAACTACGCGCGCTACGGTCTCGGCGAGGACAAGGGGCTTGCGGATTTCAACGACGCCCGCTACAAAAACGATACCATCGGCTTTCCCGCTACACCGGAGATTTGGGAGTCCGTCATCGCCATGCCGGTCTTCGAAGGCAAGAGGCTCGTGGAGCTTCGCCTTCACCCGATTTCCCTCGGATATGGTAAGTCGCGCACAGTGCGCGGGCGGCCGATGCTCGCCGACGACGCGCTCGGCAGCAAGATCTTGTTGGATTTGAAACGGGTCTCGGAGCCCTTCGGAACGGAAATCGACAACGTCGACGGCATCGGCATCGTGCGGCTCGACACGCGCACGAGCAATTAACGTGACGCCGCTCGCAGTCTATCTCCTGGCCTTTCTCGCGCCGCAGGAGCTCGGCGCCGACATGCACGCCCATCCGAGCCGCTTCCACCGCGCCGATGTCCCCCGGATCACGCACGAAGAAATCGCGAGGTATCGACGAGGCGGCATCGACGTCGTCGTGTGCAATATCAGCACGGACACACCTTATCGCGGTGGCTACATCGAGCCCGACGGCACCGAGATCGCGACCGGGAACCTACGTCCCGAGCCCGGCGACCCCTAGGCCTACACGCTTGACCGGCTCGAGCGCATCTTGAAGACCATCGCGGGCGGCGACGCGGTGCTCGCAAGAGAACCGGCCGACGTGGTCGCGGCGAAACGTGACGGCAAGCTCGCTCTCATCCCCGCTCTCGAAGGCGCCGACGGCCTCGATGGCGATATCGATCACCTGTACGAGCTCCACCGAAAAGGCGTGGGGCTCGTTCATATCGTTCACTTCCGCGCCAATGCGCTCGAGCTCTCGAGACATCCCGTGATCTTCTCGCACACGGGGGTCGCGGCGCTCCACAACGGGGAGATCGCTATCTAGGAGACACCGACATCCGCGCCATCGCAGCCAAAGGCGGCGTCATCGGTATCTGGCCGAGCCGCTCGGGACTTCCTCACGTAAAGGACATGGTGCGGCACATCGATTACATCAAGAAACTCGTCGGCATCGACCATGTCGGGATAGGGAGCGACCTGCGCGGTATGAGCAGCTACAGCGACGGCTTCGGTGGCGAAGCGCGCTTCGAAGGCATCCGCGAAGCCCTGCGTGACGCAGGCTATAGCGACCCGGAGGTCTCGCAAGTCATGGGAGGAAACGTCTTCCGCGTCTGGGAAGCAGTCACCCGCTGAGGACGACACCTAGGCCCTAGTTGCAAAAGTCAGTTAGCACCAAAGGAGGGAAATAAACGGTGGCGGGGCGGTAGGACTACTTATTACCGCGAGCGCTGTTTTCGAGCTTGTTCCAGAATGTTTTGCTTGTTCATGTCGGTGAGTTCGCGGAGAGACTTCTGAAGCCGCTGCCAGGCCTCAACGCCGTCGCTGATACTCTTGTGAGCCGCTTTCGGTACGTAATATCCGGTGGTTTTGGCCGCTTCGCCGCGGTAGCTGATGTATAGGTGCGGGCCATGTTTGGGCCCGGGCCCGTGGCATCGACAACTGGGCGTGCCACAGGTTCGATAGCTCTCGGCGGGCGTGCCGAAGATAGCTCTACGGGCGTCGGATTGAATTTGGCGCAGGAGTTGATTTCGGCGCTTACTCCACGAGTCGGTTTTTGCGGGCATTCTATTTATCCTTGTCTTTTTTTCGCTTTGTGCGCGCGATCGAAATGAGGTTTTGGCTGATCACACACCAGCCGACATATCGCTTAAATCCGCTGTCACCTTTGTAAGTGGCGCGGTTCATAGCAAAGCGATGCTTGAGAGTGGCGATCCTGGACTCGATGGCGGCGCGCCATTTGAGCGCTCTGCGAAACCAGCGCTCTCGTTGCAGCTTGACCCGCTTTTTCGAGCGGCCTGGAGCTGGCAAGGCAACTCTTTGGACGCCGAGTTTTTTTCGCCTGCCGCTCATTGTCCGCCGAGAAGAATCCCCGGTTGGCGGTGGCCATCTGGGGCGGCTGAGCGAACTGCTCCGTGTGTTTGTCGAGCGCAGGCATCCACTGAGGCTGGTCGGCGGAATTGCCATCTGCGACGTCGTAGTGGCTAACGAGGCCGTTTTCAACCTCATCAACACGGACCAGTCGTCCAAACTCCGTCGGCTTGGACGCCTTCCCTTTGCGGATCACGGCTGTATGTTCTTCAAAAATGCTCACGATTTTATCGGGATGGTGACGCTCACCGTCAAAAACGCGCGCCTGCGTCTGCTCTAACACTTTGCTGACGAGCGGCAAAAGGTGCTGCAGTTCACGCTCGCTCCGGATGACGCTCAGCAACAAGCCCGCGATGGGAACGTTGAATCTTGAAGTGCCTGTAAGATAGTTTGAGCCTGGCGAACTACGCCACGAGCAACAGTCATCAACTTGCCATAGCTGTCCTTGAACCGCGCTCGACTCGACTCGGTAAATGACTTACTGGCTCGATCGATCTCGAGAAGACCGATGTTTCACCATCCGGCGGTGGTCGACCACCTTGAGCGCACCCTCAGTACAAGCCTTGGCGATACGCTTGAGGCTGCGGGTTATCACCCGAATGCCATCACCAATCAGCGAGCTGTCCGTTGGGTAGTGAATATTGGTCTCGACCACAGTCGTATCGGTCCGAAGCTTGCGCCCCCTCGCAACACCCTCTTCCTGCGCGATACCTACCACGCGAGCATGAATCTTCTCAGTTAGTTCTGGACTCAGTAGCGCGACGTTTTGGCTGAAAGTGGAGAAATTGGGTACGGGAGCGTCGTCGAACCGGGTAAAGCGACGATACAGGAGGTTCGAGCGCACTTCACGTTCCAATTCTCGGAAAGACCATCCCTTGATGTGCTTGAGCACACAAGAGCGCACCAACCGGTCGGGCGCGATGCCGGTTCGAGTGGAAAGTGGGTAACGTTGCGCGAGCGAATCGTGGACCAGCTCAATAATCCCGTTGTCATCAAGCAGAGTGTCGACAGATTCGAGGAGGTCGTCTTTGATAAGCGAGGCCTGCTTGCCGAAGTTGACGTAGAAAAGCGAGGACTGCCTTGTGAGCGTGCCGATCACGCCTAATAGATAACATCTATTAGGCGCAATGTCAAAAAGAAAAAAAATAACAAACGACAGCTTTAGTGAATCAATGCGAATCGGTTACAGGAGTGATCAGCAGATCGGCCACTGGCCAGACCCTCCGGACGTTGAGCCCAAAGGAGAAATGGGATACGTTTTGCAACAGGCTCTAGCCAGGTAGACCTGAAAGCGTTTGAACCGCAGAGACGCAGAGGACGCGGAGAAAAAACCGGGATTTCGTTGAATCCGAGGCTAGGCTAGGGATACCTTTTCTTCTCCGCGTGCTCTGCGTCTCTGCGGTGAGATTTTCTTGCTCTAGATCTAGAACGCGAACAAAATCCTCGCTTCTGACGGGTTAGAGTTAGAGCCTAAGGCTCTTCGGTCGGCTTCTCCGCCTCGTCCTCCGCGTCGCCCGGTGCGGTCTCCCACACATAGTCTTTGCCGAGGACGTACTTGTCGAACCAGTCGAGCTCGACATTGACTTTGAAGAGTTCGTGGCGCAGCTCGCGCCAGCCATGGGGCTCGCGGGGAGCCATGTACAGATGCGTCGGAACGCCGTTCGTCCTGAGCGCCCGATAGAGCTCTACGGATTGCGGCGGCGGCACGCGCACATCGTTCTCACCCACGAGCACGATCGTCGGTGTCGTCACTTTGTAGATGTCCTTGAGCGGCGAGTGCCCCCAATACAGATCGATCGGAGCGTCCTCTTGCCAAGGGGTCCCGCCGAACCAAGGCGTGCGATAGATGCGCACGTCGCTTTGGCCGTACATCGAGATCCAGTTCACTGCCCCGGCGCCCGAGGACGCCGCTTTGAAGCGACCCGTATGGGTGATGATCTTGTTCGTCATATGGCCGCCGCCGCTCCAGCCCATCTTCGCCATGCGTTCGCCATCAACGAGTCCTTCGGCAATCAGATGGTCGACACCGGTCATCACGTCGAGATGGGACTGATGGAAGTAATGCCCCACCATGTCGCGGAGGACTTCGTCTCCGTAGCCCGTGCTGCCGCGATAGTTCGGCTTGAACACCATGTAGCCTTTAGCCGCTAGCACATGGACGTAGTTGCTCCAACGGCCGAAGCCGAACTTGTCCGAGGAGGCAGGCCCGCCATGCGTTTGCACGACGAGCGGATAGCGCTGGCCCGCCTCGTAATCGAGCGGGTAGTAGAGAAGGCCTTCGACCTCGGCACCGTCATCGCCTTTCCATTGCACACCTTCTTGCCGAGGGAGCTCGAATTGCTCGTCGAGATAATCATAGACGTGGGTGATCTGAACGGGATCGCTGCTGCCATCGCCCGGTAGCCAGTGGACATCGCCTGCGTTGCGCCTCTCCTTGATGCCGAAAACGTGCTTGTCGAGCGCGTGCGCATATTGCCAACCCGATAGTGCATGGTCGCCCCGTGTGATTTGAGTCAGCGCCTCGCTCGCGACGTCGACGCGGAACAGCTCGCTACGTATGCCGGTATTGGCAGCGAAATAAATGTGAGCGCTGCTTTCGGCCCAGTGCGCGTTCTGGACTTCGTGAGGCATCTCGGACAGCAACATCCGATGGGTACCGCCCGTCGCCGGAACGAGGAAGATGTTGTCGTTGTAATAAGTATCGAAAACTTCGTTCGAATCGGTTCGAAAGAGCACCCAATTGCCGTCGGGAGAAAGCTCCGCTCCAAACTCCGCGACGGTGTTGTCCGTGAGCTGCTTCGCGCCGCCACCATCGGCGTTCATGAGCCAGACTTCGCCTTCGTCGGAATTATCGAAGAGCGGCGTGGGCGTCCGGTGATGCGCGATCTTCGTACCATCCCGAGAGAGCCGATAGCCGCGGATCGAGAAGTCACCGCTCGTGATGCGCTCCTCTGTTTGTAGCGCGACAGTAATCCGGAAGAGGTGCTGCTGTTTGTAGTCCTCGTCGAAAGAGAACACGTCGTCTTTGAGCTCATCCTTCTTCTTCTCTTCTGCCGTCTTCGGATCCGCCGCTACGAAATAGATGTGAGAGCCGTCCGGAGACCAGCTGATGCTCGAGACCGAGGTTTCGTGCTCGGTCAGAGCTGCCGCCTCACCACCGCGATTGATCAGAAGATAGATCTGCGCCGCTTCATCGTCGCCACGCTCAGCGATGAACGCGATGTGAGCGCCGTCGGGAGACCAGCGCGGGCTCGATTCTCCTTTTTCGCCATTGGTGAGCGGCACCGCCTCGCCACTCGCGACCTCGGCACGCCAGATGTGACTCACGCGCTTGTTCGCTTTCCAATCGGCTGCTGAGAGCGTATAAAGCAGCTGGCTTCCGTCGGGGGAAAGCTGGGGGCTCCTGAGCTGGGGCACTTCGATAAGGTCGACAATCGTCATCACGCGCGTCGTTTGCGCGACGCCAGCGGAGGCCAAGCATCCCACGAAAAGCGGAGGGAGGATACTGCGTAACGTCATAAAACCCTCCTTAAAATCAGTCGTCTGAAACACGGAGATTACCACGAACGGCTCCCGCTTTGCACCCTTCGCGATTCGCAGTGCAGTATACTTTTTAGGAATCTGGAGGTTTCGATGAAAGTTGTCATCAGCGGTGTTTCCGGTCTGATGGGGACGGCTCTGCGTGCCAATCTAACTGCAGACGGCAACGAAGTGCTCGCGCTATCCCGCCGCGCACGCCTTCCCCCACTCACGACGATTACTTGGGATATCGAAAACGGCCGCTTTGACGCAAGTTTGCTCGAGGCTGTCGATGTTGTCATCCACCTCGCCGGCGAGCCCGTCGCGCAGCGGTGGAGCGAGAAAACAAAGAAAGCCATTCGACACAGCCGTGTGCGAGGCACGAAGCTCCTCGTCGAGGGGCTCAAGAGCTTGAGGCAGAAGCCAAAGCTCCTGCTTTCGGCTTCCGCGGTGGGCTTTTACGGAGACGGCGAGGACCGAGAGCTCGACGAGACTTCGCCGCGGGGCGAGGGCTTTCTGCCGGAAGTCTGCGAGGAGTGGGAAACGGCGGCTCTCGACGCCATGGGCCTCGGAATAAGGGCCGTTTGTCTGCGCACCGGCATCGTGCTCTCGACCAAGAAGGGAGCTCTCAGAAAGATGCTCTTGCCTTTCCGCCTCGGCTTGGGCGGCCCCCTTTCCACCGGCCGCCAATGGATGCCCTGGATCCACATCGACGATCTCGTCGGCGCCATGCGCTTCATCATGGAGAAAGAAGACCTCATGGGGGTCGTGAACGGCACTTCTCCGAATCCCGTCACGAACGCGGCTTTCACCAAGGGCCTAGGAAGAGTCCTTCGCCGCCCTACGATCTTTCCAGTACCCGCATTCGGACTGAAGCTTCTTTTCGGCGAGATGGCTCAAATTCTTCTCGAAGGCCAGAAGGTCAAACCTCAAAAACTTCAAGCGGCAGGCTTTGCGTTCCGGCACCCCTATCTCGAGGAGGCCCTTTCAGATATTCTCGCCAACCATAAGTGATGCCGGCGCTTTGGCTATAGTAAGGATGATTGTGCGCCCAATAAGCAGGACACATGGATGACTCGGAATTGACTCCGGTCGAAACACCCTCGAATCGCGGCCGCAAGCTCGTCAAGCTCATCATCATATCCGCGCTCTTCGCGCTCGCCGCGATGGGCGGCACGCTGACAGGTCTCGTACTCGCCTATCAGCGGGATTTGCCGATCATCCAGGAAATCGAGAACTACCAGCCGAGCGTCATTACGCAAATCTTCGCTGATGACGGCGAGGTGATTGCCGAGTTCGCGGTCGAGCGGCGCGTCGTGATCCGCTTCGAGGACATCCCCGATAATCTGAAACGAGCGATCGTTGCCTACGAGGACCAGCGTTTCTGGAGCCATCACGGTTTCGACCCCGTGGGGATAGTGCGCGCCGCCTGGGACAATCTCAGGGCCGGTGAAACCGTGTCGGGCGCAAGCACCGTCACGCAGCAGGTTTCACGCCTCCTGTTCCTCACCCGCGAGGAAACCTATAGCCGCAAGATCAAAGAGGCCATTCTCGCTTTCAAAATCGAGCGGGCATATACGAAAGAAGAAGTTCTTACCCTCTATTGCAACTTGCAGCATTACGGCCATGGACTCTATGGCGTAGAGGCTGCTGCGAACTACTATTTCGACAAACCGACCATCGAGCTCACCCTGGAAGAGTCCGCGTTAATCGTCGGCATAGCCCCCTCACCGGCAAACTTTAGCCCCTTCGTCAATCCAGCGCTCGCTCTCAAACGCCGTGACCTCGTGCTGGCGCGGATGCTGGAAGAAAACGTGGTCACGACCGAAGAAGTCGAGCGTGCCAAATCCGTCCCGCTCCAGCTGCGACGACGCGGGCCGAGCGGGAACATCGCTCCTTATTTCGTCGAAGAAGTTCGCCAATATCTCGAGAAAAAATACGGCTCGACGCGGATCTATCGGGGCGGCTTGCGGGTACACACGACGTTGAATCGCTCGATGCAAGAACAAGCCAATATCTCTATCGAGCAAGCGCTTCTAGCACTCGACAAGCGCCAGGGCTTCAGAGGCATCCAGCAAAACGTGCTCCGCGACATGGAGGTCTCCATCCAGGAGTTCTCGAGCGATGACTGGGTCGAGCCGTTCGTGGCAGGACAGGTCGTCACTGGCGTCGTCACCGAGGCGGAGGGTAGCCCCACGGTGAGAGTCGGCCGGTTCACGGCCACCATCGACTCCGAGTCGGCGGCCTGGACGAAGACGGCGCTGTCCGACTTGTTCGAAATTGGTGACATCTCGCCGTTCGAGATTACGAGTGTGGACACGGAGACGACCTCCATTGTGCTCAAAGTCGAACAAGAGCCGATCGTGCAAGGGGCGCTTCTCGCCATCGAGGCGCGGACCGGCCAAATCAAATCGATGGTGGGCGGCCTCGACTTCGACAAGAGCAAGTTCAACCGCGCCGTCCAGGCGCGTCGCCAACCGGGCTCGGCCTTCAAGGCCTTCGCGATCGGCGCGGCGGTGGAAGAAGGCTACACGGCGACGTCGCTCATCCTCGACGAGCCGGTACGCTACATCGATCCACATGTCGAGGAGGTCTACGAGCCAAAGAACTATGACCGCAAATTCGAAGGCTGGATCACGCTGCGCCACTTGATCGAAGCCTCGCGGAACGTGCCCGCGGTTCGGCTCACGCAGCAAATCGGCCCGCAGAAAGTAGCGGACTACGCGCAACGCCTCGGTTTGTCCGGACCCATTCCCCCATATCTCAGCATAACGCTCGGTGCCGCAGAAGCGAGCCTGCAAGAAATGGTCTCCGCATATTCAGCTTTTGCGAATCAAGGCATTCGCATGCGTCCCTATGTCGTGACGAAGGTCATGGACCACGAAGGCAACGTTTTGGAGGAGACCTACCCCGAGGCCGCCTCGGCCATCCGAGCCGACTCGGCCTATATCGTGACGAACCTTCTCCGGGGCGTCATTCAGCGCGGCACGGGGATCCGGGCGGCGCGTTTGGGACGGCCGCTCGCCGGCAAGACAGGCACGACTAACGACTACACAGATGCGTGGTTCATCGGCTTCGACCCCACGCTCGTGGCAGGTACCTGGGTCGGTTTCGATCGGAAGGTAACCTTGGGCGATCGGGAGACGGGTTCGCGGGCGGCGCTCCCCGCGTGGATCAGTTTCATGGAGCATACGCTCGCGGGTCGGCCGATCGAAGATTTCCCCGTTCCGTCCAACATCGTTTTCGTTCCCGTCGACAAGAAGACGGGCGACCCGGCCGTGTCAGGGGGTGGCGCGTCGACAATGATCCTGGAGGCTTTCATCGCGGGGTCGGAGCCTACGGGCTACCTGGGGCAATAAAATATGCATCCGAGATACTCATATAATCACTGCAGCACAGGTACAACAAGCTGTTCCATTACAACGGCTTGACCCTCATTTGACAAGTCGACACTAAATATCAACAATACGGGCGTTGCCGATGATGTTGTATTGCTTGAGTGCTAGGAGTCTCCTTGGTACCCTAGAAGTGATACACACCCATAGACGATCGGAACCGGCCTCAAACACTCGCGTTATCGATAACACATCGAGGTTCAGACCATGAAGCCATTCGAAGACAGCAACCGAGAAAGCGACGGCGAAATACATCGCGCCGTCCCCATCCTCCCCCTTAGAGATACTGTGATCTTTCCGCAATCGATCCTGCCATTGGCGGTCGGCCGCGAGAACACCGTTCGCCTTTTGAACGAGATCGGGGAGTCGACGGATTTCATCGGGGTCGTAACTCAGAAGGACGCTTCCATCGAATCCCCCACCGCGGCCGACCTCCATCCCGTCGGTACGAGCGTGCGCATTCACAAATCAGTTCGGATCCCCGACGGCTCCATCCGACTCGTCGTCCAGGGCAGTTTCCGGTTCAAAGTCTTGAGCGTCATCCAGGTGAGCCCCTACATCCGCGCGGACATTCAAATAGTGGGAAGCGTTTCCAAAGCCGAGGACGCCATCGAAATCGATGCGCTCTTGAGAAACGTGCATTCCGCGTTCTCTAAAATCGTCGAGATATCTCCGCAGCTGGCCGATGAAATCGGATCGCTCGCCGCGACGTTGAACGATCCGGGACGACTTGCAGATTTCGTCGCGCAGAACCTTCCCAGCTTGGATACCGAGACCCGCCAAGAGGTGCTCGAGATCGTCGATGTGAAAGACCGCCTCACAAAGGTGCACGAAGCGCTTCTGCGCGAGCAAGAAGTTCTCGAGGTCGGCAACAAGATCGAGTCTCAAGTCAAGAACGAAGTCGGACGCACCCAGCGCGAGTACTATCTGCGCGAGCAGATGAAAGCGATCCAAAGAGAGCTCGGCGAGAACGACGACAACGTCAAGGACATCGACGAGCTGCGCGAGAAAATCCAAGAAGCGAAGATGCCCGAAGAGGCGGAGAAGGAGGCGACGCGCGAGCTGAATCGCCTCTCCAAGATCCCCCCCGCCTCCGCTGAATATACCGTCGGACGCACCTATCTCGATTGGCTCGTGCGCGTTCCCTGGGCGAAGAAGACCGAAGACGTCTACGACATCCCGAAAGCACACGAGATTCTAGAGGCCGATCACTACGACCTCGTAAAAGTAAAGGATCGCATCCTCGAGTTTCTGGCCGTGCGTAAAATGAAGCCCGACATCAAGGGGCCCATCCTATGCTTCGTGGGCCCTCCCGGCGTCGGCAAGACGAGCCTGGGGAAATCCATCGCTAAAGCGCTCGGGCGCAAGTTCGTCCGGATGAGCCTCGGCGGGATTCGCGACGAGGCAGAGATCCGCGGCCACCGGCGAACCTATATCGGAGCCCTTCCGGGACAAGTCATCCAGAACTTGTGCCGCGCGGGCACGAAGAACCCCGTGTTCATGCTCGACGAAGTCGACAAGCTCGGGATGGATTTTCGCGGCGACCCGAGCTCAGCGCTTCTCGAAGTTCTCGATCCAGAGCAGAACGACACGTTCCGGGATCACTATGTTGACCTCGCGTTCGATCTCTCGGAGGTCCTCTTCATCGCGACCGCCAACATGATGGACCCCATCCCGCCCGCGCTCAAAGACCGTATGGAGGTCATCAACCTCGCGGGATATACCGAAGAAGAGAAGATCCAGATCGCGATTCGGCATCTCATCCCGCGCCAGCTCGACAACCACGGCTTGACCGACGAGAAGATCGCACCCATTTTCGACCGCGAGGCGCTCTCCTCCATCATTCGCGACTATACGCGCGAAGCGGGTTTGCGTAATCTCGAGCGCGCCATTGGCGCCGTCTGCCGCAAGGCGGCCCGGAAGTTCGCCGAAGGTGAGACGAAGCCGCTTCACGCAACGGCCGAAAAGCTTCAAGAGCTCCTCGGCGCACCGACCTCGCTGTCGCGGGAGATCCACGACCGTGTCAACGTGCCGGGCGTCGTCATAGGCCTCGCTTGGACGCCCGTTGGAGGCGACATTCTGTTCGTGGAAGGCTCCAAAGTGCGCGGCGCCAAGAACCTGACCCTGACGGGACAGCTAGGCGACGTCATGAAAGAGTCAGCGAGCGCGGCCTTGACTTGGGTGCGATCGAATAGTCTCTCTCTCGGTCTCGAAGGCGACTTTTACCGCAACATGGACATTCATCTTCACGTTCCCGAAGGCTCGACGCCCAAGGACGGCCCTTCCGCTGGCGTCACGATGGTTGCGGCGCTCGTCTCGATCCTCTCGGATACGCCGGCGCGTCCCGACGTCGCCATGACGGGTGAGATCACCCTCTCGGGCCACGTGCTGCCCGTCGGCGGTATCAAAGAGAAACTGCTAGCGGCACATCGTTACGGGATCAAGGAAGTGCTGATTCCCAAGCTCAACGAGAAGGGGATGCTCGAGGACTTGCCCGAGGAGATTCGCAAAGAGCTCAAGATCCACCTCGTGTCGAGCCTCGACGAGGTACTGCCCCTCGTGTTTCCGGATCTGCCGGCCAAGATGCTCCCGCCACCGAGAGGCAAGACTTCATCCGAGATCAGGGTTCAGTAACGGCTTGTAGCTGATGCGTTGATAGCCGTCTAGTCCCCTGTGGTTAGTGATTGTTGGACTGTTGGTAATCGACCATTGATTACTGACACAGGGGACCGAACGGCTACAGTCGAGTAGATGGACTACAAGGATTATTACCAGGTCCTAGGGATCCAGAAGACCGCGAGCGAGAAGGAGATCAAACAAGCCTTTCGCAAGTTGGCGCGGAAGTACCATCCCGACGTCAACCCGGGGGATCGCGGGGCTGAGAACAAATTCAAAGAGATCAACGAGGCCCACGAGGTTCTCTCCGATCCCGAGAAGCGCCGAAAATACAATCAGCTCGGCGCAAACTGGAAGAGGTACGAGCAATCTGCTCGGCCAAGCGGTGGTGCCGGCTTCCCTGGCTTCAACGTCGGCTTCGAAGGACCTGGCAGTGGGGGCAGCTTCTCCGATTTCTTCAGAACGTTTTTTGGCGCCGGGATGGACGTGGACGACCTCTTCGGCCGGTCCGGGGGCGGATCTCGCGGCGGACGACCGAGGGGTGCACCACGCGGCTTCGGTGCAGCGCCTCCCTCTGCCGCCCAGAGAGGCCGCGACGTGACGGCCAGCATCAACATCACGCTAGAGGAGTCGCATGACGGCACGGTTCGACGGCTTTCGGTTGAGCGTGCGGGCGGGACAGACGTCATCGAAGTGAAAATCCCGAAAGGGGTGAAGGACGGCTCCAAAGTGCGCGTTGCCGGCAAAGGCGAGCCTTTAGGATCGGGCAAGTCGAAAGACCTCTACCTCGAAGTCAAAATGGTCCCGCACAAGATCTATCAGCGTGACGGAGACGACTTGTCGCTCGAATTGCCGGTGACCTTCGCCGAGGCGGCACTCGGCGCGGCAATCGAAGTGCCCACCTTGCCTGGCAAAGCCCGCATCAAATTGCCAAAAGGCTCTCAAACAGGTCGGCGCATGCGGCTCAAAGGTAAAGGCATGCCAAAGTTCAAGGGGAGCGGTCACGGCGATTTATTCGCGAAGCTCATGGTCGTTGTGCCGAAAGACCTCGAAAAGCGAGAAAAAGAGCTCGTGGAAGAGCTCGCCACCCTGAGCAAACAGAATCCGCGAGCGCATCTCGGGTGCTCGTAAGGATGGCTGCGGTCATCATTCTTTTCGGAGGAGACGGAAGCGAGCATCGTGTCTCCGTCGCGTCGGCGCAGAACGTCGCCTCGCATCTCGCCGAGGCAAAGCTGTGGTTTCATACTCGCGACGGAGCGGTGCAGGATGTCGAGCGAGACGCCTTGCTCAGATTCGAGCGGGCCTTCGAGCGCGATTTCTCGCCGACGCCACGCACGATCTGGGCGGATATCGGCCGCGCTTTCGAGGACGACGTGGCCCGGGAATCCGTTTTCGTTCTCGCCCTTCACGGCGGCTCCGGTGAGAACGGTACGCTCCAAAGGCGACTCGAGACACTTGGGTTTGCCTTTACCGGCTCAGGAGCAGAGGCGAGTTGCGCCGCCTTCGACAAAGTCCATGCCCGCCAAGCTCTCGCCCTGCGAGGGGTGCGCGTGGCCGACGCCTGTCTCGTGGACGGCAACCGTGCCACGCACGAGAAGCTCGCCCGCCTCTTCGAGACTCACGGGAAAGTGGTAGTGAAACCGGTCGCCGACGGCTCGAGTCATGGCGTACGGTTCATCGAGACGGAAAAGGATCTCAACGAGGTCATCGTCGACCTGCGAAGCCGGGGGCGCAGCACGGTGTTCGCCGAAGCGTTCATCACCGGGCGAGAGCTCACGGTCGGCCTTTGCGAGAGTGCTGACGGCCCAACGGCTCTGCCGTGCTCGGAGGTCCGTTTGGACGAGGGTCGGACCTTCGACTACGAAGGAAAGTATCTCGGGAAAGGCACGCGCGAGCTGACGCCTGCGCCCGTATCGGACGATGTTGCTTCCGCCGCTCAGAGCGTCGCTCTGACGGCGCACGAAGCGCTCGGCTGCTTCGGCTATTCCCGAACCGACATCATTATCCCTGACGGACCCGATCGAAGCCCGGTGTTCCTCGAGCTCAATACACTTCCTGGACTCACCGCGGCCTCTTTCATCCCTCAGCAGCTCGAAGCAGCGGGGATCACGATGGACGCGTTTCTCGCGCGCCAGATCGAGCTTGCACGCTCCCGACCTTAAATCGCTGTCCGTGGTTGCACGGCTATCGAGAGCGCATTAACATGAATCTAACGTTGCCGTTCCATTCTAGACGAATCACTACATCACCGTAGTCCTAGCACATCCGACCCAACCTGTATGGCTAGTAAAGACCCCCAGGCCAAGACGCGCAAAACTACGACCGCACATAAACACGGAGGCTTGAAAGAGCTTCCGGCAACGGCGCTCTGCGGCAATGACATCACCTCATCGGTGCTCTATGTCTCCGCACTCTCCATCATCGCCGGCGGCAAATGGGCCTGCCTATCGCTTCTTATCGTCGCCGCCGTGTTGTTCCTCTTCCGCGGTATCTATGCCGAAGTGGTCGGTGCCCTACCGCTCAACGGAGGAGCGTATAACGCGCTCTTGAACACCACGAGCAAGAGATGGGCTTCCATCGCGGCATGCTTGACGATCCTCTCCTATATGGCCACCGCCGTTATCTCCGCGGGCGAAGCCATGCACTACGCGCATGGGCTCTGGCACGGGCTGAACATATTCTGGGCCACGATCTTTCTGATGACCATCTTCATGGTCCTCACGATCATCGGAATCCAGGAATCGTCGCGCGTTTCCGTCGGCATCTTTCTCTTTCACCTCGCGAGCTTGACCCTTCTCGTCGCGGTGATCGGCATCTACTTGTCGCGCAACGGTCTCTCGGTCCTCTTGCTCAATATGGACACACCGCCGCCGAGCGGAAGTGTGCCGAAAGCCCTGTTTTACGGCTTTGCCGCGGCGCTACTCGGGATCTCCGGGTTCGAGAGCTCGTCCAATTTTGTGGAAGAGCAGGCCGAAGGTGTGTTCCCGAAAACGCTCCGCAATATGTGGGTGGCGGTCAGTGTTTTCAATCCGTTGATGGCCTTTCTCGCGCTCGCCATCGTCCCCATCGGGGAGGTGGGCGCGCATCAAGAAGATCTCCTGGCGCATATGGGAAATCTCGCGGGCGGCCAATGGCTGTCTTATATCGTCTCTATAGATGCCACGCTAGTCTTGAGCGGCGCGGTCCTGACCTCCTTCATAGGCGTCACCGGGCTCATAAAGCGAATGACCCTCGACCGCGTGCTACCTCAGTTTCTTCTGCGCACGAACAGGTGCGGCACTACACATTGGATCATCCTGGTCTTTTTCCTGCTCGCCATATCGGTGCATTTCATCACCCAAGGAGAGATTGGGGCCCTCGCAGGTGTGTACACGATCTCCTTTCTTTCGGTGATGGCGCTTTTCGGGATCGGCAACGTTCTTTTGAAAGTGAAACGCGCCAGGCTCCCACGGCCGTCGAGAGCGCCCTGGCCCGTGGTCCTTCTCGGCATCGCCGCAGTGCTCGTGGGTCTCGCCGGCAATTACCTCAGCAACCCGGAATATTTCTGGGTGTTCCTCCAATATTTCATCCCCACCGTGCTCGTAGCCTTCGTGATGCTCGGACGCATCGGGTTGCTCAAAGTTTGTCTGTATTTTATCCGACGGATCAGCCAGACCATCGCCGGGATCACCTCGTCTCTGGCCAAAGGTCTTCATGACAAGATCGACGAAATCAACTCGCAGCAGATCGTCTTTTTTACCCGCGGCGACAGCATCAACAACTTGAACGAAGCGATGCTATACGTGCGCAACAACGAACATACCAATAGTGTCAAGGTCGTGACGGTGGTCGAGGACGAAAAAGACGTGCCGCCGAGACTGAAAAAAGACCTCGAGTTCCTCGACGAGGCTTATCCCGAGATCGACATCGAGTTCGTCGTTCACATAGGGGAGTTCGGCCCCAAGCTCATCAAGAAGCTTTCCAAAGAATGGAACATCCCGGCGAATTTCATGTTCATCGCCTCGCACGGCGACCACTTCCTCTACGGCTTGGCCGAGCTGGGTGGCGTTCGTCTCATTATCTAGGCAGCCTACCCTTCGCGGCGGATCAGGAGGAAGGCTTTGATGAACGGGTCGAGGTCGCCATCCATTACGCGATCGACGTCGCCTACCTCGACTTTGGTGCGGTGGTCCTTGACCATGCGGTAGGGCTGGAACACGTAGGAACGGATTTGGTTCCCCCAGGCGATGTCCTTCTTGCTGTCGTGCATGGCGTCGACCTTCTCTTGTTTTTCTCTCATCTTAAGGTCGTATAGACGCGCCCGAAGTACCTTCATCGCCATATCTTTGTTCCGATGCTGGGAGCGCTCGTTCTGACACTGTGTGACGATGCCTGTCGGAAGATGTGTGATCCGGACGGCGGAATCCGTGACGTTCACGTGCTGTCCGCCCTTGCCACTCGAGCGATAGGTATCTATGCGCAAATCCTTTTCGTTGATGTCTACCACAACGTCATCGTCAATCTCGGGGAAAACGAAAAGCGACGCAAAGGAAGTGTGCCTTCTCTTCGCCGCATCGAAAGGCGAGATTCGCACGAGGCGGTGGACGCCCACCTCCGCGCTCAGATAGCCGTAGGCGTAAGGACCCGTGACCGTGAACGTGGCACTCTTGAGCCCAGCCTCTTCCCCCTCCTGGTAGTCGATCATCTCGGTCTCGAAACCGCGGCTCTCCGCCCAGCGCAGATACATGCGCAGCAGCATCTCCGCCCAGTCCTGAGATTCTGTGCCGCCCGCCCCCGGGTGGATGCTGACGATGGCACTCGTGGCGTCGTTCTCTCCGCCTAGAAGTTTTTGAAACTCGGCGGCCTCGACTTCCTCCTGCCACGCGTCGAGATGGGTGATGAGATCATCGGTAACGTTCTCCCCTTCCCGCGCCCATTCCACGAGCGTGCTCACTTCTTCTTCGCAGTCGTTGAGCTTCTCGATGAGATCGAGATCGGTACGAAGACGGCTCCGCTCCCGGGAGAGTTCCTGACCTTTTCCCCCTTGGGACCAGATGTTGGGATCAGAGAGTTTTTGATCGAGCTCGTGAATAGATTTTTCTAGGGCAGCTTGGTCAAAGATAGCCTCGAACATCGCGGGCGCGACGGCCGAGATTTTCTGAACGCTCGAGAAGATCCTCAATCATGATATTCGCTCGCTCCGTGATCTTGATGCTACTGCGTGATGTAGGGTTTGAACCTTTCCTCGTCGCGAAGCTTCTGGACGACCCTTTCCGCTTCGGCACGCGTCGCAAAGCGACCTACACGCACGCGATGTAGCCCAGCCTCACCGCCAGCCTCCATATACGTGCGATAGTTCTTGTTCTTGAGTCTGGACAAGAGAGACTGCGCCGCATCCTCGGTCTTTAGCGCTACGACTTGAACGGCAAAAGCACCTTCAGCGCCGCCAAGTGTCGCCACCCGCCGCACCGGAGCTCGCTTGGGCGAAGGCGGGGGCTCGCGCCTCGCCTTGCGCAGCATCGTTTCCGGACTGTCGGATTTAACCGTCTCGAGCTTGCTTTGCACCTTGCCGGTATCCAGCCGATCAGGGTAATCGAGCTTCGGCTTATCCGCACTCGCTCTCGCTTTGATCTTCTCCGCGGATTGCGTCAACGTTCCGTCGGCGATGTCGTTGGGCACAGCGGCAAGCGTCGCATCCCGGACACCCCTGCCCACCATCACGCCGCAGAGGAAAACGACTACCGCGATGGCTAGGGTCGCCATGAAGAAAAAGACCAACTGCTTGTTGTTCAGCTGGACTTCGTAATACGCCCCATCATCGTATTCGGCCATCTCACTACCAACTCCTTTGACCCCAAAAGCTAATATCTTACTTGAGACTAAGTATTCTAACCCAATATCAACATTGAAGGGGGAAATTCTTATCGTGGCTGCTCGCAGACCCGGCCTAGCGGGCTCAAGCACTAGATTGCCAGGTAAACCTGAAAGCGTTCTAAATCCAGTCCTGACTCAGGATGCTCGTCGCTACAGCTTCCTGCTCGCTCTTGCCTAACTGACGACCAATCTCGAGAAGGAGGGCGCATAGGTGAGCTCGTTGAGCCCATCAACAAGGACAGCCCTCTTAGCCTCGTGTGGCTTGTCGCCTAGATTCTGAAGCAGCTGGTCGAAATCCACTCGCCCGGCCGTGCCGAGCTCCACGCTCTCGAAGAGAAGCGGGAACTGCGTGGTGACGTCGGCCATAACGCCCGAGCTGAACTCGAGGGCCGCTTCGCCTTCGAGCTTGCGGCTGAGATAATTACAAACGCGCTCGAAGTTGCGGTTGTAGTGCTCGACCACTTCCTGGAGCTCGTACTCGAGCTCGATACCGCGTTTTTCCGATTCGTGCGTACCGCCGCGCTCGACAACGCCAGCGGCGAGAAGACCGAAGAGGATGCGCAAGGTCTCGAAGTTCGGCAGATAGCTCATCGTGAGAATCTGCTCGACGTTGATGCGTCCGTTCACGAGCGAATGGACATGAGATTCGTCTTCGTCGAGGCTCAGTTTGTAGATCAAACCGTCGGCATCGTCCGACGGTCGCAAGACGGCTTCGAGCGGGCCGACCCCAGCATACATCCGCGTAAAATCCTTGAGCCGACGAATGCCTTCCAGGATGACGTTCTCGGAGTCGAGATCGAGCACCATCGGCCCGTCAGCGGTGAGGTCCTTGATCACGAACTCGTACTCGCCGCGAGTCCACACGAACAAGCTATAGACGATCGCTTCCGCGTGCCGATGGATGGCAACGAAAAGATCATCCGGGGTAATGATGCCCTGCTCGACGAGCACGGCGCCGAGCTTCTTGTCCGGCTGTATTTTCTTGCTCGCCTCGAGGAACTGCCGAACCGTGATTTTGCCCGTCTTCAGCAAGAACTCGCCGAGCCGATCGTCCTGTACGTTCGACATCGCGTAGATGATGGGGCCTTCTTTGAAGTAAATGGCCTTCCATCGTCCAGCGTCGTGGAAATTGAGAATCCCTATCTCTTTGCTCCGGCTGATCGAAGCGAGTAGCTCGGGCAGGCTCGACTCGGACAAAGAGCCACGAATCGTCAGCTCTTCGGCTGGCATGGTCATGAAAGCTCCTCCTGGAAGCCCCGCATGGTTCTAGCCCTGGCTACTAGTCCTTGGCCTTTTTGTCCCTCCACTCATTGAATTTGTCAAGGAGTGGCTCGAAGAGCTCGATGGGTAGCGGAAAAATGATCGTCGAGTTCTTCTCGCTTGCGACCTCCGTCAGCGTCTGAAGATAGCGAAGCTGCATACCCAGAGGGTGCCTGCCGACAATATCAGCCGCCTTCGACAGATTCTCGGACGCTAGAAACTCGCCCTCCGCGTGAATGACTTTGGCTCTCTTCTCACGCTCGGCTTCCGCTTGCTTGGCGATCGCACGCTGCATCTCCGTCGGCAAGTCGACATGCTTGACCTCCACCGACGTGACTTTGATCCCCCACGGATCGGTGTGCTTGTCAAGGATGTCCTGAAGCTGCATGTTCAGCCGGTCTCTCTCAGCGAGAAGATCGTCGAGCTCCGCTTGCCCCAGAATGCTCCGAAGCGTCGTCTGCGCGAGCTGGGACGTCGCATAGCGAAAATCTCCTACTTCGACGATAGCTTTGATCGGCTCGACGACGCGGTAGAACACGACGGCGTTGACTTTCACCGAAACGTTGTCTTTGGTGATGATGTCCTGTGGCGGCACGTCGTGCGCGTCGACCCGCAAGTCCACCTTCACCATACGATCGAACGGCGCGAAGACGAGAACGAGTCCCGGCCCTTTGGGCCTCGGGATCAAGTTGCCGAGACGGAAGACGACACCGCGCTCGTACTCGTTCAGAACCTTGACCCAGTTGAGGAAAAAAATCGCGACGACGATGATCACCGCGAGCGTACCAATTGAAAGTCCACCAGGCATGATGTCCCTCGTTTATGACGATTCCGGATCGCGCTCGACATGTAGCAGCAACCCGTCGACGGATAAAACCCGGACGCGCTCGTTTTCCTGAACAGGCTCGTCCGCATGAGCGTCCCAGAACTCACCTCGTATGAAAACCTTGCCGCGACGGTCGATCGGCGTGCGCGCGGTCGCGGACTGGCCGACCAGACTCTCGTTGCCCGTCATCGGGGCGCGGCGCTGCGCCTCCAGCATTTTGCGGCCGAGGGCGATGATGACTACGCCGAGAAGAATGGCGACCGGAAGCACCATAGCCCAGCTCACGCGAAGTGCGGGCGTGGGGAGCGGCTGTTCGTCGAACAGCAACAGAGCACCGAGAACGAGCCCGACGACGCCTCCCGTTCCTATGATTCCGAACGACGGCGTAACCACTTCCACAATAAGAAGCCCGAAACCAGCGACGAGAAGAATGACCCCGACGATGTTCACCGGCAGAATCTCGAAGGCAAAGGCCGCGAGCAGGAGCGCGACAGCGCCGAAAATGCCTGGAAAGAGCAGGCCCGGATTCGAGAACTCCATATAGAGCCCTGCGAGACCCATCATTCCCAAAAGAAGCGCGATGTTCGGGTTCGCGATGAACGCGAGGATTTTTTGCTTGCGCGTCATCTCGCGGAGCACCACGACTTTCCCCGCCGTCGCCAACACGATCTCAGCGCCTCCCGGTCTCGGGATCGTCTTTCCGTCGAGAAATTCGAGCAGCTCGCTTTCGCTGCTCGCGATGTAATCGATGAGACCTAGCTCGCGGGCTTCGGAAGCCGTCCACGAGAGCGTCTCCGTTACCGCTTTCTCCGCGATTTCCGGATTGCGATTCCGCCGCTCCGCGAGCGAACGTGTATAAGCAGCCGCATCCGAGGTCACTTTTTTTTGCAGCGTCTCCTGCAGCTCCTGTCCACTACCGGATATCGGCGTTGCCGCCCCGGTATTGGTGCCCGGCGCCATCGCGGCGACGTCTGCGGCGATCATAATGAGAAACCCAGCCGAGGCCGCATGGGCTCCGGCCGGCGCAACGTAGACGACGACAGGGCGCTCACTGTTGAGCATGACCTCGATCATATCCCGCGTTGCGGAGAGCAGCCCGCCAGGTGTTTTGAGCTGGATGAGCACGAGCTCGGCATCATCTTCGGCCGCGGCGTGGATGGTGTCGATGACGTGCCCCGCGGTGACGCCGTGGATCACATCGTCCAGGACAACTTTGTAAATCGGCCCTGCGGACGCGCCGACACTCGCTGCTAAGCCTACGCAAAGGCCAATACAAGAGATTGACAGGACGCGAGTTATTCGCATGGACCCTCGAATTATAGAATTTCGGTCCATCGCTGTCAAGACAGAAATCCCGTTAAGTCCCTATAGAACAATTGCTTAGGGACCACCTCTGGCGTGTTTGCCTTTCACGTGCTAGTGTCGCAAATACGCTGAGATGCTCGCCCATCCCCGCCTCTCCGCTGCCGCGGTCGCGCTCCTCTTCGTCGTGCTGACGGCGCTTTTTGCGTGGCCGCTCAGCACCGCGCCGGGCACACAGGCCCTCGATCTCGGTCCGGATACCCGTCTGTTTCTGTGGACACTCGGCTGGGATGTCCACGCCCTCGCGCACGCGCCCCTTTCGATCTTCGATGCGAACATCTTCTATCCAAAGCGCAACACGCTCGCTTACTCGGAGCATCAAATCGGAAGCGCTCTCGCCGCGGCACCCGTGCTGCTCTCCACCGGAGAGCCCCTGCTCGCGATGAACCTCGTCTTGCTCGCCTCGTGCGCGCTTTCAGGCTTCGGCGCCTTCCTGCTCGCGCGAGAGCTCGGGCTCGGGACGTGGGGCGCTCTCCTCGCGGGCATCGTCTTCGCCTTTACCCCACCACGATTCTTTCGGCTAGGCCAACTGCATCTGGCTACGGTGCAATGGATCCCATTCTGCCTCCTGTATCTCCACCGCTACGCGCGCAAGGGCTCCACGCGACACCTCGTCGCGGCGTGTCTTTTTTTCTCGCTGACGGCTTGGTCCGGTGGTCAAAGCGGCCTTTTTCTCGCCCTCACGGCCGCGAGCTTGCTCCTTTACCTCCTTCTCTTTGGCGAGCTCGGTCCTTCGAGCCGCCTCTCGAAGGACATCGTGGTGGCCACGGTCTTGGTCCTAATCCTCAACGTGCCGTTCTTGCTTCCTTATCTCAGCGTTCAGGAAGAGCTCGGGCTCGAGCGTAGCTTGGCGGAGGCCACATTTTGGTCGCCCAACGCGGAAAGCTTCCTCGCCTCGCCCACACATGCGCATCGAGCCGTTTGGCAGCTCCTCGGATGGCAAGCTCGCATCGCGCGCGAGGCGAAAGCGTTCCTGTTTCCTGGTTTCCTTCCCATCTTGCTCGCAATGGCGGCTCTCTCGGCCAGCAAGGGACGGCCGACGACTACAAAAACTGGAGGGTCACCCTCACTGCTTCTCGACGTCACCATCATCGCAGTCGTGCTCTTTGCGATCCTGATCGAGGCCGCGGGGGGCCTACGAATCGGGAGCGTCTCCGCGAGCAGCGGTTGGAGCGCGTTCGTCGTCGCCGCCATCCTTCTCGGCACTCGCGTCGCGATCTATCGCCGAACGCCTTTCGCACATGGTTATCGTCGAGGGCTCCGGAGTTGGGCCGAGGCTCGCATGGGAGTCCAGGCGGCGTTTTATCTCGGCCTCACCTCGCTCACGCTCTGGGCATCGGTAGGCCCCCAAGCCGGGCTTTATGCGGCGCTCTATCGATGGCTCCCTGGTTTTGATTTCATCCGTGTGCCGTCGCGGCTGACCATTCTCACGGTGCTGGCTCTCGCGATGCTCGCAGGCTTCGGGGCTGAGCGCCTCGCTAAGAGGCGACCCTTGTTGGGGCCGCTCTTCGCGGTGTTCATTTTGGTCGAGCTCGCCGCGTTCCCCCTCGACACACAGCTCTACGCCGTGACGTCGACGCCGATGGATAACTGGCTGAGAGACCAATCCGACCGCGCGCCTATCGTGGTGCTCCCGATTCCGGATCCGGCTGACGATGTGGAAGCGGCACGTCACCACTCACGCTATATGCTCAACGCGCTCGTGCATCTGCGCCCGCTCGTGAATGGCTATAGCGGCTTCACGCCGCCATCGCACCGCCGGCTCTTTCAAATTCTTGGGAGCTTCCCGGACGACTTCGGCCTGGCCGAGCTCGAGAAGCTCGGTGTGCGTTACGCTGTGTTCCATCGCAGTGGCTACGACGCCCGCGGGTGGGAAGCGGTGCTCGAGGGCGCGGCTCGCCACGCGGACAGAATGGAGCTCAAAGCGTCGTTCCAAAGGGGCCAAGCGGGCGAAGGAGGCCGCGTCTACGAGCTTATCCGCTGAGCTTCGCGTCGTGGATGGTGATGAGCTTCGTGATCTCGAAGTTCTTCTCGCCGCCCGGCGTCTGGACGTCGACTTCGTCGCCCTCCTCTTTCCCCATGAGCGCACGCCCAATCGGGGAGCTCGTCGAGATAAAGCCCTTCGACACGTCCACGTCCTCACTTATGACGAGCTTGTAGACAACTTCCTGTTCCTTGTCCAGGTCGTATAATGTAACCTTGGAGCCCAACGAGACTTTGCCCTCGGGTATCTTGTCAAAACTGACCATCGAGAGCTCGCCGAGACGTTTCTTGAGCTGGCCGAGCCTCGCATTTACATAACCCTGGCGCTCCTTGGCGGCGTCGTAGTCGGCATTCTCGGAAAGATCCCCGTGCTCTCGGGCAACTTTGAGCGCTCTTGGGAGTTCTACGTGGAGCTCCTCTTCCAATTTCTTGATCTCTGCCTTGAGTTTGTCGATGATTTGATGGCTCATGGGATTTTAGAATGATAACCAGACCGTTCGCCTTCTGCAAGGGATAGATGAAACGCATCGAGAGCCCCCAAAACCCGCTGGTGAAAACGATCCGCCGCCTCGCCCAGCCGCGCCAGCGCGAAGACAAGTTCTTGCTCGAAGGGCGCAAGCTCGTCAATGCCGCTCTTGAAGCGCGCATCGCCCAGATCGACACGGTGGTGGTCTCGAGCACATTCGTCGGGAGCGTACCCGAGAATGTTCGGGCCGTGGAGCTTCCCGAGCAACTCTTTACGAGCGTGAGCCACCTGGATTCGCCCGACGGTATCCTCGCGGTGGCGAAGCGTCCCCCACGCGCAGAGCTTCAAAGCGGAGGTCTACTCGTCGTCTGCGCCGGCATTCAAGATCCCGGCAATCTCGGCGCCATCATACGCATCGCGGAAGCCGCCGGCGTCTCGGCGCTCGTCACGCTTGCCGGATCGGCGGACCCCTTTGGTCCAAAAGCGGTTCGCGGCTCCATGGGGAGCGTGCTGCGTCTTCCCATCTGCGCGCTCGAGAGCCGAAACGCGCTCGCAGCGCTCGAGGGGTTCCGCCTTGCAGCCCTCGTCCCTCGAGACGGGATCGACTACCGAGAAGCGGACTACGCGCGCCCGATGGCCATCCTGCTAGGACGCGAAGGCGCCGGCTTGAACCCATCGCTCCTCACCCGAGCGGAGCTCGTGCTCACCATTCCGATGCTAGGCGAGGTCGAGTCGTTGAATGTAGCTACGGCAGCAGCGCTCGTTTTGTTCGAGGCGGCTCGACGGGGGACCTAGACGGGAGTAGGCTTCTGCTATGGATCAACAACAGCTGTTCTCGAAAGCCTCCGGCATCGGAGGGCCGGCGCCGCTCGCGGAGCGGATGCGGCCACGCGATCTCGACGAGCTCATCGGGCAAGAGGAAATTACCGGCCCGAGCACAACGCTCTTTGCCGCCATCGAGAAAGACCAGATCGGCTCGCTGATCCTTTGGGGTCCGCCGGGCTCCGGCAAGACCACCCTCGCACGGATCATAGCGGAGCGCACTCAGTCGCGCTTCGTCCCGTTCAGCGCGGTCCTCTCCGGCATCAAGGAAATCAAAACGGTGATGAAGGAGGCGGAACAGCAGCGTCACATCTATGGCCGTCGCACGCTCTTATTCGTCGACGAGATTCACCGATTCAACAAAGCGCAGCAAGACGCCTTCCTCCCTCATGTGGAGAGCGGCAACGTCATTTTGATCGGCGCGACGACAGAGAACCCTTCCTTCGAAGTAAATGCCGCCCTACTCTCGCGATGCCGCGTGCTCATCCTTCGTCAGCTCACGCCGGAAGAGCTCGTTATTTTGATGAAACGCGCGCTCGAGGACGAAGTGAACGGGCTCGGTGGATCCCTTCGCGTCGACGCGGAGGCCCTCGAGTGGCTCGCGCGCCAGGCGAACGGAGACGCACGATTCGTATTGAACGTGCTCGAAGCTTTGACGCCGATGGCCGGGGACGACCGTGTGCTCGGCGTCACCGAGCTCGAGAGCGCGCTCCAGCGAAAAGCGCTTCTCTACGACAAGAGCGGCGAACAGCATTTCAATATCATCTCCGCGCTCCACAAGTCGATCCGAAACTCCGATGTCGATGCGAGCCTCTACTGGCTCGCCCGCATGCTCGAGGCTGGAGAAGATCCGCTCTACATCGCGCGGCGGCTCGTCCGCTTCGCGTCCGAAGATATCGGCCTCGCCGAGCCCGGGGCGCTCGCCCAAGCGGTCACCGCCAAGGAAGCCTTTCATTTCATCGGCATCCCGGAAGGCAAGCTCGCTCTCGCGCAAGCGGTCGTTTATCTCGCGGCCGCGCCCAAGTCGAACGCCGTCTATCGCGCATACGGCGCCGCGGCGAAAGACGCGCTCGAAGATGCGACCGAGCCCGTTCCCCTTCATTTGCGAAACGCGGTCACGGGTTACATGAAAGCTTGGGGCTACGGCAAAGGCTACGAATATGCTCACGATATTGAAGAGAAGATCGCCGGCATGGAATGCCTCCCCGAGCGGCTGCGCGGACGCCGCTACTACGTGCCGACGGAGGAAGGCTTCGAAAAACGCATGGGCGAGAGGCTCGATCAAATCAAAAAGACGCGGGAGAGGTTGAGAAACAAAGACCGGTAGCATATCTTCTCTGTACTATTTGGTCTGTATTGGCCCGATTGAAAAATGAGCAACGTCCACACCATCCAACTGAGCGGCGGGAACGCGAACGCCATCGATGAGGCGCTTCTTGAAACTCTGACCGATGGGCTTCGCTCAGCGCTCGACACGGGAAAAACGGCCGTGGTCCTCACAGGTTGCGATCGATTCTTCTCGGCCGGCCTGAACCTCAAAACACTTCCCGAGACCCGCGAAGGGATGGCTTCGTTCGTCGCGCGTTTCGAAGAGGCGAACATCGAGATCCTTCGATTCCCGCTACCCGTCGTCGCGGCCGTCAACGGCCACGCAATTGCGGGCGGCTGCGTTCTCGCCTGTGCCGCCGATTTGAGGATCGGCGCGAGCGGGAGCCACAAGCTCGGGGTCTCCGAAGTCACGCTGGGAATAGCCTTTCCCGCGAGCGCTTTCGAGATCATGCGGTACACGCTCACACCGTCTTTCGTCCCGGAAGTGCTCCTGGGCGGCAAGCTACTCTCGCCAGGAGAGGCACTTTCGGCCGGCATGCTCCACCATGTCGTAGCGCCGGACGAGCTTCTCGCCACGGCCACCGCACGAGCCGAAGAGCTCGGCTCGAAACCGCGCGCCGCCTTTCACCACAGCAAGCTCGCTTTGCGCGCACCGATGTTCGAGCGCATCGAGAAAACGCAAGAAGCGACGCGTGAGGAATTCCTCGAAACTTGGTTCTCTCCCGAAGTCGTCGAGCGTCGGAAAGCGATGCTCGGATGAAGCGTTTCCGGTTCCTCTTTCTGCTCTCAGCTCACCTGGATGCAGGCCAATGCATCCATCGCGGCGTTGGCGACGTTCGTATCCGAGGCCTCCACCACGGATTCTAGGACTGGCACGCTTCGAACCGAGCGGAGATTCCAGAGCGCTTCGAGGGCGAGGGCACGCGCGTCGCCCGGATCGCAGGCGAGCTGCTCGAGCCTCTCCACCGCCCACGCGTCGGCGCGCGCCTCGAGCCCGAGGCATGCGATAAGCACAGTCATCGCATCCGTGCTTTGAACGCTTCGCTCCAAGGCGGCGCGCAACTTGCGATCCACCGCTGTCGAAGGACGCGTTTCGCGAAAACAAGCGCAGGCGAGCGCGAGGTCTTTCTCGACGAGATGCTCGACCACATGGGGGCCATCCTTGCTGAGAGTACACAAGAAAGGCAGCGCGCCGTGAAACGGTCCGCGGCTCAAGTTCAACGGACGGACAGTATCGCCGTCGAGGTGGCGCCAGTCCGCGAGCTGAATCAAGTTCACGACGGTGCTAGGAGCGGCGGCCCGGAGCGCGTAAGCGGTCAGGAACTCTTGGAAAGCCAGGGTGGGAAACGCGAAGGCCGTAGGACCTCGCAAAAGTCAACTCTTTGAGACCTCGGCCATGAGCTCTTCGGCACTTATGGCGAAGGTGCTGCGAAAGGCGACCGCTTGGGCGAGCGCCGCGCGAACGCGAGCAGCTGTGGATTCCCGGCGCGCGCACCTAGCGTTCTCGCGAGCTGCACGTAAAGAATCTTTGCCGATTCGGCGCGAATCCCGCCATGGTCCATCAGGAAGTCCATCGCTTCCCATTCGGCAAATGGGAGCATCTCGACCCAATTCGGTATCTCGACCGCGCGCGGGCTCGGACGGCGAGTGCTCACAACGAAGCGGTTCAAGGGGTAGCGCCGCATGAAATGGTTCAAAGCATCGGTGCGGCGCACAGCTCCTAGAGCACTCAGGCCGTCGAGTCCGTCGAACAAGAACAGAAAGCGGCCCTCCTCGAGATCGCTCGTGAACAGATCCCGGTCGTACTCTGCCGAAAGAAGCTCGAAGAGATCCTTGGACCCGCTCAGGTCCGCAAGCTCGAGATAGATCGGGAGCGGCGACTTCTTTTCGTAGGCCAAGATGGGCTGCTCCGCTTCGTGGAACAAACGATAGAGGGCCATGCTCTTGCCGGAACCCCCTTCACCGAACAACAAAAGACGCTGAAAGCAGCGGGAAAGCTCGGACGCGCTCTTCGGCTGTCCCAGAAAATTGGCGGCGTGCACGTAGCCGACGAGCGGCTGCGTGCGGGGCATCCATCGCAGAAGCTGCGGGAAATAGCGCTCCGGTTTCGGCCAGATACGGTTGAGGCTCTCGCGCAAGCGACGGCGATAGCGACCCCTCGGAGATTTGGTAGGTATCGGTCGAGCTACCGCTCGAGGCGCTTTCGAAAATAACCGCATCTTCGCGCGAAAGATAGAGCGCGGGCATCATCCGCTCAGCCTGCGATGGAAATTGGAAGAGGGCCGCGCTGCACGCAGCCGCTAGCGCGGTGTCCACTGGCTGAATGGCGCCGAGCCCACGATAGAGCTCGAGCGTATAGAGCTCGAGAAGCTCGTCCGGCATGCTGTTGCATTGGCTGAGCATCGCAGGTACCGTTTCGAGCAGGCCGGCCGCCAAAGTCGGCGCTACCGCAGCCACTTCTCGGCCACCGCTCCAGATGACGAGGGACGGGCTGTTCCTCGCAAGCACTCGCGCCAAGGCGACGAGCTCGATCCCGCCATGCACCGTCCAGAAAACCGCTCCCTCGGGATCCCTGGTCGCTTCCGCAACGAGGTGCACGATGTCGAACTTCTGTGCGAGAAGCCCGCCAGGGCGTCGGCAGTGAGGTCGTCTCCATCAAACTCAGAGCCGGCTTCGACCACTTGGACGATGCCCTCGGATTCGAGCTCGGAGAGAGCTCGGGCGAAAACGCGAGCCACCCGCGTCACGCGCGACGGTCTGCGGTTCCCCCACGCGGGGCGCGACGTAACGTACGAGCGTCACTTCACTGTTCGTGCTCAAAAACTTCGATTCTCGGGTGTCGTAGAGGCACTCCCAAGGCAGGCGCGCCACGATCATGGGCTCGAGCTTGAGCCGCACCCGCAGCGTGGCACCGGTATGGCGCGCCTGCTCCAAAAGGTGGACGTAGAGGCGAAGGATCTCACCGTGAAACAACGCGTCGAATAGGCGAGCGCCCACATAGTGGAGCTCGCGCGCGTTCAGCTCATCCAGTCGATCCGCGAATTGAACGAAGCTGCGATCGTCGAAAGGCAGATAACAATGGACCGTTGGCGTCCTGCGGCCAAACTCCTCCTCTGCTCTGGCACGGAACATCCCCGGCATCTCGTCGGGCCATACCGAAACGAGTAGATCTCTATATTCAATGGACAGCATGACAACATTCGCCAGCCCTAGGGGGGAGAACGGGCACGACCCCGACCGTCTTCCAACGGTTAGAATTACCTATGAATGCTGTTCCTGTTAACCTAGCGCGATCGTCTTTGTCAAGGTTGGAGTAGTTTCCGATAATACCACGCCAAAGCAACGCGCACACCAAACCTGAAACGAACCCAGATCCTCACGCGAAGGCGAGTGAATGTCAAAACCATCGAAGGCGGAGTAATATTCCTGAATGCTGAATGCTGGGTCACGAATGAAAATTTGCTTGCAGCGTGATCTGCCGATAGTCATCGCCTTCGATCCGCACGTCCCGGCACATTTCGTATAGGCGTGATCGCAGCCGGGCGGTGATGCGATCCGCAAGCGTGGTCCCTGCCGCCCCCATGCGAGCGGATCCTTTGCTGACAGCAACCGGTCCGGTGCTCGTGGGCTTATCGGAGTAGTTGGTCGTGATGATGGTCAGCTTCTTTTCATTGTAGCGCTGATTGAGGATGTAGAAGAACGTATCGAGAACCCAGAGCGTCGGGCTTTCCCCTCCAAGGTCGTCGAGCACTAGCGGCTCTGCCTCGAGCACAGGCCTCAAGACCTCCATCTCCGTCGCCGCTGTGTCCGGATGATAGGAGCCTTTTATCTCGCGCAGCAAAGAGCGAAAGTCGCAAAAAAGTGCCGGCGCCGCAATCTCGCGCTCGAGCAGAATTCGCCGGACCACCGCCACCGAGAGATGGGTTTTCCCAACTCCCGGCATCCCGCTGAACAAGAGCCCCGCCTCGACATCGGGAAATCGATCCGCCCAACTCTCCGCGATTTTGATCACCCGTACGAGGCTCGGCTTCAATCCGTCGAAGGGACGCCCTCCGCTTCGCCCGTCGAACGCGCATTCTCGATATCGCGTGGGGACGCCGGCTTTCGCCATCGCAGAGTCGTGGCGGTCCCCAACCCAACAGGCGCAGCGGATGACCGCGTCGACTCCGTCACGCTCGACGCGCTTCCAGGAAGTGCCAGCGCATTCGGGGCAGTCGGCAGACTCGCTCAAGAGTCCTTCTTCACGAGATCGCGGGGAGGCAAGCGCACGAGAGCATTCTGGACACGGTCTTTCCAGCCGTCCTCTTGCCGCCCCATCTCCCGCTGAACGTATTCGATGAACTCGCTGATCTCGCCCTGCATCTTTTCCATCTTCTCCCGCATGTTGAGGATAATCTCCACACCCGCAAGATTGACACCCAAATCTCGCGTCAAATTCAAAAGCGTCTCGAGCTCACGCAAATCTTCTTCGGAATATAGACGCGTATTGCCTTCGGTGCGCGACGGGGCCAAGAGCCCCTCACGCTCGTAGAGCCGCAGCGTCTGAGGATGGATGCCGTAGGTCTCGGCGACGGCGCTAATCATGTAGTAGCCCTTGCCCTTGCCGCGATTGCGCGGGCCGTCTGAGCCCCCGGTTGTGGAGGCCCCCGACTTTTTCACGTCGGTGCCCCTTCTCGGCTCTTGCGGAGCGACTCGCGGGCTTCCATCGGGTTCAACCTGTCGAGCTCGCGCAAGAGCTCACGGGAGCGATCGTCGTAGACCGTCGGGGTCACGACGTGAATAACGACAAACAGGTCGCCACGACCCCCGGCGCTTCGACGCGAGGGTGCACCGCGTCCTGCTAGCTTCAGTTTCTGTCCCGACTGCACTCCCGCCGGCACGCGCAACGTGACTTCACCTTCCGGAGTCGGCACATCGAGCTTCGCACCGAGCGCCGCTTCGGCAAACGAGACCGGCACGGTGCAAAACAAATTGTCCCCTTTGCGCGAGAACAAAGTGTCTGGCTGGACTTGAACATGGATGTAGAGATCCCCGGGGCGGCCCGCGCCCCTTCCTTGATTGCCCATTCCTGGAACAGACATTTTGTCTCCATCCGAGACGCCGGCCGGGATCGCCACTGAGATCGTCTGCTCTTCTGTGGCGCGTCCGCCACCGGCGCAATCGGGGCACTTCTGGCGCGCAACCATGCCCGCGCCTCGGCACTTTTCGCAGGGCTTAGCGAAGAGCATGAACCCCCGCGTTTGTGTAGCACGGCCGCGCCCACCGCAAGCCGTGCAGGGCCGCGGCTGACTGGCGGGAATGTCCCCGAAACCTTCGCAGGTCTCGCACGAAACTTGCCGCCCGACACGAAAACGACTCTCGATCCCGTGGAGAGATTCATTGAAGGAGATATTCAAGCGGTGGTGAATGTCCTCTCCATCCAGGCGATTACTATCGGATCTCGCAGCCGGTCGGCGGAACAAGTCTGGAAAGATGTCTACTTCCCGACGTTCTTCGAGCGAGAAATCGAACCCCTCGAAACCGTAGCGGGCGGGCTCCGTGTGCGGCGGCGCCTCGGGCTCCGCCCCGATACTGTCGTAGCGCTCGCGGCGTTCCGGATCGACGAGAACTTCGAACGCCTCCGCGATTCGCTGGTAGTGGACCGCGGCGACATTGTCTCCAGGATTGATATCGGGGTGGTACTTGCGTGCGAGCTTCCGGAACGCGCGACGGATTTGTGTTCTCGAGGCGGTCGCCGCCACACCGAGAAGCACGTAATAGTCGTTCCGGGCCATGTTCGTTTCTGCCTATTTCTTTTCGTCCGGCTCCACGATCTCGGCGTCGATGACATCTTCGCCGTCCGACGCGGAACCTTCGGCAGCTTGCGACGCGTCGGCGCCGCTCTCATCGGTTTTTTGGTACATGAACTCGGCAAGCCGGTAGCTCGCTTTTTGGAGCACCTCCCGAGCGTTGCGAATCCCTTGGACCTCCGTTTCTTTGAGCGCTTTGCGGGCATCCTCGAGCGCCGCCTCGATTTGGGTGGCGTCCGATTCCGGGATCTTCTCCCGATGCTCGTTCAGAAGTTTCTCGGTCTGATGGATGAGGTTGTCGGTCTCGTTCTTCTCCTCGACTTCCTCGCGACGTTTCTTGTCGTCCTCGGCATTGAGCTCCGCGGTCTTGCGCATCTCGTCGATTTCTTGGTCGCTGAGCCCGCTCGAGACGGTTATCGTGATCGCCGTCTGCTTGCTTGTCGCCATATCCTTTGCAGAAACGTTCAAAATTCCGTTCGCGTCGATATCGAACGTGACTTCGATTTGCGGCACGCCGCGCACCGCCGGGGGCAAGCCCACGAGATGGAATCTTCCGAGTGTGCGGTTATCCGCCGACATCGATCGCTCACCCTGCAGAACGTGAACTTCGACCTGGGTTTGGTTGTCCGCCGCGGTCGAGAACACTTCGCTTTTCTTGTGGGGAATGGTCGTGTTGCGCTCGATGAGCCTCGTGAACAAGTTGCCGAGCGTCTCGATCCCGAGAGAAAGCGGCGTCACGTCGAGGAGCAAAAGGTCTTTGACCTCGCCTCCGAGAACGCCTGCTTGCACAGCGGCGCCGAGAGCAACGACCTCATCGGGATTGACACCCTTATGGGGCTCTTTGCCGAAAAGCTCCTTCACGGTCTCTTGAACCTTTGGGATTCGGGTCGAGCCGCCGACGAGCACCACCTCGTCGATCTCGGAAGGTTTGATTCCGGCATCCTCAATCGCCTGCTTGCAAGGCGCGACCGTCTTTTGAACGAGATCGTCGATCAGCTGCTCGAGCTTTGAGCGCGTCAGACGTGCCGAGAGATGTTTGGGTCCGCTGGAATCAGCCGTGATGAACGGAAGATTGATCTCGGTCTCCATCGTCGAGGAGAGCTCGATCTTCGCTTTTTCCGCGGCTTCCTTGAGACGCTGGAGCGCCATCCGGTCTTTCGAAAGGTCCACGCCATCCGAGGCCGAGAACTCATCGATGAGCCAATCGATGATCCCCTGATCGATGTTGTCGCCACCAAGATGGGTGTCTCCGTTGGTGGACTTGACTTCCACGACGCCTTCTCCCACTTCCAGGATCGAGATGTCGAAGGTGCCGCCGCCGAAATCGAACACAGCGATCTTCTCGTCTTTCTTCTTGTCGAGACCGTAGGCAAGCGCCGCCGCCGTGGGCTCGTTGACGAGCCGCATGACTTGGAGGCCTGCGATCTCGCCAGCGTCTTTGGTCGCCTGGCGTTGGCTGTCATTGAAGTGGGCCGGAACGGTGATCACGGCTTGTTCGACCTTTTCGCCGAGATAATCCTCGGCAGCGGACTTGAGCTTTTGGAGCACCATCGCGGAGATTTCGGGCGGCGAGTAGTGGTGCCCTTTGATATCCACCCGAGCGTCACCATTTTCTTCCTGGACGACCTTGTAGGGGACCATTTGCATTTCTTCAGATACCTCGTCGAAACGACGCCCCATGAAACGCTTGATCGAGAAAATCGTGTTCTCGGGGTTTGTGATAGCTTGTCGCTTGGCGACTTGTCCTACGAGCCGTTCGTTGCCTTTTGCGAAAGCAACGACGGAAGGCGTCGTGCGACCGCCCTCGGGATTCGTGATGACCGTTGGGTTCCCGCCTTCCATGACGGCCACGACCGAATTGGTCGTTCCCAGGTCGATCCCGATGATTTTGGACATGGGTGCTCCTTCTCTGTTTCTCTGGATTCAGACAGAGATTCAGTCAAACAAAACCATACGATATGAGTCCGATTTTGTCAATTTTCTTGTCTCGAAACGAAGACAATGTTGTCCCCGAAGGGTGACCTCGATCACATTTCGACCACGAGTATGGTCTCACGCAACCTCTTTGTTACCAACTCTTTCAATCATTTGCCCGCGCGGACGGCTCCGTGGTATAGAGATTGCACGTGAGATGATTGGGCGTTTCGGGCGCCCGTTCATTCTCAGGAGGATCGGGAAATGACGAGGAAAGCATCTGTTCTCGGTATTTGTACGCTGATAGGGCTCGCCGCTCTGCCAGTCACGAGCCTCGCTCAGGAATATTCTTACGAGAACGCCTACATCCACTACGTCGACGGAGACGTCACGCTGCAACGAGCGACGGAACCCGAGCCCGAGCCCGGAGCCATCAACGTTCCCATACTTTCGGGAGATCGGCTCTGGACCCATGCGAGCTCGCGTGTGGTTGTCCGTTTCGGCGACGGTACAGTCCTTCGCCTCGACGAAAGCACGAAAGTCGACTTCGTCGCTTTCGATGGCGAGCCCAACATCGTGCTGTGGAACGGAAGCGCCATCCTGAAACTCGGCGCCAGCAGCGCAAAGCCTCGCATCGACTCCCCCGCCGGAAGTGTCTATCCGCTATCTGAAGGTGTCTATCGCATCGATGTGCACGACGGCACGACCGTGACGCTATCCGTGTTACTAGGCCGCGCGGAGCTCGCGAGCACCGAAGGCTCCGTCCTCGTCAGCGCAGACGAGCAAAGCTTTGTCGAGGCGTCCCAAGAACCGCGGTCCCCTTCTACGCCGCTGGCCTTCGACGTGGCGAGCGGCGACGCTTTCGACCGATGGAGCGCAGAGAGGGATCTCTACCAACCTCGACGACGCGAAGTGCCTCTCGCCGAAGTTCCCGAAGAGGCCCATCACTACGTCGACGAGCTGAGCGAGCACGGCGAGTGGCGGGAGAACGAAGAGCAAGGTTATGCCTGGTACCCGAGCGTGAGCGTCGGGTGGGCGCCTTACCGTTACGGCCGTTGGGGCTACACGAATTACGGCTATACGTGGATCTCCTACGAGCCATGGGGATGGGCGCCTTATCACTACGGTCGCTGGGGTTACAATCACCACGGATGGCATTGGGTTCCCGGTCACCATTGGGGACCTGCTTGGGTCTCCTTCGCCATCGGATCCTCGTGGGTCGGTTGGAGCCCGCTCGGCTATTACGGCGGCCCTGTTTTTTCTTACGCCTCCCTCCACCACGGGTACAACAATCACGGCTATAACGGCCGCAACCGTGGCGCCCGTTACCGTGGCGGCACAGCTGTTCCGCGCCACATCGACGACGATGGTGCCGGATGGAACTTCACAAATACGAATAACTTCGGACGCCGTGGGCGACAGGCCCGGCTGCGCGTGGACCAAGTTCGTGCGACGTCGGGCGCTGCCGCACTCCACGCAAACGCCGCCGTCTTGGATCGAAACTTGACGCCTCATGCGCTCGACGCGCGTGGCAGTGCTCAGGGAAGGCTGGGACGATCTCGAGGTGTAATCCTCCGCGCAGCGCGAACGCCGAGCGCACGACCCCGGACCGCTTCGCCCGGGACGAGCTTGCAGCGGGCGCAGAATCTCGTCAGCAGAGAGAACACGACAGTGATCCGGCGCAGCAACACGACCGAGCGCGCCGCGGCTCGAAGATTAAGCGCGGGCCGCTCCGGCACGATGAGGCGCGGGGCGTCGAGCACAACCCTGAGGGCGATCACTAGAAGTGGGTCTCAAGAACGCGACGAGAGCCAAACGACGACGCACACTTTTCGCACCCCCAACGCGACGGGCAGTTGGTCCGGAAACCGCACCGAGCGCGCAACATCCACCGGCACTCCACGCACGCCCGCGGCAGCGACCACTCAGCCTACAACACGCTCGAGGAATCGGTCCGCGCGCGTCACGACACCCCGCACGCCCACCACGACGGGCAGTCGTTCCGCGAATAGATCGCGTAACCGCACCGAACGTGCAACGCCCACCCGCACATTTCGCACGCCGAGCTCAGGTAGCGCCACGCGTTCCAACCGTTTGGGAACCACCACGCGTTCCAACCGTTTGGGAACCACCACGCGTTCCAACCGCTCGGGCACCACCACGCGTTCCAACCGCTCAGGTTTCCGGACACGACAGCGCCGTGCACCAGCCGCACCACGCCCCAGGTCGAGCACACCGCGTGGGACCACGAGAGGCACTCGCGGCACCACGCGAAGCCGACCATCTGGCATGAGCTCGACCGCAAGACCGTCACGCGGCGGGTCAGCTACCCGGGGCACACGCTCATCCTCGCGCCCGTCGTCGTCCCGTGGCACCCGAGGCTCCCAAAGCCGAGGCTCAGCCCGCTCCCGAAGCAACAACAATCTCTAGACGCCATAAGATCGAACAAAAGATCTAGCCAGGTAAACCTGAAAGCGTTCTAAATCCAAACCACACAGCTGACTCTTATCCCCACATCCCCTTGCCTTTAAAAACGCCGCTAAAAGCAAGGAGATGTGGGGATAGGAGGGGATGTGGGGATAAGAAAGAATTTGCTTCAGAACGTGGTACCAAATCCTCGGTTCTGACGGGTTAGGGGCTAAGCCGGCAAGTAGAGCTCCTCTCTTCTTGCTTTTCTTCTCTTTGCAGCTTTGCGGCTTTGCGTTTCGCTTTCCTTATTTTGATCTTTCTTGAGCTTTGACGCTCTAGCGGATACGAAAGATGCGAGGCATTAGCAAGAGGAGCTCTTCTCGCGCTAGCGTGTCGACGAGGGCGAGGCGCTCGAGGAGCTCCGTTATGAGGCCTTCACGGGGACCGGCGAGTCCGACACGCAGGCGCTCCAACAGGCTGCGGCGGCTCGGGTAGAAGGCGATGCGCGCTTTCCGAAGATCGAGATGCGCTTTTTGGGCCGCGAGCCGAATGGCAGTGTTGAGACCGCCGAGCTCGTCCACGAGCCCAAGCCCGAGCGCCTGCCTTCCAGTCCAAACGCGTCCTCGCCCGGCCGCGTCGGCTTGCTCGATCGTGAGACCTCTCCCCTCGGCCACGACCGGTAAAAACCGGCCCGAGTAGAACTCTTCCAGATAGCGCCGATGCCACGCACGCTGCTCCTCCGTAAAGGAGCGCAGCGGAGAATGGATGCCGGCATTGCCTTCTAGGGCAATGGTCTCGCGGTGGATGCCGAGACGATCGAGCAAACGCCTCACTACAAACTTTCCCCCGATCACGCCAATGGAGCCGGTCAGTGATGTCCCCTCCGCGACAAGAGCACTCGCCGCCGCCGCGATGTAGTAGCCCCCGGACGCCGCGATGTTTCCCATCGAAACGACGACAGGCTTTTCCTTCACGGTAAGCGAGAGCTCGCGGTGAATGGCATCGGAGGCGATAACGCCTCCTCCGGGGCTCTCGATCCGCAGGACGATCGCGCGTACCCGTCGATCGCGTCTGAGTTTTTGGAGCGCTTCGCGCAGGGTGTTGGCCGAAGCCGTCGACCTGCCGACTCCTGTCGTCAAAACCCCCACGGCATGGAGCACCGCCACTCGTGGACATCGCCACCGTGCGACGCGCCCGAGCCAACCGGGCGACCCGTAGCGCGTGTACTCGATCCGTTTTGCTTTTTTACCAAGCGCCTCTTCGAAAAGCGTGTCGCAAGAATCCTCGTAGCCGAGCTCGTCGACGAGACCCGCTCGTTTCGCGTCCTCGGCCATATGCGGACCGGAAGCAATCGCCGCGGCGGCAGCATCCGGCGTCATATCGCGACCTTCAGCGATATGTCGGATGAATTGCTCGTTCATGTCCTCGAGAATGGATTTCATCTCTCGACGGTGCGGCTCCGACGAGCAGCGCTGCTCGAACATTTCGCCTGCGGATTTGAACTCACCCACCGCGTCGAGCTCCGGGCTCACGCCGAGCTCACCGAGTAAATCTTTGAAGAACAGCCCTTCGCTCGAGAGTGCTTGAAGCGAGAGCGTCGCACTTGGTGCGAGGACGATCGTCTCGCATGCGCAAGCCAAAAGAAACGTCGCGTTCGCAGCGCCCTCGATAAAGGCCACGGTCGCCTTTCCTTGACTCCGCAACGCGCGAATGCCCCGGTGCAGGCTCTCCGCTTGCGACCAACCGATCTCGATATCCGCAAGCTCGAGATAGAGCGCTCCGATGCGTTGATCCACACGCGCGCGTTCGAGAGCGCGCTCGATTTCGTGGAACGACGCTCCGGCCGAACGCGCCCATTCGAACCTTCCCGGCAGCTCACTGACACCCTTTGAGATTCGAATTTCGAGAATTGTTGGTTTCATTCTGCGATCACAGCTCGATCGGCTACATTGCGCCGCTGGACTTCATGGATGGCAAGGCCCCCGAGACCTGGTCGGAGTGGGACCGGAAACTCGAGCAGGCTCGCGACTTGCGGCGTGAGCGGCGTGCAAACAAGGTGCCCGCATGATCACTCTGATCCCAGGAGCCCCACTCCGTTCCCTCTCGCCCACAAGCAATAAGTACCAGAGAGCGGAGGGGGTGTCCAGGGCGGCGAAGCCGGCGCGCGTAGCGCGCTTTACCCTTGACGCCCCCGAGCACTCTGGTACGATCCCTGGGGCGAGAGGGGACATCCTGGC